>Ga0209333_1000112_pt1 | contig 44658 bp, 42 predicted proteins | sample BlaSpr_A8_OM2_O3_FD_187982 | JGI IMG/M metagenome (GOLD analysis project Ga0209333, IMG submission 187982) | Forest soil microbial communities from Thunder Bay, Ontario, Canada - Black Spruce, Ontario site 2_A8_OM2_O3 (SPAdes) (version 2) | ecosystem: Environmental > Terrestrial > Soil > Boreal... | reverse complement strand
GCCCGGCCCGCCGCTGGACAAGCTGATCACCCAGGTATCGGCAATCCGCTTCCGGCGGCGGCTGATCGCGGTGGCAGCGGCCCTGGTCATCGCGCTCGCCGCGGCTGCTGGCGTGCAGGCGTTCCACTCCCTCCCGGCCAGCACCACCGCCGTGACGGCGCCCCGGTGGACCGCCACCGCCACCGGCGCAAGCCCGGCGACCGGAGCTTCGGCAACCGTCCGGTACGCAGCCGAGCCCTGGGGGACCGAGCTGCAGATCCAGATCACCGGCGTCCCCGCGGGGACGCGCTGCGAGCTCACGGTCACCAACGCCCAGGGCCAGGACATCACGGCCGGGGGCTGGATCATCACAACGGGCAACCGGTACGCCTGGCATCCGGCGTCGGTGCCGTGGCCGACGTCCCGGCTGCGCGGCTTCGTCGTCACCGCGGGCAGCCGGACACTGGTCACCGTCCCCGCCCGGCAAGCAGGCACGGCCGGCGCGGCTCTTTCAGCCCGGCCAGGTTGAACCAGATGGCCGGCCGGTCCGTGTACGTGATGGATAGGTATCGTCGCTGGACGCTTACGGTTCCGCTCACCGCGGCACGCCAGCCTCATTTCACGTGTAGGCGCGAAGCCTGCCTGAAGGAGGATCACGGTGAAACGGATCACGAAAACGGCGCTCACGCTCGCGGCCACGACGGGAATGGTGGCCACGCTGGCGGCATTAGCCGCCCCGGCCTCGGCGACGTACAAGCCGCCGGTCTTTCGCCTGGTGTGCGGGACTACCGCCACCGGCGACACGCTGGAGGGTAGCGTCTGCGTGCTGCCGTTCGGCACCACCACCGCGCCGAACAGCTACTCCTCGACCATCACGGCGACCGCCGGCAGCGCGACCACCACGTTCACTGTGGCCAGCGGCAGCCTCCCGCCCGGCCTGACCCTCCCCGCCGAGCCCGGGTCCGGCACCGACGTCATCACCGGGACACCAACCAAGGCCGGGGTCTACGACTTCACGATCCAGGCCGCGACCTCACCGTCGGGCGGCAAGACCGTGACGCTGGCCTACGAGATCACCGTCACGGTCCAGGGCGCACCGGATCAGCTGGTCTGCACCCCGGCGAGTAACGGAGGCTTCCTGGAAAGCGGGGTCTGCGTGCTGCCCGACGCGGTCACCGGCCTGGCCTACGCCGGGCACCTGCTCACCAGCCACCAGGTCGGCGGCGCGCTCAGCGTGGTCTCCGGTTCCCTGCCGGCTGGCCTGACCCTGCCCGCGACCTTCACCGGCTCCGGCGACACCGTCAGCGGAACCCCCGCCCCGCCCGGCATCGAACCCGGCTCCACGTTCACCGTGCAGGGCACCGGCGACCAGGGCCAGCCGCTCTACCAGGCCTACTCGATCCAGGTGGACCCGAACGAGCCGCTGGCCATCAACGCAAGCGGCGGATCAGCCTTCACGGGGACGGTCGGCCAGGCGTTTGCGCAGAACTTCTTCCTCAGCGGCGGTGCCGGGCCGTACACCTGGTCCGTTGCCTCCGGTTCCCTGCCGCCCGGCCTCACCTTGCAGACCTTTAGCGACCCGCGCGACGCTAACGACGAGCTCGTGGGAACGCCGACCAAGGCCGGCACCTACAGCTTCACCATGAAGCTCACCGACTACGACGGCCAGCAGGCTACCCAGAAATTCACCATGACCATCGCTTCGTAGGCGGTGCGACGACGGGAGAGCCCACCGTGCTAGCCGTACCCGAGGTTCGGGAGGCTGCACGGTGGTTCTCCTGCTCGGGCAGGGCGAGCATTGAGGTGTAGGTGACCGGGTAGCCGGCACCACAGCTCACAGGAGGCACCCGATGCACGCACCAACCGACAGCGTTCCTGGTTCGCGGCCCGTTCTCATGCGGCTCCTGGTCCGGTCATGGGAGTACCGCCGCCCCCAGCTGGCGACGGGCATGCGCGTCACCGCTGGCGTCTTCAACGTCGCCATCGGCGTCGCGCTGCTCGCCGCCGCCCCCTGGGTCGGGCCGCTGGCAGCGCTGGCAGCGCTCCCGCTGGCAGGCGCGGCCCTGATCTTCTGGACCGCCCGCCGCCTGCAGGCCAGTGTCCAGAGCTAGCCTGTCAGCACCCCGTGGCGGGATTGAGCACCCGGCAGAACCGGAGAATTTCATGAGCAACGGCGACACCCCCGTTCTCATGCGGCTCCTGGTCCGGTCATGGGAGTACCGCCGCCCCCGGCTGGCGACGGGCATGCGCGTCGCCTCTGGCGTCTTCAACGTCGCCCTCGGCGTCGCGCTGCTCGCCGCGGCCCCCTGGGTGGGGCCGCTGGCATTGCTGGCCGCGCTCCCGCTGGCGGGGGCGGCCCTGATCTTCTGGACCGTCCACCGCCTGCAGCAGGAGAGCCTGCGCAGGGTGAACGAACTGGAGCGGTCCCGGGCGCACCTGGTGGACGACTCGGCGGCGCGGCTGCGCCGGATCGAACGGGACCTGCACGACGGCGCGCAGGCGCAGATGGTCGCCGTTGCGATGAAGCTAGGGCTGGCCAGGGAGAAGCTCTCCAGCACGATCGACGGGACCGCTCCGCCCGACCTGGACCGGGTCCTGGATCTGGTCGACGCGGCCCACCGCGGCGCCAAGGAAGCCATCAGCGAGCTGCGGGACCTGGCCCGCGGCATCCTCCCGCCGGTCCTCGACGACGGCCTCGGCACCGCGCTCACCACCCTGGCCGCGCGCAGCGACGTACCAGTCGAGCTGAAAATTGACCTGCCCGAGCGCCCGTCGGCCGCGATCGAGACCATCGCCTACTTCTGCGCGGCGGAACTGCTCACCAACGTGGCCAAGCACAGCACCGCCCGGCACGCGATACTGCAGGTGGCGCACGGGCCCGGGCGGTTGCGGGTGCGCGTCAGCGACGATGGCTCCGGCGGCGCCCGCGTCGAGGCTCGCGGGGGGCTGGCCGGCCTCGCCGACCGGGTCCGCACCGTGGATGGCAGCCTGCAGATCAGCAGCCCGCCCGGCGGCCCCACGGTGATCGCCGTCGAGTTGCCGTCCCACGCCTGACCGAACCGGAGCAGCCCATGCGAATCGTCATCGCCGAGGACTCGGCGGTAGTCCGGGCGGGCCTGGCCGAGATCCTGGCCGACCGCGGCCACGAGGTGGTTGCCGCCGTCGGCGACGCGCAGGCGCTGATAGCCGCCGTGGACGAGCACAAGCCCGACGTCACCGTGGTGGACGTGCGGATGCCCCCCGGCTACACCGACGAGGGCCTGCGCGCGGCGATCACCATCCGCCGCGACCACCCGGGAGTCGGTGTGCTCGTGTTCTCGCAGTACATCGAGACCCGTTACGCGGCCGACCTGCTGGGCGCGGCGGCCGGCGGCGGCGCGGCGGGCGTCGGGTACCTGCTCAAGGACCGGGTCGCCGACGTCGGTGAGTTCGTGGAAGCGCTGAGCCGGGTTGCGGCCGGCGGCACCGCGCTCGATCCCGAGGTCGTTACCCAGCTTCTTGGCGCCAGCCGTCGCGCCAGCGGGCTGGACACGCTCACCGCCAGGGAGCGGGACGTGCTCGGCCTGATGGCCGAGGGCCGCTCCAACGGCGCGATCGCGTCGATCCTCGTCGTCTCAGAACGAGCCGTGGAGAAGTACGTCGGGAACATCTTCAGCAAACTCGGTCTGGCCCCGTCGGACACCGACCACCGCCGGGTGCTGGCCGTCCTGCGCTACCTCGGGTCCTGACCAGGCACAGCCGGGCCCGGCGATATGGCGCCAATCCGGACGTGTGCCTCATTTTGGTGAAGGATGTCTCACGACGTACTGACGGCGGAGAGGCGTGTTGCATGAGCGCGGACACACCAGTGCTGACTGCGGAGCTCGTCGTGGACGGCGCGGTGCCGAAGCAGCCCGAGATTTCCCCGGACGGGCGCTGGGTCGCCTACGCTGTTGCGCCGGTGGGCCAGCGGGGGGAACGCCGACTCAGCGCCGTATGGATAGCCGCCATGGACGGCAGCTTGCCGCCGCGGCAGCTGACCGCCGGTACGGCGGCTGACTCCGGCCCGCGCTGGGCGCCGGACTCAGCGTCGCTGTTCTTCATGTCAGACCGCACCGGGTCCGCCCAGCTGCACCGGATCCGGCTCGATGGCGGCGAGGCTGAAGCCCTGACCGAGTGGGAAGGTGAGATCTACGACGTCTGGCCGCTGGCGGACGGCCGGGTCGCCGTGGTGGCGGCGGACGAACCGACCAAGGAGGACGAGCGCAAGCGCGCCGAGCGCGATGACGCGATCGTCTGGAGCGAGCAACGCGGCCACGGCAAGCTGCGGTTGCTTGACCCCGTTACGCGCGAGCTGCACGCGGCAGACGACCTCTGCGGGCGTCACGTCGAAGAGCTGGCGCCGCGGCCTGACGGCGGTCCGCTGGCAGTGATCAGCTGGGAGAGCCGGGAAGACGACCCGGGGGCCATCACCAACGAGCTGCACGTAGTTGATCCGGCTACGGGAATTGTCCATGACCTCGGCCGCGTCGCTGGCTTTGCACGGTCGCCGGTCTGGTGGGCCGATGATGGCACGTGGCACGTGGCCTATCTGGCAGAGCCCGACCCGTTTGGCGGGCTCGTCGTCTACGACACCGTGCCCGGCACATCCTCCCCACCTCGCGGCCTGACCGAGGGCATGGACGTGAGTCCGAATGGCCTGGCGCAGGTCGCCGACGGCCCGCCGCTGGCGCTGTTCGAGAGCGGGCTCGACACGCAGATCCACCGGCTCGATCCCGGCTCGCTGCAATTCCGGTGCCTGTCCACCAGCGCCGGCCCGATCGGCTCACTGACCGCCAGCCGTTCCGGTGAGGTGGTCGCCGCGCTCACGAGCAGCGCCTACCAGCCGACCGATGTCCATGCCGGACCGCCCGGCGGCCCGCTCAGCCGGATCAGCGACACGCGGCCGGAACTGCGGGGGATCGAGTGGGGGACCCAGGAACGTCTCTCCTACAAGGCATCCGACGGCCTCGTCCTCGACGGCCTGCTCATCCTGCCGGCCGGCCGCAGCCGCGCGGACGGCCCGTTCCCGCTCGTCACCGTGGTGCACGGCGGACCCGATGACCGGTACGCCGACGAGTTCATGCTCCGGGTGGGCACTCCTGGTCAGTGGCTTGCGACCGCGGGTTACGCGGTGTTCCTGCCCAATCCGCGCGGCGGCACGGGGCATGGCCGGGAGTTCTCGGCGGCCGTCGTGGGCGACCTCGGCGGGGCTGAGTGGAGCGACATCCTCGAGGGGATCGACATGCTGGTCGCTGCGGGTGTCGCCGACCCGGACCGGCTCGGGATCACTGGCCCCAGCCATGGGGGGTTCATGACCGCCTGGGCGGTCGGGCAGACCGACCGGTTCAAGGCCGCGCTGATGAACGCCGGGATTTCCGACTGGGGCATGATCGCCGGCACCGGCGAATACGGGGCGATGGACGGCGTACTGGCCGGCAGCTTCGGCTGGGAGGGGACCGGCCCGCACCCGCACGACCGGGTCAGCCCGATCTCGTTCGCCTCGAAGGTCCGCACGCCGGTGCTGATCGTGAGCGGCGAGGACGACACCAACGTGCCGCTCGCCCAGGCGATCTACTTCCACCGCGCCCTGAGCCGGTACGGGGCCGAGCACGACCTGGTCGTCTATCCCCGGGAGGGGCATGGGCTGTCGGAGCGCAACCACCAGCGCGACCTGCTCCTGCGCACCCGTGCGTGGTTCGACCGGTGGCTCAGCGATCCCGGCAGCCGTTGACGGCAGGGATCATGGATGCAGCGCCAGGGCTTCGGCCTTGGCGCCGTCGCGGTTGCGGCCCCGGGCATACGCTGCCTCGAAGTCCGCGTCGCCGAGCGCAGTCCTGGCGGCCGTGGTCGCCCTGGCCACCTCCAGGCTCCAGGCGTCGCTGAAGCCCTGCAGAGCGTGCGCCAGGCCGAGCAGTTCGGCGGCCCTTGCGTGCTCGTCCCGGGCGGCGGCCAGCGCGGCGATCGCGTCCACCACCGCGGCCAGGGTCCGGTTGATGGGCAGCATCGCCACAATTCTGCCGCGGTCATCGGGGCCACCGGAGAGCACGTCGATGGCCCGCTGCTGCCATGCCGCCGCGCCCGCGAGGTCGCCTTCCAGCTCGGCGATGCAGCCGAGCCTGCTGAACGTGCTGGCGGCCACGGCGAACATGTCCGGCCGCTGCAGCCGTGACTCGACGATCGACAGCGCGCTCCGCAGCAGCTCGCTCGCTCCGGCCAGGTCACCGGTGCGCCGGGCCAGCTCGGCGAGCTGGACGTAGCCCGAGGCCGCGTCGTCAAGCTCGCCAGCCAGTTCGGCGCTGCGCACGCCGTCCTGCAGGTCCGCCCGCGCCCGCTCGATGTCGCCGGCCCTGGCCCTGGCCTCACCCAGGCCTATGCCGAGGACGCCGCCCATGTTGCCGGCCAGCGCGGTCGCATGCTCGCGGGCCTGCTCGAAGGCGCGAACCGCCTCGTCGGGACGGTTGCGCGCGATCGCCACCTGGGCCAGCCCGATCATGGACCCGACCAGCCCGAACCGGTCCCCCAGCTCCTCGAACATGGCGCGGCCGCCGGCCAGGTCGGTGGCCGCGGTCTCGATGTCCCCCTCGTTCAGCGCGAGATGCCCGGTTATGCTGCGCCGCGTGGCCGTGACCCAGGGATCGCGATGCTCTGGGATGTCCCGCAGCTGCTTGTACGCACCCTCGGTATCTCCGCCGATGAACCTCAGCATCGGCGCCGCCATCGCGAGCAGCGGATGGTCGGGTTCTTCGGGCAGCGTCAGCCGGCTCAGCACCCCGAACGCCTGTCCTGGGTCCCCGGAGGGGTCGTTCATGGTCTTGGTCATGGTCGCGACGATCAGGCAGATCGCATACTCCTCGGACAGGCCGTCCGGAGGCGTGTCCCCGGCTACCCGCAGCACCTCCGCCGACCACTCGCGTGCCTCCGCGTCGAAGTCGCGCAGGATCCAGAACCAAGCCAGCGAGCGGAAGAAGCGCAGCGCCGCTCGCGCGTCCGCCGCCGCGACCACGTGGCGCAGCGCGGCGGAGAGGTTGTCGTGCTCGGCCGAGAGCAGATCCAGCCAGATGAGCTGGTCCCGGGAGCGCAGTCGCGGCTCCGCCCGCTCGGCCAGGTCGAGGAAGTAGTCCGCGTGCGCGGCGGCGACGAGGTCGGCCTCGCCGGACTCGGCCAGCCGGTCGGCCGCGTACGCGCGCACGGTCTCCAGCAGCCCGTACCGCACGTGCCCGTCGCCAGCGGCGGTGACCAGCGACTTATCTACCAGCGACGCGATCACGTCGACGACCGTCGTCCGGTCTGCGGCGGCACCGTCGAGGACGCAGACGTGCTCGGCGCTGTCTGGCGTCGCGCCGCCGCTGAACACCGCCAGCCGGCGCAGCACCGCACGCTCGGCGTCGTCGAGCAGATCCCAGCTCCAGTCGACGATCGCGCGCAACGTCTGGTGCCGCGGCAGCGTGCCACGGGTGCCGACCGAGAGCAGCGCGAACCTGTCGTCCAGCCGCTCGGCGACCTGCTGCGGGGTGAGCGCGCGCACCCGCGCGGCCGCGAGCTCGATGGCCAGCGGGATGCCGTCCAGGGCCCGGCAGATCGCCGCGACCGGGCCAGCCGAGACGTCGTCGACCTGGAACCCCGGACGCACCGCGGCCGCACGGTCGGCGAACAGCCGTACCGCGGGGTTCCTCGCGAGCTGGCTGACGTCCGCGTTCTCGGGCGGCAGCGTCAGCGACGGCACCGGGGACAGCGTCTCGCCGGTCAGGCCGAGCGGCTCGCGGCTGGTGGCCAGGATCCGCACCCCGGGAGCGTCGGCGAGCACCCGCCCGGCCAGCGCGGCGACCGCGTCGAGGACGTGCTCGCAGTTGTCGAGCACCAGGACGACGCTTCGCACTGCGAGCACCTCGGCGAGCCGGTCCAGCGGCTCCAGGGCGGCCAGCCTGGCGGCTTCGACCGGGTCGGCGGGCCAGGCGCCGAGCGCGGTCAGCACCGCCTGCGGCACGTCGATGGCGTCCCGGACCGGCGCCAGCGGCACGAACCAGACGCCGTCCGCCAGCTCGTCCGCCACCCTGGCGCCGGTTTCCACCGCGAGCCGGGTCTTCCCGGCGCCGCCCGGACCCGTGAGCGTGACCAGCCTGGACTCGGCCAGGAGGCGGCTCGCGACCCGTTCCAGATCCTCATCCCGGCCCACGAAGCTCGTCAGCTGAGCGGGCAGGTTCGTGCGGCGCCGCGCGGGAGCCGGGGCTGGGACCGGTGCCGGGCTCCTCGGCAGCTCGGCGCGCAGGATGGCCAGGTGCACGTCGGAGAGCGCGGGTGAGGGATCCACGCCGAGCTGAGCGGCGAGCAGCTTGCGGGTGTCCTCGAACACGCCGAGCGCGTCGGCCTGCCGGCCAGCCGCGTACAGCGCGCGCATGAGCTGGCCGCGCAGCCGCTCCCGCAGCGGGTGCTCCCCGGACAGCTCCTCGGCCTCCGGAACCAGCTCGGCGCCCTTGCCGAGCGCCAGGTCCGCGTCGATCCGGTCCTCGGCCGCCGCGAGCCGCAGCTCGGACAGCCGGGCGATGATCCCCGCCGCGAACGGGGCGTCGGCGACGTCGGCGAGCGCGGGCCCGCGCCACATCCGCAGCGCGGCGCGGAACGCCTCGGCGGCCGCCGCGTGGTCGCCGTCGGCGAGCCTGGCGTGCGCGGCGGTGACGGCCTGCTCGAACGCCCAGGCGTCGATCTCGCCGGAAGGGATGGTCAGCCGGTAGCCGGTCGGGCCGAGGGAGACGATGTCCTTGCCCGCCGCGCCCCGAAGCCGGGAGACCAGCGCCTGGACCGCGTTCGCGGCGTCGGCCGGGCCCTCGCCCGGCCACAGGTCGGCGGCGAGCCGGTCGACGGGCACCGCATCGCCCCCGGCGATGGCCAGCCGGATCAGCAGGCTGCGCAGCCTGGCACCGCCGACCGGCAGCGACCGCCCGTCGGTGTCCCGCACCTCCAGCGGGCCGAGTATGCCGATGCGCACGTTTCCGGTCCTGGGTGTAGTCACGATGAGCCTGCGTCACCTGCAGCGCCCGGGCTTTCACCTTAACGGCTGCGCCCCGCTATGCCAGCTGCCCCGCTGGGCCAGGGCTAGTCCTCGCGGGTCAGGATGGCGGCCGCCAGGTCTGCGATCGCGGCCATCCCGATGGCGTTCGGGTGGTACGGGGCGCCGCCCCGCAGCGACAGGTGGAAGCGCCGGGTCCACGGCGCCGACGACCAGGCGTGGTGATCGGCGGAGGCTGCCGACGCGGCCAGGTAGTCCCAGCCATCCGCCTGGGCTGCTTCCCGGGTCGTCGCCGCGAGCCGGGCAGCGATGGCGCGCCCCCACCGCGCGATCTCGGCGGGTGGGGGCGGGCCTGAGTCCTGGCCGTCCGGCGGCAGGATCGTGAGGTAGTCCACGATCAGCGCCCGGCAGGCTGGTGCTTGATCGCGCAGGCGCTGGGCGATCTCCGCCAGGTTGCTTCGCAGCTCCGCAAAGCGCTCGTCGGTCGCTGCTGCATCCCCGAACTTCGCGACCTGCGCCGTCAAGGGCGGCAGTGCGCGCAGCGGCCACGGCAGGCTGGCCAGCGTTAGCCGGGGGACGTACCCGACGTCGTTCCCGCCGGCCGTGATCGTGACCAGCGCCGTGTCCGGGGTCACGGCGGCGAGCTGGGCGGGCTGGCCGGCGGCGGAGGGCCGGAGCAGGTCGCCGGTGGTCGCGCCGGAGAAGGTCACATCGTGCAGGTCGAGCCCGAGCGCGCGGGCGAGCAGATGCGCGTAGTTGCCCGTCGACCGGCCGGCCCGGCGGGGGCTGCCGGGAACGCGCGTAGGAAGGCCCGGGCCCGCGGCGAAAGAGCTGCCCATGGCCACATACCGGCTCCCGGGAGGAATCAGCATCATCTTCTCCCCACCCTCGGCGGCGGCCACCACGTTACCGGCATCCGCAGCCAGGCCCGGCCCGGCTTGCGCGACGGCCCGCATGCACTTATGTTAGCGACTAACATATTAGTAACTAACACTTAGGAGATCAAGTGCAGGCGAGACGGTGGTGGATGCTGGGGGTGACGTGCCTGTCGGTGATCGTCATCAACCTCGACCTGACGATCTTGAACATCGCACTGCCGGCCATCTCCGCGGCGCTGCACGCGGACACCGGCGACCTGCAGTGGCTAGTTGACGCCTACACACTCGTCTTCGCCGGGGTCATGCTGCCTGCCGGGATGCTCGGCGACCGCCTGGGCCGCAAGCGGCTGCTGCTGGCCGGGCTGGCGGTGTTCCTGGCGGCGTCGCTGTGGTGCGCGCTGTCGGACTCGGTGGGCGAGCTGATCGCGGCGCGGGCGCTGATGGGGCTGGGCGCCGGGATCGTGTTCCCGCTGTCCCTGGCGGTCGTCTCGGCTGCGTTCGGCGACGCTGACCGCCCCAAGGCCATCGGCATCCTCACCGCGGGCATCGCGCTGGGCCTGCCGCTCGGGCCGGTGCTCGGCGGCGTGTTGCTGCAGCACTTCTCATGGCACTCGGTGTTCTGGATCAACGTGCCCGCCGCGTGCGTGACCCTGGCAGCGGGCGCCGTGCTGATGCCCGAGTCGCGCAAACCCGCGGCCCCGCCGCTCGATGTTCTGGGTGCACTGCTGTCCCCCGTGGCAGTCATGTGCCTGGTCTGGGGCTTCATCAACGGCCCGGAACACGGCTGGACGGCGCCGTCGACCTGGACGTTGCTGGCCGGGGCGGCGGTCCTGCTCGCCGCCTTCGCCGTCCGCGAGCGCCGGTCAGCGAACCCGGTCATCGACCCGGCGCTGCTGCGGGACAAGCGGTTCACCTGGGGCACCGCCGCCTCCGTCGCGGTCTCGGTCGCGCTCTACGGGATCTTGTTCGTGACGCCCCAGTACCTCCAGAGCGTGCTGGGCGACGACCCGGCCAGCGCCGGGCTGCGGCTGCTCCCGATGATGGGCGGGCTGCTGATCGCGGGTGGGGCAGCCGATCAGCTTGTGCGGGCGGCGGGCACCAGGATCACCGTGGCGGCCGGGCTGGCCCTGCTGGCAGGCGGGCTCGTCACGCTCAGCCAGGTCCATCTGGCCACCGGCTACGCCGTCGTAGCCGCCGGTCTGGCGCTGTGCGGGCTCGGAACGGGCGCGGCCATGTCCGCCGCGATGAACGCCGTCATGACCGCCGCGGGCGGTGACGAGGCCGGAGTAGCCGCCTCGGCGAACAGCGCGCTGCGCCAGGTCGGCGGGGCCATCACCGTCGCGGTGCTGGGCGGCGTGCTGGCCGCCACGTACGCGCGCGATCTGCGTCCCGCCCTCGTGTCCCTGCCCGCCCGGGACGCCGCGGCCGCGCGCGGTTCGATCAGCCAGGCCGCGGTGATCGCCGGCCGCCTGCGACCGGGCGGGGCCGCGCTGCGGACCGCGGCGGGGACGGCATTCGTGCACGGCATGAGCATCGTCATGCTCGTCTGCGCCGCGGTCGCGGTCGCCGCCATCCTGACCAGCCTGCGGTACCTGCCCGGCCGGGCCGGCTCCGGCAACGCGCCGTCACCGCAGGCCCCCGCGGCCGCGGCGGCGGACGCCGGTGCGCGACGATGACCTCGTGACCGAACCCGAGCCGGACTGGCGGCAGCGCAAGAAGACCGCCACCCGCGATCGCATCCGCGCCAGCGCGCTGCGGCTGTTCCGCGAGCAGGGATACGACGCCACCACCGTCGAGCAGATCGCCGCCGCGGCAGGTGTCTCGCACATGACGTTCTTCCGCTACTTCCCCACCAAGGAGGACGTGGCCCTGTCCGACGGCTACGACCCCCTCATCGCCAGCCTCATCGCCGAAACCCCGGCCACCTGGCCTCTCATCCAGCGGATCCGCACAGTGCTGGTCCAGGGGCTGCGGCAGGTCTACAGCACCGACCGCGACACGTTTCTCGCCCAGAACAAACTCGTTGTCTCGACCCCGGCGCTCCGCGAGCGCCTATGGGCCGACCAGATCGCCACCCAGCAGCTCATCCTGCAGGCCCTCAGCGCGAGCCAGGACCACCCGCCCTCCTTCCAGGACAGAGTCACCGTCGCCGCCTGCCTGGCCGCCGCGAGCACCGCGATCCTCACCTGGGTCGAGAACGACGGATCCCCGGACCTGCCCGACCTGATGGAGCAGGCGTTCGAGACCCTCACCCAGCCGGGGTAGCCCGGCTGGGCCGACCGGTGAGACCGGCGGCGTCCAACTCGCTCTGGACTTGCCGTCGCACCTCTTCCGGTACCGGAGTCTCGACATTCCACGAGGCCAGAAGCTCAGGACAGCCATCATGATCGCGCTGTGACGTCTTGGCCTCGTCGCGGCCCCAGCCGACTAGCTGCACCGAACTGGCCGATCTCGGCTTGGACCTCGTGCTGCAGATCCTCAAGCCTGGAGAATTCGTCTCCTCAGCCGAGCGACCTGAGGAACCGCAGCAGTGCGGGGTTGACCTGATCCGGGTGGCTCAGATTGGACGCGTGCGGGCCACCCTCGACGGCGACGAGCTCGACCGGGCCGCCGAGGCTGTCGCGCAGTTCCTCGGCCTTGGCCATGGGGATCGCGGCGTCAGCGGTGCCGTGCAGGATCAGCGCGGGGCAGCTGATCTCGCCGAGCCGGTCGGTGATGTCGTCGCGGTCCATCAGGCAGCGGAACGAATGGGTGAGTCCCTCCCGGTCGAGCTCCGCCCACTTGGCGTACCACGGCTGCGGGTCGATGCCGCCCAGGATGATCGAGGCGACGACCTCCTGCACCGGCTCCGGGCCCTGCGCCAGCCAGATCTCCTCCATCTGCTCGTAGCCCGGCGCGACCGCCGGGTCCTCCTGGCCCGCCTGGGTGTCGATGAGCGCGAGCGCGCGTACCCGCCCGGGTTCCAGCAGCGCCGCCCGCATGCCGAGGAAGCCACCCTGTGACATGCCGCCCAGCACGGCCCGGTCCAGGCCGAGGTGGTCAAGCAGCCCGAGCACGTCGCGGGCCGAGTCCCAGTACGAGAACGGCCCGTCAGCGCTGGTGTCCCCGAAGCCGCGCTGGTCCCAGGTGATCACCCGGAATTCGGGGGCCAGAACGGGCAGCTGGGGGTCGAACATCGTGTGGTCCATGAGGTACCCGTGGCTGAGCACGACGGCGGGGCCGTCGCCTTCACTGTCGGTGTAAGCGATATCCGTACCGTTGACCCTGGCGGTGAGCATGCCCGACAAGTTACTGCGCTGGCCGCCCGCCGGGAAGACGCTGCCGCCGGGCTGGCCTGGGCAGCGGGCGCCAGGCGATCCGGGGCAGCAGCGGCGCGGCGATCCGCTCGGCCAGTGCGCCCCGGTACACGCCCGCCCCGTAGGCCGCCTCGTCGGCCAGGTAGCCGAACGTGAACCGGGCCGGGTCGAGCCCCGGCCGGCTGCGGAGCCATTCCGCCGCTGGAGGCCCCAGGACCAGCGACGCCAGCGCGAGCCGGCGGGCAAGCCTCGTCCTGCTGCTGTGGCCGCCCGGCATGGCCAGGCCGGCCGCGGCCACGGGAAGCACGTACTGCGCGGTCCACCGGCCGGTGTCGAGCCAGGTCTGCCGCACCGATCCGGCCATCGGGCCCAGTACGCCCCGGGCCGGCACGTCCCACTCGCGCAGCAGCTCGACGAGCTGCCCGGTGCCTGCCGCGTAAGCGGCGATCGCGGTCGCCGGCCGGCCGGCGAGCAGCGCGGCGACCGCCGCGGCCGGCCAGGCCTGCAAGATCAGCGGCGGCACCAGGCCCGGGTGCCTGCGCGCCAGCGGCGCCGCTGAGTTGCCGTAGCGGAACCGGCGGGCGAGCACCGCCGGCCAGCGGCCAGGCTCGGCGTGGCGCACCTCGGCGGCCGGATCGTACCGGACCCGCCAGCCCGCGCCGATCATCCGCCAGATCAGGTCGACGTCCTCGCCGTAGCGCAGGCCGGGGTCGAAGCCGCCGACAGGCGTGGCAGCGACGCGGACCAGGAGGGCCGCCGTGGGCACGTAGGACAGCCGGGTCAGCGGCGCGACGCGGGCCTCGTGCGGGCCCAGGTCGAGCGGGGCCCTGGCGGCCAGGTAACGGCCCGCCGCGGAGTTCCCCGTGACCGGACGGACCCGCGGCGCCACGGCGCCGATCATCGGGTCCGCGAAGTGCGCGGCCAGCCTGCAGATCCAGTCCGGGCCCGCGACGCAGTCGCTGTCGAGGAACGCCACCAGCGGCGTGGTCACCAGGGCCAGCCCGTCGTTCCTGGCCGGGCCCGGGCCGCCAGGTGCCGGGCGCCGCACCAGCCGGGCGCCGTGCCCCCGGCACACCCCGGCGGTCGCGGCCGGATCCTGCGATCCGTCGTCCACGACGATGACCGGGTAGCCAGTGCCGAGGTCGGTCAGGCAGCGGTCAAGCTCGACGGCGCGGTCCCGGACCGGGATGACGACCGTGACCTCGGCGGGCCGTTCCGGCTCCGGCGGACGCGGGTGAGCAAGACCGGTGTCGGTGAGCCGCCGGGCCAGGCGGCCGCTGTCCGGCGAGCCAACCGGGCCGTCGCGCAGTTCCTCCAGCGCACGAACACCCGCCGTGTTCAGCCGCAGCAGCCGCGGCGGCGACCCGCCGAACAGCACGTCGGACCCGACGAACTGGGTGCCGGGGTCGAACCGAATGCGAAACCCGGCGGGCAGCGGCACGGTCGCGCGATTCACCGTGCCAGTCTGGCGCACGCCCGCTCTCTTCCAGCCGTGAGAGCAAATGCGCGCCGCGCCTTAACGATCCGGTGCCCGGCCTTGCATTGTCACTATGTAGGGCGCGAGCATGGTCCCACTCCCCCGGGCCGGCGCCCGGCCGGGGACCGGCACGAGAGAGGTGCGGCGATGGGCTGGCTGGCCTGGTCGCAGGTGCGGTTCCGGCTTGCCCGGACGCTGGCGCTGGTAGCCGGGGTGCTGGTCGCGGCGACCGCGTTCACCGTGCTGACGGCGGCTTCGCAGACCGCGCAGGCGCGCACGGTCGGCCAGGTGTCGGCGAACTTCCAGCCCGCTTACGACATCCTGGTCCGGCCGAAGGGATCCCGGTCCGCGGTGGAGAGCAGGACCGGCACAGTGGCGCCGGACTTCCTGTCCGGCATCTACGGCGGGATCACGATGGCTCAGTGGCACCAGATCGAGCGGATCCCGGGCGTGCAGGTCGCAGCGCCGATCGCGATGGTCGGCTACGCCGACCTCGCGGCGGACATATACATGCCGGTACCGGCCACCGCGCTAAGGGGTTCCGGGCGCCAGCTCTACCGGATCTCCACCACCTGGTTCAGCAACAACGGCGCCAGCCGCGTTACCGGGCCGCCGGACTACCTGTACGTGACGCCGCGGCCACTCATCATCGGCCCTGTGCAGGGCAAAGTCCCGACCGACGTCACCGGCGCAGGGTGCGAGGTGAACCGGGACAGCACCCTGGCACCGGGAACGAACCCGTTCGGCGCGGCCGCGCAGTCCTACACACTGTGCTGGTCCCGGGTGGACCAGTACGACGAGCCGCAAGGCCCCAACCCCGAGGCCGGCTACTTCATCCAGTGGACCATCCCGGTGCTGATCGCGGCCATCGACCCGGACGCCGAAGCGAAGCTGGACCGGCTGAACACGGCGCTTGTCTCCGGCAGTTACTTGACGGAGAACGAGCCCCAGGGCAGCGCGACACTGCCGGTACTGGCCTCCTCCGCCAGCGGCATGAACGAGTACGCGCAGACCACCCTCCAGCGGCTCACGGCGCCGTCGGCGACGCCGGTGATGGACGTCAGGTGGGCGAGCGCGCAGGCCTCGGCCCCCGGCCGCACCGTAACCACCGTGCGCAGCACGGCCCAGCAGGCCTACAGCGCCGTGCTCGAGGGGATCGGGCCGACCGTCGGCGGAGAAAGCGCGGGCGGCGCGTTCACTGGCACGCCCGTCGAAGGCTACTGGTCGATCGGCCCGGTGAACTACCGGCGCACGAAGGGCGGGACGCTGGTACCGCGTCAGGTAGTCAACCCGCCGTCGGCCTGGTACAACGGCAGCCCGGCGCCGGTCCCCATGGACGACGAGGACAGCCAGTACCGGACGGTGACCTCACACGAGAACGAGGAGGATTACTCGCCAGCGTCTCTCGGCTCCGATCTCGCCGTGATCAAGGTGGCGGGTGTGTTCGATCCCGCCAGGATCAAGTCCTTCGCCAGACTGTCGCAAGTCCCGCTCGGTGACTACCAGCCGGTGGACGCTTCGCCGGCGAGTGCGGCCAGCCGCCGGGCGCTGCACGGGAGCGACCTGCTGCCCAGCCAGAACCTCGGCGGCCTGCTCAGCCAGTCGGTAAACCTGATCACGACACTGTCTGATCTGCCGACGCTGGAAAACAGCCAGATCTACACCCACGTGCCGGCCGCCGATCCGATCAGCGTGATCAGGGTCAGGGTCGCGGGCGTCACCGGCCCGGGCGCGCTGTCGCGCGAGCGGATCAACGCGGTCGCGCAGCAGATCGAGCAGCGCACCGGACTGGACGTGGACGTCGTGGCGGGCTCCTCGCCGTCGCCGGTGACGATCGATGCGCCAGCGGGCAAGTTCGGCCAGCCGCCGCTGACCCTGTCGCAGAACTGGGTGAAAGAAGGCGTGGCGGTCGCGATCCTGCGCGCGGTGGACAAGACCAGCGTCGCGCTGTACATCCTGATCCTGGTGGTGTGCGGCCTGTTCGTCGCCAACGCCGCCACCGCCGCGGTCCGCGGCCGCCGCCGCGAGCTGGGGGTGCTCGCCGCGGTCGGCTGGCGCCGGTCCCGGCTCTTCGCGACCGTGCTGGGCGAGCTGGCCGGGATAGGGCTGCTCGCCGGGCTGCTGGCCACAGCGATATCGGTGCCCGTGTCGGCCGCCCTTGGCCTGGATGCCTCCCCGGAACGGGCCCTGCTCGCCGTCCCCGTCGCGATCGCGGTAGCCCTGGCCGGGGGCCTGGCACCGGCGTGGCTGGCGGCGCGGGCCGACCCAATCGCCTCGGTAAGGCCGCCGGTGCTCGCCGCCGGGCGCGCCCACCAGCCTCGCGGGATCACCTCGCTGGCCCTGCTCAACGTGGCCCGCACCCCTGGCCGGACCGCGATCGGGGTGGTCAGCCTGGCCGTGGGCATCGCCGCGGTGACGATGCTGACCGCGGTGACGTTCGCCTTCCGCGGCGTGATCGTCGGGTCGCTGCTCGGCGACGCCGTCGCGGTCCAGGTCCGCAGCGTCGACTACGTCGCCGCCGCCGCCACGGTCATCCTCGGCGTGCTGGCCGTCGCCGACACGGTGTTCCTCAACATCCGCGAGCGCGCGGGCGAGCTGGCCACCATCCGCAGCTTCGGCTGGCGCGACAGCGCCCTGGCCCGCCTGGTCATCACCGAAGGCGCGATCATCGGTGTCACCGGCTCGCTGGCCGGCGCCGGCGTCGGCCTGGCCGCGGCAGCCTGGTTCGCCGGGCAGCTGCCCGCCCGCCTGCTGGCCATAGCGGCCGTTGCAGTGGTGGCCGGGGTCCTCGTCACCGCCGCCGCCGCGCTGCTGCCCGCCGCGCTGCTGCGCCGCCTGCCCACCGCCGACCTGCTCGCCGAGGAGTGACCGCCCATGCGCTGTTTCCGCTACAGCACCGCCGGGCCTTTACCTGTGCCGAGCCTGCATTACTCGTTTGCGCCGGTCGCGCGGAATGTCCATAGTTGAGTAGCTCGCGCCCCTTGTGGCGACGCAAGACGAGCCCGCGCGGACGTCGTCCCGGGGCTGTTCGTGCCTTCGTGGCTGGCCAGACCCCGCCGTCATCCGCATACAGGAGGAACGCAGGTGTCCAAGCGCATGGCCTCGATAGACATCATTGCCGACGAGTACGTGGACCGCGCGGCCGCCCTGGACCCGCTGCTGGCCACCTCGGCGGGTATCGCGGACACGATGGTGAGATGCCGGACCTCAGCGCGGACGGCTTTGCCGCGCGGGCCGAGCTGGACCGCTTGACCCTGGCGGCCCTCGAGGCGGCCGAAGCTCCCGGACCGCGCGCCGCCAGCTTTTAGGACAGAAAGTGTCCGCAATCGTCCGTAGCGTGAAGGCATGAACATCACGCCATTCCGTATCGACGTACCGCAAGCCGATCTCGATGACCTCGCCGCGCGGCTGGCCGCGACTCGCTGGCCGGGCGAGGTGAGCGAGGCCGGCACCAGCTATGGCATGCCACTCACCGTGGTGAGGCGACTGGCAGAGCACTGGCGCACCGGGTACAACTGGCGCGTACACGAGGCCGGGCTCAACGAGTTCCCGCAGTACAGCACCACGATCGACGGGCAGAGCATCCACTTCCTGCACGTCCGGTCCGCCGAGCCGGGCGCCGTTCCGCTGCTGCTCCTGCACGGCTGGCCGGGCTCGGTACAGGAGTTCGTCGGCATGATCGGGCCGCTCACCACCAGCGGGTTCCATGTCGTGGTGCCGTCCCTGCCCGGATACGGCTTCTCAAGCCCGGTCACCAAACCAGGATGGGACAGTGCGCGGATGGCGAAGGCGTTCGCCGAGCTGATGTCGCGGCTCGGCTATGAGCGGTGGGGGGTGACCGGCGGCGACACCGGCGCCCTGGTGGGTAAGGAACTCGGAATCCTTGCCCCGGACGGGCTGATCGGCGTCCACCTGCTGCAGATCTTCGCGTACCCGTCCGGCGACCCGGCGGAGATGGCCAAGCTCTCCGAGGCCGACAGGGAGAGCCTGTCCGGTACGACGGCGGACTTCCAGAGCAAGGCGGGTTACCAGAAGATCCAGCAGACACGGCCGCAGACGCTGGGATACGGGCTGACCGACTCACCCGCTGGGCAGCTCGCGTGGAACGCCGAACTGTGGACGGGCTGGGGTGACTACGCCGACTACCTCGACGTGGACACCTTCCTGACTCACGTGAGCATCTACTGGTTCACGCGGACCGGCGTGTCCAGCGCCCGGCACTACTACGAGGACGCGCACAGCGGCGCTGGATACCGTGACGCGCCGAACAAGGTGCCGACGGCGGTCGCGGTGTTCCCGCAGGACTTCCGCACGATCCGGACGTTCGCCGAGCGGGCCAACAACATCGTGCGCTACAGCGAGTTCGACCGAGGTGGGCACTTCGCTTACACCACCGATCCGGACCTGGTGGTCGCGGACCTGCGAGAGTTCTTCGCCGGCCTGAGCTAGAGGGCGGTCGTCACGACACATCGACATCGGTGACCAGCTTGACCGGTTGCCCGGTCACCGAGGCCACCATCTCGTAGTCGCGGTCGTCGCAGAGCACAGTAAGCCGTTCCCGTTCCGCGGTGGCCGCGATCAGCAGGTCGACCGGGCCCGCCGACCGATGCTTGCCCGCTTCGGCGAGCAACTGCTGGACTGCCTCAGCGCGCTCGTATACCCGCTCGCTCATCGGTACCCAGCCGAACACCTCGCGCAGCAGACGTTTCTTCGCGAGCCGGTCGGCAAGCGACCGCGCAGAATAAAGGAACTCAAGCTCGACTACGGGGCAGATGGCGATCACTCCGGCGGCGAGCTGGTCTGTCCAGGCCTGGCGGACCTTGTCTTGCAGGATCCGGAACAGCGCGGAGGTGTCGATCAGGTACAGCGCCGGGCTCACCGGCGGTATGCCGCCTTGTTCCCGAGAAACTCGTCAAAGTCCCCGCGATCGGCCATTTCGCCGAGCTGGGCGAGCGCCCGCAGCCGCTCAAGCCGCTGACCGACCTCCCGGAGGGCGGCGTTGACGGTGTCCTTCTTCGTCTTGGTACCGAGCACCTCCGCAGCGGTGGCCAGCGCCTCCTCGTCGATCTCAACAGGGGTCTTCACCATAGCCATGGCCGCACCGCCATCCAGCAGTAAGGATATCGCCGATATCTACTCTAGATATCCTAGGTTACCACTAGATCGAGCCCGGATCGCGAGGGCCAGCACGGCCCACACAAGCTCCGCCAGCATGACCTTCAGCCGTCGATGTACCGATGGGACTGTTCTATGTCTGCGAACACTGCGAAGAGTCTTGGCCGCTCGGAGCTATGAGGATCATGGAACATGTGCGATCTTCGGAGCTTCCCAGCGAGCGCGTGGCTGCCGATCTACGTCGTCGCGTGGAGTCCGGGGAGTGGGCACCGGGAGGCCAGCTACCGACCGTGGCCCAGCTAGCCGAGCATTACGGCACGTCGCGAACGACAGTGCAGAAGTCTGTCAGGGTTCTTGTAGCCGAAGGGATCTTGGTCACTCGCCACGGTTGGGGGACATTCGTCGCTGGCGGGCCTGAGGGTGACCGCTAGACCCATCGGTTATGAGCTCGTCATGGCGTTCGCTGCCGCCTCGGCGACGTCCTCGACGAGCGAGATGCCGGAACCTTCGCTGGCGTTGTCGTCGGACAGGACCGCGATCAGCATGCGCTGGCCGTCGTGGGTGACCTCGCCGAGGCTGTTGATCTCCCACAGGTAGGGGTTGGGCAGCCAGCCGTTCTTGACCATGAACCGCGTCCCGGGGTCGGCGACCGCGGTCACGCCCCACTGCTGGTCGGCCTCGACCTGGCTCATCAGCGACTGGATGTACTCCTGGGACGCGGACGACAGCGGCGATGGGCGGGTGAAGACCACGCGCAGCAGCCGCATCTGGTCGTCCACGGTGGTGCTGGTCAGGCCCCAGTACCCGGCGGTGCCAGCCGTGGTCTCGGTGAGCCCGCAGACCCGGTTGGCGTCGTCGATGGCCCCGGCCCCGCCGACGTCGTCGTACAGGTCGCTAGCCGAGTCGTTGTCGCTGTTCTCGATCATGGTGGTAGCCAGGTCCTGGTCTTCGGGAGTGATCGCCTGCCCGGCTTCCTGCGCCTGGTACAGCAGCGTGACCAGGATGTCGACCTTGACGATGCTGGCGGTCACGAACTCCCGGGTGCCGCCGTAGGCCGCCTGGCTCCCGGTGGTCAGATCGTCCACCGCGACAGCGAAGTGGCCGCCGTCGTCTTTTATCAGCGGCCGCAGCGCAGCCGTCAGGTCCGGCTGGGCGGACGGCGTCTTCGGTCGCGCCTTCGCCCGCGTCTTGGACTTCACGGTTGGCCTGTGCCGGTGCGCCGGTGCGGCGACGCTGGCCACCGCACCGGTACAACTCACGCAGCAGAGGGCGGCGAGCACAAGCAGGCTCGCCATAACAGCACGCCGTCGCATGCCACTCGAACGTAAGCACGAATCCTTAGAAGGCTTCGTGATCAAGATGGTGATTCGATGTGAAGATCGCAGACGGCGCCACGCTTACAGGGAACGCCCAGCGACGCGAGAAGTGGCAGGTGGTTACAGGGCCAGGCCGCCGTCGACGGGGATGACGGCGCCGGTGATCCCGCCGCTGCCCTCCCCCGCCAGCCAGGCAAGGGCGGCGGCGACCTCATCCGGCGCCAGCAGCCGTCGCACCGGCTGCTGCGCCGCGAACGCCGACGGGCCGGGCAGTCCGTACAGCCGGGCGCTCTCGGCCAGGACCGGCGTGTCCGTGGAGCCGGGGCTCACCGCGTTCGCGGTCACCCCGGTCTCGCCGAGCTCGACCGCCAGGGCCCGGACCAGCCCGGCCACACCCGCCTTGGCCGCGCAGTAGGCCGCCAGCATCGGCAGGCCGCGGGTTGCGGCGGCCGACGCCACGGCGAGAAACCGCCCGGAACGCGGCGCCGGGCGCCGCAGCAGCGCCGGGATCGCCGCTCTGGCCAGGTTGATCACCCCGCCGAGGTCGGTGTCGAGCACCGCGCGTGCCTGGTCGGCGGGCATCTCCCAGAGCGGCACGCCGCCAGCGATCACCCCGGCCACGGCCACGGCGGCGTCCAGGCCACCCCACTGCCGGTCCGCCGCCGCAACCGCAGCGGAAAGCTGCCCTTCGTCGCGGACGTCGGCGACGTGCGCGAGCGCCGTACCCGGCCCGGCGGCCGACGCCTTGGCTACCACCTCGTCGAGTTCGTCCCGGCTGCCGAGCCGGTACGGCAGCGCCGGGTCGTCGGCGCACCGGTCAACGGCCAGCACGACCCAGCCCTGCGCGGCGAGGGCGCAGACGGTCGCCGCGCCGATGCCGCGCGCGGCGCCGGTGACCAGCGCGACTCTGGCTGCCATCAAGCGCCCAACGTGCGGGTGAACCCCGACGGGATCACGATGTCGCCGGGCGTCAGGTCACCCGCCGAAGACTTGCCGAGCCCGAGCAGGGCCGAGTCGATGCCGCCGCGCATGATGTCGAGCACGTTCTCGACGCCCGCCTGGCCGTTCGCGGCGAGGCCCCACAGGTAGGCGCGGCCGATCATCACCGCCTTCGCGCCGAGCGCCATCGCCTTGACCACGTCGCCGCCGCGCCGGACACCGCCGTCGAGCAGCACCTCCACCTGGTCCCCCACGGCCTCGGCGACCGCGGGCAAAGCCCGGATCGTGGCCGGGGTGCCGTCCAGGTTGTTGCCGCCGTGGTTGGACACCGAGATCGCGGTCACCCCCGCGTCCACCGCCCGCTTAGCGTCGTCGACCCGGATCACGCCCTTGAGCATGAACGGCCCGCCCCACTGCTCGCGCAGCCACCGCACGTCGTCCCAGGTCGGCAGCGGGGACTGGATCCACTGGCCGTATGCGCCGAAGAACGTCGGCGCAGGCTCGCCGCTGGCGGCCAGGTTCGGCACGGTCAGGTCCGGCACCTTGCCGGTCTTGGCGTAGTCGAGCAGCCAGCGCGGGTGGCGCAGCACGTCGGGCGCGAACCTGGCCATGGTCTTGAGGTCTACCCGCTCCGGGATCGTTGGGCTGCCCCAGTCCCTGCCGTTGGAGAACGACCAGTCCAGCGTCACGATCAGCCCGACGGCACCAGCGGCGCGGGCCCGTTCCACGTGCTCGATGAGCTGGTCGCGGGTGCCGACCCAGTACGTCTGGAAGAACGTCTTCGGGTTGGCGGCGACCACCTCCTCAACCGGCTTGCTGGCGAACGAGCTCAGCCCCATCGCGGTCCCCCGCGCCGCCGCGGCCCTGGCCACCGCGACCTCACCGTCGGGGTGCACCGCCTGCACGCCGGTGGGCGAGATGATCACCGGGAGCGATATCTCCTGGCCCATGACCCTGGTCGCCATCTCGCGCTTGGCCGAGAGCCCGACGACGTGCGGCGCGAAGCCGAGTTCGCTGAACGCCCTGATGTTGTCGCTGACGGTCAGCCCCTTCTCCGAGCCCGCGACCAGCGCGCCGTAGACCGACTTAGGCAGCCGCTTCTTGGCGCGCCGCTGCGCCACGGCGACGGTCTCGAACCATCCGTTGCTCATCCCGTAATCCTCTCAGTCACCGGCTCGCAGCCAGATTGGCCCGTACATCCCTTCGAGGCATCGGCGATTTTCATGATCGTGGCGGATTTTTCGCACATACGACAACAAATCAACCCGGATCATGAACGAGCTCATCCGGAACCCGGCGACGGGAGCGCGGGTAAGCCGGGCGGCGCAAACTGGCCGCGGCGGCGGGGGCGCCGCGGGTTCACCGTGCGAACAGCCCGGACGCGGCCGGGGCGACGTCGCGGTAGCCGCGGCTCAGCTCGGCAGCGAGCTCGCGCTCGCGCCCCACGACCCTGGCCGCGATCCTGGCCCTGGTGTCCTCGAGGCTGGTCACCACGTCACCGGATGGTGTTACCCGCGTCGACCGTGAACTCGAGCCCGGTGACGTACCGGGACTCGTCCGACGCCAGGAACAGCACCGCGTTGCTGATCTCGCGGGCGTCGAGGCTCTCGATGGGGAGCGTGTTCATGTAGATCGGCCCGAGGTTCGGGTCCCGCCCGATCAGCGCCTCGAGCCCGCCGAGGCCGTCGGCCATCGGCGTGCTGACACCGGTCGGGTGCACGGTGTTGACCCGGATGTTGTGCGAGGCCAGCTCGTTGGCCATGGTCCGGGCGATGCCGACGACGCCGTGCTTGGCGGCCACGTACGGCGCGAGGTACGGCAGGCCCTTGATCCCGGCCGTCGAGCTGGTGCAGATGATCGACCCGCCGCCGGCCGCGATCAGGTGCGGAGCCGACACCACCATCGTGTTCCACACCCCGGTCAGGTTGGTGTCGAGCGTGTCCTGCCAGATCGCGGGCGTCACCTCGTCCCAGGTCTGCACCGTGCAGATGCCGGCGTTCGCGCAGACGATGTCGAGCCGGCCCAGCTCCGCCACGCCGTCGTCCACGACCGACTTCAGCGCGGCCGCGTCGCGCACGTCCGCCGTCGCGGCGACGATCCGGCGGTCCAGCGCCTCGACCGCCTTCACCGTGTCGTCCAGGTCTGCCTCGGTGGCGAGGGAGTAGCTCACCGTGCCGTAGTCCCGGCAGATGTCGACCGCGATGATGTCGGCGCCCTCCTCCGCCAGCCGCATCGCGTGGCTCCTGCCCTGACCGCGCGCCGCACCGGTGATGAACGCGACCTTGCCTGCTACCCGTCCTGCCACGACCTCTCCCCTCACTTCTTGTTCGTGTATCCGGCGTCGACCGGGACCGTGATGCCGGTGACGTACCGCGCGTCGTCCGAGACCAGCCACAAGATGGCGTTGGAGACGTCGACCGACTCGACCATGTCGACCGGCAGCGCGTTGGTCACGTCGATGACGTCCTGCCAGGCTTCGTGCGGCTCGCGCAGGGACATGGGCGCGATGCCGGCGTTGGCCAGCACGATGTCCACCGGGCCGAGCTCGGCCACGCCCGCGTCGAACGCGGCCCGCAGGCCGGCCTCGTCCCGCACGTCGGCCTGCCGGGCGACGATCCGCCGGTCCAGCGCCTCGACCTCCTTGACCGTCTGGTCGAGGTCCTGCGGCGTCGCCAACGGGTACGGGACGGTGTCGATCTGACGGCAGATGTCGACCGCGATGATGTCCGCGCCCTCCTGGGCCAGCCGCACCGCGTGGCTGCGGCCCTGGCCGCGCGCGGCGCCGGTGATGAAGGCGACCTTGCCCTCGAGCCTTCCTGCCACTGATTCCCCTCCTCGCCGAGCGGATCTTGTTTTTTGCCTGGAACGGGCAGCCGCCGCCTCCCGGCGTTACCCAGGGAATCCGGCCAGCGGGTTCTCGTCGCAGGCGTGCGCGGGTGGCGCCTGCGGACGGCGGCCGATCGTGACCGGCACCGGCTCGCGCCGGCCGCGCACACCGCCACGGTGCGAGTGGTCCAGCGCCGGGCGGGGCGTGGTCGCCGGGTCGGCAGCCGTCAGCGCTTCGGCGCCGTATCCCTGCACGCATTCCGGGTCGGGCCCGTCCAGCGGCAGGCCGGTGAAGAACTTGGCGGCCATGCAGCCGCCGCGGCACGAGTCGAAGAACTGGCACGATGCGCACGCTCCGCCGGACTGCGGCCCGCGCAGCTCGGCGAAAAGCTCCGAGTCGCGCCACACCGCGGCGAACCCGCCGGGCTGCCGCACGTTCCCGGCCAGGAACTCCTGATGGATTGCGAACGGGCACGCGTAGACGTCGCCCACCGGGTCGATCAGGCAGACCACACGGCCGGCCCCGCAGAGGTTCAGGCCGGGCAGCGGCCCGCCGTACGGCGCCAGGTGGAAGAACGAGTCGCCGGTCAGCACCTGCTCGCCATGCGCGACCAGCCAGTCGTAGAGCTCACGCTGCTGCGGCGCGGTCGGGTGGAGCTCGTGCCAGGTGTCGGCGCCCCGGCCGGACGGCCGCAGCCTGGTCAGCCGCAGCTGCGCGCTGTAGCAGTCGGCGAGCTCCTTGAACTGGTCGAGCTGGGAGACGTTGTGCCGGGTGATCACGACCGAGATCTTGAAGCCCTTGAACCCGGCCGCCCGCAGGTTCTCCATCGCCCGCATCGCGGTGGCGAACGAGCCGGCCCCGCGTACCGCGTCGTTCACCTCAGCGGTGGCGCCGTCCAGCGAGATCTGCACGTCCACGTAGTCGCTCGCGGCGAGCCGCCGCGCCACCGCGGGATCGATCTTGATGCCGTTGGTGGAGAACTTGACGCCCACGTGGTGGGCGGTGGCGTAGTCGACGAGCTCCCAGAAATCCGGCCGGACCGTCGGCTCGCCGCCGCCGATGTTGACGTAGAAGACCTGCATCCGCTCCAGCGTGTCGATGACGCTCTTGCACTCGGCGGTGGTCAGCTCGCGGGGATCCCGCCGCCCCGAGCTGGACAGGCAGTGAACGCACGCGAGGTTGCACGCGTAGGTGAGCTCCCAGGTCAGGCAGATCGGCGCGTCGAGCCCTCGCTCGAACTGCTCGACCAGCCTCGGCACCGGCTGTGTGGCTGGGTGCTCCGGCGCCATGGTGGCCGCTGTCACGACGCCGCCTCCCCCGCCGCGAGCGCGCTCCGCTCAGGCCCGGCGGCCCCCTGCTCAGCCCCTGCGGCCCCCCTCTCCTTGATCATCTGCGATTCGGCCAGCGTGGCCAGCGCACGCTCGTAGGCCGGCAGCGCCGAACTGCCCACCCCGGCCGCCGCACACGCCGAGCGCGCGGTCGGGTGGTCGGCCAGCGACCGCACGACCGTGAGCACGGTGACGTTCTTCAGGAACGACAGCCGCCGGGTCCCGAAGTGGTAGAGCAGCGCACCGAATGGCTCGGGCCGCACCGCGACCCGGTGGTCGATCCGCCACGGCTTGTCCAGGTCGAACACTGCCCCGGCATCCGCGGCGGCGCTAGCCCGGAGGGACGGCCCCCCGGAACCCCCCGCGTTAGTAGACACCGCACATTCCGTCGATCGAGACCTCTTCGACCAGGAGTTCGTCGGCGACCAGTGCCTCCTCTGCGGCGTGGTCCACGGCTTGCTCCTCGGCGAGTTCGGGCTCGGCTGGCGTCGCTTCGATTACGGCCTGCTGGGTCATGGCTACCTCCGTCGCCTAATAATGACACCTGGTGCAGACAGTAACGGCACCGAGTGCCAAATGACAAGGGCCCTGGCTGGCGCGGAGTGCGGCCGACGCCGGGTTGCTTCGCATGGCGTGCCGGGCCGTGGCATGCTCCTGGGAAGGCCAGCGCGGCGCTGGCAGCGGAGCGAGGGTGGTGAGACCGGTGCCGACAGCGGTTCCCGTGGCCCGGGCCGGCCGCAAGCCCGTCACCTCCCGGGCCGACCTGGAGCATGTCGCGTTCGACCTGTTCGACCGGCAGGGCTTCGAGCGGACCACGGTCGACGACATCGCGCGGGCCGCCGGGATCGGGCGGCGGACCTTCTTCCGCTACTTCCCGTCCAAGAACGACGTCCCCTGGGGCAACTTCGACACCGAGCTCGACCGGATGCGGCTCCGGCTTGATGCATTGCCGCCGCAGATGCCGCTGATGGAGGCGATCCGGGTGGCGATCGTGGACTTCAACACGTTCGCGCCCGAGCAGATCCGCTGGCACCGGCGCCGGATGCGGCTGATCCTGCAGACCCCCGCCCTGCAGGCGCACTCCACCCTCCGTTACGCCGCCTGGCGCCAGGTCATCGACGAGTTCGTCGGCGAGCGCATCGGCCAGTGTGCGGACGCACTGACGCCGCGGACCATCGGCTACGTCGCGCTCGGTGTGGCGATCGCCGCCTACGAACAGTGGCTCGAAACCGACGAGGCCGACCTCAGCGACCTCATGGACAGCGCGATGCGCCAGCTCGCTGCCGCCTTCGGCGACGGCCTGGCACCCGCTCACCCGGGCGTCGCCGTCACCCCGGCACCGCTCAGCGCGTGACCGCCCCGCCGCCGCTCAGCGCCTGATCGGCCCGCCACCCGCGTGGTAAAGTGCACCTAGTGCCAAAAACCGGAGTTTCCGGAGCCTCCGGGTAGGCGGAGGGCGATGGACGACGCTGGCAAGACCGCGGCAGTGGCGCAGGACCTGCCGCAGCCGGCCGGTCCCGGCAGGCCGCCCAGCACTACGCGGCATCAGCTGCAGGACATCGCAATCGACATGTTCTCCGCCCATGGCTATGACGAGGTGACGATCGAGGCGCTGGCGGCCGCCGCCGGAATCAGCAGGCGCACGTTCTTCCGCTACTTCAGCTCGAAGGCCGACGCGCTGATGGCCGACTTCGACACTGACGTGGAGCGGCTGCGGTCGGTGCTCGCCGGCAGCGACCCGGATCTGCCGATGATGGACGCGATCCGGCATGCGGTGGTCGCGGTCAACGACTACCGCACCGACGACCTCGCCCGGCTGCGGCAGCGCATGCAACTGCAGCACGACAACCCGGCCCTGCTGGCCAACGGCATCCTGCACTACGAGGAATGGCAGGCCGCGGTCGCCGAGTTCGCGGCGGGCCGGCTCGGCCAGGCGGCCGACGACCTGCTGCCCCAGGTCATCGCGCGCTCGGTGTTCGGCGCGGCCTACGCGGGCTTCATGTCCTGGCTGTCTGACGAGCGGGGCGACCTGAGCCCCCGGCTGGACGGCGCGCTGCGGGCCATGGCCGAGGCCTTCCAGGCCTAGCCAAAGAATTCGAGCGTCACCGGGGGAAGCGCGACCCCGTGTGGGGGCTGTCTCGAGGTGCCTGTCCGGGTAGACGTCGGCCGCCGGAACGGAACCGCCGAGGACGCCGAAGATCTGACGACCTAGCTCGGGTTGCTGTGCGGCGGCCCGGTAGAAGGCCTCCAGCCGGGGCGGCAGAGGCGCGAGCCTGGCCGTGCTCAGGGCACAGAATGCATTGGCGAACCTATATAGATGTGACTATATTTATGTTATGGCTGGAGACAGCGGCATCGTGGGGGCGCCCTGACCGGGACGCCCGCCGATGTGGAGGTGATCGTATGTCTCAGGACACATCCGGGACGCACTCGAAGGACCACCCGGGGCAGGCCGCTGGTGCCACGGCGCACGTCATCGTGGTCGGGCTGGACGGCTCGCCGACCAGCTGGGACGCCTTCTGCTGGGCGGTCGGCCAGGCCGCCCGCGGTAACGGCAGGCTCATCGCGGTGTACGCCACGCCCTGGGCAGCACCGTTTCCGTCGGCCGGCGAGGCGTTCGACTACGACGCCGCCGAGCAGGCATGCCGCGAAACGGCCGGGCGCCTGGCGGGCGAAGCCGCGCAACGGGCCAGCGAGATGGGCGTGCCGCTGAGTTTCGTCCGGGAATCAGGCGACGTCATCCACGCCCTGACCAGCGTCGCGCGCTCGGCCGACGCGGATCTGGTGGTGGTCGGCCGGTCGGCGAAGACACTGCATCGCCTGGCCGGCTCAGCCTCCCGGCGGCTCGTCTCACGGCGCGACGCGCCGGTGACCGTGGTCGTGCCCTGAGTGCCAGCGCCGCGGTCCGCTGCCTGACGGCCCGGCGGCAAAGCGCAGGAAGGAGTACCAGAAATGACAGATCGCCTGCAAGAAACCCTCTATACCGCCGAAGCGGTGGTCGAAGGCAGAGGTGACAGGCATGGCAAGACGCCCGGTGGGCACCCCGACGTGGAGCTTTCCGTGCCCAGGGAGACAGGCAGAGAGGGTGACCCTGGCCTCAGCCCGACGATCTGGGATCCGGAGGTGGAGCGGCTGGGCGAGGCCGATTGCTGGCGACTCATCTCGGCGGGCGGTGTCGGCCGGCTCGCATACTCTGGCCGGTTCGGCCTAGCCGTGCTTCCGGTCAGCTACAAGCTGGATGAAGGCAGCCTCGTGTTCCGCATCACGCTCGGCAGCCCGACCGATGAGGACCTTCGCACCGGGATTCAGGGGGCCGAGTACCGGGTGGCCATCGAGATCGACGACGTCGGCCAAGACGCCCGAGAAGGCTGGTTCGTCTTCATCCAGGGTGCCGCCCACCATCTGGACTCTGATGACGATGGCACATCGGTCGCGGTGCCGCGCGTCCAGTCATCGGCTGGCGGCACCCGGGAGCATTTCCTGAGCATCACGCCTACTCTCATTACTGGCCGACGCCTCCGGCGCCGCTGAAGTCGCGAAAGCACCGAGGATTCCTGCGGAGCGGAAGCATGGCTAAGTCCTTAGTCCTGCCGCGTTCCGGTCGCCAGCCCGTTCAATGGGTTGGCTGGAATGGGGATGCCGGTGACGGAGGCCCGATCGCCACGTGTCTGGCTGAAACCGGCCGGCCGGCTCGCGAGACCCGGTCGCCGCGAGCCGGCCGGCGTCGTTCGCTGCTAGGCGAGGCCGAGCTGCCGCCTTTGCACAGCGGCGTCGTAGAAGGCGGAGATGACGATGAGCTGGTCGCCGTCCCACTTGGTGGTCTGGCCGAACTCGACGTCGAACGCCTTTCCGGTCGGGGCGATCACGGTGCCGTCGGGCAGGGTCATCTCTCCGGTGAAGATCCCGGTGGAGTTGGTGATGACGGTGATCCAGTCGCCGCTGCCGAACTGGATCGGGTACGGGTCGCTGTAGACGTGCATGTCGGGGAATATGCGCAGCATCTGCTGCATCGCCGCCGCGTGCGCTTCCTTCCCGTAGACCGGTTCTGCGAGGCCGGGGATGTAGGCGACCATGTCGGGGTGGTGGACCTCATCCACCGCGGCGAAGTCGCGGGCGTTGAACGCGTCGTCGCCCTTCTTCATGAGCGCCAGCAGGTGCGCGGTCCGGCTGCTGCCTTCGGTCGTGGTAGTCATGATGGCTCCTTCTTGCTGGTCGGCGGCGCAGGGCCGCTCGGAGGTGCCGCCGCGATATCGCTGCTATAATTTGAGTCTGCACTAAGTTTTGAGTTGAGTCAATATTTGTTATGCTGGGCACATGACCGACCCCGGCCTGCGCGAACGCAAGAAGGCCCGCACGCGCCAGGTCATCGCCGACGCGGCCGCGCGGCTGTTCGCCGAGCGCGGGTATGAGCAGGTCGCGGTCAGCGACGTGGCGCGCGAGGCCGAGGTCTCCGAACAGACCGTCTACAACTACTTCCAGACCAAGGAACAGCTCGTCACCGACCGCGATCAGCTAGTCCAAGATGAGCTGAGCCGGCTGATCCGCACCCGGGCGCCCGGAACCACCCCGCCCGCAGCCATCCGCGAGTTCGTGCTCGACACGGTGGAGGGGATCCGCCGCATTCCCGCCGGGCAGTGGCGCGGCGAGCTCGGCTTCCTGGCCGCCATCAGCCCGACCATCCGTCGGCTCTCGCTGGAGATGTCAGACCGCCAGGCCAGCGCCCTCGCCGCCGCCATCGCCGAGACCGAGGAAGTCGCGCCCGAGATCGCAAAGCTGCGGGGAATCGCGCTCGCCAGCGTCTTCCAGATCATCATCACCGAGGCCGGACGCCGCACCCGCGAGGGCCAAAGCCAGGACCAGATCGCCGACCAGCTGCGGCCAGCCATCGAAGCGGTCCTCGACGACCTCGACCGCTGGCTTACCCCGACGAAATGAACGGCTGCCGAAGGCACCCGGGTGGTCACCGCTAGCTTGGCCCGGACGGCGATCGTGGGACCTGGCGACCGGCACGCTAAACGCGCCCCGGCATGGTGACGCACATATGCGGGCTGGACCGCCGCTACACCCTGACGGTGGCTTAGAAGTTGCTGAAGCCCCAGTTCAGGACCCGGGTGGCGACCGGTCCGGTGGCGGTGATGTCGTCGCCGGGGGTGCCCAGCATCACCCCGATCAGGGTCAGGCCGTTCTGGGTCGCCTCGAAGAGCAGGCAGTTGCCGGCCGCCTGGGTGTCGCCGGTCTTGATCCCGGCCGCGCCGGGGTAGGCGCCGATCAGCGGGTTGGTGTTCTGCCAGGAGTAGCTGTGGTGGCCGTCGCCGGCCGGGAGCGAGTAGCTGGCCTGGCGGACGATCGTGGCGAATGCCGGGTAGCTCATTGCATACCGGCCCAGCATGATCAGGTTCGCGGGGGTCGACCAGGTGGAGTACTCGCTCGGCCAGGGCATGCCGTCGAAGTTCGAGAAGTGCGTGCCGGTCAGGCCGAGTCGTTGGGCTTCGGTGTTCATCTTGGCGATGAACGCGCCGATCCCGGGACCGTACGCTTGCGCCAGGGTATAGGCGGCGTCGCAGCCGGACGGCAGCAACAGGGCTTCGAGCAGCTCCAGCGTGGTGAGCCGGTCGCCGACGATCAGGCCCGCGGTGCTTGGCCCGTTCTGGCTGTTCAGGTACGCGATGACCGACCGGGGCACCGTGATCTCCCGGTTCAGGTCGCCCGCCTGGATCACCACGAGGGCTGTCATGACCTTCACGATGCTGCCGATGGGCCGTTCGGTGTTCAGGGCAAGGCTCCACAAGACCTTGCCGGTGGCTGCGTTGGCCAAAGCGGCACCCGTCACCTGGGAAGGGCCGCCCACGACGGCGAGCTCAGCCTGAGCGGCCGAGACGGCCTGCCTGGCCGAGGTGATCTGGGATCCCGCAGCGGCCTGCGTTCGGGAAGCGGTCTGCGTGAGCGAGGCGCCCCGCGTGACCGAGCTGGCCTGGCCGGGCGAATGGACCTGGGCAGCCACGCGCGGATGCGTGCTGCTGGCGCCGGCCAGGAAAACGGCGGCGCCCGATACCAGCAGGGCCGTCATGACGGCCAGGACAACCCGGACTGGATGCCCGGATGAAAACATACGCACATTCACCAACCTAAGCCCGAAATCGGCAGCGAGTCGTCCGCTCACGAGACCATTGCCTGATAGCGACGGTGAGCCGGACATACCATCACGGCATGGGAGTCTGGGCGGCGCGCGCGGGGGCCTCGCTTGCCGGGGCGGCGCTGCTGGCGGTTGGCGTGGTGCTTTGCGCTGGCTGCACGTCGGGCCGGGCAGGCTCATCAGCGACGACGTCGGCTGGCACAAGCGCCAGCGGCGCCTTAGTGCCGGCGCTGCCCGCCCGGGCGCTGGCGTCGCCTGCGTGCTCGATAGCCACGGCTGGGTCGGCGAAACTCGGCTCGGTGCGGACGGCGATGCTCGGCACGGGGGGAAGCCCGTTCGGGGTCGCGGTGACGCCCGATGGACGTTACGGGTTCGTGGCTGTCGCGGGCGGCTCGGTGATCGACGTCCTGCGGATGGCAAAGACCGCCTCCGGCCGGCCGGTGCTGGTCAGGTCGATCCCCGTAGCGGGCGAGCCGCTGGGGGAGACGATCACGCCAGACGGCAAGTACCTGCTCGCGGCGGACGGCAACGGCGCGGTGGTCATAAGCGTGGCCCGGGCCGAATCCGGGGCAGCCAGCGTGGTGCTTGGCACGCTTGCCGCGCCAGGCGGCAGCGGGAACGGCCAGGGCGCGCTGTCCGCCAGTGCGATCGAGGTCGCGACCTCGAGGGACGGGCGGTACGCGTTCGTGACGCTCGAATACGACCAGCGGGCGGCGGTGTTCAACCTCGCCGGCGCGCTGAGCCGCGGGTTCGGCAGCGCGGATTATGTCGGCAGCATCCCGCTCGGGCAGGCGGCGGTCGGCCTGGCCGTCTCCCCTGACGGCCGCTGGCTGTACGCGACGAGTGAGGGCGCAGTCCCTGCTCAGCATCCGGTGGGCATCACGGCGTCGCCTGGCGGGAGCGGGCCGGCGCTCTCCGCCGCTCAGGCCGCCCGCGCTGGGATAGTGCCCAACGAGCCGCCGGGCACGCTGACGCTGATAGACCTGGGGCGGGCGGAGACCGACCCCGCGCACTCGGTCGTGGCCACCGTCGATGCCGGCTGCCAGCCGGTCCGCGTGATTACGGCAGCGAACGGGACGCAGGTATGGGTGACGGCCCGGGCCAGCGACGACGTGCTCTGCTTCGCGGCGGCCCGACTGATCACCGACCCGTCGCACGCGCTCGTCGCGGTGGTGCGAGTCGGCGAGGCACCGGTCGGGCTGACCGCAGTGCGCGATGGCACGCTGATCGTGGTAGCCGACTCGAACCGATTCAGCGCGCAAGGCGCGCACGCCGACCTGACCGTCATCAACGTCGCCGATGCGCTGGACGGCCGTCCAGCGCTCGTCGGCGATATCCCGGCTGGCCTGTTCCCAAGGGACATGACGGCGGCTCCCAACGGCACGGTACTGGTCTCTAACTTCAACTCCAGCCAGGTGGAAGCGGTCGACACGGCGACCATCCCCTGATCTCAGGGTTACGGAGCTGGCGGGCGGATTCAGCGCCGGATCGCCGGATCGGTGTGCCTCGCGGGTGCCTCGCCTGGTGTCGTTCTGTGTGCCCGCGAGCTGGCGTTAGGGACGCGGTCACGCCCGAATGGTGAGAGCTGCGACTGCCTTCTGGTCATCGAGTGGGCCGGCCTCGGCGCGAAACGCATTCATCAGCTCATCGTGCGTGGCGGGGGCGCCCTCGACGAGGCCGAAGTGCGGTTCGTGGTGGTCGCGGGCCCAGTCGTGGGAAGGGTGTGTGGTGTCGCCGGACTGCCACACGGCGAACAGGCTGCTGCGGCCTCGGTGAATTACGTAGCGGTCTTTCACAAAGGGGAACTCGCAGAGCGTCTCACCTTGAGCCTTCGCGGACTGGAGCAGATCGAACGCGGGGTCTCCTCCGTCAGTGAAGGGTTCGATGCCGTCTCGCCAGACGCGTACGGGGTCGATCAGCAGCGAGTACGCGAGAAAGCAGTCCGTTTTGTGCCAGGAGTCCCACCACGGCTCGCCGACGATCGCGGCATCGGTCTCTTCGGCCCGCTGCACCGCCTTCTGGAGCGCATCAGGTCTGCTGATCACGATGTCGGAGTCGAGCACCCACACCCATCGCGGGAGCTCGGAGCCTTTCGATGCGAGGAAGGACATGGCCTGGGTGAGCGCCGGGCCGTGCATGGTGTTGCCCGCGTTCGGGATGAGCCGGCACCCTCCGGCCGCGTCGATCTTCGCGAGCAGTTCCGCCGATCCGTCCTTCGAGCCGTTGTCGACGACGATTATCTCAAGTGATTCCCACGCCAGGATCCGGCGCAGTGACCACAGCAAGAGCGCGGTGAGCTCACGCGTGTTGTACGAGACCGTGACGACCGCCACCCGGCCCGGCGTAACCGGGCAATCCGGCCAGCGAACGAGTCCGTCGGGCATGCTCGGAGTCTGCCGGCCGCAGTCGGCCCGTGGCAAACTCTTTTCATGCCAGGAGGTTGCTCCGCAGCGCGCTTGCCGGACGCCGGCCTGCGGCCGCGGTAAGGCAGCGCCTCGTGCACTGGCAGGCCCGCGAGCCGCCGCTGATCGTCGTCGACGACGCTTTCGTGCTCGACCGCTGGCGGCCGGCCGACGGACCCGCGCTCCGCCGGTTCGACCTCGACCCCGATACCGCACGGTTCTTCGGCTACTCGGTCGAGCAGGCCGCTGCGATGCCCGCCAGCCACTACGACGGCGACACGCGGGCGCGAGGAAACCTCCGGGCCTGGCGCGAGGGAAGACAGCTCAACTTGGCGATCCGGCGAAGGCCGGGTGGCGAGGCCGTCGGCTGGGTCGAGCTTCGACGGGCCGGCGAGGAGTTCAAGTTCGAACGGCAGCTCGACCCGGCAGACGGGCCGGTTCGGACTCCTGCGGCACAGCCTCCCTCCTCATAGCGGCTCACCGGCCGGGGATCTTGAGGTCGGGGAACTTGAGGTCAGGGTTGTGCTCAGACAGCACCGACGGCGGCCCGATCAGCATCTTGTCCGGTTCCCCGATGACCTCCTCGTCCTTGCCGTCGTAATCGAACTTCCTCAGCACGTGCTTGATCGCCTCGAGCCTGGCGCGTTTCTTGTCGTTGCTCTTGACCACCGTCCACGGAGCCCATGGCGTCTCGGTGTAGTGGAACATCGCCTCCTTGGCGTCGGTGTACGCGTCCCACTTGTCTAGCGACTCGATGTCTATTGGGCTCAGCTTCCACTGCCGCACCGGGTCGACCCGGCGGATGATGAAGCGCGTGCGCTGCTCGGAGCGCGTCACCGAGAACCAGAACTTCGTCAGGTGCAGCCCGGACCGGACCAGCATCTGCTCGAACTCCGGTGCCTCCCGCATGAACTCCCAGTACTCCTCGTCCGTGCAGAATCCGAGCACCCGCTCCACGCCCGCCCGGTTGTACCAGGAACGGTCGAACATCACGATCTCGCCGGCCGCGGGCAGATGGGGCACGTAACGCTGGAAGTACCACTGGGTCCGCTCGCGCTCGGTTGGCTTGGCCAGCGCCACGACCGTGGCACCGCGTGGGTTCAGGTGCTCGGTGAACCGTTTGATCGTGCCCCCCTTGCCGGCCGCGTCACGGCCCTCGAACACGATCACGATGTTCTCGCCGATGGACTTCACCCAGTTCTGCAGCTTGACGAGCTCGACCTGCAGCGGGCGCTTGAGGTACTCGTACTCGTCCCGCGGCATCTTCTCGGAGTACGGATAGTCCTCGCGCCAGGTGTCGACCGTCCGGCCGTCCGGCCAGCGCAGCACTGGGTCGTCATGCTCATCGTCGTCTTCGACAGTCAGGCCGGCTAGCAGGACGGGATCGGACGCCCAGTCCTCCGGCAGCGCGTTGAACTCGGAAGTGGATTCATTGCTCACCTCACTAGCACACCGCATTCCTGCCTTGCAGTCACGAGCGGGTGCCGGCGGCCACCCTCACGGGGCCACCTGACTCAGGTCGTCGAGGCGGCTGAGCGCGCATTCAAGGGCCTCGGTGAGCCGCTTGCGGTGACCGGTGGCCAGCAGGTCAAGCACCAGGCCGGTGAAGGTCGCCTTTACCAGCGACGCCTCGCGTTCGGCGTCCTCGGGCCTGATGCCGTCAGCGATCAGGCCGTCGGCGATGTCCTCGCGCCAAAACGAGATCTGCTCCGCACGCACATCACCGGGCAGACCGCTGACCGTGGCGTCCAGCGTGGCGGCTTCGAGACCCAGTCGCACCAGCGCCAGGTGCTCCGGGCTGCCGTTGATCCACCGCCACCAGCGCCGCTGCAGCTCCGCCGTGGAGATGCGTGGTACCTGCCGCCGCCACGGCCCTTCGACTCCTCGCTGAATCTCGGCGGCCCGCCGCAAGGCGGCGACCACCAGTTCGTCCTTGCTGCCGAAGTGATGCACCAGCGCGTTGACCGACACACCCAGTGCGCGGGCAACTGGCCGCAGTGACACCCCGGCGACGCCGTGCCGGCCGAGGTAGCCGACCACCTCGTCCAGCAGCTCGGCCCGCCGTTCGGGATCAGGATGGCGTCCCATCAGACGCGCATGCGATGGCCCGCGGGGTCGAGCACCGGTTCGGGTAGCAATCTCGCCGGGCGGCGCTGGCCGATGATCTCCACCTCGAACATCGCGCCGGGCACCGCGAGCTCGCTCGGCACATAGCCGAATGCCAGGGAGCGACGGCTGTAATGCGCATACGCGCCGGACGTCACCCAGCCCACCACCGCCCCGTCGTGCCAGATCGGCTCGTCGCCGACGACGTCGGCGGGTTCCGCCGGATCGGGGGTAACGTCGAAGTAGCCGAGCGTTCGAGCCGGGCCGCGCGCCATCTCCGCCTCCACCGCGGCGCGGCCGATGAAGTCGTGGTCGAGCTTGAGCGACCGGTGCATTCGCGCCTCTACCGGCGTGTAGATCGGACGGTACTCGCGTGCCCACGTGCCGAACATCTTCTCCATGCGCAGCGACATCAGCGCCCGGAACCCGAACAGGCCGATGCCGTATGCCCTCCCAGCCTGCCACAGCAGATCGAACAGTGCTCGCTGGTACTCCGGTGCGACCCAGATCTCGTAGCCAAGGTCCCCGGTGTAGGTCATCCGGCCGACGTAGGCGGGGATCATCCCGACGTCGATCCGCCGGAACGTCATGAACGGGTAATTCTCGGTGGCCAGCGAAGCGCCGGTGACCGATTGCAGCACCTCGCGGGCGCCCGGACCGGCCAGCGAGAGGCCTACCAGGGACAAGCCCAGCACGTCGAACCGCACACCATCTTCGAGGTGGCCAAAGAACCAGCGCGAGTGATGCGCTTCGGCGATCTGCGAGCCGAACAGGAAGAAATCGTCTGTACCGACCCGCGCCACGGAAAACTCCCCGACGATGTGACCGCTGGGATCCAGGGCGGCGGTGAGGTTGATCCGGCCGACTCGCGGCAGGCGGTTGGTGAACAGCCGCTGCAGCCAGCCGGCGCTGCCGGCACCGGTCACGCGGTACTTGGCGAAGTTGGAGCACTCGGTGAGCCCTACGCGTTCGCGCACCGTGGTGCATTCTTCGGCGACGACTGGATAGGCGTTGGAGCGGCGGAACGTCACGTCCTCGCGCGGCTCCTCCCCCGGCCGCTGAAACCACAAGGGATGCTCGAGCCCGAAGCTCGCGCCCCATACCGCGTTGTGGGCGGTGAGCCGGTCATAGACCGGCGTGGTGTGCAGTGCCCGGCCGGCCGGGAGCTCCTCGTTGGGGAAGGTGATACGGAACCGGCGGCTGTAGTTCTCCCGCACCTTGGCATTGGTGTAGGCAAGGCTCGCCCAGTTGCTGAAGCGGGCCACGTCCATCGCCCAGATGTCTTCACCCGGATCCCCGTCGACCATCCAGCGCGCGAGGGTGAGGCCGACACCGCCGCCCTGCGAGAAACCGGCCATCACCGCGCAGGCCATCCAGCAGTTGCGCACGCCGGGCACCGGGCCGACCAGCGGATTGCCGTCCGGCGCGAAGGTGAACGGCCCATTGATCACGTTCTTGATCCCCACGTCAGCCAGCGCGGGATAGTGCTTGAACGCGATCTCCAGCGACGGGGCGATCCGGTCGAGATCGGCAGCCAGCAACTGCTGGTCGAAGGTCCACGGCGTCTCGCGGGGCGACCAGGGCACGCACGCCTGCTCGTACGTGCCGAGCAGCATCCCGCCGCCCTCCTGGCGGATGTAGAGCTCGCCGTCGAAGTCCAGGCCCATCGGCAGCTCGTGTCCGGTGGCCGCGTTGTACTCGGCCACCTCATTCATGTCTTCGGTGATCAGGTACATGTGCTCCATCGCGAGCACAGGCAGCTCCAGGCCGATCATCCGGCCCACCTCACGTGCCCACAGCCCGCCGGCGTTGACGATGTGCTCGGCGTGGATCTCGCCGGAGTCGGTGATGACGTCCCACGTGCCGTCGGGGCGCTGGCGAAGGTCGCTCACCCAGGTGTGCTGGTAGATCTCGGCGCCGGCCTGCCGCGCGCAGCCGGCATAGGCCCGGGTGACCCCGGTCGGGTCGACGTGACCCTCGGCCGGGTCGAAGAGCGCACCGATGAAGTAGTTCTCCTCCAGAAGCGGGAACATCCGCTTTGCCTCGGCCGCCGAGATGATCTCCATATCCATGCCGAGGTAGCGGCCGCGGGCCTGGGCCATCCGCAGCCAGTCCATCCGCTCCCGGTCGCCGGCCAGCATCAGTCCGCCTGGCATGTGGATGGAGCAGCTCTGGCCGGAGCGCTGCTCGATCTCGCGATAAAGCTCGACGGTGTACTGCTGCAGCTTCGCGACATTAGGGTCACCGTTGAGCGTGTGCATGCCGCCCGCAGCGTGCCAGGTCGAGCCGGCGGTGAGCTCCTTGCGCTCGACGAGCACGACATCCGCCCAGCCCAGCTCGGTGAGGTGGAACAGGACCGAGGCGCCAACCACACCACCGCCGATGACGACCACCTGCGCGGAAGATTTCATCGAGGCATCCCTGCGTCTAGATTTTCCCGGTACAGTCGTTCCGACTATAGGACCCTGGAGGTGTCGTGCATGGGTAAGCTTCTCGATCGGCTCGCCGCCGGGCCAGTGATCTGCGCCGAGGGGTATTTGTTCGAGTTCGAGCGGCGCGGCTACCTGCAGGCCGGGGCGTTCGTGCCAGAGGTGGTGCTCGAGGAGCCCGATATGGTGGCCGGGCTGCACCGGGAGTACGTGCATGCCGGATCTGACGTGGTTGAGGCATTCACCTACTACGCCCACCGCGAGAAGCTGGCGGTGATCGGCCGCGAGGGCGACCTCGAGCCGCTGAACCGGCAGGCGCTGCGTATCGCCAAGGAGGTCGGCGCCGAGCACGACTCCCTGGTGGCCGGCAATATCTGCAACACCAACGTCTACGACCCGGACGACCCCACGACGCATGCGGCCGTCCGCGACATATTCGCCGAGCAGGTCGGGTGGGCCGCCCAGGCTGGCGTCGACTTCGTGATCGCCGAGACCATCGACTATCCCGGCGAGGCATTGCTCGCGCTGGAGGCAATCAAGGCGCACGGCCTCGATGCGGTGGTCACACTCACTATTCATCGCCAGCCCATCGTCCGCGGGGGCGTCCCGATCGGCGAGGCATGCCGTCGCCTGCAAGACGCCGGGGCCGATGTGGTCGGGCTGAACTGCATCCGCGGGCCCGCCACCATGCTGCCGCTACTCGGTGAAATCCGCGCCGCGTGCGACGGCTACATCGCTGCCTTGCCGGTGCCGTACCGCACGACAGAAGCCGAGCCAACGTTCCAGTCGCTCACCGACCCAAATTGCGACCTGATCCCGGATGGGCGGCCATTCCCGACCGCGCTAGACCCGTTTCTGGCCAACCGCTACGAGATGGGCGCGTTCACCACGGCGGCGGCTGCGCTCGGAGTCAACTACTTCGGCATCTGCTGCGGCTGCGCACCCCACCACGTCCGCGCGATGGCCGAGGCACTCGGCCGCACGCCGCCGGCGAGCCGGTTCAGCGCGGATATGAGTCGGCACGCCTACTACGGCACCAGCGAACGGATCAGCCGGCATTACCAGGAGTTCGCCAAAGAGCTCTAGGAACCCGGCGAACAACGCGACGCTGCGATATTCAGCGGCCTTGGGCCGGCCCGGTCGGGCGGGCACTCGTGGGCGCCGGCCGTCTTGGACCCCCACGAGCGGCGATCTCAGCGCGCCGCGGCGAGCAGGTCGCGCCGGTGCCGCAGCGACCAGCGCCGCGCCCGGGCGACCGGCTCCGCGACCGTGTTCCAGTGGTCGGCGAAGCCCTGGTGCCCGGCGCCGACGGCGTCGGTGACGATTGCGTACGTCCAGTCGTGATTGGGGACGATCGCCTCGGCCACCCGGAGGCGCTCGGCCCGGGTCAGCTCGCAGGCGTCCAGGAAGATCCGGAATCTCTCCAGCTCCCGACCCTGCCTGCCGTCGGCGACGTCCTGCTCGTCGGCCAGCGGCGCCCAGTTGCGCGCCGCCGACGCAAGGTCCCAGGCGGCGCTGCCCGGGCCGGCGAGGTCGAAGTCGATCAGCGCGACGGCCCGGCCGTCACGGAAGATCACGTTGGCGGGATACACGTCATTGTGGCTGACCAGCCCGGTACGGAAGCGTTCCGGGATCGGTCTTGGCCAGCGGTAGCCCGCCGGGTCGAACGAGCGCACCGCCCGGTGGTAGCGGCGCAGCAATTCGGCAACGCTCACCAGGGCGGCGTCCGTTAGGGTATCCGCCGGCATCGGCGGCACGGCGGCCCGGCCGTGCACGTAGGTCAGCAGTTCGGTGGTGGGGCCGGCCGCCAGCACCCGGGGCGCGCCATCGAAGCCCACCGAGTGCAGGTGAGCGAGCAGCGCGTGCGTGGCGGGCCAGCAGGGCGCGGCCGGCCGCCGGACGGTATCGCCCACGCGGATGACGAGGCCGCGGTTGGCCGTGCCCCCAGGCAGCGGGCCGTCCGCGGAGAGCGTCTTCCGGCTAGCCCGCACCGGCCCGCTGGTCAGCAGCCTTGAGCAGGGCGCGGGCGAGGCTCGCGTGGGTGACCAGGCCATGGATCATTTCTCCTCGGATCGCGGCGGATACCGCCGGGGCCTTACCGACGCCGAAGGCGACGCAGAGGACGAACGGGATCCGCTCGAGCATCGGTCCCGGCGTCACGATCATGCGCTGGTCCAGGGGGGTCTGGACCGGCCTGCCATCCTCGCCGATGAACACGCCGGCCAGCTCGGCGCACACGTTCAGCGCCGCCAGGTCGGCGCGCTCGTCCGGCGTGATCGCGTCGTAGATCGTCGACAGCCCGGGCGCCCAGGCGCCGATGGCGACCACCGCCATCGTCACGGACGGCACCAGCGCGAAGGCTTCGGCGATGTCCGCCTGGCGGCGGATCGCCGCCGCCGTCTCCGCGTCATCCAGAATCATCGGTGCGTAGAAGACGTGCGCCGGGCCGCCGCCGATGCGGGCCACCCCGCGGACCACCTCGAGCAGGTCGCTGCCGTCCGGGGGCGGCACGGCGCCAGTGAGCTGCACGATCGGGCACGGCGGCATTTGGGTCAGCGAGGCCGCGAGGCCGCTGAGCGTGCGCGACCAGGACATGCCGAGAACGTCGCCGGGCCGGATCAGGTCCATCAGCGCCTGGCCCGCCTCCTCGCCAAGGCGACGCCGCAGCGCGGGCTCGTCATCATCGGGAAAGTTGAAGACGAACGCGTGCTTGAGGCCGGTAGCCGAACACAGCTCTGCCGACAGGCCGGCGTCCAGGGTCCCTCCGGGAAGCCCGATCTCTATGCGCACCATCCCGGTCTCCCGGGCGGAGTCGAGTAGCCGGGCAACCCGGAACCGGCTGATGCCCAGCCGGTCAGCGATGTCGACCTTGGACACACCCTCGATGTAGAACTGCCTCGCCACCCGGGCGGCGAGAACGACTTCGGACGGCCTGTCGGCCGACAACCCGGCCATTTACCCCCTCCAGCCCAGCCGAGCTGGCCGCTCATTTGAGCGCCCAGATCTCATATTTGCAGCTTTTCTTGACTTTGCCTAGCTATCCCATCACTGTGTTGGTTAGTTCATTTGAGCAGCTCGCGCTCAAATGAGCAACCGTCGGCCGTGGTCGTAAAGCTAGGAGGTTCCGGATGAGCAGCGGAGCGCCGCAGGACCTCCGCGCGGCAACGGCCCCCGCGGCTGTCAGCTACGGTGCCGCGGCGACCAGCGGAGGCGCGCACCAGCGCATCGCAGCGCAGCCGCGGTACGCCCGCTCCACCTGATCGAGGACCTGTCGCCGCCGGTCGGCGGCCTTTCCCGGGTCCGTGTCCGCTCTCCCGCCCAGACCATTCTCATCGCCGCGGAGGTTTATTCATGAGATCGTCCCCGTTCAAGGTCCGCACCCTGGCGGCAGTCGGCTGCGTGGCCGGGCTGCTGGCCGTGGGCGCCTGCTCGAGCAGCAGCGGCGGCACGTCGGCCAGCAGCAACAGCAACTCGGGCACCATAACCGTGGCCGTAGTGTCCAACCCGCTGATCACCGGCCAGATGATCCCGCTGACCACGTCTAATTTCGAGAAGAAGTACCCGGGAATCAAGGTCAAGTTCGCCACCTACACCGAGGGTGACCTGCGGGCGGCGATCGAGAAGGACGTGTCCACGCACAGCAACGCGTTCAACGTGATCATGATCGGCCCGTACGAGGCGCCGCTGTTCGCGAAGGACGGCTGGCTGGACAACCTGTCCACGCAGTACATCGCCAAGGACCCGAGCTACGACGCCAGCGACCTGCTCCCGCCGATCGCCAAGTCCCTGTCCTACAAGGGCGGCCTGTACGCGGTCCCGTTCTACGGCGAGTCGTCGATGCTGTACTACCGCAAGGACCTGCTCAAGGCGGCCGGGATCACGATGCCGGCGCACCCAACCTGGGCGCAGGTGGCGAGCTACGCGGCCAAGCTCAACCAGCCAGGAAAGGTAGCCGGGATCTGCCTGCGCGGCCTGGCGGGCTGGGGCGACAACATGGCCTCGCTGGACACGGTCGTCAACACGTTCGGCGGCGAGTGGTTCAACCAGAAGTGGCAGCCGCAGCTCACCTCGCCGGCGTTTGAGGCCGCAACTAACTTCTACGTCAACCTGGTCCGCAAGTACGGCGAGGCCGGCGCCTCCAACGACAGCTTCAACCAGCTGCTGACCCTCTACGGCCAGGGCAAGTGCGCGATGTGGTACGACTCCACGGTCGCGGCAACCTCCATCGCCACCACCTACCCGTCCGTCTTCGCCAACACCTCCTACGCCTTCGCGCCCGTGGACAAGACGAAGTCCTCGGGGTGGCTGTGGACGTGGTCGCTGGGCATCCCGCAGGGCACCGCCAACTCGGGCGCCGCCTGGAAGTTCGTGTCCTGGGCCACCTCGAAGAACTACGACTCGCTGGTCGCCAGCAAGTACGGCTGGGCGGCTGTCCCGCCGGGCAGCAGGACCTCCCTGTACAGCAACCCGAGCTACCAGTCCGCCGCCAAGGCGTTCGCGAACATCACGCTGCAGTCGATCGACTCGACGGACCCGGATCACCCGACCGTGAACCCGGTCCCCTATGTCGGTGTGCAGTTCGTCGACATCCCGCAGTTTGAGGTGCTCGGCGTCCAGGTCGGCCAGCAGATCGCCGGTGCGATCGCTGGAACCGAGAGCGTGAAGCAGGCGCTCACGACCAGCCAGTCCGACGCCTCTCAGTACTCCCCGGCGGAGCTGGCCGGCGGCTAGCACGCACGTGACGGGGTCCCGGGACATACCAGACCCGCCCGGGACCCTGTCGGTCGCGCCACATCCGTGAGGAGGGCTTGTTCAGTGGCAGTAGTCGAAACAGGTGCAGCGCCGACCCCGAAGGTCGCGCTCCGGCCGCGTCGGGCCAGCCGCCGTGAGGGGTGGGCGCGCCGCCTCCCCCTGCTGCCCGCGCTGATCTACATCATCATCGTCACCCAGATCCCGTTCCTGGTGACGCTGTGGTACAGCTTTCAGAACTATTTCTTCGACGTCCCGCAGCCCGCGCACTTCACCGGCTTCAGCAACTACACCACGGCCTTCACCAGCGCGGCCTTCCGGGGCTCGCTGGTGCGCTCGGTGGTGATGACCGCCACCTCCGTGATCGTCGCCATGATCCTCGGGGTGGCGTTCGCGGTGCTGCTGGACCGCAAGTTCTTTGGCCGGGGCGTGGTCCGGACGCTGATCATCACCCCGTTCCTGGTCATGCCCGCGGCAGCGGCGCTGGTGTGGGCCGGGCCGATGCTCGACCCGAACTTCGGGCTGCTGAACTGGCTGCTGGAGCCGTTCGGCGTCAACCACGTGGCCTGGCTGTCCACGCACGCGCTGGGCTCGGTGATCGTGGTCATGATCTGGCAGTGGACGCCGTTCATGACGCTGATCATCCTGGCCGGCCTGCA
>Ga0209333_1000111_pt1 | contig 44918 bp, 43 predicted proteins | sample BlaSpr_A8_OM2_O3_FD_187982 | JGI IMG/M metagenome (GOLD analysis project Ga0209333, IMG submission 187982) | Forest soil microbial communities from Thunder Bay, Ontario, Canada - Black Spruce, Ontario site 2_A8_OM2_O3 (SPAdes) (version 2) | ecosystem: Environmental > Terrestrial > Soil > Boreal... | reverse complement strand
AGGGCGTTGTCTTCCGGCCACAACGAGGTGCGGCGGACGTTGTGGCTACGGATGTTGATCCGGATCCCACCACCCGCGCATGCTGAAGCCGCGCACTAGTTGCGCTCGTCGCCCGGCCCGGCCGCATCCGGCCACCCGCGGCAGCCGACCGCCACGGAAGGGAGCGCGGGTGAGTACGCGAACCCACTCGCCGACTCCGCAGTCCGGGCGACTCACCGCGGCGCCGCCGAGCCCGGTGCGGCCGCGCGTTCCGGCGCGTTCCATGTACAGGCTGCATCGCCTGCTGCAACCGAACGCCGGATACCGGCGGCTGGCCACCTGGCTGGAGGCGAGACGGTGGCGCAACCGCCTGTTCACGATCGTCGAGGAGCACGTCAAGGACGATATGTTCGGCTGCCGCATGTGCGGTCAGTGCGTCCTTCCCGTCACCGGCTATGCGTGCCCGATGACGTGCCCGAAGCAACTCAGGAACGGCCCGTGTGGCGGCGTCGGCCAGGACGGTAGCTGCGAGGTCTACCCGGCCACCAGATGCGTCTGGCTGGTCGCGTATGAGCGCGCCGAGAACGCGGGAAACGGCCGTGACCTCCTCCGGCTGCAACGCCCGATCGACCACCGGCGCTGGGGTCAGAGCTCCTGGATCAACTACTGGCAGGGCCGGGACGAGAGCCTGTGCACCGAGGATGACGGACTGGCCCGCACCGCGTCGATCAGTCCCGCCGGACTGCAGCGGCCGGGATGACGACCACATGATCCAGCTCGACAACCCGGGCCCCGCCGGAGCCGCGGTTCGCGGAACCAAACCCGTCCCTGGCCGGTTTCAGTCGGCCCTGGCCAGCGGGGCATTCACGGTGACGGCCGAGATCGGGCCGCCGCGGGGCGCCGATGCGGAGGTGATCCGGCGCAAAGTGCAGCCGTTGCGGGACTGGGTCGCAGCGGTCAACATCACTGACAACCAGAGTGCTGTCGTCCGGCTGGCGAGCTGGGCCAGCAGCCTGCTGACGCTCGCGATCGGGGTCGCGCCGATCATGCAGCTGACCTGCAGGGACCGTAACCGGATTGCACTGCAGTCCGAGTTGCTGTCGGCCGCGGCGATGGGCATACCCAACATCTTGATCATGACCGGCGACCACCCGCGCTTCGGCGACCACGCGGACGCCAAACCCGTGTTCGACCTGGACAGCGTTCAGCTGCTGTGGGCGGCGCGAACAATGCGCGATGACGGGCGGCTGCTGTCCGGCCGGGTGCTGGACCCGCCGCCCACGTGGTTCCTCGGCGCCGTCGAGAACCCGTTCGCGCCACCGGTGAACTTCCGCGCGGCCCGCCTGGGCAAGAAGGTCGCCGCCGGTGCTCAGTTCGTGCAGACGCAGTACGTCTTCGACGTCCCGGCGTTCGAGCGGTTTATGGCCCAGGCGCGGGACCTTGGGTTGCCCGAGCGATGCCATATCCTCGCCGGGGTCGGGCCGATCATGTCAGTGCGAGCGCTTTCGCACCTGCAGCACGCCGTGCCCGGCGTGCACGTCCCCGATGAGGTTGCCCGCAGGCTGCTGAGCGTTCCGGCCGAGCGCACGGCGGATGCGGGCATCGCGCTCTGCGCGGAGACAATCGCGCGGCTCAGGCAGCTGCCCGGGGTGGCCGGCGTGCACGTCATGGCAGTCGGCAACGAGCAGCGCATCCCGGAGATACTGCAGCTGGCTGGCCTCAGCCCGGCGCCGCTGGACCCCGCCTGCGCCGGCCCGGGAGGAAGCAGCGATGCACCTTGATATGCGGCGCTGCCGCCGGATCCGCACCTGGCCCGGGCCAGGCTCCGGCACCGGGAGCTCGACTATCTCCAGCACCTCCGGTCCGCCGAATCGGGTGCTGCCGACGGCGCGCATGGCGTCCTCCGCCGCTTCGTGCTCTGCTGTCAGTGACCGGGGAAAGCCGCTGCGCCCTTCGGCGCGACCCCGAAGACGCGCTCGGCGTTCTGGTGGAAGATCTTGTGCTTGTCCTCGTGCGGTATCGGGGCGTCGTTCATGAACTCCACGGCGCCCTCGGTGACCTGGTACGGGTAGTCGATTGCCCACATGATGTTGTCGGCCCCGACGACTTCGATACAGAACCGCAGGGCCGGATGCCAGTTCATGCCGCTCGTCGTGATCATGAAGTTGCGCTTGAAGTACTCGCTGGGCTTGAGCTCCAGCTTCGGGCGGGTGTTGTGCGAGCTGCGGACCGGGTGCATGTAATCCACGCGCCAGAGCCAGAACGGGATCCCCTCGCCCAGGTGGCCGAGAACTATCTGCAGGTTCGGGAAGCGGTCGAATACGCCGCTGCAGATCAGCCGGATGCCGTGCAGCCCCGTCTCGGCCTGGAACCCGTAGATGCCGGTCTCCAGCCCGAATCGCTTGTACGGCAGCGCCATCTGCGCCGACGGTGAGCGCGGATGTATATAGATAGGTGCGCCGAGATCCGCCGCGGCCTCGAAGATGGGCCAGAATTTCTCATCGTCGAGATACTCATTGCGGGTGTGTGAGTTGATCACGACGCCGTTCAGCTTCAGGTCACCGATCGCGCGCTCGATCTCGGCCGCCGCCGCACCCGGATCCTGCGGCGCGATCGCCGCCAGGCCGGCGAATCTGCCCGGGTGCCTGGCTATGACCTCGGCCAGCCGGTCGTTCACCCCTGCCGCCAGGGCCGTTGCCCGGTCATTGTCCAGGGTCTGAACACCGGGTGCAGTCAGCGAGAGCAGGTGCATGTCGACGCCGCAGTCGTCCATGATCTGCAGCCGCTCGTCCTCCAGGTCCAGCAGCTGCCGGCGAACCCGGAGCAGGCCCGGCAGATCCTGGCCGAACAGGAAGCTGAGGAAATCCTGATCGGGCTCGTCCGGCCCGGCCTCAGCTACCCACTGCTGCAGTGCCGCGAACACCTCAGGAACCGAGAACGCCTCCTCGACTGCGATCCGGCGGTATGACCGGGTGGAAGTATCAGCCACGTTCCCTCCTTAATCTGGACTTTCCTGCGGAGCACGCTGCGGCCGCCTGGCGGCAGATCGAGAGCAGTTCGTCGACACCACGCAGCTGCAGGTGCGGCCGGCGCCCTTCGGGCAGCTGCCGGAACGAGTCGTCGTCGGCCAGGCCCGAGGTCACCGCCACCGCCAGCGCGCGACCGCGGTGCGCCATCGGCACCTCGAGGTCCGGGTCGTCGCCGACCACGGCCAGCTCGGCGGTGCGCACGCCGAGCCAGCTGCTCGCGGTGCGCAAGGCGTCGAGCGATGGCTTGCCGACCAGCTGCACCCGGCAGCCGGTTAGGCTCTTGACCATCGCCGAGATCGCGCGCGAGGTGCCGATCGCGCGGCCCTGCGCGGTCGCGAAGAACACCGACTGCGAGCAGCTATACAGCGCGGCCCCGGCCCACACGGCCTGGCAGGCCTGCTCCAGGGCGGACAAGCTGAAGGCCGGATACCAGCCCGCCACAACGGCGTCCACCGCGTCGGGCCGCCCGCCAGGGAGCACCGGGACGACATCGAGACCCGCGTCCCGCAGTGGGCCGGTCAAACCCTCTTCGCCCAGCACCATGACCCGCCGGTGCCCGCGCCTGGTGAGGACAGCAGCCGCGCTGCTGGCGGGCGTGAGCACGGCGCCGTCCGGCAGTTCGAAGCCGATTGAGCGCAGCGTCTGAACGTACTGCTGCGGTGTCTTGGTGGTCCCGTTGGTGAACACGGCGAACGGCAGTCCCTGGCCTTGCACCCAGCGGGTCAGCTCCAGTGCGCCGGGCAGCGGCGTCAGGCCGTGATTGTGCCGGTCGCCGAGCACTAGCGTGCCGTCCAGGTCGAAGACGAACCCGCGGACCGTCCCTAGCCGCGTGATGGAGTCGGCGTTCGCTCGCTGGCTCGCGCCCGCGGCAGGCGTGGCGGCGGGGTCAGGCACTCTGCGCTCCGATCGGGTCGCCGCCGCGCAGCTCCAGCCGGAAGCCCGGCTTGTCGATGCGTACCGCCGCTACCGGCGGCCGGGCGCGGAGCCCGGTCAGCAACGCAAGCACCGGCTTGAGTTCCGGGTTGTAGTGCCGTTTCGCCGGGCCGGCCGCGATCATCGCGTCGACCTCGTCCGCGGGCATCGTCGCGCGCAGCAGGAATTCCTCGTCTGAGATGCCGGACGGCAGCTTCTTGCGCAGCTCGGCCGGCGAGGCAGGCGGCGGTGCGGCCATCAGTTCCCGCGCGCGCGGCCGGGACAGGATGCGGTCCTGCACCTCCGGGTCCACCGGCGCGGTCGGCCGGCCGAACTTGCCGAGAACGTAGTTGATGGCCTGGTCGGAGACGTTGCCGTACCGCTCGGCGCCGATCACGTTGTACAGGGCCTGCCCGCACACCATCTGCGGGAAGGGCGTGACCATAATCGGATAGCCCAGTTCCGCGCGGACCCGGCTCACCTCGGCCAGCACCGCGTCGAACTTCCCGGCCAGCCCGAGCTCAGCGAGCTGACGGCGCAGCGTCGTGACTACGCCGCCCGCCATCTGATGGCGCAGGAACGAGGCGTCATACTCCTGCGGGACGCCGGGCGGCAGCGACTCAGCCGCGGCCAGCCGGGTGAAGTAGCCGGCCGCTTGCGCCAGCAGCCGGCGGTCGACGCTGACAGTGTGCCCGAGTTCGGTGAGGTTGGCGACGATGCGCTCGGCGTTGGGCAGCGACGTGCCGTTGGCAAGCGGGCCGCAGGCCACCTGGAGAGCCTGGACGCCCAGCTCAGCTGCCACCAGGTAGGTCAGCGGCGAAAGCCCGATGGTCGTGTGTGAGTGCAGCTCCAGCGGCAGCGGGCCAAGGCGCGCGCGCAGAGCAGGGAAGAGCGTGCGCGCTCGCTCGGGCGTCAGCAGGCCTGCCGGATCCTTCACGTAGACGCGGTCGAAGTCCGGCGACGCCGCCATCTGGCCCGCCAGGCCCGCATAGAACTCGTCGTCGTGCACGGCACTGACCGTGAAGGTCAGCGCGCCGACGATCTCGGTGCCGCCCGCGGCGCGGATGTCGCGGGCGGTCTGCAGGATCGCGCTGATGTCGTGCATCGGGTCGAGCACGACGAAGCGCTCCATCCCGGCCACGACCAGCCGCTGGTAGGCGAGCCGGATCAGGTCGGGATGAACTGGTTCCCAGGAAATGAACCGCAGGCCAGACCCGATGAACTGGAGCGGCGTATGGGGCATCGCGGCGTGCGTCAGCCGGATCCGTTCCCACGGATCCTCCCGGTGCGTGCGCACCGCGACGCCCATGTGGGTGCTGGAGGTGAAGTCGATCGCCCGGAAGCCGGCCCGGTCCAGTACCGGGGCAATCTGCAGAATATGCGCGGTTGCCAGGCCGGTAGCTCCCCACAGGCTCTGGTTGCCGTCGCGAAGGGATACATCGATCAGCTCGATCTCAGCCAAGACGGCCCCCGGTAGCTGACAACCGCCCGGCGGCCTGGTGACCAGTGCCCCGGCGCCGCAGGAACTGGTCGAGGTATCCGGTGTCCGGGCCACCCCTGGCGAAGGCTTCGGTGCCGAGCAGTTGCGCGTGCATCGCGATCGTCGTGGCGACCCCGCCGATCTGGCAGCGGCCGAGCGCCGCCTGCATCCTGGCCAGCGCCTCCGGGCGGTCGCGGCCGCTGACGATCAGCTTGGCCAGCAGCGAGTCATACCAGGGCGGTACCTGCGAGCCGGCCTGGACGTGGGTGTCCACCCGGATCCCTGGACCGGCCGGGAACTCCGCCACCGTGATCACGCCCGGACTGGGCCGGAAACTGTCGGTCCAGTCCTCGGCGTTGATCCGGCATTCGATCGCGTGCCCGGTCAGCTCGACGCTGCCCTGCTGGATCCGCAGCGAGTTGCCTTCCGCGATCCAGATCTGCTCGGCGACCAGGTCGAGTCCGGAGATGGCCTCGGTGACCGGATGCTCCACTTGGATCCGCGCATTCACCTCCAGGAAGTAGAAGGCATCGCGTTCGCAGTCGACCAGGAACTCCACGGTGCCAAGCCCCCGGTAGCGCAGGTGCTCCCCCAGGGCGACTGCTGCCTGCCGTAGCTGCGCGCGCAGCTGCGGGGCGAGCAGCGGCGCCGGGGCCTCCTCGACGAGTTTCTGGTAGCGGCGCTGCACCGAGCAGTCCCGGTCGCCGAGATGGATGACGCGCCGGCCGTCGCCGAGCAACTGCACCTCGACGTGGCGGCCCGAGGTGACATAACGCTCAAGGTAGACCCGCTCATCACCGAAGGCGGCCCCGGCCTCGGCCATCGCCACGCTCAGCGTCTCGGCCAGGCCGGCGGGCTCGCGCACCGGCCGCAGGCCGCGGCCGCCACCGCCAGAGACTGCCTTGACCAGGACCGGCCAGCCAATCCTGGCGGCCAGGTCGATCGCTTGCTGCTCGCCGGTTACCTCGCCTCCGGGCAGCACCGGAAGGCCGGCCGCCGCCGCGTGCCGCCGGGCCGAAACCTTGTCGCCGGCTGCCTCGAGCTGCCCGGCGGTCGGGCCGATGAAGATGATCCCGGCCGCATCGCAGACTGTCGCGAGCCGCGGATTCTCGGACAGGAATCCGTATCCGGGATGGATCGCGTCGACCCGGGCCGCAATCGCGGCGCGGACGACAGCATCGATGTCAAGATAGCTGGCGGCTGGCGCAGCCGGGCCGAGGCGGATCACCGCGTCAGCAAGCCGGGCAGGCAGGCTGTCGCGGTCGGCGTCGGACACCGCGAGCACGGTCTCGATGCCGAGCAGCCGGCAGGTGCGCAGGATGCGTACGGCGATCTCGCCCCTGTTGGCGATGAGGATGCGGCGCAGGAGTGCCATTACCGGTCCGCCCTGATCCGCATCAGCACGGTGTCCTGCTCGGCGAACTGCGCGTTGGCGAGCAGGATCTCCGTCACCGTGCCGCTGACGCCTGCTGTCACCGAGTTCATCAGCTTCATCGTCTCGATGATGCAGACGACCGTATCCGGCCCGACCAGGCTGCCGACGGCGACGAACGGCGGCGCGCCCGGCCTCGGCGCCCGGTAGAACGTGCCCAGCAGCGGGGCGCGCACATCGGTGAGCCCGGCGCCGGCCGGGCTAGCCGCGGCCGGCCGCCCCGGCCCGGCTGCCGCTCCCCCGCTCGATGCTGGCTCGGCCGGGCCTGCCGCGGCGCCGGCGTCAGCCGCTAGCGCGGGCGGCACCAGTATCTCCAGCGCCTGCGTCCACTCGCCGTTTCCGGCCCGGCGCAGACTCAGCCTGAACCTGGCTGTCTCCAGGGACAGTTCGCCGAATGGCAGGCTGTCGAGGACGTGCAGGATGTCCTGCACGTCCTCGTTGGTCAGGTCCACATCAGCGCTCCGGCCTGGCGATCGGGACGACGCGGCCGAGCTGCTCGAACACATGGTCTGCTGGCCGCGCCTTCGGAGTTGCGACCGGCCCGCTACCGCGGCCTGACCAGACCGTCTCGGGCCGGCTCTGCAGCAGCACGATCCGGTCGCCGCCGCCGCTGCTGTCGGTCAGCGCCCACTCGATGTCCTGCGGGGTGCCGTAATGGCGCTCCACCAGCTTTCCGACCCGCGCGAGGGCCCGGACCTGGTCATCGTCGAGGCATGCCTGTTCCCGCAGGTGCTCGGGCACGTCCGCGGGGATTGTCCCCGAGCCGGCCGGGTTCAGCTGGTGCAGCCGGAGCTTGGCCGACACCGTGCGCCGGACGATCTCTCCGGTGACCTTGCTGACGACATAGGAGTCCGGCGTGACCTCGCCGCTGACGAGGACAGAGCCCAGACCCCAGCTGCCCTCGATGGCGATGACCGAGCGGTCGCCGGTTGTCGGGCTGCAGGTGAACATGACCCCCGCACAGCGTGGCTCGACCATGCGCTGCACGACGACACCCATCGCCAGCGCCTGCTCACCGATGCGCTGCTGCCGCCGGTAACTTACCGACTCGGCGTTATACAGGCTCGCCCAGCATTTCCGCACGTGATCCAGAACTGACTGCTCGCCCGCAACCCACAGGTAGGTGTCCTGCAGGCCGGCGAAGCTCGCGCCGCCGCTGTCCTCGCTCGTCGCGCTTGACCGGATGGCGACGGGGCTATCGCGGCCGTGATCCTGGCTGTCGGCAAGCGCGCGGTAACTGGCGATGATGGCTTCGGCGATGTCGGCGGGCAGCGGAGCAGCCACGATGCGTTCCCGGATCCGCGCGGTAACCTGCGCGATCACGGCACCGTCAGCAGCCGGCAGCTGCTCAATCTCACTGCTGACCGCCCCGGCCGGGTCGACGGCCCGGATCGCGCGCTCGAATGCCCGCGCCGTGACGATGAACCCGGCCGGGACCGTCAGGCCCGCCCGGCTGAGCTCACCAAGGCTCGCGCCCTTCCCCCCGACAACCGGCCGGTCGTCGAGGCCGACGCCGCCGATCGGGCGGACCAGGTCCTGGGTTGCCATCGCTATGTCCGCCGGTCACTGCAGGACAGTGACGACTCCGCGGTCCCCGTCAACCCGCACGATCTGGCCGGTCTTGATGAGCTTGCTGGCATGCCCGGTGCCGACGACGGCCGGCATGCCGTACTCGCGGGCCACGATGGCGGCGTGCGACATCGTCCCGCCGATGTCGGACACGGCCGCCTTGATCTTGCCGAATATGGGCGCCCAGCTCGGCGCCGTCACCGCGCAGACCAGGATCTCGCCGTCCTTGATCAGGCCGATCTCGTTGACGCTGCGCAGCACCCTGGCGACGCCCTCGACGACGCCCGGCGACGCCGCATAGCCGTGTATCACCTGGCCGTCGCTGTCTTCAGCCGCGGCCCACATCGCCAGTGTCTCCGCTGTCACTCCCCACAGCATCCGGACCGCCGGGTCGTTCAGCGCCTCGGGTACCGGGCCGATGGCCGGCGGCGGCGGCCAGCCTTTGAGCACCTCAAGCATTCGCTTGCGCTCGGCGATGATCGGGCCGAAGTGGGCCGCGCCGAGGGTCGGCGCGCCCGCCGCCCAGGCCAGCATCACGTCCGACAACGCCTGGTCGACCTCGGTGTGGTGCAGGTGGAAGATGTCCTCGACGTCGGCCAGCACGCCCTGCCGTACCAGCAGTTCGCCGAAGTCGCGGATCTTGGCGAAGAACCGCGTGGTGAACCAGTGCTCGCAGTAGAACTTGTGGTCTTCCACGTACGGGAAGACGAGCCGGGCCAGGCCGAGCATCTGGTCAAAGGCCGCGCGTTCTTCGTCGCTGGACAGCAGACCGCGGTACTCGCCGACGATCTGCTCGCGCTCGGTCCTGAGTTGCTCGGTCGGCCGGCTCAGCGGGACCCCTTCGCGTACCAGCCGCATATAGCGGGGCAGCGCCGCGAACGGCACGGTGAGGTCCTCGTTCCAGCTGCGGTGGTGATGGTAGAAACCGTCGCCGGTCGACACGTTGAACCACGGATCGCGGGCTCCCTCGAAAGCTGCAAGCCAGCGCTGGCCGGCCGCGCCGCGCCCGGCCAGCGCCGTCAGCACCTCCGCCGGCGCGCGGCCGTCCGCGAACTCATCGTCGACCGCGGTCTCGACGGCGAGCCTGGCCAGCTGCCTGAGCTCGTCGTCTGGCCGGTACATGACCACGTCAATGCCCGCGACCATCCGGGCCACGGCCTGGTCGCCGATCTCGGGGAATGCCTTCTTGCAGAACTCGAAGAAGACCACGTAAGCGCCGTACCCGAGCATCAGGAACTCGGTGTGGTAGTGCCACATCTTCGAGTACAGGTCCAGGCACCGGTGGTAGTTCTCGCGCACGTAGTGGTTCTGCGCGATCCCGGTCGCGCTGGTCACCACCTCAGCGTCGTCGATCTCGGGCAGCTCAGGCACCTTGATGGCATCGATCTCGCCGATGAGGGCGGTCATCTTGGCTTTCCAGGCGGCGAAGAGATGATCCCAGTTCTCGTAGTAATAGCCGGCCCGCTCCTGGAAGACCGCGAGCCTGCGCTCGATCTCGGCCGGATCGGTGACGGGGATCGCGGTGATATAGACGCGCCCGTTGAGTATCCGGTGCTCGATTCCGAGCGTGGTCGGGAACGAGAACACCCTTGCGGTGTTCGCACCGATCGCGCCGTACGGGATCTCACAGGTCACCGTGTCGAATGCGGGCAGCGGCTCGGGAAAGTGCATCGCGTTGTGGAACCAGAACCGCCCGTCGTCCTCCGGCTGGAACCTGGTGAAGTACTGGTACATCGACCGCCATCCCTCGGCGCCCGGCACGTCGGCAATCTGCGAGGGGAGCGGGAAGCCGAAGCCGTTTCCGTCCATGGGAGCCTCCAGGTGAGGGGATGTCCGCAGCCGCGGCAGAGCGGTCAGCCGATCGGATATTTCTGCCGCGTGGCCGCATACCTGACGTAGAAGTCGAGCGAGCCAGGATTTGCCATCGCGTTGCGGTTGGCGGCTTCGTCGGCCGGCACGCCGAGCAAAATCCTTCGCACCGGTACCTCCATCTTCTTGCCGGTCAGCGTGACCGGGATCGCCGGAACCTGAACGATCAGGTCCGGCACGTGCCGGGGCGTGCACTCGCGCCGCAGCCGCTCGGAGATCTTCTGCTCAAGTGCCGCGTCGAGGACGAGTTCGCCGGCGAGCTTGACGAAGAGCGGCATGAAGAACTTCCCGCCGTCCAGGTCGAGGTTCACGATGATCGCGTCTTCTACTTCCCCGATCGTGGCGAGCGTGCGGTATATCTCAGCAGTGCCGATCCGCACGCCTTGCCGGTTCAGCGTGGCGTCGGAGCGGCCGAGCACGAAGCAGCCGCCGCGGGAGTTGACCCGGAAGAAGTCGCCGTGCCGCCAGACTCCGGGGAACTCCGCGAAGTAGGACTCCTGGTATCGCGACCCGTCGGCGTCGCCCCACAGGCCGACCGGCATCGACGGCATCGGCGCGGTGACGACGAGTTCGCCCACCTCGTCCACGACGCTCTCGCCGCGCTCGCTGAACGCACGCGCGTCGACGCCCAGGTGGCGGGCCTGGATCTCGCCGGCATAGACCGGCGCGGTCGGCATACCGCCGACGAAGCCGGTGCACACGTCGGTGCCGCCGCTGCCCGTGCACACCCAGACGTCCTGCTTGACGTTGCGGTAGAACCAGGCTGTGCACTCGGCCGACACCGGCGAGCCGGACGGCATGATCGCGCGCAGGGCGGGAAACTCGTACTGCTGCCTCGGCACGAAGCCCGCCTGAGACATCATCTCCACGAAGGCAGGGCTGGCGCCGAAGAATGCCACCCGGCAGTCCTGCGCCAGCCGCCACAGCGTTTCCGGCCCCGGGTAGGTTGGGCTGCCGTCATACAGCACCGGGCACACGCCCAGCAGCAGTGAGCTGACCAGGAAGTTCCACATCATCCAGCCAGTGGTGGTGAAGAAGAACATCCGGTCGCCGAGCCGGAGGTCCATGTGCAGGGTCTGCAGCTTCAGCTGCTCGATCAAGATCCCGCCGTGGCCGTGCACGATCGCCTTGGGCAGCCCGGTCGTACCCGACGAGAACAAGATCCACAGCGGGTGGCCGAACGGAACCTGCTCGAACTCGAACTGCGCGGCGGGCACTGGCGGGTGGTCGAGCGCCTGAACCCAGGTCAGCGCGCCGGCCGGCGGTGCGGTACCAGCAGACGGATGGAGGTAGGGCAGCCAGATCACCCGCTCCAGGCTGTCCAGGCCGCCGATGATCTGCCGTAGCTCGTCGCTGCGGTCGAACCGCTTGCCGCCGTACTTATAGCCGTCGGCGCAGAACAGAACCTTCGGTGTGAGCTGGCGGAACCGGTCGAGCACTCCCCGCCAGCCGAAGTCCGGCGAGCAGCTCGCCCAGATCGCGCCGATGCTCGTGGTGGCCAGCATCGCGATGACGGCGTGCGGGATGTTGGGCAGGCAGGACGCGACCCGGTCGCCTGGCCGCACGCCCATGGTGCGCAGCTGGGTGCCGAGAATCCGTACCTGGCCGGCCAGCTCGGCCCAGTCCATGCTGACCGCTGGCGCGGACTCGCTCACCGACAGCAGGGCGGTCTCGCCTGGACGCTCGCGCCGCAGAATGTGCTGCGCATAGTTAAGCCGGGTGCCGGGGAACCACTCGGCACCCGGCATCTGGCGCCGGCCGAGCACGCGCTCTGACGGCGCCGAGCAGGTGATGCCGGTATAGTCCCAGATTGCCTGCCAGAAGCCGTCGAGATCGGTGACCGACCACCGCCAGAGCGCGTCATAGCTGTCGAAGGCGTGGCCGCGGTCAGCGAGCCAGGTCCGGAAGGCGGTCAGGTTAGCGTCTGCCACCTGCGCGGCGCTTGGCGTCCATAGCAGGCTGCCCTCGCGAACTGGCACGGTCATGCCCGGCCCTCTCTGCACGTGGCCTTCGGCCGCAGAAGCCTGATCCAGTTCCCCGGACGCATCGTTGCATTACATGGCTGACGGTCGCATAGGCCAGCGCCGCCGGGCAATGACACTTTCACTGGGTGAAAGTGCTCAGCACCGCGAGGTTGACGCGGCCCGCACGGCCCCCGCGAATCAGGCGAAAACAATCGTCTTGTTCCGGTGCACGATGATCCGGTCGTCCGCCACCAGCGGCGCTGCCCGGAGAAATCCTTCGGGCGAGAGGCCCGGAATCATAGCGAGCCCCAGACCTCCTCCGCGGTCTGGACGATCAGGGCGAGCTTGTCCCACTGCTGCTGCGGCGTCAGGTCGTTGCCTTCCTTGGTGGAGGAGAAGCCGCACTGTGGTGACAGGCAAAGCTGACCGACGTCGACGAACCGGCAGGCTTCGTCGATCCGCCGCTTCAGGTCGTCCTTGCTCTCCAGCTCGCCGCGCTTGCTCGTCACCAGCCCGAGCACGACCCGCTTGCCCTTCGGCACGAACCGCAGCGGCTCGAAGCCACCGGAGCGCTCGTCGTCCCACTCACAGAAGAACCCGTCCACCTCGAGACGGTTGAACAGCGCATCTGCCACGAACTCGTAGCCGCCCTCGGCCGCCCACATGCTCTGATTGTTGCCGCGGCACATGTGTGTCGTGACCGCGAGGTCAGCCGGCCGTCCGGCCAGCGCGAGGTTGATGTTCTCGATGTAGCGCTCGTGCTGGTGCGCCGGGTCGCCGCCGATCTCAGCGACGTGCTGGCGCTGCGCCGGGTCGTTCATGTAGGCCAGGCTGGTGTCGTCCAGTTGGAGATAACGGCAGCCGAGATCGTAGAGCCGCCGCACCTCTTCCGCATAAGCTGCGGCCAGGTCGACCCAGAATTGGTCCAGGTCGGGGTACACCGACGCATCGATGGCCGACCGTCCGCCGCGGTAGTGCACCATGCTCAGCGAGGGAATGGTCAGCTTCGGTACCGCGGTGGTGGCCGTGTCGCGCAGGAAGGCGAAGGCATCGCCGAAGATCGTCTGCTTGAGCGTCACCGGCGCCACGACATGCGCCGACGGCGGCGCCCAGTCATAGTTCCGCTGCTCGTTGTGGAAGGCCACCCTGATGGTGTCGTCCTGGACCTTCTTGATGCCGCCAAGCTGGTAAATAAAGTCCATATGCCAGGACTCGCGGCGCAGCTCGCCGTCGGTTGCCGCGCGGAGCCCGACCTCCTGCTGCATCCGGACAACCTCGCGGATGGCGGCGTCCTCGACCGCCCGGAGCTCGCCTGCGCCGATCCGGCCGGCCGCGAAGTCGTCCCTGGTGCGCAGCAGCTCAGGCGGCCGCAGCAGGCTACCGACGTGGTCGGCGCGGAAGGGCGGCCGTCCGGCGGACTGTGCCGGGCTGGCTGCGGCGTGCGGCCCGATGCTGTGCGTCTCTGTCATACCGACCTTCTCCTCATGAGGTTTCCGCCACCTTGCTGGCCACCACGGGCGCCAGCTGCATCCGGCTGCTCGCTGGCTGCGGCCGGCGGCCGGCCGCTCGACAGCGGGAAATGACAGGCGACCAGGTGCCCGTCACCGAGCGCGCGCAACTCCGGCACCTCCGCCGCACATAGCTCCTGCGCCCGCGGGCATCGGGTGCGGAACCGGCAGCCGCTCGGCGGGTCCAGCGGCGACGGCAGCTCCCCGCTGATGACGCTGCGGGCGTCCCGCTTCCCGGCTGGCGGGACGGGAGTCGGAATGGAGTCCAGCAACGCCAGGGTGTAGGGATGCAACGGCTGGCGATAGATATCCCGGACCGGGCCGATCTCGCACAGCTTCCCGAGGTACATGACCGCCACCCGGTCGCTCACCTGCTTGACCAGCGCCAGGTCGTGAGCGATGAAGAGATACGACAGGCCAAGGTCAGTGCGCAGCTTCTCGAACAGGTTGAGTACCTGCGCCTGCACCAGCACGTCGAGCGACGAGACCGGCTCGTCGCACAGGATTAGCTTGGGCTCCAGCGCTAGTGCCCTGGCGACCGCCACTCGCTGGCACTGACCGCCGGAGAGCTCGCGCGGGCGTGCGCTGCCGTAGCGGGCGGCGTCGAGCCCCACCCGCTCGAGCAGCGAGCCCACCTTCTCGCGGCGTTCGGAGCGGGTGCCAACCCCGTAGGCGATGAGCGGCTCCTCGACGATCCGGGACGCCGTCCATTTCGGGTCCAGGGACGAGAACGGATCCTGGAACACCATCTGCAGGTTCCGCCGCACCGACTTCAGGGCACGGTAGGGCAGGCGCACGAGATCCTGTCCGTCGAAGATCACTTCACCGTGCTTCGGGCGCGGCGCCTGGATCACTGATCGGGCCAGGGTGGACTTCCCCGATCCTGTCTCGCCGACGATCCCGAGCGTCTCGCCGGCGTGCAGCTTGAAGGACACGTCGGATACAGCCTGAAGCACGCCGCCCTTCGCCCCGCCATAGTCGCGCAGCACGAACTCCTGGACCAGGTGACGGACCTCAAGCAGGACGTCATCGCCGGCCGGCGAGGGAACGCCGGCCCCGTTCGCTGTCGCTGTCATCGGGGAGCCCCAGTCCCGCACGGATGCCAGCATGCCCACCAGCGGCCCGGCTCGTGTTCCGCGAGGCGAGGAGGCTGCTCCCGGCAGTCCTGCTGTACGCCAGGGCAGCGCGGCGCGAACGGGCATCCGAGCGGGATCGCGGACAAGTCTGGCGGCCGTCCACCGACGACCGGGAGCAGCACGTGCGGCTCTAGCTCGATCCGCGGCATGGCGTCGAGCAGCGCCTGCGTATAGGGCATCCGGACGCTACCGAAGAGCTCCCCCGCAGGCGCCCGCTCGACCACCTGGCCGGCGTACATCACGATGATGTCCTCAGCGTAGGCAGCGGCCAGTCCGAGGTCATGGCTGATCATCACCAGCGCGGTACCAGTCTGGCTTTGCAGGTCAAGGAGGAGATCCATTATCTGCGCCTGAGTCGTCACGTCGAGCGCAGTGGTCGCCTCGTCCGCGATCAGCACGTCCGGCCCGCAGGCCAGCGCGATGGCAATGACGACGCGCTGGCGCATCCCGCCGGAGAGCTGGTGCGGATACTCGTGAAAACGCCGCTCCGGCGCGGGCACGCGCACCATCCGGAGCAGCTCGACGGCGCGCTCATGCGCCTGCTCGCGGTCCAGCGGCAGGTGGCACCGGACGGCCTCGGTGATCTGGGTGCCGACCCGCATCGTCGGGTTCAGCGACCGTTCCGGATTCTGGAAGACCATCGCCACATTGCGGCCCCGGTAAGCACGCAAGTCATGCTCACTGCGGCCGACCAGTTGCTCCCCCTTGAACCGGATCGAGCCAGAAACGTGCGCAGAATCCGGCAGCAGGCCCATCACCGCCAGAGCGCTGACGGTCTTGCCCGAGCCGGATTCTCCGATGATGGCCAGCGTCTGGCCTCGCCCGATGCTGAAGCTGATGCCCTGCACCGCATATACCCTGCCGCGACGGCCGTGGAAGGTGACATGCAAGTCCGAGACGTCGAGCAGCGGGCTGGAGTCCGTCCGGGCTTCAGGCAGCCCGACGGCACTGGCCAGCGCGGCCGAGTCGGCCGTCGTCCCTGCTGCGGCTGGCCGGCGACCTCGGTCGCGCAGCAGCCCGGCCATCAGCGCACCCCCCAGCGCGCTCGCAGCCCGTCTCCGAGCAGGTTCAGGCAGAGCACGCTTACCAGCAGGAAGACGCTCGGCACTAGCACGAAGCGCGGGTAGACCGACATGAACGACTGGCCGGCTGCGATCATGTTGCCCCAGCTCGCGCCCGGCGGCGGGATGCCGTAGCCGAGGAAGTCGAGCGCGCCCTCCAGGATTATCGTGATTCCGGCGCCGAGCAGGCTGAACGTCAGCAGCTGCGGCAGCATGTTGGGGACGAGGTGCAGGAGCTGGATGCGCCAGGCCCGGCTGCCGGACAGCCGGGCCGCGACGACGAACGGCTGGTCGCGCAGGCGCAGCGTCGCGGCCCTGGCAACCCTGCCGAAGGCCGGGATACTGAAGGCGGACAGCGCCCAGATCACGTGCGTCTCGCTGGGGCCGAGGCTGTCGGAGATCGCGAGGACGAGGACGAGCGAGGGAAAGGCGATGAACACGTCGAGGATCCGCATCAGGACCGCCTCGAGCCAGCCGCCGCGGTACGCGGCGAGCATCCCGAACAGCCCGCCGATCACCAGGCCAATGAGCTGGACGGCGGCGGCGACCTCGAATGAGACCCGGCCGCCGTACAGGATCCTCGACATGACATCGTCGCCGACCGTGTCCGTACCGAGGATGTGACCCGGTGACCACAGCGGCAGGTTGGTAGTGAGCAGCGACCCGCCGATCGGCTTGGGCACCGGGTAGACCAGCGGCCAGATGAAGCAGAAGAAGAGCAGTGCCGCCAGCACGGCGCCGGGAATCGTGATCTCTGCCGAGCGGAGCCAGCCGCGCGACGCCCGTCCGGCCGCCTCGGACTCCGGCCCCGCCGGTACTGGCGTGGTCAGGATGTCAGCTGCGGGAACGGACATGGCGGATCCTTGGGTCGAGCACACCGTAGAGCAGGTCGGTGGCAAGGTTGGCCAGGACGACGACAGCGCCGAACACGAGCACGATTCCCTCGACGACCGGGACGTCCCTGTTGCTGATCGCCTGGAGTAGCTCGTAACCGATGCCGGGCAGCGAGAAGATCTGCTCCACGATGACCGTCGACCCGATGAGCGTGGCGAGGTTCAGGCCGATGACCGTAAGCAGTCCGATAAAGGAATTCCGCAGGGCGTGCTGGGTCAGTACCCGCCAGGGCCCGAGGCCCTTGGCCCTGGCCGTCACTATGTAGTCCTCGGACTGCATCTGCTCGAGCAGGTCTGCCCGCAGGAACCTGGTGTAGAAGGCCGCCAGCGGCAGCGCGACGACGATCGCCGGCAGGGTCAGGTCCTTGAGATTTCCCGCTATCCCGGCGCCGATCGACTGGTAGCCGATCGCGGGGAAGATCGGTATGTCGACGGCGAAGAACAGGACAAGCAGCAGGCCCAGCACGTACGGCGCGATCGAGATGCCGCACATGCTGAGCACCATGCACAGCCGGTCGGTCAGGCCCCGCGGCCGGTGCGCACACAGCACCGCGAGCGGGATCGACACCACGAAGGTGATGACCAGCGCGTAGGCCACCAGCTCGAGGGTGACCGGGAGGCGCTGCTCCAGGACCGACGCGACCGTCTGCGGGCTGGCGAGCGAGCTGCCCAGGTTGCCGTGCACCACACCGCCGAGCCAGTGCCCGTAGCGGACCCACAGCGGTTCATTGAGGTGCAGCTTGATGCTGAAGGCCCGGATCTCGGCGGGGGTGGCGTTGATGCCGAGGAGGGCCGAGGCGGCGTCGCCGGGCAGCGCGTTGAGGGTAAGGAACGTCAGGAATGTCACGCCCCACAGGACGGGAATGGCCGACAGCAGCCGGCGGCCGCTCAACCGCAGTGCCGGAGAGCTGGCCAGGCGGCGCGCCCGCGCGCCGCCTGCCCGGCGAGCCGGCTGAACGGTAACCGATGCGTTCATATCGGCAGCGATCTCACCCTCATCCGTTGTTGTACGCGTATTGCCACAGCACCTCCGGGTTGACGTCGGTCACGGGGATGGGCGTCGTCAGGCCGGGTCCGCCTACGCCCTTGACGGCGATGTTGTAGCTGGCGATCGGGAACAGGAACGGCCCGTAGGCGTTCTGGGCAATGTAGGCGGCCACCGCGGCGTAGTCGGTCTTCCGCGTGGCGCTGTTGATCGTCGCCGCCGCGGCGTTCAGCAACCCGTCGAGCTTCGGGTCGTGCACGCCGCTGAACGGCGAGGTGGATGCGAACCGGAATGCGACGCCCACGCCGGTGCCCGGGTCGTAGGCGCCCGCGGTCTGCAGCATCGCCTGCCACTTGCCCTGGGTGAAGGCGCCGATAAGGCCGGTCAGGTCGAAGTCACTGAGATTGACCTTCATGCCGGCTGCCTGCCACTCGGTCTGGACGGCCTCGTTCAGCGAGATGGCAGTAGGCACGTTGATGGTGCCGAGACTGAAGCTCAGACCGCCGAGCTGCTTGACCAGCGCCTTGGCCTTCGCCAGGTCGTAGCCGATGTAGCCCGTCACGGTTTGCTGGTAGAACAGGCCAGCCGGCGCCGTAAACGACTCACCGGGCGGGTAGGTGTCCTGGAACAGGCCCTTGTCCAGCAGCGCCGCGTCGGTCGCATAGTAGATCGCCTCCCGCGCCAGCTTGTTGTTGAACGGGGCAATCTTCGTGTTGAGCTGGATGTCGTAGGGAGACGTGGATGGCTCCGCCGTCGTCTGGAACTTCGCCTTGAAAGCGCTCACCAGCTGTGGCGTCGACATTCCCTCGTAGGCCTGGCCCGAGCCAGCTTCAATAGCCGTCAGCGCTTGCTGGTCGCCCGCCACCGACTTGAAGGTCAGGCTGTGCAGGTAGGGCAGGCCGTTCTGCCAGTAGGCCGGGTTCTTCGCCAGCACCAGCTCGGAGTCCGGCGTGTCGCTGACCACGGTGAACGGACCGGCCCCGACGGGCTTCAGGGCGAACGCCTTCGCACCGAGCTTCTTGATCGCGGTCGGCGAGGCGATCCAGTTGAACACGTTGCCCTGCAGGGCGTTGATGAACGGCGCGTCGACGTAGGACAGCGTGAGGGAGACGCTGTAGGGCCCCGTCATGGTGATTGTGGGGGGGCTGAGGAAGACCGGCTTGCAGGTGCAGGTCGCCGCCAGGTCGCGCTTCCAGTTGTAGACAACCGCGGCCGCGTTAAACGGGGTCCCGTCGGAGAACTTCACGCCGTGGCGGAGCGTGATGTTCACAGTCTTGCCGCCGTTGGCGAAGCTGTAGCCGGTGGCCAGGTCCCCCACCGTCTTGCCGCCGGCCTCCAGCTGGAACAGCTCACCAAAGATGGCGTCCATGTAGCTCTGGTTCGCCGCGCCGTCGGTGTCGGTGGCTGGGTCCAGGCCTGGCCAGTTGCCCGCGTAGCCGGAGCCCTCCAGCACGGTGAGCGAGCCGCCGTGCTTCGGCCCCGAGGTTGCGGGCGATGCTGGGCTCTTCGACGCCCCGCAGCCGGCCAGGATGACCGCCACTGCCGTCGCGATGATGACAGACGACACTCGCAAGGCAGACAGCCTGACGTTGCGTCTCGGATACGCATGTGGTCTCACGTCGATGCTCCCGCCATAGAGATACTCCCGTTACGGACCGGCGGCTGCGCAGGGCAGCGCCGCCTGGCCCAGGCGGCGCGGCTCGGCAGACTTCAGTGCAGTGCCTTGCCTCAGTGATGACGCGCCCAGCTTCGGCGACTCGCCCCACGTGCGTCCACAACGCTTCCGCCGGGCGAAAGGGAGATGCCGGCTCGCGGGTGCCCCTCGGTGATACCTGGCCGCGGCCGTGTCCTGCCGTAGCCGCACCTGCGTCGTGCACCGAAAGCTCGCCTCATGGTTTCGGCGGCCTTTGGTCCAAATCACATAGTTCTTGCAGAACCGGGCATCGCGTGCCAGCATAATTTCAGCCGTGTTAACTGCTCTCAGCGCTGCCTGGCTGGACGCTGGCGAGCTGTCGGCCTGGGCACATGGCGCTAAGGGCGAAGGTGCAGCATGCCGGAACTGCTCGATGCCTCAGCGGAGGCGAACGCGCAGACTCCTCGCACCAACGCGGCCGGCCGACTGCTGGCGGTGCTTGACGCTTTCGGGCCGCGAAACCGCGCGCTCTCCCTGAGCGAGATATCGCGGCGCTCGGGGCTGAGCCTCTCCACTGCTCACCGGCTGGTCCACGAGCTGGTTAGCTGGGGTGCGCTGGAGCGGGATCCGAACGGGTGCTACTCGATCGGCGTGCGCCTGCTGGAACTGGCGGCCCTGGCGCCACGCGGGCTTGACCTGCGGGAGGCGGCGTTCCCCTGCCTGGACCAGCTGCATCATCGCACCCGCGGCAACGTGCATCTCGGCGTGCGCGACGGCATGGAGGTTGTCTACGTCGAGGCCATCCGCGCCTGTGCCACTCACCCGACCAACGGCAAGGCGGGCGACCGCTGGCCACTGCACGCCACCGGCACCGGCCTGGTCCTGCTGGCGTTTGCCGACCGCGAGCTCCAGGAAGCGGCAATGCGGCGCCCGCTGGAGCGGTACACGCGGCTGACCGTCACCGACCCGGCGCAGCTGCGACGAAAGCTTGCCCAGGTCAGGCAGTCGGGTTATGCCGTCGCGGTCGGCCAGATCACGCTGCCGGATCTGGTCGTGGCGGTGCCTGTGCATGACCCGTTCGGCGGTCTGGCCGCGGCCATCAGCGTGGTGGTCGAGGCCGCGCGAGCCAGGCCTCAGGCCCTGGCCAGGATGCTGACCGACGCGTCCACGGAGATCACCCGCAGGCTGGGGACGCAGTCCGACCAGCGGCTGGCCAGCGGAGCGCACCGGCATACCGGATTCGCGCCGGTAGCACCGGCGACGTCTGGTCGCGTCAGCGCACCGGTTTGATCCCCAGCCAGCGGAACGCGTTGTTCCAGGTGATGTCGTCCAGCGCGGCCGGCGGCAGTTCCAGCGAGCGAAGCGTCCGCCCAGCCGGGTCCTCGCGCGGCATCGCCGGGAAGTCCGAGCCGACGAGCAGCCGGTCCGGGCCGAGATAGTCGACGAGGAAGCGCAGCGCCCGGCGATCGAACACCAGCGTGTCGTAATAGAAACGGCGGGCGAACTCCAGCGGCGACGGGCCGTCGTCCGGCATGGGCGCCCGCTCCGGCACCCTGGGCTCCTCGTTCCAGCTGCCGCTCCAGAAGTACTGGGCGCGCGGCAGCATGAGCGGGAAGCCGCCGGCCGCGTGGCTGAAGGCGATCCGCAGCTCCGGGCACTTGGCCGCCGTGCCGCCGGCGATGAGCGACGCGGCCGCCAGCGCGCCCTCGATCCCCACCACGTACGTCCCCGCCGCCTTGGGCGGCAGCCGGTCGGTCGCGGCCGGCATGGCGTGCACGAAGACCGCCAGGCCCAGCCGGGCAGCCTCGGTGAAGAACGGCAGGAACCGCTCGGCGCCGATCGAGGCACCGAGCACGTTCGAGGCAATCTCCACGCCGGCCAGGCCCAGATCACCGATCGCAGCCAGCTCCGCGGCGGCGGCGTCCGGATCCTGCATGGGCACCATGCCGAGTCCGACCAGGCGGGTCGGATCGACGGAGCAGAACTGCGCGGTGACCTCGTTGACGTGCCTGGCCAGCGCCATGCCATCGGGGGCCGGCAGGTCGTAGCGCAGGAGCGGCGGCATGGGCGTGAGCACCTCAACGTCAACCCCGGAAGCCGTCTGCGCCGCCAGCCGGCGCTCTGCCTCGAAGAACACATCCCTGGCCCGGAACCGCATGGCGCCGAACACCAGCATGCGGTCGGTGCTCTGCTCGACCGGCTCCATCTGCGGGAAGCACGCGGGCGCGCCGGGCGGATAACCGCGCGGCAGCAGGTGGCAATGGGCGTCGACGAGCACGGAAGAGCCTCCGGGTAATCGGGCGCTAGGTGGCCGGGTGGACCGAGACGTGGATCGCCGACTCGCCCGGCACGTCGCCGCCGAGCGTCTGGATGGCCAGCTCTGCCTCGTCTAGTCCGAACGTGTGCGTGTGCATCTTCTCCAGCGGGAAGCGGCGGGACTCGATCAGCGCGATCGCGTCCGCCATGCCCCTGGCATCTACGCCGAAGGCGCCGCGGATCGTGAGCGCCCGGTTGATGATCAGGTCGGTGCGCAGCGGTATCTCGCGGTTGCCCTTGAGCCCGGCCAGCACCACCCGGCCGCCGGGCCGGACGGCCAGCAGCGCGTCGGAAACCGGCCCGGCGGCCAGCGGCGTTAGCTCGAGCACCAGGTCGGTCATCTTCCCGTCGGTGATCTCCCGGACCCGCTCGACGATGTCGTCTCCCGTGGTGCTGGCCCCGGGGTCGCCGTCCACCACCACGGTGTGGTCGGCGCCGAACTCGCGCGCCACCGCTAGCTTGTGCGCGTCGGCGGCCAGCCCGGTGATGATGATCGTGCCGGCCCCGGCCGCGCGCGCCGCGACGACCGCGGCTATGCCGCGCTGCCCGGCGCCCAGGACGAGCACGGTGTCGCCGAGCTGGACCTCGCCGAGGTGACAGGTCCAGCGCACGCCCGCGCCCAGCGCGTTGTACATCGCGGCCAGTTCGGCGGGCAGGCTGTTATCCATCTTGTGCAGCACGGACGTGGGGGACAAATACATGTACTCGGCCAGCCCGCCCCACAGGGCCGGCTCGGTGTCGACACCGGTCACCCCGTGGCCGTACTTCCGGTTGCGGCAGAACTGGTACCGGCCGGTCAGGCAGTCCTGACAGGACCGGCAGGGCACGATCACTTCCAGCGCCACCCGGTCGCCGGGCTGGACGCCCCAGCGCTGCGCGGCGCGCTCACCGATCTCGTCGATGATTCCGAGCGGCTCGTGGCCGGGGATGAAAGCCGGCCTGGGGCCGCCCAGATGGCCCCGATAGGTCTCGACGTCGCTGCCGCAGATGCCGTTGGCCTCCACTCGCAGCAGTCCGTCGTCGGGACCTACCCGAGGGCGCGGGAACTCGCGCAGCTCGATCTTTCCCGGGCCCACCTGGACCGCCGCCCGCACCATGTCAGCCATTAGCTCTCCTCGTGCTTGTCCGTTGTCCGGCTGGCCGCGTCGGGCCTGGCAACCGGAACGGCAGCGCCGGACCAGTCGGCGAACAGCCGGACCACCATCGAGATGCCCGCGTTGCGCGCCCCGGCTACGGCGATCAGCAGGTTCTCCCGGTCATCGCTCGACAGCATCCGCTGGAAGTGCGCAGCCGGCTCGCCGTCGCCGGGCAGCCGCACGCGGCCATCGAGGCCGTCTTTGCCCGCGCGGGCCAGCTCTGCGGTACTGCGGCCGCAGCGTTCCGCCAGCCAGGCCCGCACCTGCGTCCGGTCAAACCCAGCGCCCGCCAGCAGCTGGGCGTGCTCCGGGCAGAACACGACTCCGGCCGCCGCGTACTGGAAGATCCACGAGCCGGACCGGCCAATGGTGTCGGCAAAGTCCCGAAGCAACTGCTCGGCGCTACTGGTGTGCCGGTTGTCGACGAACTCGCAGGTGCGCAGCAGCGTTGCCGACACCGCCGAGGTGCCGTCCGGAAGCCCGGCCTCGCTGGCGAGCGGCGGCCAGGGGCTCTCCTCCTCGTTCTCCGCCAGGCAGATCGACCAGCGGCCGGGCAGCCCCTGGGTGGCCTGCTCGAGCTCGTGCGGGTGGATGCCATAGACATTGCGCACGATCAGCCCGATCGCCCGGGGCACGGTCGCGTTCGGCCGGAACCCCGGCCCGAAGGCCCCGCCAGCGGCGTTAAAACCCAGCTCGGCGCGGACCGGGCCGTTCACCACGATCAATGGCGCTGGCCCGCTGGTCGACTGCCAGCCGCCGCCGCCGGTCGCCCGCTCCCGCATCAGCGCTTCCCACGCGGCCAGGACGACCGGGAAGTACTCAGGCCGGCAGCCGGCCAGCGCAGCGTTGATGGCCGCGAGCCTGACCGTGACGACGCGGTCCAGCTGGGGCAGGCGCCCGATCACCTCGTCCGGACTGCGGCCAGCCGCCGCCAGGAACTTGTCCACCAGCGGCTGGGTGGCCGGGACGAGCGGCAGGCCGTCGGACCAGCCCTGCTCGTAGCAATGCTCGATGGCCGCCTGGGCGGCATCCGGGTCGAGCCCGGCCGGCGGCCCCGCGGGTGCCGAGCGGGCGGCGGTTGTCACTGGCCGGCTCGCGCCGTCAGTAGTGCGACGACCTCAGGCGCCAGTCGCTTGGCTCGCTCGCGCACCTGCTCCGCGTCGAGCACTGCGACCGGGTGCTCGGTGACGATGTACCGATAGTCAGGCGCGCCGCGCAGTTCCGCCATTGCGGTGGCGGTAACCGCGAAGGCATCACTGCAGATCACCGCCGCGGGCAGGCCGGCCTGCTCGAACAGGATGCCGTCGGCGACCGCGGACGCGCTGCATGACCCGCAGTCGCCGACGCCGGTGATCACGACGTCGCATTCGCGCCGGTACCGCTCGATCAGGTCGGCCGGCGCCGGCGCGGCAAAGTTCGGCTTGGTCTCCGCGACCGTAACGGATGCCTCGGCGTGCTCGGCGGCCAGCAGCTTGCCGATCTCGGCCAGCAGCAGCGCGGCGTTGTGCTTGGTGTTGTTCATCAGGCCCACCCGCAGGCCGGCCAGGCCGGGCGGGCGGGGCGCGAGTACCAGGCCGCGCGGCCGCGCGGCCGGTGCGAAGTCGGCCCGGCCCGTCGGGTCGAGGATAGCGTTCGGCATGGCAGGACTTCCTTTCCAGATCTTCGGTGCGATGCTCGGCTCGCGCGGACTCGCGCCGCCGGGCTTAGTGCTCGTGCAAGATCACGCCGCGGATGTTCTTGCCCTCGCTCATGTCGCGGTAGGCCTCGTTCACCTGGTCAAGCCGGTACGTGCGGCTGACGAGCTCGTCCAGTTTGAGTTGGCCGTCCCGGTACAAGCGCAGCAGCCTGGGAATGTCATAGAGCGGATTGCTGTCACCGAACAACGCGCCCCTGATCTGGCGCATGTAGCCGATCAGCAGGCCAGCGGGCACATGCACGGCGTGCTCGTCGATATGGCCGACGGCCGTGATCGTGACCTTGCCGCCCTTCCCGACCACCTGCACCGCACTGTTCACGATCTCCTCGGTGACCACGCCGGGCGTGCAGATCGCGTGGTCGGCGAGCTGGCCCCAGGTCGTCTGGGCCACAAACTCGTGCGCCGCGCGCGCGTCGGCGAAGGTATGCGTCGCGCCGAAGACCTTCGCCATGTCCCGCTTGAACTCCACCGGGTCCACGACGATCACGTTCTTAGCCCCGGCGTACCTGGCTCCCTGCACCGCGTTGCTGCCGACTCCGCCTGCGCCATAGATGACCACGGTGTCACCGGCCCGCACTCCGGCTGCGTAGACCGCCGACCCCCAGCCGGTCGGGACACCGCAGCCGACAAGGCACAGGATCTCGAACGGAATATCGTCGGTCACCGGCACGCACGCCCATTCCGACACCACCGCGTACTGCGAGAAGGTGCCAAGCGAGCAGAACCCGCCAAGGTCTTCCGCGCCCAGATGAAAACGGAAGGTGTCGTCCAGGAACATGCCGGTCCCGGCGTTGAGCCCTTTGACGCACATGTTCTGATGACCGGTGGAGCACGGCCTGCAGGCACCGCAGGCTGGTATGTACGAGCACACGATCCGATCGCCTGGCTTGACCCGGCGCACACCCGGCCCGACGGACTCGACTACCCCGGCGCCCTCGTGCCCGCCGACCATCGGGAAGCGCACCGGCGCGTCCCCCTGGGTGATGTGGTCGTCAGAGTGGCACAGCCCGGACGCGTGCAGCCGGACCCGGACCTCATGCGCCTTCGGGTCGTCGAGCTGCAGCTCGGCCAGCTCCCAGCCGATGTGCGGCCCCCGCGCGATGGCGGCCCGGGTGGTGATCCTCATCTCGGTTGCGTCCCTTCCTAGCTGGCCCGGGACATCGTCTCGAGCTGGGGCAGTACCTCCGCGCCGATGAGCGCGATGTGATCAAGATCGTGGATGTCAAAGATGTGCAGGTAGACGGTGTCGGCGCCGGCCCCGGCGAGGCCGGCGATGCGATCGGCCAGCAGTCCAGGCGGCCCGATGACCATGGACTCACGGATGCGGGGCGAGGCAACGATCGCCGCCCGCCGCTCGGCCTCGGCCTGGGTAGACCCGATGGCCACGGGGATGAAACCAGAGCGGCGGGCATCGGCGGGATCGCGCCCGATCGCCTCGCAGGCAGCGCCGAAGACCGCGAAGCGCGCCCTGGCCTCGTCCACGCTGCTGAGCGCGGAGTTGAACTCCGTGGCGAACCTGGCCGCGATGGCTGGCGTTCGCCTGGGCCCGCCGCCGCCCACGATGACCGGCGGGTGCGGGCGCTGGGCGACCTGCGGCGGCGTGCGATTGTTGTCGGCCCGGTAATGCTGGCCGGTGAACGAGAAGCCTGCCCCGCCCGCCGATCCGGCGAGCCAGAGCCCGGTGATGATCTCCAGCTGCTCTTCCAGACGGTCAAAGCGCTCCTTCATCGGCGGGAACGGCAGGCCGAACGCGGCATGCTCGCGCTCGTACCACCCCGTGCCAAGACCCAGCTCGATCCGGCCGCCGCTCATCTCATCGACCGACGCCACGATGGCCGCGAGCAGCCCGGGCGCCCGGAAGGTCGCGGCGGTCATCAGCGAGCCGAGCCGGATCCGACCGGTGTCGCGCGCGAGCCCGGCCAGCGTGGTCCAGCAGTCGGTCGGCCGGTAATCGGGATCGTCCGGGTCGACGCCCAGCAGGTGGTCGGATCGGAAGAAGGCGTCAAAGCCCGCCCGCTCGGCGGCGAGGGCCAGGGCCAGGATCTCCTCGTAGCGCGCGCCGTGCCGGGGCTCCAGCAGGATCCGGAGCCGGATCCCGCCGCTGCCACGCTCCGCCGCTGTCATCCTGCAGCCCTCTCGGTGCCGCGCATCGACACCGTCTTGACCTGCGTGTAGTCGAGCACTGCGTCCGCACCCATGGTCCGGCCGAAGCCACTGTGCTTGTAACCGCCGAATGGCCCGCCGATGACGCCCGCGCCTAGCGCGGCATTGACCGCGACCTGCCCGGCCGCCAGCCGCCGGCTCAACCGGACGGCCCGCCCCACATCCCTGGTCCACACCGAGGCGACAAGTCCGTACTCGGTTCCGTTGGCCACCTCGACGGCCTCGTCCTCGTCATCGACCGTCAGCACTGACAAGACCGGGCCGAATATCTCCTCCTGGGCGATGCGCATGCTCGGCTCGACCCGGTCGAACAGCGTCGCCTCCACGAAGTACCCGGCTTCGTACTGCGGGCCGGCCGGAGTCCCGCCGCCGGTCACCACCTCGGCGCCTTCCGCGCGGCCGAGCCGCACGTAGTCGAGCACGCGGGCGTGCTGCTTGGCGTTGATGAGCGGGCCCATCTGGACCTGCTCGTGCCACGAGCCGATTCGCACCCTTTCCATCTGCGCCGCCAGCCGGTCGACCAGCTCGGTGTGCACTCGCCGGTCGACGACCACCCGGGAGCCAGCGGCGCAGATCTGCCCGGTATTGAGCGTGATGCCGGCCACCATGGCCGGCACTGCCGCGGCTATGTCCGCATCAGCGAAGACGACCTGCGGGGACTTGCCACCGAGCTCCAGGTGCAGCGGGGTGAGGTTCCTGGCGCAGGCCGCCATCACCGACGCCCCGGTGGCTGGCGAGCCGGTGAAGCTCATCCGGCGGATGCGCGGATGCGCGGGAATCGCGGCGCCGGCCTCCGCGCCGTATCCGGTGATCACGTTGATGACGCCGGGCGGGATGCCTGCCTCCAGCGCGAGCTTCGCCAGCGCTAGCGCGGTGAGTGGCGCGTCTTCGGCCGGCTTGATCACAATTGTGTTTCCGGCCGCTATAGCGGGCCCGACGTCGGTGACGAACATCGGGCCAGGCGCATTCCACGGGATGATGGCTCCCACCACGCCGTATGGTTCGCGCAGGGTGAGGGCGATGACGTCCGCCGAGTAGGTGGGCAGGGACAGGCCGCTTACCTTGTCAGCCTGCCCGGCGACGAACCGCAGGATCCTGGCCATCGGCGGCGGGCCCCAGGACGGATGACCGACCTCCAGGCACTCGAGCCTGCCGATCTCGGCAGCGTTGGCGTCGATGAGTTCCGCCCACTTGCTGAGCAGGCCGCCGCGGGTGGTCGCGTCGGTGTCCCGCCAGCCGGGGAACGCTTCCCACGCCGCCGACACTGCGAGGTCCACGTCGGCGTTCCCGGCCCGAGGGACCCGGCCGAGTTTCTGCGCCGTGGCCGGGTTGATCACGTCTATCGTGCCGCCACTGCAGGCAGGTACCCACTGGCCGCCGATCAGCTGCTTGTCATCGATGATGAGCGGGCTCGCCGGGTCGGCTGAGGTGATTGTCATGGCCAGCTCCTCGATAGGCAGCTTGCGACGATGTGGCTAGTGCTCGTGCATGATGACGCCACGGATGTTCTTGCCGTCCAGCATGTCCTGGTAGCCCAGGTTGACGTCCTCCAGCCGATACCGGCGGCTGATCAGCTCGTCCAGCTTCAGCTCGCCGGCCTGGTAGAGCCCGAGCAGCCTCGGGACGTCAAACAGCGGATTGCAGCCGCCGTAGAGAGTGCCCTGTATCCGGCGCTGGTAGCCGATCAGCATGCCGGGGTTCTCGTCGATCCAACCCTTCCCCACGGCCGTGATCGTGACCTGACCGGCCTTGCCCACCGCCTGGATGGCGTTGTGAATAACCTCATCGTCCAGCACCCCGACGGTGATGATCGCGTGGTCGGCCAGCTCGCCCCAGGTGGTTGCCACGATGAACTCGTGCGCCTCCTTGGCGGTAGCGAACGTATGGGTAGCCCCGAACACCGCAGCCATCTCCCGCTTGAAGCTCACGGGGTCCACCACGATCACGTTCTTCGCCCCGGCGAGGCTGGCGCCCTGCACCGCATTGCTGCCCACGCCCCCGCAGCCGTAGATCACCACGGTCTGTCCGGCCCGCACCCCGGCGGCGTGCACCGCCGACCCCCAGCCAGTGGGCACGCCGCAGGCGACCAGCGAGGCAACGTCGAACGGTATGTCCGCGCCGATTGGGATGCAGGAGAACTCCGAGACCACCGCGTACTGCGAGAAGGTGCCGAGCACGCAGAGGCCGCCGAAGTCCTCACCGTTCTGGTGGAACCGGAACGTGCCGTCCGCAAACATGCCGGTGCCTGCGTTCTTCCCCGCGTCACACAGGTTCTGCCGCCCGGTCGAGCAGTACCGGCAGGAGCCGCACGCGGGGATGAACGAGCAGACCACGTGGTCCCCCACGGCGACCCTGGTCACGCCCTCGCCGATGGCGTCGACGACTCCGGCGCCCTCGTGCCCGCCGACAACGGGCATGCGCATCGGGGCATCGCCCTTCTGGATGTGGTCGTCGGAGTGGCAGAGCCCGGCCGCGTAAAACTTGATCCTGACCTCATTCGCCTTCGGCTCGTCCAGCTCGAGCTCGGTAATTTCCCAGGGCAGACCGGGCGCGCGGCAGACCGCCGCCAAGGTGGTCATGCTCATTTCGATCCCTTCCCTGGTTGTGCGGACGGCAGGCGCAGATAGCGGCTTCGAGTAACGGCGATCGCCCATCGCCAGTCCACGATGGAGCTAGCGCGACGGCCGGCGCCACACCCCTTTTCACTTCACGGAAGACAAAGGACCAGCGGCGCGGCTTCCGGTCCGCCTACTGCCGCCTGCGGGCGCTTCTGCTCCGCGGAAAGCCAGGTTCCCGCCTGCTCACGGCCGTGCTATCTTCCGCGACATCCCATCGGCTGCCCCGTCCTTCGGGGGGACACTGAGTGAAGGACATTGAGTGATCGACAAGTTCCGCGCCGATCCGGTGGACGCGCTGGCGCCGATCCCATCGGGCGCCTCGGTGGCTGTCGGCGGATTCGGCAGCTCGGGACGGCCGGACACGCTGCTCGATGCACTGTGCGACCTGGATCGCCGCGACCTGCACGTCATCGTCAACAATGTCGGCAGCGATTTCACCGGCATCGGACGGCTGCTGGCAGAGGGCCGGATCAGGCGCCTGACGGCCTCGTTCCCGGTCCTGCCTGAATTTTATGATGACTACTTCGCTGGCCGGGTAGAGCTGGAGTTGATCCCGCAAGGCACCCTGGCGGAGCGCCTGCGGGCTGGCGGTGCGGGTATCGCCGCCTTCTATACGCCGTCCGGAGCCGGCACCATGCTGTCCGACGGCGAATTCCCGCTCGGCTACGACGCTGCCGGCGACGTCGCGGTGCGCATGCCAGTACGAGAGCGGCGGGAGTTCGGCGGCCGCGAGCATATCCTGGAATACGGCATCGTCGCGGACTACGCCCTGGTCAAGGCCTACCTCGGCGACCCGAAGGGCAACCTGCGCTTCCGGCTGTCGGCGCGGAATTTCAATCCGCTGGCCGCGATGGCGGGACGGCACACATTCGCCGAGGTCGAGCATTTGGTCGGCACCGGCGAGCTGCAGCCGGACGACATTCACCTGCCCGGCGTGTTCGTCGACGACGTGCTCCTGGCATCTGAGCGGTCACCACGTCAGCCGACGATCGCGCGGCTCTCGTCATGACGGAGGCGACGGCGGCTGCGATCGGCGGCCGCGGCCGGGAAGGCATAGCGGTACGGCTGGCCAGGGACCTGCGGGACGGCTACGTGGTCAACCTGGGGGTGGGCATCCCGCTGCTGATCCCGCGGTACATCCCGGCCGACGTCGAGGTGATCCTGCACGCTGAGAACGGTGTGCTCGGACTCGGGCCGCCGGCCCCGGCGGGGCACGAGGACCCGGACCTCACCGACGCAGGCAAGCAGCCGGCCACGCTGATTGCCGGCGCCGCGATCGTCGACTCGGCGATGTCGTTCGCCATCGTCCGCGGCGGTCATCTGGACGTGACGGTGCTCGGCGCGCTCCAGGTTTCGGCCCGCGGCGACCTGGCGAACTGGTATGTGCCAGGCCGGAATCCCGCGGTCGGCGGCGCCATGGACCTGGTCGCGGGCGCCCGCGAGGTCTGGGCCGTGATGGAACATGTCGACCGCGGCGGGCGGCCGAAGATCGTCGAGCAGTGCACGTTCCCGCTGACCGGGCGTCAGGTGGTCACCCGCGTCTATACCGATCTCGCTATCTTCCACATCGCGGACGGGCGGCTGCGGCTGACCGAGTGCGCGCCGGGCATCGGACCTGCGGCCATCCGCGAACGGACCGCCGCGCCGTATATCGAAGACTTCGACACCGACGACCGACAGGACAGGTGACGTGTGTCCACGATAGACCTCGCCGGCATCACCGCGATCGACGTGCACACGCACGTGCACCGCTCGGTCCGCGGGGACGCGGATCCGGTGCCCGGCCGCGGCGAGGACATGGGCAAGTACTTCGGCATCGGCACCATGCCCCGGTACACGGTGCCCGAGCTGGCGAACTACTACCGCGAGCGGAACATGGCCTGCGTCACGTTCACCGTGGACAGCATCTCGCAGACCGGCGACGAGCCGGTCCCGGACAACTTCGAGGTGGCCGAGCTCGCCGCCCAGCACGCCGACGTGGTGATCCCGTTTGCCAGCATCGACCCAGCCCGCGGCGCGGCGGGCGTCCAGCAGGCCCGGCGCCTGATCACCGAGTACGGCGTGCGCGGGTTCAAGTTCCATCCCGGCACCCAGGCGTTCTACCCGAACGACCGGATCGCCTACCCGCTGTATGAGGTCATCGCCGAGCACAGCCTGGTGGCGCTGTTCCACACCGGGCAGACCGGCGTCGGCGCGGGCACCCGCGGCGGCGGCGGGATCCGGCTGAAGTACTCCAATCCGCTCTGCCTCGACGACGTGGCCGCCGACTTCCCGGACCTGGACATCATCCTGGCCCATCCGTCCTTCCCGTGGCAGGACGAGGCGCTGTCCATCGCGACCCACAAGCCGCGGGTCTACATCGACCTGTCCGGCTGGTCGCCGAAGTACTTCTCCCCCCAGCTCGTGCAGTACGCCGGCACCCTGCTGCGGCACAAGGTGCTCTTCGGCACCGACTTCCCGGTCATCACGCCGGAACGCTGGATCGCTGACTTCGAGGGCAGCGCCATCAAGCCCGAGGCCCGGCCGCTGATCATGAAGGAAAACGCCGCCCGCCTGTTCGGCTTGACCGGCGCCTAAGCGGGCGTCTCGTCCAGCACGATCAGCGGCAGCGGTCCGGCCAGGTCCTCTGCCGCGGCCGGAGCGTAGGCGAAGTTCTTCGCCCTGGCGCCGCCGTCGACGACCAGGTCAGTGCCCGTAATCAGCCTGGCATAGTCCGAGCACAGCCACGCGACTGCGTGGCCGATGTCAGTTGGCGTCCCCGTCGTCCCCATCGGAACCATCGGCGGCCGCTGCCCGGCCCATCGGCTAGGACGGCGCCATGCCTCGTCGCCGGTGGGCCCGCCGAGCCCGGCCGGGCCGTGCGTCAGCACTCCGCCGGGACCGAGGCCAGCCCTGGCCCGCTCGGCGAGCAACTCGGGGTTGTCCGGGTTCGGGGCGGTCGGAGTGAAGCTGTTCACCCGGATGCCGTACGGCGCGAGGTCCATGGCGGCAGCGCGGACGAAGTTGTTCACACCGCCCTTGTGGAACGCGTACGCGATGATGCCGGCGGTCCCGGACCAGGCGTTGGACGAGGAGATGCAGACAATCGAGCCCTTGATTCCGCGCTCGGCCATCGCGCGGCCTGCGTGCTTGGTGTTGAGGAAGTATCCCAGCGACGACACGCGCACCGCCCGCTCGAAGTCAGCCGCGGTCTCGTCGAGCACGCCCCGGCCGCCGAGCAGTGCCGCGTTGTTGACCAGTATGTCGATGTGGCCCCACCGCTCGAGCACCGCCTTGAGGTAGCCCTGGACTGCCTTCTCGTCGGTAACGTCGCCGGGCGCCGCCATCGCCTCGCCGCCGTTGCGCTCGATGCGGGCAATGCACGCCTCGATCGCCGACTCGTCCACGTCGTTGCAGGCAACCCTGGCGCCGTACTTGGACAAGGCCAGCGCGACGCCGCTGCCGATGTTGGGTCCTACGCCGGTGACGAGCGCGACCTTGCCGTCGAGTGAGATCTCCACGATCAGTGCTCCTTGGGGTAGGTCAGCTCGATCATGTCGGGTCGCATGCCCAGCGCGGGGGCGAGCATGGCGCGCAGCAGATCCTTCGGCACCAGGCACTCTGCGCACGCTGACGGCCCGGCCGCGATGGCCACCCGTGCGCCGACCTCCTGCAGCGTCACGTGCAGCTGGTAGTCCTCGGCAAGAAGGCTCTGCCGGATTTTCTCCAGCGCGGAGTCGTCAACTCCCACTCGTCACTCCCCTGACACCGCAGGCCGCTGCGGGTCACGCAATCATCAGCGCCCGATGGCTCGCCAGTCTGATCGTCACTCGTGATGGATGGTGTCAGATATGACGATATCAGCGAGTCTCGATCGCCGGCATCACCTGCACGTGGCCGCGATTAGGTCCCGTCCGTCGGCCCGGCGGATGGCGGGCAACCAGACAAACTGCTATGACATTCGCACCGTCGTGCTGCGCAGAAATCAGCTGTCTTTATCCATGACTATCGTCAGAACGATCACCGGCAGTATGGACAGACCTGGCCGTACCGTAGTTCGCTACGCTTCTAACGTGGCTGTATCTCACTCACCCGCCGACGTTGCGATCTTCGCTGCGGACGGTGCCCGAGAGATGCGCCCCTCGGGCGTGGTGCAGCGGCCGCCCCGGCTGCTGCTGACGCTGCTCGGGGACTACTGGTGGCAGCGAACGGAGTCGCTGCCCTCGGCGGCGCTCGTCGCGCTGCTGGCAGAATTCGGAGTTAGCGACTCGGCTGCCCGGGCGGCACTCAGCCGGCTGACCCGTAACCGGCTGCTGGTAACGTCCAGGAGCGGCAGGCGGACCTACGTCCGGCTCAGCGATCGCGCGGCCCAGATACTCGATGAAGGTGCCCAGCACATATTCTCGTTCGGTCGCGGTTGCGAGCCGTGGGATGGGATGTGGAGCCTGCTGGCGTTCTCGATTCCGGAGGCAAACCGCGCCGTGCGCGATGCGCTGCGCAGGCAACTCCGGTGGCTCGGTTTCGCTCCGCTGTATGACGGACTGTGGGTAGCACCGCGCGACCAGGTCGCGGACGTGATCGGCTTGCTTGGCGAGCTTGGCATCAGCACCGCAACCGCGTTTCGCGCCACGGCGGTCCCTGGCATAGAGCCCGACGGGCTTCCGCAGCGGGCGTGGGACTTGGACGATCTGCGCGCCCGGTACGACGCGTTCATCACTGTTGCCGGGCAGTTGCAGGCGCGCGCGCTGGCCGGGCTCATCTCCCCGGTCGAGGCGCTCGTCGCCAGGACTCGCGCCATGGACGAGTGGCGCACGTTTCCTGGCTTGGATCCCGATCTTCCGGTCGAATTGCTCCCGGCGGAATGGCCGCGGGCGGCCGCTCGCGAGCTGTTCATCACGACCTACGATCTGCTGGGGCCGCTAGCCGCGCACCGCGTCCGGCAGATCATCGGCCGCTACAACAGAGACCTTGCCGCCAGGGCCGCTTATCACAGTTCGGAGCTGACGACCACGGTCGCGCGGTGAGTCGGTCAGAGGCGCCGGGTCAGATGGCGGTGCGGCCGCCGTCGGCGGCGATGACCGCGCCGGTGATGTAGCTGGCTTTCGGGGAGGCGAGGAAGGCGATGACCCCGGCGATCTCGCCGGGCTGCGCGGGCCGGGCCAGCAAGGTTGTGGCACCCAGTGCCTCGATGCGGTCGGGGGAGGCTCCGTTGGTCAGGACCGGCCCGGCAGCGACGGCGTTGACCCGGACACCTGAGGGGCTGAACTCGGCCGCCCAGGAACGGGTCATCGCCGCCAGGGTCGCCTTGGTCGCGCTGTAAGCGGCGAGGCGAGCCAGGCCGATCTGGCCGGCCATGCTCCCGATGCTGATTATGCTGCCGCTGCCCCGGGCGGCCATCTTCGGGCCCAGCGCGGCGACCAGGAAGTACGCCGCCCGGACGTTGGCCGCGAAGAGCCGGTCGAAGGTCGCTACGTCCAGTTCCGCGGTCGGCCCGGACCAGGAGAACCCGGCGTTGTTGACCAGCACGTCAACCGGGCCAGCCTGCTCGACGAGATGGTCCAGTTGGGTTGGGTCGGTGAGGTCGGCCGCCACGAAGCGGGCCTTGCCCCCCTGGGCGGTGATCGTGTCGACCGCCTCGGCGCCGCGATCGGCGTCGCGCCCGTGCACGACGATCTCGGCCCCGTGCCGGCCGAGCTCTTCGGCGGCTGCTTTGCCGATGCCCGAGGTGGCCCCGGTAACCAGGGTGCTGAGGCCCTCGAGGTCTCGCTGGTCGTTCATATCTCGTCCTTTCAGATTGACGGGCTTGTCATGCCGTGGGTGGGAAACTTGGTCTAGCTCGTGGCCTGCATTCCTTCGGCTGCCGTTTCGATGAGCTGGGCGGAGTCGCCGAGGTGGGAGACCATCGCGACGTGGCTCGAGGGGAGCTCGATGGTGGCGGCGCCCATGCGGGCGGCGAACTGCCGTTCAGCATCAGGCGGCATCGGCTCCCGTCCGGCTCTCGGCTGTCCGCTATTGGTTTCCGTTGAACCCGTGGGTGCCGGGAGGGGAGTGCCCAGGCGAGAGCGGCGCCGGCCACGCCGGTGGCCAAGCCGAGCCACAGCACGAGCGTGTAGCCGGCCTGGGTGGGCAGGGACTGTCCCGCGGGGGTGTGACCGGCCAGAACCGACGCGGTCACGGCGCTGCCGAGGGAATAGCCCAGATAGCGGGCGACTTGGGCGGCGCCGAGAGCGCTGCCCGTGTCGGCTCTGGGGACTGCGGGCACGATGAGCCCCGGGATGGCGGCGAACGTCGAGCCGACGCCGGCCCCGAGGAGGCCCATCGTGACGAAGGCCTGCCACAGCGAGGCGTGGAAGAGGCCGAAGAAGGCGTCAGCCGCAGCCATGACGAGCGCGCCGGCCGGGAGCAGGCCGCGCTGGCCGAAGCGGGCGCTGGACCATGGCAGGGCGCGGCTGGCTGCGAAGCTGGCCACCGAGAAGGGACCAGGCACAGGCCAGCGACGACGACCGAGGCCGAGAAGCCGTACCCGGTGGTCTTGGGGACCTGAACGTACTCGCTGATGCCCGAAAGGTTCATGTACATGACGACGCCGATGACGATGGCGCAGACGTCACCGGTCAGCACGTTCGGGTGGCGCAGCAGGCGCAGCTGGATGAGCGGCGCTGAGGCGTGGAGCTGCTGGAATACCCAGGTCGTGAGGGCTATCACGGCTGCGGCCAGCAGGCCGAGGATCGCCGGTGACGCCCAGCCCCAGCTTTGGCCGTCGGCGATGGCCAGCAACAGGGCAGCGAGGCCCGCTGTCAGGAGCAGGGCGCCGGGGACGTCGAGTCTGGCTGCGGCACGATCCTTGCTGGAGGGTACGACCGCCACCACGCCCAGCAGGGCTAGGCCGCTGACCGCTGCGCCGAACCAGAAGGCGGCGGACAGGCCGAGGGTATCGGCGATCAGCCCGCTGACCGGATAGCCGACACCGATACCTGCGGCCACGATGACCGACAGCTGAGCGATCGTGGAGCGGGAGCGCTCGGCGGGAAGATGGTCGCGGGCCGCGGCCATGGCCAGCGGGACGAGGCCCAGGCCGATGCCTTGCAACCCGCGGCCGGCGACGAGCACCGGCAGGCTGGAGGCCAGCGCGGCGACAACCCCGCCGGTCGTGACCGTAGTCAAGCCGGCGATGATCATCTCCCGCCGGTGCGGCCCGTCGCCGAGCCGGCCCATAATCGGCGAGCTGACCGTGCCGACGAGCAGGGTGATCGTCAGGGACCACTGCGCGGCGCTGAGCGCCACGTGCATGTGCGTGGAGATGCTGGGGAGGAGCGGCGCGCCGAGCGAGCTGATCAAGGCGACGACCATCGAGGCGAATATCAGGACCGGAGCGAGCGCGGCCCGGCGGCGGGTATCGGTCATGCGCTTATCTGGGCGACGAGGCCGGCCGACGCTGCGATGATGATCGCGACGCCGTATCCGAGCACGGTCGCCATTAGCCCGGCCGGTCCGATGAGCAGGCCGGCGATGATGGCCGGCACACCGTAGCTGAGGTAGGCGACGATGTAGACGGCGGCGAACAGGCCGGCCCGCTGATGCAGTTGGACCAGGGGGGTGATCGCGCGCAGCGCGCCGGAGAATGACGCGCCGAACCCGACCCCCCCGATCAGGCCGCCCAGCCACAGCAGCGGCAGGACTCTCGCCGCGACCCCGCCGGCGATGAGTGCGGTTCCAAAGAGGACGCCGACCCCGCCGATCAGGGTGGTCCGCCGGGGTGTGAACCGGCCCAGGAAGAAGCCGGCCACGGCGGCGGCCTCGGGTTGCACGAACGCGGTTGCACCGTCGAGTAGCCCGCTGTGCAGGCCGAACAGGTCCTGGATGATCGTCGGAACCAGTCCCAGGAACAGCCCGGAGAGCATCCACGCGGCAAGGTGCACGGGCACCGCGGCGGTGAACTCACGCCGGGCGGCCCGGGGTACCACGACGTGCGGGACGAGCGAGCGTACGGCACCTGGGCGGGGGGTCGCTGTCTCGGCGGACAGCGCAGTGAGGACGGCACCGATGGCCATGATCACGGCGAGGGCGGCGAACACGATCAGGGAGGCGTGCCGGGTGAACTGCACGGCGGCCCCGGTCAGCAGGGCACCGATGCCGAGGCCGCCGGCCGGGGCGACGCTGCTGATGATCGTGCCGAGCCTCTTGTGGTGAGCGGGTGCGTGTTCCACGATCGACGCGGTGAACGCACTGGTGGCCGCGCCGGTCGCGAATCCCTGCACCGTGCGGGCGGCGATTACCCAGCCGATGCCGGGCGCGAACACGAACATCAGCATGGCCAGTAGTTCCACCGCGAGCGCCACAATCAGGACCGGCCGCCGCCCGAGGTAGTCCGAGAGCGAGCCGACCACGAGCAACGCGGCGAGCAGGCCGATCGCGTAAGCCGCGAAGGCGACCGTCAGCACCCAGGGCGCGAAGCCCCATTCGTGCTGGAAGACCACGAGCAGCGGAGTCGGCGCCCCGGCGGCCAGATACAGCGCGGCGAAGGTGAGCGCCGCTCCCGCGAATGCCGCGCCCGGCGGCAGGGTCCGCCGCCGCGGCACGGCCTCCACAGCGCGGCCCGGCGTCAAGCGCGCGGGCAGGGATGCGGTTTCGCTGGCGTCCACCGGCACCTCCTAAGGCATAGATCTGAGCCTTAGTGGGACCATACGCCTCGCACACCCAAAAACACAAATCTGTGCTTTACAATGGTCCTGTGGCGTCGAGCACACAGCAGGGCCGGCGGCCGGGCGGCCGCAGCGCGGTGGTCCTCGCCTCAATCAGGAAGGCCGTCGAGGACCTCGTCGCCGAGCGCGGCAGCGAGCGGGTGACGATGCCGATGGTCGCTCAGCGCGCCGGGGTGAACCACTCAAGCATCTATCGCCGGTGGGGCGATGTGCAGACGATGATCAACGATCTCGCCACCTACCGGCTCGATCCCAATCGCCCCCTGCCCGCCACCGGTGACCTGCGGGCCGACCTGACGGCCTGGGCGAAGGAGATGGTCGAGCACTACCGCCGCAAGCCGGCCAACGCCGCCATGCTGCGCGCCGGTGCGGCCACCGCCGGGGAGAGCGAGTTCGACTGCCTGCGCAATCGCCGCACCGAAGCCGCGACCCTGATCGAGAGCGCGCTGGAACCGCAGACGGTCACCAGCGACGACGTCATCGACCACATAATCGCTCCCATCATCTACCGGGCGATCTACCTCCCGTGGACGCTCACCGACTCGACCGCAGCCGGCCTCGTGGACGACCTGTTCCACCCGCCCCGCGCCGCAGGGAAATAACCGGCAAGACCGCCACGACGGCATCGCTGAACGAGCCAACCCCGGCCTCCCCTGGCAGATCGGCGGCTTCCTGGTAATGCTCTTTGACCCTCCTGATGCTGATAGTCGTGCGTATCACTGACTTACCAAATGCCGGCCAGCCGATCGCCGTCCTTCTAGACATCCCACTCCCAAGGGCGGCTGTCGGCAGGTCGCAGCCCGGCAACAGGATCACCTGGCATGCCGGGCATAGCGACACAGGCGGGCCCCTACTTTGGCAGGCTCCGGCGGTCCGATCGCTGCGTCGCGTTCGATGGCGATCCGGTACGCCTGCTCGACGGCCCGCCTCGAGGGCACGTCCAGCGTGGCGATCGCCGACTCGTCACGGTCGGCCGGTCAGCGGTTGGGGCACGGCGGGCGCTCACGCCGGGAAGCTCCTGATTGGGACGCGCGATGTACGCGGAAGCTTTACCCGGGGGGCCGGGCTCACAAGGCGATGAGCGCGTGGGTCACTCTGGGCCTCGGGGCGCCTGCCCGGTCCAGTAGGCGAGGTTGTTGCGAGTGTTTAGGGTGTCTGGGTGCTCGGCGCCCAAGATCCGCTCGCGGATGGGCACCAGCGCGGCGAGCTGGCAACTGAGGAGGGGTTGCCTTCACGCAGTACGAACGCCAGCCGGTCATATCTGGCGCGATCGTCGATCTCGGGCAACGGTGATGGGGCCTCCTAAGGATCCTCGTGGTCTTGTCGCCATCGGCCGGGCGGCTCACCATGGTGGCGCCGGAACGCGGCGGCGAAGGCGTAAGGGGAGGTGTAGCCGGTGCGGCCGGCTATCTGGGCGAGGCTGAGGTCGCCAGAGCGCAGGTGGTCTCGGGCGAGCGTCATTCGCCACTCGGTGAGGTACTGGATCGGCGCTTGGCCGAGAGCCTGCTGGAATGCTCGGGCGAAGGCCGGCCGAGAAAGACCGCTGAGGGCTGCGAGTTCGGTCACGGTCCATGGGTGGGCGGCGTCGGTGTAGATGGCGCGGAGTGCGGGGTTCAGGCGCGGATCTGCCGAGGCTTGATACCAGCGCGGCGTTTGGGGGCTCTGGCGGAACGAAGCACGTATGGCGTGGACCAGGACGATGTCGAGGAGCCGGTCGAGGACAGTCTGCTGGCCGGGTGCCGGCGTCGCTAGCTCGCGGGAGAGCAGGCCGATGGCATCGTGCAACGGGTCGTCATCGGTGTGCAGCAGATGGAGCATGGGTGGGAGCGCCTCTACCAACTGCCTGCCCACGTCGCCGGCGAACTGGTACGCGCCACACAGGAATACCGTCGCCTCAGGATCGCTGGCATGCTCATCGTCGGAGTGCTGAGCTCGGAAGTCGTCTGCAGTGAGGCAGAGGGCGGTGGGGCTGTGGGCGACGCGGTGGTCGAGACCGCCCCGGACGAGCGCTACGTCACCGGGGGTGAGCTTGACTGCCGCTTGCGGGTCGTCGAGCCACAGCCAGGCATGACCCCGGACGACGGCGTGGACGGCGAGTTGGATGGTGCCGGGCAGGCGCAGCCCCCAAGGGGGTCGTGCGACTGAACGAGCGAAGACGGCGCCGGACGCTCGTGCGCGGGTGAGGTGTTCTTGGAGCACGTCCACCTGATGAGAGTATCGCGTAGCGATTAGAGCGTTGGGCGCATTGATACGCTCGTTCCTGCAAGAGACGATGGTCCCATGACAGAGACAGACAGCATGACCCTCGTGCTCGGCGGCACAGGCAAGACCGGGGCACGCGTCGCCGCCAGGCTGACCGGACTCGGTCTTGCAGTCCGCACCGCCGCCCGCCACGGCGGCGATACGCGGTTCGACTGGGACGACCCGGCGACGCACCGGAACGCCGTCGAAGGCGCGGACCGTGTCTACCTCATCGCTCCGGTCATGCGCACCCGCTTCGCCCCGCAGGTGTCAGCGTTCCTGGATCTCGCAGAGACCGTGGGAGTGCGGCACGTCACCTACCTCAGCGCCTACGGCATGGAGTTCGCTCCGGCCGAGGTCGCGCTCAGGGCGGTCGAGTTGGATCTCATGGGTCGCTCCACGCTGACACATTCGATCGTGCGGCCCGCCTGGTTCATGCAGAACTTCAGCGAGACGTTCTTGACGCCGCTCGACGGTGCCATCGTCGTGCCGACTGGGAAGGGCGGGGAAGCCTTCGTCGATGCCGAGGACATCGCGGCTGTGGCGGCGGCGACCCTCGCCGACCCGGAGGGTCATGCGGGTGCCGAGTACGCCCCGACGGGTCCGGAGGTCCTGACTGTCAGCGACGCTGCCGGCATCATCGGCAGCGTGACCGGCCGCCCCGTCCGGCACGTCGACATCGACCGGCGCTCCTGGCTTGACAGCGTGACCGCTTCGGGAGTGCCCGCCGAGTATGGCGAGATGCTCCAGATCCTCACCGAGACCGTCTCCTCCGGCCGCGGTTCACGACCCAATGGTGATGTCGAGAAAGTGACTGGGGCGCCGCCTAGGAACTTCACCGACTTTGCCAGAAGTGCGGCGGCAGCGTGGACCGGAGAGGTACCACAGTGACGGCCATCGACGACATGGATGACTTCGAAGCGCTCGACCCCTTCTTCCGCATCATCGAAAAGGGCCTCGGCGGGCTCGCCGACGGAGACAACTTTTTCGATCTCCTCGCCGACGGCGTCGTCTTCGAGTACGTCATCACGGTCCCCGGCTATCCGCGGTACGTCGAAGGTCGCTCAGCGGTGGCGGAGTTGTACCGACCCTACGGCGACACCTTCGTGCTCCAGCGGTGCTTTGACCTGGCCGTCCATCACGACCGAGCATCCGGCGTGGTCGTTCTTGAATACGCCTCCGAGGGCCGTGTCGTCGCCACCGGGGCTGCCTATGCAAACAGGTACATCTCGGTGCTCACGATCGTCGACCGCAAGGTCACCCGATGGCGCGACTACCTTGACCCGATAGCGGTCTTCGACGCGGTCGGGTGGCCGCCCCGTCCCGCCGACTGACCTTTGTGCCAACCCTATGACTCTGGCAAGAGCCGCCTTCTCGGGGAGGTGGCGGAGATGGCACGCCGCCTAAGCCTCGATCCACCGCGTGAATTCAGATGATCGTTTCTGCGGCGGCCGGGCCAGGCGGGCTGATCTTGAGGGTAAGGGCGGCGTGGTTTATCTGCCGCTCACCTTCCTGCGGCTTGTCCGGGGGTCCGTGCCGGGGATCGTGGGATGGCTTGCCAGCGGCCGAGGTGAGCTGAGGGATGCGGTGACCGGGTCTGGGCTGGTCAGGCCGCGGCGGCGGGCGGCCCGCAGGCGGCGTCGAACAGGCTCATCCATCCGGTCTCGTGGTGCCAGTCTTCGGGCAGGTGCAAGGTGATCTGGCCGCGGCCGTGGCGGGCGATCCTGGCGGCGACGCTGATGAGGTCGCGGCGCAGCGTGGCGCCTCTGGCTTTGGCAAATGCGAGGCTGGCCAGGGACCCGGCGGCGCGCAGCAGGTTATGGCTGGCAGCGGCGCAGGCCAGCCAGGCTGCGTTCGCGGGGAACGACCCCGAGGGCAGGTGGGCCAGGGGTCCGTCGGCCAGGTCCGCGAACACCTGCTCGACCTGGGCATGGTCACGGTGGTGCTGTTCGGCCTGGAGGGTCGCGAACGGGGAGTCGGTGAATACGGCGTGGCAGCGCCAGATGGTGAGCAGCTCGCCCTGGCCGGGGGCGGCGTCGCGGTTGAGGTCTTTGACCCGGCGGACGATCAGCCGGGCGGTCACCGCTGCGTCCTTCTTCGAGGCAAAGGCGGTGTAGGGCACCTCGGCTACTTCGGCGTCGGAGACCCAGCAGCGCAGCTGGTCATCCCAGATCGCGCGGGGGTAGCAGATGGGCGTCCAGGCAGTGTCGGGGATGGCCGCGATCGCCGCCTTGACCTTGGGGTCCATCCGCACGGTGACCGAGAAGAACGCCCCGGCCGCCCGTACCGCGCCGGTGAACGCCGCGGAGTAGAACGCCGAGTCCGCCCGCGCCACCAGGATCCCGCTGCATCCGGCAGCGCGGGCGGTGGCCACCGATGCTGTGGCAAAAGACGCGGCGCCCCGGGAGGAGCCCGTGTTACCGCCACGCAGCCTCGTGCCGGCGATCACCGGCGCTGCCAGCGGCGTGCTGATGGTCGCGGCCAGCGCGTTCAGCCCCCGCACCAGCAGGCTTTTCCCCTGGATCTTGGTATGCCCGAACGCCGCGCCCTGCTTCTTGTGTCCGTAGACGCGTTTCTGCATGGAGTCGATGTCGATGAACGCGACGGTGTCCTTGCCCGGCAGCAGCGGCGCACGGCGCGCCAGGTCCGCTAGCAGCAGCCGGCTCACCTTCTCCAGCTGCAGCACGTTCCCCCAGGTGAACGACCGCAGGAACGACCCCAGCGTGGACGGGGCCCGGATCCCGCCGAACAGCGCGGGCATCGCGCCGTGCCGCAGCACGTCCATGTCATCGATGCTGTCCGCCCCGGCGATCATCCCGGCTACCAAGCAGCCGGCCTTCAGGTGCGCGTTCACTCCGCACCCGCGATCAATTCGGACATGCTCTGCGACCAGGACATCCAGGCCCGCGCGCTGGGCCAGGGCCATCACCGGGACCAGGCCCGCCTGCGACACGAGATTCGGGTCATCAAACGTCGCGTGGATCTTTGCCAGCCCGTGCAACAATCGCACCTGCGAGGTGTCCTCTCCAGCCCGACGACGGTAGCTTCAGCAACTCCCATCGTCCCAGCTCAGAGGGCACCTTTCGCGTCGGCGCGCCCCGACGAACACCTATTTACGCGGTGGATTGAGGCTAAGGTCTCCGCGTGCCGAGGTGCGCGGGTTCTGGGCTTGATCAGCGACACCGACGATATTGCGTATCGAGATGCCCTGGTGCCTGGATTAACTGGATTAAGGAGCCTCATGAAGCCGATCGTCTTCGCGTCCAATCCGAGTTTCTGGTTCGAGACGCTGCGCTCGTTCTCCCACACGGCCTACGGCGGCGCCGATTTCGGCGAGGTGCTCTTGACCGCGCAACAGATCACGCCGGGTGATTACGACGGCTGGCATGACGGATGGTTCGGCCTCGGGCAGCGTCTGCAGGCAGGGGCTGAGAACAGCGAGTCCGGTGGTCATGCGGTTAGTGCGCGCGACACCTACCTGCGCTCGTCGAACTACTACCGAAATGCTGAGTTCTATCTGCACGGGACGCCGGACGACCCGCGGATCAACCGGGCGTTCAACCTGAGCATCGAGATGTTCCAGCGGGCCGCAAAGCTGTTCGATGTGCCGATCGAACCGGTTGAGATTCCGTTCGAGGGAACGTCGCTGCCCGGCTATTTCTACTCGGCCGGCGCAGGCAAGCGGCCGACGGTTGTCGTTTGTAGCGGCTTCGACGGGACGGTCGAAGAGAACCACTTCTACGGCGCGGCAGGATTTGTCGAACGGGGCTACCACGTGCTGAGCTTCGACGGTCCCGGCCAGCCCGGCATGATGCACCGCGAGGGCATGGTGTTCCGCCACGACTGGGAGGTTCCGACCGAAGCGGTTCTGGACTACCTCCTCGGTCAGCGTGACGGTATCGATGCCGACCGGATCGCCATGATGGGCGTGAGCATGGGAGGCTACCTCGCCCCCCGCGCCGCCGCGTACGATTCACGCATTAAGGCCGTCATTGCTTTCGACGGCTGCTTTGATCTTGGTGAGAACTTTCTTGCCATCCTTCCCGGCTCGCCCGATGAGAAGGAGGCCGCCCTTCTCGCCGACTCAGCGCCCGAGATCGACCAGCTACTTGACAAGGTCAAGTCGGCAAACCCGGCAATCAAGTGGGCGTTCGAGAACGGCCAGTGGGTACTTGGCGCGGCCTCGCCAAGGGAGCTGTTGCGCAAGTTGCTGGATTACAATCTCTCGGGCGGCATTGCCGAAAAGATCACCTGCCCAACACTTGTATTGGCCGGCAAGACGGATCTCTTCCTCGAGGCTCAGCCCGAGAAACTCTTCGAATATCTGACCTGCGAGAAGACCTTCATCATGTTCACCGAAGAGCAGGCGGCCGATGCGCATGTGCAAGTCGGGGCGATGCGATTCACAGTCGCCCGCATTGGCGATTGGCTCGACACCACCTTCGCGTAGCAGAGACTGCTCTGCCGACCGACTCGCGGTGTAAGTGGGTGTAGCTTCGCTAGGGTCTCACCTCAAACCTAGTTCGCAGGGGCGCAGCCGTGGAACCGCAGGCCCGCCGCGGTCGGTGACCTCGACCCGAACCACGCGGTCCCAGCCCTGACCGCGACCGTTACCGT
>Ga0209333_1000110_pt1 | contig 45321 bp, 47 predicted proteins | sample BlaSpr_A8_OM2_O3_FD_187982 | JGI IMG/M metagenome (GOLD analysis project Ga0209333, IMG submission 187982) | Forest soil microbial communities from Thunder Bay, Ontario, Canada - Black Spruce, Ontario site 2_A8_OM2_O3 (SPAdes) (version 2) | ecosystem: Environmental > Terrestrial > Soil > Boreal... | reverse complement strand
CAAATCGCCCGCAATCAGATTCATTTGGATCGCAGCCATCCCTCGCATGTCACCCTGCCGCTGGTGCCACGCCGGCCCTAAGAGCGATGGACCGGGAGGCAAAAGCGGCTATGCTTTTGCGAAGTGTCGGGAAAATGATGAAACAGCTCAATCTGCGCGGGCTCAAGAGCTTTCATGAGATCATTCAATCCGGCTCGGCCACCGCCGCCGCCGAGCGGCTCGGCCGCCGTGATGCGGCGCCCGGGCAGGACGCGGCGCAGCCAGGCCGCGTCCGCCGGATCGAGCACCGTGCCGGCCACCGTGGCCACGCTGCCGGGCTGCGCCGGCCCTCCGGCCGCGCGCAGCCCGGCAGCCAGCGCCGCTCAGGACTCGGTGCCGAAGTTCTTGATCTCCGCGAGCTCGATCTCGGTCAGCTCGCGCGGCACCTGGTTCTTGGCCACCTTCTCGGTCTGCACCTGGTGCCGGATGCCGTCGACGATCTCCGGGTTGGCCAGCGTGGTCACGTCGCCGACGTCGGTGAAGTTGGAGACCGACGCGATGACCCGCCGCATGATCTTGCCCGACCTGGTCTTCGGCATGTCGGGCACGATCCACACGTTCTTGGGCCGGGCTATCTTGCCGATCTCGGTCTCGATCGCTTTGCTGACCTTGGCCTGCGACTCGGGGCCGGCCTCGAAGCCAGGCTTGAGCGAGACGTACACCTCGACCATGCGGCCCCGGATGTCGTCGATCACCGGCACCGCGGCCGCCTCCGCGACCTCATCGACGGTCAGCGCCGCCGACTCGATCTCCTTGGTGCCCAGCCGGTGCCCGGCCACGTTGATCACGTCGTCGACGCGGCCGAGGATCCGGTAGTAGCCGTCCGGAGCCCGCACCGCGCCGTCACCGGCGAAGTACGGCCAGTCGTGCCAGTCCTTGCTGTCCGGATCCTTGTTGTACTTGGCGTAGTACGTGGACACGAACCGCTCGGGCTGACCCCAGATGGTCTCGAAGATCCCCGGCCAGGGGTTGCGGATGCAGATGTTGCCGGCCTTGCCGTCCGGGACCTCGTCGCCGCTCTCGTCGTAGATGACCGGGAAGATGCCGAGCGCCGCAGGCCCGCAGCTGCCCGGCTTCATCGGCTTCAGCGCGGGCACCTCGGTGCCGAGGAAGCCGCCGGTCTCGGTCTGCCACCAGGTGTCGACGATGGCCGCCTCGCCCTTGCCGACCGAAGCGTAATACCAGCGCCAGACCTCGGGCTCGATCGGCTCGCCCACCGTGGTCATGATCTTGAAGTGGTAGTTGTACTTCGCCGGCTCGTCCGGGCCGATCTTGCGCAGCTGCCGGATGGCCGTGGGCGAGGTGTGGAAGATGTTCACCCCGAGCTGCTCGGCGATCCGCCACGGGCGCCCGGCGTCGGGGTAGTTGGGCACGCCCTCGTAGATGACGGTCGTCGTGCCGAGCGCCAGCGGCCCGTAGACGATGTAGGAGTGGCCGGTGATCCATCCGATGTCGGCCATGCACCAGTACACGTCGTCCGGGTGGATGTCCTCGTAGTACTTGGACGTGCCGGCCACGTAGGACATGTAGCCGCCGGTGCTGTGCTGGCAGCCCTTGGGGCGGCCGGTCGTGCCGCTGGTGTACATCAGGAACAGCGGCGCCTCGGCGGGCTGGGACACCGGCTCGACGGTCGCGCCCTGGTGCCCGGCGAGCAGGTCGTCGGCGAACACGTCCCGGCCGTCGGCCATCGGCGTCTGTGACGCGTACTGCCCCGGGTGACGGCGCCAGACCACCACCTTGTCGACTTCCTGGCCCTGCTTGGCGGCCTCCGCGACCGCCTCGTCGGCCTTCACCTTGTGGTCGATCAGGGTGCCCGCCCGGTAGTAGCCGTCCATCGTGATCAGCACGCGGCTGCCCGAGTCCGCGATCCGGGTGCCGCACGCATTGCCGCTGAAGCCGCCGAAAACCTGGGAGTGGATGATGCCGAGCCGGGCGCAGGCCAGCATCGTGACCGGCAGCTCGGGAACCATCGGCATGTGCAGCGTGACCCGGTCGCCGGTCTTCAGGCCCAGCTCGTCGCGCAGCACCGCGGCGAATTCGTTTACCTGGCGCAGCAGGTCCGAATAGCTGATGTGCACGTGCTCGTCTTCCTCGAGCTCGGGCACGAAGACGATGGCGGTTTTCTCCGGGTTCGCCTCGGCGTGCCGGTCCACGCAGTTATATGAGGCATTCAGCTTGCCGCCGACGAACCACTTCCAGAACGGGGCGTTGCTGGTGTCAAGCATCGTGTCCCACGGCTTGTCCCAGGTCAGCAGGTCCGCGTATTCCTTGAAGCAGTCGGGGTAATTCTCCTCGCTGAACCTGTCGAAGATGGCCGGGTCGTTAGCGTTTGCCTGGTCGATGAAACTCTGCGGGGGATAGACGTACTCCTCCTCGCGCCAGTGCACCGCAATCTGTGTCTCGGACACCTGTGTCTCGGGACTTTCTGTCATTCCGGTCCTCCAGCCATTAATCCGGCAAAGCGGACAGCGCCGTTGTCGCGAGCCGAGCGGAGGCTCAATCGTATCGCCGCAGGACAAGAGGGAACAGGCCGCCCGCAGCGGTGATCACAGCATGATCGAAGCAGGCGACAACCGGTTGACAAGGCCGCGATGAACGATATGGTTCTGCGCAGTCCAGCACCGGGCCAGCCGGCCGGGGCGGTGAGCCGCCCCGACCGTGTTGTGTCAGGAGAGGGTCAGTTGGTCCTCTTGTGCCAGGCGCAGCAAGGAAGGGGGCTGCTCCTCAGGACCCGGCTGGGCGGGGGGTTGGACCCGGGAGGGGCCCGGGCACCCAGTAGACAACGGAGGACGAGCCCGTTGCCGACGGGACGAACTCCGGTCCGAAGGGATGCCCGGGCCCTCTTCCCTGCCGCGGATGGCCCACACGTAAGTGCCTGGTCAGGCGTATGCGCAGATATGCGATGTCGGCCCGGGCGGCGGGATCGAATATTCTTTTCGACCGGCGGGCTTGCCCGCTTCCGGACCGCAGCCCAGCTGAGGCAGGAACATTGAGCGAAACTGACCGATCCGGCGCGCCGCGGGGCCCGCTGGGCCGCGTAGCCGTGATCATCCCGACCTACAACGAGCGCGAGAACCTGGAGTCAATCGCAGCCCGCGTGCGCAGCGCGGTGCCAGCGGCCGACCTGCTGGTTGTCGACGACAACAGCCCCGACGGCACCGGCGAGCTCGCCGACAAGCTCGCCGCGGGCGACCAGCAGATCCACGTGCTGCACCGGCCCGGCAAGGCCGGGCTCGGTGCCGCCTACATCGCCGGGTTCGGCTGGGCGCTCGACGCGGGCTACAGCGCGATGGTCGAGATGGACGCCGACGGCTCGCACCAGCCCGAGGACCTGCCCCGGCTGCTGGCCGCCCTGGAGGGCGCCGACGCGGTCATCGGCTCGCGCTGGGTGCACGGCGGCACCGTGCAGAACTGGCCGAAGTCGCGGGAAGCCCTGTCCCGCGGCGCCAACACGTACGCCCGGCTGATGCTCCGTGTCCCGGTCCACGACGCCACCGCCGGGTTCCGCGCCTACCGTGCGGAGACGCTGCGCGCGATCAGCCTGGAGACCGTGGTATCACAGGGGTACTGCTTCCAGATCGACCTCACGCTGCGCACAGTCAGCGCCGGACTGACCGTGACCGAGGTGCCGATCACGTTCAGCGACCGGACCAGGGGCGCGAGCAAGATGAGCCGGGCGATCGTGGTCGAGGCGTTCTGGCGGGTCACCCAGTGGGGCGTCGAGGGCTGGTTCCGCGGGCGGCCGAAGCCGCGCACCTGAGCAGCAGCGCCGACCGCACAGATACAGCTGAGGCCGCCCGCCTGGATCCCGGGGCTGCGAGGCTCGCCGGGGTCAGGCGCTCTTGCGGTGGCGCGAGTGCGACGGAGCCGGCTCGCGCTCGCCCGCCCCGCGCTTTCCCCTGATTACGGCCAGCCGCTCGGCCAGCACCTCTTCGAGGTCGGCGACGCTGCGCCGCTCCATCAGCATGTCCCAGTGGCTGCGCGGCGGCTTGACCTTCTTGGGCTCGGGCAGGTCACCGGTGGCGGTGACCGCCGTAGCGCCGCAGATCCGGCACTCCCAGTTGACCGGGATCTCCGCTTCGGCAGCAAACGGCACGGTGAAGCGGTGGCCCTTCGGGCAATCGAAAGCCACCTCCTGACGCGGGGCCAGATCGGTGTTACGGTCGTTCTCATAGCTCGTGGCTCCGAGCCGGGTCCCGCGTAGTGCGCGTTCGGCCATGGTTTGCTGCCTCCCAGGCGCTCAGCCGTCCCTGATGACAACGGTGAGTTCCCGGACAAGATTCCCGCCAGCCGGGGATTCCAACCGCACAGTCCGAGCAGGATTGCAGAAATCGGTTGGCCGCCGGCTATCTGGCGGGCCGCGGGTGCCACTCCCCGCGTGCGGCCAGCACGTCCCTGAGGGCCTCCGTCTCGTCGGTCATGATGCCGTCAACCCCCAGGTCAAGCAGCCTGGCCATGACGTCACGGTCGTTGACGGTCCACACGTGGACCTGCAGGCCCGCCGCGTGCGCCCGGCGGACGTACGACTCGGTGGCGACCCGGACCGGGATCTGGGTGCATCGCACCGCGGACCGGCGCAGCCACGCGGCCGTGGCCCGGTGCGGCGTGCCGAGCCGCAGCGCGGCGACGCCGAGCGGGGAGGTGGCCATGCAGACCGGCCTGGGCAGCGCCCGCCGCACGGCGCCCAGCCGGTGCGCGGAGAACGAGGTGATGCAGACCCGGTCCCACGCGTCAGCCCGCCCGAGCACGCCGGCCAGCGGCCGCACGGCCGGCTCGTCCTTCACATCGATGTTGAACCGCGCATCGGGCCAGGCGCCGAGCAGGTCCTCGAGCAGCGGGATCGGCTCGGTCCCCCCGATCCGGGCGGCGCTCACCTCGCTGTACGGCAGCTGGCAGATCCGCCCGGCGCGGTCGGTGACCCGGTCCAGGGTCCGGTCGTGGAAGGCGACCAGGACGCCATCGGCGGTCGCGTTCAGGTCTGTCTCCAGATAGGAGTAGCCGAGGCCGACGGCGTGCTCAAAAGCCGGCCAGGAGTTCTCCGGGTAGTGCGCGGCCCCGCCGCGGTGCGCGAAGGCCAGGGGGCGCGGCAGGTCGAGGAAGTCACGCACAGCACTCAGTATGCGCCGCGCCCCGCGTTGGGGCCGGTCAGGCGCGCTGCCAATCCCTGCGGCGGGCCTCGGCCAGCGCGATCGCCGCGGCGGCGGCCACGTTCAGCGAACCGACCCGCCCGAGCTGCGGTATGTAGGCGACCACATCGGCCGCGGCGAGCAGCGCGGCCGAGCAGCCATGGTCCTCGTTGCCCAGCGCCAGGCACACGTCGCCGCCCAGCGGTGCTTCGTGCAGCGGCACCGCGCCGGCGGCCAGCTCGATTGCGATCACGCGCAGCCCCGCCGCGGCAGCGGCGGCGGCACCGGCGGCCGGGTCCGGCTCGCGCTCGAACGTGACCAGACGGCCGGTGCCCAGGGCGGTCCTGCGCGCCTGGGCGTGGTCTGGCGCGGCGGTGTCGCCGCACAGCCAGATCTGCTCCGCGCCGAACACTGCAGCGGTCCTGATGATCGACCCGACGTTGAACGGCTGGCTGACCGAGTCCAGCAGCACCCCGACCCTGGCCTCGGCCCGCTGCCGCCAGGACCGGTTCAGCCGCTTGACGTCCGTCGGCCCCAGCTGCCTCGGTCCCGCCGGCCCGGACCCCGCAGCCGCAGCGGCCTGCAGGCGCCGGCCCGGCGCGGTCACCGGCCCGCCCCGTCGGCGGCGCCAGCGCCGCCGACCCGCAGGACGCGGTACCCGCCCCGTGCGGCGATGCGCTCGGCGGGCCAGCCCGACTCCGTCAGCCAGCGCTGCAGCGAGTCCGATCCCAGGTTGCGCTGGACCACCAGGTAGGCCGTGCCTCCCGGTGCCAGGCGGCCCAGCCAGGCCGACAGGAGCTCGTGCAGGGCCGCCTTGCCGATCCTGATCGGCGGGTTGGACCAGATCAGGTCGAAGGTGGCGGGCAGTGCGGGATCGCCGGGAGCTGCGCAGCGGACGTTCGGCAGGCCCGCGCGCTCGGCGTTCCTCGCGCACAGCTCCAGTGCCCGGGTGTTGACATCCACCGCCCAGACCCGGGCGCTGGGGGAGCGGGCGGCCAGCACCAGCGCAAGCGGCCCGTAGCCGCACCCGAGGTCGAGCACGTCGGCCTCCCCCTTCGCCGGCGGCTGCGGCGCCGTTTCCAGCAGCAGCCTGGTGCCGGCGTCCAGCCTGGCCGGCGAGAACACGCCGGAATCGGTTTCCAGCTCCAGGTACAGGTCCGGGGTGACGACATGCACCAATCCCGGGCGCGGGCGGGCGGCCGGGTGCTCGGCGAAGTACTGCTGGCTCACGCCGACTGCGCGGGGGCCTGCTGCACGGGGGGCTTTCCCGGAGCCACTCCAGCGGCGGCCAGCGCGGGATTGATGTAACGGTGCGTCACCCAGCGCTCCACCACGAACGTCAGCACCGGGATCGTCCCGGCCAGGAGTACGAGCACCGTCTGCGGGCTGGCCACCTTCATGCCCACCTGCCGCGTCATCAGGTACGCGGCACCGAGGTAAATCAAGTACAGGATCCCGTGCGTGGTGCCCACGTAGTTCACCACGGCGAGGTTGTGCGCGAAAACCTGGAGCGGGATCCCGACGAAGCACAAGACCATCAGCACCACGCCGGTCACATAGGCCATCACCCGGTAGCGGCGCACCGCGGTGACCAGCGCCTCTGGACGCACAGCCATGCCTCCTTACGAATTGCTCTCCTGCGGGGCACCATCTGCTGCCCCGGCCCTCCGCATGGACTTCGGCTCGGTGGACGCCTGCTAGCGCAGGCCGTGCCACCTGCCATGCCCCTTCACCTGCTCGTTCAGGCGGGCGAGGTAGGCGTTGTAGGCCACAAGCTCCGGGTCGTCCTCGTCCTCTTCCCCGGCCACCCGGGCACCCGGCCCGCTGGCGCGGATACCCGAGCCGCCGCTGGCCTCCCAGCTTGCCCCGGTGCCGGCGCTGGCGCCCGTTCCCGCCGGGAGCTGTACCTCAGGCGCATCGCCGGGATCGGTGTGCGGCTTGAATTCATCACGGATGGTCTTCATCCAGAAGACCACGCCGAATACCGCGAAGATCGGCCATTCGAAGGTATAGGCCCAGCTCAGCGGGTTACCCGATTCGGCACGATGGAACTGCCAGTCGCCGAGCCACAGCATCCCGATCACGGCGACCACCGCGAACGCATGCCAGCCGAGCCACCTCGGAGTGATGAGGAAGAACCACCGCGGCCTGGCCCGAACGCTGGACATGCACAGAGCCTAGCGCCGCGCCGATGCTGGCCGGCGCGGTGGATATGACCTCAGTGCCAGAGTTGCGTCACCCGGCCGCTGGGCCACCCCGCGAGTCACTGCCAGGGTCACGCTGCCGATCAGCGATAATCACAGCATGTCTCTTGCCGAACTTCTCTCCGGACGCGTCGGGCTCGCCGGCCGCCTCCCGCAGCAGCTGGACGACCTGCGCGGCCCGTCCAAGGGAGTCGTCGTGCTGCCGAGGCACCTGTCCTGGCCGGGCATGCGCGAGTTCGATGTGACCGACGACACCATCCGCCGCAGCATGTACGGCATCCTGCTGACCCAGGGCAGGCGCAACGAGGTTGCGCGCTTCCTCAACGCCCGGCTGCTGATGGAGGACTGGCCGCTGATCCGCACGTCGCTGGATCCCAAGCTGCGCCGGTGGTGCGAGCGGCGGTTCGCGCTGCGCAGCGACGCGGAGATCAGCGAGCAGCACGGCTAGCCCCTGCTGGCCCGGCCGCGGCCAAGCCAGCAGGCCCGCGGAAGCGGAGCCTGTGCGAGGGTATGTGCATGCGGAAATACGTCATCATGGGAGTGCAGGGCAGCGGCAAGGGCACGCACGCCGCGATGCTCGCGGCCGACCTGGACCTGGTGAACATCGGCGTGGGCGACATCCTCCGCTGGAACGTGCAGAACCACACGAAACTCGGCGCCCAGGTCAGGCGCACCATGGCGGCGGGCCAGCTGGTAACCGATGACCTGGTCGAGGGCATCGTGCAGGAACGGCTGGCCCAGCACGACTGGAACTACGGCTTCATCATCGACGGGTTTCCGCGCAGCGTGCGCCAGGCGGAGTTCTTCCTGGAGAGCTACGACATCGACAGCGTGATCTACCTCGACCTGCCCGACAGCGAGGTCCGGCGGCGGGTGATGGCCCGGCGGCTGTGCGCGGGCTGCGGCATGGACTACAGCCTGATCGACAACAGCCCCAAGGAGGACGGCCGCTGCGACGCCTGCGCCGGTGAGCTGGTCACCAGGGAGGACGACACCGAGGAAGCCCTCGCCGTCCGGCTGCGCGAGTATCACGAGAAGACCGACCCCGTGCTGGACATCTTCCGCAGGAAGGAATATGTGGTGACGGTCGATACCCGGCCGCCCAAGGAGCAGGTCCAGCAGACCATCCGCGCCCGCCTCGGCCTGCCCGCGTATCACCCGCCACAGCAGGCGGCCAGCTGACGGTGATGCGGGCCGTCGTCGCGCCCGACTCGTTCAAGGGCAGCATCGGCGCCCGCGAGGCCGCGGCGGCGCTAGCCGAGGGCTGGCGCCAAGCGAGGCCGGGCGACGACCTGGTGTGCCTGCCGCTCGCCGACGGCGGGGAGGGCACGCTGCAGGTTCTGGCCGCGACCGACGCCGCGGCCCGCTGGCATCAGGTCCGGGTCACCGGGCCAGACGGGCGCGCCGTGGCCAGTCGCTGGCTGGAGCTGCGGGACGCCACCGCCTGCATCGAGCTCGCCCTGGCCAGCGGGCTGCCGCTGATGGCGGCGCCGGACCCGCTCGGCGCGCAGACCACCGGAACCGGGGAGCTCATCGCCGACGCCGTCGAGGCAGGTGCCAGGCGGATCGTGATCGCCCTCGGCGGATCGGCGTCCACCGACGGCGGGACCGGCGCGCTGACCGCGCTGGGCGCCCGTTTCCTCGACCGAGCGGGCCGGCAGCTGCCGCCCGGCGGGGGAGCGCTGCGCGATCTCGCCTCGGCCGACCTGACCGGGCTCCGCCCGCCACCGCCCGGCGGGGTGACGTGCCTGACCGACGTGCGAGCGCCACTGCTGGGCCCCGGCGGCGCGGCCGCCGTATTCGGGCCGCAGAAGGGCGCCGACGCGACGCGGATCGCGATCCTCGAGGCGGGCCTGGCCCGCCTCGCGCTCGTGCTGGGCGGCGAGCCGGGCGCCCACGGGGCCGGCGCCGCGGGCGGGACCGGCTACGGCTTCGCGGCCGCGTGGGGCGCCGGCATCATGCCCGGCGCCGCTGAGCTGTGCCGCCTCACCGGCCTTGATGAGCAGCTGCGCCGCGCCGATGTGGCGCTGACCGGCGAGGGCCGCTACGACGCCACCTCAGCCGATGGCAAGATCACCGGAACCGTGCTGGCCGCGGCGGGTCGGGCCGGCGTCCGGGCGGGGCTCGCCGCCGGGGCGATCGCGGCCGACCCGCCGCGGGGCGTCGCGGCGGTGGCCCTGGACCGGCTGGCCGGCGGGAGCGCCGCGGCCATGTCCAGCCCGGCGCGCTGGCTCCGGGAGGCGGGCCGCATCCTGGCGGTCGAGCTGGGGAGGCCGGCACCGTAGCCTTGGCGCTGTGCGGGAAATCGCGGTCTTCAGCGGCAGCGCCCACCTCGGGCTGGCAGAGGAGATATGCGCGCATCTCGGGGTTCCGCTGCGCCCGGCCCGGCTGACCCGGTTTGCCAACGACTGCCTTGAGGTGCAGCTGCAGTCCAACTGCCGGGAGCGGGATGTGTTCCTGATCCAGCCGCTGTGCGCGCCGGTACAGGAGCACCTGGTCGAGCTGCTGCTGATGCTTGACGCCGCCCGGGGAGCGTCAGCGGCGCGGGTCACGGCCGTGATCCCGCATTACGCCTACGCCCGGTCGGACAAGAAGGCCATGCCGCGGGTGTCGATCGGCGGCCGGATGGTCGCTGACCTGCTGGTCACCGCCGGCGCGAGCCGGATCCTCACGATGACCCTGCACGCACCGCAGGTGCACGGGTTCTTTTCGGTGCCCGTGGACCACCTGCACGCGCTCCGCGAGATCGCGGGCCACTTCCGCGGCCAGGACCTCGCCAACGCGGTCGTGGTCTCGCCGGACCTCGGCAACGCCAAGCAGGCTTCCGTGCTCGCGCGGATGCTGGACCTGCCGGTCGCCGCGGGCGTCAAGGAGCGGCACAGCGACGCCAGCGTGACCATCAGCTCGATCATCGGCAACGTCGCCGGCCGGGAGGTGATCGTGCTGGACGACGAGATCGCCCGCGGCACCACGACCATCGAGCTGCTCGCCCGGCTGCGCGAGCACGGCGCCCGCTCGGTGCGCATTGCCTGCACCCACGGGCTGTTCTGCGACGGGGCGCTGAAGCGGATCGCGGCCCAGCCGGAGGTGCTCGAGGTGGTCTGCTGCAACACCGTGCCGATCGCGCCGAGTGAGAGCGATCCCAAACTGCAGGTGATCTCGCTCGCTCCCGCGCTCGCCGAAGCCATCCGCCGCATCCACGTGGGGGAGTCGGTCAGCGCGCTGTTCGACGCCGGCGCCTAGCGAACGTGCGGGTCAGGCCCCTCCGCCGGGGAGCCGTCCGCTGCGCCGCCGGACTCGCGAACGGCCCACGCGGCGATCTGGGCGCGCGAGCTGAAGCCCAGCTTCAGCATGATGTTGGCGACGTGCCGGGCCGCGGTGGCCGGGCTGATCACCAGATCCTCGCCGATGGCCCTGTTGCTATGCCCCTTTGCGATCAGGGCGGCGATCTCGAGCTCCCGCGGGGTCAGCCCGCCCGGGGTAGCCAGCCGCCCTGCGTGCGGCGCGGCGCCTGCGCTTTCGGTGGCAGGCTGCGGGCCGCCCTCGAGCGCGAGCTCGACCACGGAACTGGCGTCCAGGGCCGATCCCTGCTCCCACAGCCGGCCAACCTCGTCCTCGCCGAGGTCGCGGGCCGCGGCCAGGTAGCGATCCGCCCACGCGGCAGGGCGCGGCGGCAAATGAGCCGCTTCGCGCAGCGCTGCCGCCGCCGCGGCCAGCCGCACGGCCCGTTCCGGATGTCCCTCGGCGACAGCAAGCGCCGCGAACGCCTCAACTCCCCGGATCGTGCCGATGCGGCTCCCGATCGAGCGGCTCAGCTCGATGCTCCGGGTGAGGTGCTGCCGCCCGACGGCGATCTCACCCTGGTCCATCGCGATCCTGCCGAGCCCCGCGAGGCAGCGCGCGATCTCCGGCCGGGCGTTGACCTCGCGCAGGATGGCCAGCGCCTCCTCGTAGCGCTGCCGCGCGGCGTGTGCATCACCGGTCAGGCGGGCCAGGTCACCCAGGCCGAGCAGCGTCCTGGCGACCCCCCACTGCTGGTCGATGCCGCGCATGACCGCGAGTGCCGCCTCGCCCAGCCGCTGTGCCCCGGCCAGGTCGCCGCGCTGCCCGGCCGCGGCGGCCATGGTCCCGAGCGCGTATCCCTCGTTCCAGCGGTCGCCAGCCTGCCGCGCGACCGCGAGCGTCTCGTCCGCGCGGTCCGCCGCCTCGCCGCCCCGGCCGGCGTGCAGGGCGACCTCGGTGAGCAGGTTGAGCGCGGTCGCGGTCCAGAAGTCCGCGCCAGCCTCCCGGCACAGCCTGAGCCCCTCGGCGGCGCGCACCTGAGCCTGCACAGGATCACTGGCCAGGGCGAGCTGCGCGCGCCCGACAATCGCCGGGCCGAGCACCGCCGCTGGCACGGGTGCCACCGGGCTGTCCAGGCCGAAGAAGGAGTCGTACCATTCGGCGCCCTCGGCAGACGAGCCCCGCACGATCCATACCGGGCCCATGACCGTGCAGAGCCGGAGCCCCGCCTCGGCATCGCGGTCGGCCAGGCAGCGGCCGAGGACCTGCCGCAGGTTGCCAAGATCGGAGTCGAACCGGCGGAAGGTCTGCACGGTCACCGGCCAGGGGGCCTGGATCAGCCCCATTCCCATCTGCATCAGGTGCTCGGTCTCGAGCATCGCGTAGTCGCGCAGCCGCTGCTGCAGCATGGCCGCTTCCCCGGCCGCATCCAGCCGCGCGGCCGCGTACTCCCGGATACTGTCCAGCATCCGGTACCTGGTCTGCCCGTTGACTCCGCTGTCGACCACGACGAGCGACTTGTCAGCCAGCGCGGCGAGCAGGTCGAGGACGTCGGCGGCGGGGAGGTCATCCCCCGAGCAGACCTGCTCCGCCATCTCGAGTGACCAGCCGGCGAAGACCGACAGCCGGCGCAGCATGACCTGCTCCCGCTCGGCCAGCAGGTCATGGCTCCAGTCGATCGCCGCACGCAGCGTCCGCTGGCGTGCGGGCGCAGTCCGGTCACCGCTGGTGAGCAGGCGGAACCGGTCGTCCAGCCGGGTCACGATCTGCTCCACGGACAGCACGCGCACCCAGGCGGCGGCGAGCTCGATCGCCAGCGGGACACCATCCAGCGACCGGCACAGCGCGCTCACCGCGGACACGTTGCCGGCCCCAAGGGCAAAGCCGGGGAAGGACGCCTCGGCCCGGTCGCCGAACAGCCGTACCGCCTCATAGCGGCTCAGCTCCTCGGGTGCCTCGGGTGCGCCGGGCTGCGGCAGGGACAACGGGGGCACCTGCCACACGGCCTCGGCTGCCATCCGCAGCGGCTCGCGGCTGGTCGCGAGCACGTGCAGCCCCTGGGAGCTCGCCAGCAGCCGGTGGCACAGGCGGGCGCACGAATCGATCAGGTGCTCGCAGGTGTCGAGCGCCAGCAGCAGCCGGCGCGGCCTGAGCGCGTCGGCGAGCGTGTCCAGCAGCGGCCGGCCGGGCTCCTCGTCCACGCCGATGACCGAAGCGACCCTCGACACGACCAGGTCGGGCTGGCGCAGCTCACCGAGCTCGATGAACCACACCCCGTCGGGGAAGTCGTCGGCCAGTTCCGCGAGGACCCGCAGGGCCAGCCGTGTCTTCCCGATGCCGCCCGGCCCGCAGAGCGTCACGGCGCGCGCCAACGGCACGAACCGGCGCAGCTCGTCGAGCTCATGCTCGCGGCCGACGAAGCTGTTCGGCTCCTCGAAAACGTTGCGAACCTGATCGATGACCATTTGTCGAATCGGATCTCATGCGTCGCTAGCGGACAATGCCGGTGCCAGCCCGACTTGACAGCATAGTGACGTCGCCGCGTTACTCAGCCTGCGCACGCCCGCCCGCGCGGCGCCGGTAGGCGCGGGACTTCGCGCGAGAGCCGCAGACGCGCATCGAGCACCAGCATCCGGTCCGGGTGGGGGAGCGGTCATAGAAGGCCCACTGGCAGTCCGCTGCGCTGCAGACCTTGAGCCGGCTCCAGGTGCCGGTGGTGGCAGCTTCCCCGGCGATCAGCAGGATCTGGGCCAGATCCGCGGTCACCTCGGAGCCGTCCGGCGCCGCCGCGACCTGCCCTTCGTCGCTGATCTCGAGGCGTATCCGCAGTGGGGCGGCGGCCTTGCGCAGCTCGGCGGCTGCTGCGGCCGGGCCGGCCCGGCCGCCAGCGCGATCCGGGCTCGCCGAGCCGTCCGGCTCGTTCCCGGCCGTCACGTGCCAGCTCAGCACGCCGCGCAGCGCCTCCCTGAGCGAGACCGCGAGCGCGAGGTCGGCTTCGGTGACCGGGCCGCCGGGGTGCGCGTCCCGGCCTGGGCCACCCAGCCCGCTCTTGCCCAGCCAGCCGAGCAGCGCCCCGGGTGAGTCCAGCTCATCCGTGCCGCTCTCGATGTCCAGCGTGTTGACGAACTGCCGGACGATCTCCAGCATCCCCGGAGCGGGGCTTATCTCGGGCAGCTCGCCAGCCCGCTGCATCACCACCATTTGATGGTAGCTGGTTGCGCCGGAACCGGCGAGAAGTCTATTGTCGTCACCATCAAGTCGGATAAGCAGGTGACGAAGCTGGAGGAGGCACGATGCACGACTGGGTGATGATCGGCGTTCCGACCAGCGCGGGTGCCCACCACGCAGGCCAGGACCGGGCCCCGGACGCGCTCCGGGCAGCAGGCCTCACCAAACGCCTGGCCGCGGCGGGGGAGACCGTGCAGGATGCCGGGAACCTGCCGGGCGCGACGTTCGCGGTCGATCACGACCACCCGGGTGCCCGCAACCTCGCCGCGGTTACCCGGGTGGCGCGCGAGGTGGCCGACGCCATCGCCGCTGCCGACGACGGCCGGCTGCCGCTCGTCGTGGGCGGTGACTGCACCATCACGCTTGGCGTCATCGCCGGCTTCCGGCGGCGCCATCCGGACGTGGGGCTCGTCTACGTGGATGGTGACACCGACGTGAGTGTCCCGGGCGACGGCGGCTCGGGCATCCTCGACGCCATGGGCGTATCGCACCTGCTCGGCAGGGGAGCGCCCGAGCTCACCGGTCTCGGCGGCCCGGCGCCGCTGCTGGACGGAGCACGGCTGGCGATCGTCGGCGCCGACCCGCGGGAAACCGACGATGCGGGGCGCCGCTACCTGGCCGACAACGGCGTGAGCCTGCAGGAGGCGCCCTCGTTCCTGGCCGACCCCGCTGGCGCGGCGAAGCGCGCCATCGAGGCAGTCGCGGCGGACAGCGGGCCGGTCGTGGTCCACTTTGATGTCGACGTGATCGACTCCGGCGACCTGCCGCTGGGCAACTTCCCGCACTACGGCTCCGGCCCGCGGCTCGAGGACGTGGTCGCCTGCCTGCGGGTGCTGCGGGCGCATCCGTCGTTCGCCGGCCTGGTCGTGACCGAGGTGAACCCCACGCACGACGCCGACGGGAGCCAGCTCAGCCGGTACGTGGACGGCGTCGTCCGGTCGCTGGCCGCCTGACCACAAGGAGGCGGGCGTGAGCGATCCGGCGGCACAGTACCGCGCCGAGCTGGACTTCGAGATCACCTTCTCCAACGGCGGCAGCCTGCGCGGGGAGGGATTCCGGATCGACATCGCCGGTTCCGGCCCCACCGAGGACGAGCTCGGCGCCGCGCTGATCGCCGACCTTGGCCTGCTGATGGCGGACCGGGTCGAGATCCGCAGGTACCAGATCCTCAGCGAACGGCACAAGCGGGCCGCCCCGCCGCCCCGCGCCGTCCCGGGCACCTCCGGCGCGGCACTGCACCGGGCAGACCTCAGCCACCCGATCGAGCAGGGAATGGTCACCATCCCGGGGCTGCCCGCGCCGCGGATCATGGCCGACTCGGTGAGCGCGCAGCTGCCGCCCGGCCAGTACGCGCCGGGCGTCCAGTTCGCGATCGGGGAGATCACCCTGTGCGGTAACACCGGCACCTATGTCGACAGCCCGTTCCACCGTTACCCCGACCGGGCGGACCTGGCGGCGCTGCCGCTGGACCGGCTGGCCGAGTTGGACGGCGTGCTGATCGACGTGACCGGCGCCGCGGCGCGGGCGATCGGCCGGGCGCCTTTCATCCCATATCGGGTCGAGGGCAAGGCCGTGCTGGTCCGCACCGGCTGGGACCGGCACTGGGGGACCGGCGCCTACGCAGGCGAGCACCCGTTCCTGACCGCCGAGGCCGCGGCGCACCTGGTCCGGTCCGGCGCCCGGCTGGTCGGCATCGACGCGAGCAACATCGACGACACCCGCGACCCGCAGCGCCCGGTGCACTCGCAGCTGCTCGCCGCGGGCATCCCGGTCTGCGAGCATCTGACGAACCTGGGGGAGCTGCCCGGATCGGGGTTCCGGTTCAGCGCGGTGCCGCCGCGGGTCGCGGGGTTCGGCACGTTCCCGGTCCGGGCGTACGCGACCTGGGAGACAGCCCCGTGAGGACATGCGCGGCCAGCGTTCCCCCGGGGCTCCCGATGACGAAAGAAGGCAATGTCATCAGCCCGCCCGGCGTCACGCGAGCGTCTGCCCGCTGACCCGCTGCTCGTGCGCGAGCAGAAAGCGCTTGCGGTCGATCCCGCCGCCGTAGCCGGTCAGCCCGCCGGCGGCGCCCACCACCCGGTGACAGGGCACGATGATGCCGATCGGGTTCTTCCCGTTGGCCAGGCCCACGGCCCGCGACGCGGACGGCTGCCCGATCCGGTCCGCCAGCTGCCCGTAGGAGACGGTCTGGCCGTACGGGATGTCCTGCAGGGCAGCCCACACCCGCCGCTGGAACGCGGTGCCGTACGTTGCGAGCTCCAGGTCGAACGCGGTGCGCCCGCCGGCGAAGTACTCGCCCAGCTGACCGGCCGCGGCGGCGAACGGCGCGCCGTCCGGATCCTCGGCAGGCTCGCCGAATGCCTCGCTCGGCGGGAGGTGCCGCTGCTCGGTCATGTAGAGGCCGGCCAGGACGCCGTCGACCGCGACCAGGGTGAGCGGCCCCACCGGGCTGTCCACCACCGCGTGCTCCCGGCGGCCGGCCAGTGTGCTCGGCTTCACGCTGATTCCCTTCGTTCTTTAACCTTCGAGGCCGGCCGGCGCGCCGACGGCATGCCTGCGGGGATCCGGTTGATGGCGTGGTCACCGGTCGCCCAGAGATACTGCACCGCGTACCCGCGCCACGGCCGCCATCCGGCCGAACGCCTGGTCAGCGCCGCGGGCGTACCCGGCAGGCCGAGCTGCCGCGCCGCGGCGCGGACGCCGAGGTCCCCGGCGGTGAACGCGTCCGGATCGCCGAGACCGCGCATGGCGATCGTCTCCACACTCCACGGGCCGAGGCCGGGCAGCGCACTCAGCGCGGCACGCGCCTGCTGCCAGTCGCTGCCCGGGCCGAGGTCGATCGCGCCGCTGGCCAGCGCGCTGGTCAGCGCCGCGAACGTCGCCTGCCGGGTCCGCGGCACGGCCAGCGTGGCCGGGTCCGCCGCGGCCAGTGCGGTCATGCTGGGGAACAGGTGGGTGAGCCCGCCAGCGGAGTCGTCGGCGGGCTCGCCGTGCGCGAGCACCAGCCGCGCGGCATGGGTGCGCGCGGCCGCGGTCGAGACCTGCTGGCCGAGCACCACCCGCACCGCGAACTCGGCGGGATCCACCGTGCGCGGCACGCGGCGGCCCGGTGCCTTCCGCACCAGCGGGCCGAGCACCGGGTCCTCGCGCAGCACGTCACCCATGGCGACCGGGTCGGCGTCCAGGTCGAGCAGCCGCCGGCACCGGCTGATCGCGATCGCCAGATCGCGCAGGTCGGTCATTGCCAGCTGGCACCCGATGTACTCCGGCCCGGGCCGCAGCGCGACGATGCCCCGCCCGTGCGGCAGCCGCAGCGTGCGCCGGTAGGTCCCGTCCCGCCACTCCTCGACCCCGGGTACGGCCGTCGCCGCGAGGTGCCCGAACAGGTTGTCGGGGAACAGCGGCGCCCGGAACGGCAGCCGCAGCGACAGCCAGCCCGCCGCCGCGGCGGATTGCCCGCGGCCGGCGCGGCGGCGGAGCTCGGTGGGGGAGAGCGCGAACACCTCGAGCACGGTGTCGTTGAATGCCCGGATGCTGGCGAAGCCGGCCGCGAACGCGATGTCGCCCATGGGCAGCGCGCTGGTCTCGATCAGCAGCCGGGCGGTCTGCGCCCGCTGCGCCCGGGCGAGCGCCAGCGGCCCGGCACCCAGCTCGGCGAGCAGCTGCCGCTCCACCTGCCGGATGCTGTAGCCGAGCCGGGCGGCGAGCCCGGGCACCCCGTCGCGGTCGATCACCCCGTCGGCGATCAGCCGCATCGCGCGCGCCACCAGGTCGGCACGCTCGTTCCATTCCGGCGATCCCGGGCTGGCGTCCGGCCGGCACCGCTTGCAGGCGCGGAACCCGGCCCCCTGCGCCGCAGCGGCGCTGGGATAGAACCGCATGTTCTCCGGTTTCGGCGGCACCACCGGGCAGCTCGGCCTGCAGTAGACGCCGGTCGTGACGACGCCAATGAAGAACCAGCCGTCGAAGCGGGCGTCCTTCGCCTGCACCGTCCGGATCCAGCGCTCCCTGTCGTCCTGCACCCGCCCAGCATCGGCCCCCGCCGTGCCCCAGGTCTAGCGAAAATCCGACATCGACGCCGGGAATCACACCGATGTAAGCCGCCCTGAACGGGCAGCCGCTAGGGACTGCGGCGGGCGTCGCGTACCTCGGAGAACATGGCGATCAGCTGCATCCGCTGCCCCTGGTCGAGGGACTGGAACCGGGCCATGGCCTCTTCCGGCGTCCGGCAGTCGGCGAAGGCCGCCAGCGGGGTGCCCGACTGGGCCAGCCGCTCCCGCTCGCCCGGGGTCAGCCCCTGCAGGAACGCCAGGGCATCCTCGACGCTGGTGATCCGGCTGATGCGGTCGATCAGGTCGTCCTGCGAGTGGTCGACGTGGCTGGGCAGCACCGACTCCGGGATTGCCGCCACGATGGCCAGGACCTCGCTGAGCCGCTCGGTGGCCTCGTCAAAGGAGCCGAACGGGCCCCTGCTGAAGCAGCCGAGAAGGTAGCGCTCGGCGCAGAAGACCCAGTCGTCGCGGGCCATGATGCGCTGCTGTACCTCCGGCGTCAGCACCTGCCGGGCATCGCCCAGCGCCGCCACCGCGTTCACGATGAACCGCTGGTCGAACTCGGGGTTGCCGGTCGGGACCGCGGGCATGCCGCCCAGCACCGCGTGAATCCGGCGCGGCTGCACGCAGAGGATCGGCAGCACCGACGGCAGCTCGACCACGCAGGCGCCCACGCCGCCGAAGCCCGGGTCCCGGCGCACACCCGGCGGCAGCAGCAAGGTCCAGGCGTTCGCCACCGTGACCGTCCGGCCGTCGGCGCTGCCGCGGAACGCGTCGCGGAAGCTGGTGCCGGTGTTGTAGTTCTCCTGCTTGGGCTCGCCCCGGTTCATTCCCCACAGGCACGAGGTGATGGCCGGCACCCGGCCTTCGAGGTGCCCGTCAAAGGGCTGGTCACCGACGGGCTGCCAGCCCTGCGTGAAGGCCGCCTGCCCGAGACCGGAAGCGGCACCCGCCGGGCCGGGGAACCCGCCCGGCACCTGGCCGGGGGAGCCACCCGGGAATTCGCGGGGGACACCTCCCGGTATTCCTTGCGGACCGTTCTTGCGGCGGCCGAACAGCGCCATCTGGCCGTCCCCCCTTCAGCGGGTGCCTGCCCGAGGCACCCTCCGGCGGCACCTGCCCGAGACGCCGCCCGTCTTTACCCGAGACGATAACCCGACAGCACAGATACTGGGCAGGCATCTGGTTCAAGATCCCTGCTCGCTCTGGCGGCAGGTTCGTGCCCCGGCCGGCCCGGCCTGCCGGCCGCGTTCGCTTCAGTTCGCGGGCCGGCGGGCCTGGCTCGCCTCGCGGGCGAGCGCCCAGGCGTCGGCCACCGGGCCGACGTGCCCGAGCTTGTCGGGGTTGCTCACCGAGCGGATGGCCTGGATCTGCCCGCCGAGCACGTCAAGCGCCAGCGTGAACAGCACCCTGCCGTCCCGGTCGCGGAAGATCGCGCCCGGCTGGCCGTTGAGCTCGCGCGGCTCCAGCGTCACGTCGATCCGGGCGAGCAGGGGGAACATCGAGGCGAGCACCCGGGCCGCCTTCCCGGCGCCGGTGATGCTCCTGACCAGCGCCGGGGCCCTGCCGCCGCCGTCCGTGGACAGCTGCACGTCGGCAGCCAGCAGCTCCCGCAGGCCGTCGACGTCGCCTTCGGTGAGCGCGCCGAAGAACCGCGCCGCTAGTTCCACGCGCTCCTTATGGTCGGCGCGGAACCTCGGGCGCCCTGCGTCCACGTGGCGCCGCGCCCGCACCGCGAGCTGGCGGCACGCGGCCTCGGAACTCCCCACCGCCGGCGCGATCTCTGCGAAGCCAAACCCGAACACCTCCCGCAGCACGAAGACCGCCCGCTCGGGTGGGGTCAGCCGCTCGAGCAGCAGCAGGGCCGCCATCGACACCGAGTCGGCCAGCTCAGCCGACCGTTCGGGGTCCTCGTAGGGGTCAGTCAGCAGCGGCTCGGGAAACCATGGCCCCACGTACTCCTCCCGCCGGACGCGGGCCGAGCGCAGCACATCGATCGAGATCCGGGTCACCACGGCCGACAGGAACGCCTTGGCCGACACGGGCTGCGTCGGGGAGGCCGCGTAGCGCAGCCAGGTCTCCTGGACCGCGTCCTCAGCCTCGCTCACGCTGCCGAGGATCCGGTAAGCGATCGCGAACAGCAGCGGCCTTAGTTCCTGAAATTCCTCCGACCTGCTCATCCGAACTCTTCCCTGAACCCCTGCCGCCACGACGGGTAGCGCAGCTCCCAGCCGAGCTCTCGCTTGGCCTTGGCGTTGCAGAAACCGCGTCCCTCGGTCATCATGCCCACCGCCATGTCGCCGGCCAGCAGCCGGGCCAGCCACCTCGGGATCCGCCTCGGCGGCTTCGCACCCGCGCACGCGGCCAGATACGGCAGCCACTCGCTGGCCGGGGCGGGCTCGTCGTCGACGACGTTGAACACGCCCGTCGCCTGCTGCTCCACCGCCAGGACGGTCGCGCCTGCCGCGTCCCTTGTGTGCACCCACGAGAAGTAGCCGGTGCCGCCCCCGACCAGCGGGAACATCCGCCTGCGCACGAGCTTTACCTGATCGTCGGTGGCGCCCGGCCCGTAGAGCGCCCCGTAGCGCAGCACCGCGCCGCCTGCCCTGACGACCACGTCCTCGAGGTGGGTGATCGCCTTCGTCCCCTCGGCCATCTTCCCTTCCGCCGCCTCCAGCGGGTCCTCCTCGGTCCTGATCCTTCCGCCGTCGCCGACGCCGTACGAAATGGCGGCGCTCTGCGCGACGACGTTGCCGACGCCGATCGCCTGAGCGGCGGCGAGCAGGTGGTCGGTTCCCTCGCTGCGCAGCCGGTTGGTGCCGGCGAAGAAGCGGTCCGGATTCCTCAGGTTGGGCTTGCCGGCGTGCGCCTCGGACAGCGCCGTCATCTCGTTCACGATCGTGTCCGGCCGGGCCGCGGCGACCGCCTCACCGACCGAGGCCGCGTCCAGCCCGTCCATCACGACGCCATCGGCGCCCAGCTGCTGCAGCACGCCCAGCTTGGCCGGGCTGGTCGTCGTCGCCGTCACCTGGTGGCCGTGCGCCACCAGCTGCGGCACCAGCTGCCGACCGATGACGCCGGTACCGCCCGCCACGAACACCCGCATCGTGATCACCCTCCCGATATCAGAATTAGCTCTCAACCCCGAGACGAGACAGCCCCAGCCGTCTGTGACATCGAGACAGCCCGGAAGGTGAGCTGTGCCTGGCGGATTGTTGACTGACTAGTCACTCTCTTATAGGGTCGAGGCATGCCGAGGCCGAGAAGTGAGGATCGCCGCAACGCGATCCTGTCGGCGGCGACCCGGGTGATCGCCGCCGAGGGACTGGGCGCGCCGACGGCGGCCATCGCCAAGGACGCGGGCGTCTCGAACGGGTCGTTGTTCGTCTATTTCGGCACCAAGGCGGTTTTGCTGAACGAGCTTTACGTCACGCTGAAGAAAGAAATGGGCGCGGTCGCGGTGGCGGGTCTCCCGGTTGAGAGCGATGTGCGGGAGCAGGTCCTGCATATGTGGAACCAGTGGCTGCGCTGGGCCACATCGTGCCCGGAAAAGCGGCGGGCGCTCGCGCGGCTTCAAGTTGCTGACGACATCACCGCCGATAGTCACCGGGCGGTGAGTTCCGCGTTCAGCGGCATCGCGGATCTGCTGGAACGAAGCCGGGCCAGCGGGCCCATGCGGGATGCGCCGCTCGGGTTCGTCCTGACCCTGACGACAGCGATCGCCGACGCGGCCATCGACGCGATCATCCGCGAGCCCGCCGAGGCTGAGGCTCGCGGCAGCGTCGCGTTCGAGGCCATGTGGCGGGTACTCGCCGGGTTATCGCTGCCGGCCAGCGCCTGAATCCGGGCCCTGCTCACAGAGGAGTTGGCTATGCCGAACCGCGGCCGCAGCGTATCGTCCGCCAGAGCATGGATCATCACTGGCCCGACGTCTGGAATCGGCCGTCGCACCGCGCTTGAGCTCGCCCGCCACGGCACCGTCGTACTGGTCGGCCGCGAGCCGGACAAGCTCGCCGAGGTACAGGCCGAGATCACCAAACAGCCCGCAGGCCATGCCGTCTCCGTCGTGGCCGATGTGTCCGACATCCCCAGCGTTCGGCACGCGGCCAGGCAGATCGTTGACCTTGATCTTCCTATCGCCGGCCTGCTGAACAACGCGGGCATCATGCTGAACCGTGCCGGGCGGACCGCGCAGGGATGGGATCTCGCCTTTGCCACCAACCACCTCGGACCGTTCGCGTTCACCGAAGCGCTCATCCCGTGCCTGCCCGACGGCACGAACGTCGTCTTCGTCTGCTCAGGCGTAGAGGATCCGGAGCGGAAGCCCGCACGAGCCGCTGGCTTCCGCGGCGGGCGCTATATCTCCGCGCAAGCCAGTGCCTACGGCCAGTGGCAGCCCGGTGGCTCGTCCAAGCCGGGCTTCGACGCCTACGCCACCTCCAAGCAGTGTGAGCTCGCTACCGTCTTCGCGTTCGCGCGGGAGACGCCGCGGGTGCGTTTCAACGCCGTCGAACCCGGTTTCAACCCCGGCACCAGTCTGGGACGTGACGCGAACCCGGCCTTGCGGTTCGTGGCCAGGTACGTGATGTCACCCCTCGCACCCATGATCAAATACTGGAGCACCCCGAAACGAGCGGCCCGCGTGATCACCACGATCCTCACCGACGACACCAGCCAAACCGGCGTCTACTACGACGACAGCGGTAAGGCCATGTCCGGCTCGGCACTCGTCCGCGACCCCGCATTCCAGGATCGAGTCGTCACCGAAACCCGCGCCCTGCTCGCCACCATCCCGGCCAGCGGGGCGCCTCTCAGCGACTGATTACGCGGCCATTGCTACGGCAGCCTCTCTCGAGCACGCCTCAGCGCCTCTTTACCGCGGGCGCGATGAGTTCCGGCCCCACCGCCGGTATGTACTGACGAGTTCGCCGGAACACCCCGGGCGAACCGGTCACAAGGGAGAATCCGATGTCAGATATTCGTGCCGAGGACAAGGCCGCCATCCAGGCCGTACTGGTTGACTCCTACAAGGCGTGGGAGGCTGGCGACGCCGACGGCATGGTCGCCGACTACACCGCGGACGCGACCGCCATCATGACCGGCTCGCTCCGCGACAGCCGCGACGTGATCCGCGAGAACATGGCCCTGGCCTTCGAGGGGCCGCTCAAGGACAGCTCGACCTACAACAAGCAGCTCAGCATCCGCTTCGTTGGCGGGGACGCTGCGATCGTCGTCAGCGAATCCGGCATCCTGTTCGCGGGCGAGACCGAGGTTCCGGACCCGCGTAAGGTGAACGCGACCTGGGTTTTCGAGAGGCGGGACGGCCGCTGGCTGATCGCCGCCTATCACAACAGCCCGATGCTGGCGCCTGGGCAGTGAACCCTTCCCGGTAACCGGCAGTGACCTATGTGCAGTGACGCACTCGCCGTACGCATCTACGACCGGCCCGGCGCTGGTCGTCCTGATAGGAGCAGAAAAGGGGCGCGGGCGTGACGACGAAGGTCGAAGGCTTCGATCGCCTGGTCGAGCCGTTCCGGACGGAGCTGCTGGCGTACTGCTACCGGATGCTCGGCTCGGCTCACGACGCAGAGGACCTGGTCCAGGACACGTACCTGAGGGCGTGGCGGGCGCGGGAGCAGTACGACGAGACTCGCAGCTCGCTGCGCACCTGGCTCTACCGGATCGCGACGAACGTCTGCCTGACCGCCTTGGAGGTCCGCGGCCGCCGGCCCCTGCCGTCGGGGCTGGTGGCCGCGTCGGACCCGCTCGGGCCGCTTGTCCCAGGAGAGAACGCCGCCTGGCTCCAGCCCCTGCCGGACTCGCTGCTGGACGCGGTCGATCCGGCTAGAGCCGTGATCGACCGCAGCAGCCTGCGCCTGGCGTTCGCCGCCGCCCTGCAGCACCTGTCGGCGCGTCAGCGTGGCGCACTGATCCTGCGTGACGTGCTCAGCTTCTCCGCGTCCGAGGCAGCGGAAATCCTCGGCACCACCGTCGTTTCGGTGAACAGTTCGCTGCAGCGGGCGCGTACCCGGATGAAGGAACTCGGCGTCCGGCAGGAACCCCTCAGCGAGCCGTCCGCAGCCGAGCAGCGCGCCTGGGTCGATCGCTACATGAAGGCGTTCGAGCGAGCCGACGTCGAGGGCCTCAAACGGCTGCTCACCCAGGACGTGCTCATGGAAATGCCGCCGATGATCAACTGGTTCACCGGCCCCGGCAACTACGGCCTGTTCATGGAGTGGGTCTTCGGGGCCGCCGGAACAGACTGGCGCCTGACGCCGGTTGCGGCCAACGGCCAGCCCGGATTCGCGGCCTACCGGCGCGCCGGTGACGGATACGAGCTGCACACGCTCCAGATCTTCACCGTCACGGCGGAGGGCATCAGCCGGAATTCGGTGTTCCAGGATCCCGAGGTCTTCGCGTCTTTCGGCCTAGCGGCCGGGCTCGACGCCCAGGGCCGGACGCTGTGCGGATAGAGCGCCAGCGGTCAGAGGAACACCCGTCGGTCCTGACCGAGTGCCTCGCTGAGAGGGGAAGACGGGCTGCTGACAGTTAGTTCAGCACGGCCGCGCCCTCGCGGTATCCGGGGATGCCCGATCATCCTTCACCGAAGGGACACCACCGCATTACCCGGCGATCACCCGGAATGTCTAGGTTCCGCAGCTATGACGAACCGTAAGAACTCAGCCGACGATAACGGCAACGGCATTTCCCGGCGTACCGTCCTGAAAGGCGCGGCCGTCGTCGGTGCCGTCATCGGCGCTGGCGGCCTGTTCGATGTCGCCATCCAGCAGCGCGCCCTCGCCGCCCCCGACCCGGGCGACACCACGGTGCCGCTGCCCACCACGACCGAACCGGAACAGCTGCACCTCACGTGGGGCGCTGACCCGAAGACGCAGGTCACGGTGTCTTGGGCCGCGCCTGGCACTGCCGCGCAGCCCGCTCCGTCCCTGACTATCTCCGACCGGCCCCTCAGCGCGGAGAACCCCGGGCACGTCATCACGATGCCCGATCCTGAGCCCCTGAGCTTGAAGGACGTCCACTTCGGCCCCCAGGCCATCAGCTTCACGGACGGCCTCTCCGGCGAGACTACCTACCACTACCATGTGCCGCTCGAGAACCTGCGGCCCGACACCACTTATTACTACGAGGTGACCGACGGCGCCGCGACCCCGTCGACGGCCAGCGGGTATTTCGCGACCGCCCCGATCGGGCGCGCGAAGTTCCGCTTCTCCAGCTACGGCGACATCGGCCAGCCGACGTCCGCCAGCCCGTACAACGTGACCGGTTACTCGTGGAACTCCGAGGCGTCCAACGACACCTGCGTCTTCGAGGTCGACGCCACCATCACCGCGAGTGACGGCGGTCCCGCGCCGCTCTTCCACCTGGTCAACGGCGACCTCTGCTACGCCGACAACGACCCGGCGAACACGCCGTCGGTGTGGCGCGACTTCAGCGTCAACATCAGCCGTTCGGCCGCCTTCCGGCCGTGGATGCCGACCCTCGGCAACCACGAGCAGGAGCTCGGTGCGGACGCGCAGGACGGCTCACCGAGCGCCAGCGCGTACTGGAACGGCGCCTACGGCAATGGCAACTACCAGGCCCGCTTCCTGCTGCCGCACAACGGCGTGACCAACTACGACGGCAACCACCTGCAGGGCCAGTTCTACAGCTTCCAGGTCGGGACCGTCCTGTTCATCGCCCTCGACGCGGACGACATCACGCTGCAGAACGTCCAGACTTCCACGAGCAGCCAGGTCACCTACGCCTCGGGTGTCACCGTCCCGGGCGGCCTGGTCCACAGCGGCTACGAGTACACCGGCAACCTGAAGTTCACGGAGCAGGACTACTCGATCGTCCCGGCAGGCCCCCAGCCGAACAAGCAGGTGCTGTGGCTGGAGCGGACGCTGCAGGCGGCTCGCTTCGACCCCACGATCGACATCATCGTGGCCTTTATGCACCAGACCGGGATGTCCACCTCCGACGAGGGCAACGGCACCGACATGGGGATCCGCGCCACGTTCGGGCCGCTGTTCGACAAGTACGAGGTCGACCTGGTCCTGCATGGGCACGAGCACGACTACGAGCGGTCCTACCCGGTCCGCGGTTTCGACGCGGACGCCGGAACGGTGACGACGGCGTTCACGTCCTCCCTCGACGGCACCGAGTACGCGGTGGACGACACCATCAACACCCGGCGGCCGCACGTCGTCACCAACACCCCCGAGACGGTGGACGGCGTTCCGGCGTACGACACCACCAAGGGCACCGTTTACCTGGTCCTGGGCGGCGGCGGCGCCTCGGCCACCAACGCCTACGGCGAGGACACGTCCACCGGCCTGCCCCGCGCCAACGTGTGGGTCACGCTCGACGGCCGGAACGCCGTGGAGGACGCGCCGTGGTCCGCGGCCCGCGACACCACCGACGCCCACGGGTACGCCTACTTCGACGTCGACCCGGGCGAGCGCCCTGGCGAGACGACGATCACCTTTCAGTGGTTCCAAGTGCCGACCGTGCCGTCGGGCGGGTCGATCGCGCTGCCCACGACCCCCTACGAGAAGTTCGTGTTCGGCCGCAACCTGAACGGCCACGGCGTCTAGCCGTCAGCCGGCTGTATGCGTCAGCCACCGGCGCGATACCTCCGGCCGAAGGCACCAGTGCTGACCCGGCTGGGGCAACGCGCCGTGTCAGTAGCCGTAACCGTTGCTGGGCGCAGGGGTCGTGCTCGCAGCTGACGAGTGGCCGGTCAGCGTGGCGAGGCCCGGGGTGGCCACGAAGAAGTTCTGGACCCCCTGGCCGGTCACCTGGTCGGCGTGGTCGTCAGCGAAGGTGTACAGCGGATGGCCGTTGTAGGTGACCTGCTTGCCGTTGACGTCGTTGAGCACGGTGAGGTGGCCGCTCACTCCTGCGCCAGTGGGCGCCGCCGATGTCAGCGGCGGCCACGCCTGCGCCAGTTCCCCGGTGACAAAGGACTTCGTTGCCGTGTCGGGGCGGTAATAGTACAGAGGCAGGCCGCGGCCATTGACCAGGATCGTCTCGGTCTTGCCCCCGACGGTCGCCTGTGCGGTGTGAACGGTCGCCGCCGCGCTCTGGGCGGCGGAGGGCGCGCTGGTGGATGAGGCGCCTGCCGCAGCAGCGGTGATGCCGCCTGCGGCGGCCAAGGCGGCAAGGCCGACGCTGGCGATGATGATTCGTGGGTGTCGCATAGTTCCTCCTAGATGGCGTGCGCTATCTACTGATGTGGGTAGTAGAGAACGGGCTCGCCCCCCGCGGCAGTAGTAGCGCGTTCAACTACTTGCACGTACAGGAGCACCGGCCAGGTTCAAGCGACGCGGGGCCGACGAGTGCGACATGGATCACATTTGCCTGGAGGTCCGGTGCCCCGCGGCGATGCGGTCGCGATAGGTGATCAGCTACCCGATGGCGGTGGCATCGGTGTCCTGCCCTAGTCGGCGGCCCAGGGCCCTCGCCACTGTTCCGCGAGGAACGCAAGTCGCTGCATGGTGGCTTCCGGCGGCTCGCCGGTCGCCTCGCCCAGCTCGTGTAGCAGCACCTCGGAGACCACGTGCAGCCCGGCCATGAAGCTGCCCATGCCGTCCGCGTCGTGAGGGGAAAGCGCTTCTACCGCCCACGCTTCCAGCTCGGGGGAGTCCAGGCCCGCGGTGAGGAAGCCGATCGCCAGCTGCATGGCGGCGGCCACAGTCCGGCCGGCGATCGGCGACCAGCGCGACATTCCCCCGGGATACCCCGGGTGAGCAGTCAGATGGTCCAGTCGATCGGGTAGTTGACGATGGGGATGAAGGTGACGCCTGCCTTCTCGGCGTCCTGCCGGGCATCCACGATCATCTCCTTGAGCCGGCTCATCTGCTGTGCGTGCTCGTCGGACTCCCAGATGCTGACATGGACCATGGAACCATCGGGCGAGGCGCCCGCGTGGTAGCTGATCAGGCCGGGCAGTTTCCTGATAGCCGGAATCAGGTAGCGGCCGGTCGCGACGGTCATCTCATGGACCTCCGGGAACCGGACGGGATCGAAGTTGCCGCGTGAGACGCGGACGACTGCGGTCGGGGGGATCGGGTCGGCGGTCACGGGAAGCCTCCTGGGATATTTACGTTCCGATAGGACACCAGAATATAATGCTCCCCGGGAGGATGTGGAGTGAGACCTGCCGCGGCGCGTCCTGCGGGGCGGCCGAGAAACCCGGAACTGGACCGGGCGATCCTGGCAGCGGCCGAGCAGCAGCTTCGCGAGGCCGGCTACGCCGGGATGTCCCTGGAGTCAGTAGCAGCCGCCGCGCGCACGACAGTCCCTGCCGTGCGCCGCAGGTTCCGCAGCAAGGCCAGCGTGGCCGTCGCGGTCATCGACTCGCTGCGGGTCCAGAGCATGCCCGCCCAGTCAGGGCCGCCCCGCAGCCGCGCCCTCGCGGTCCTGCGGAACTTCCGCGCCAACCTGCTGCGCAGGAACTCCATGGCGGTGGTCGGCACGCTGCTGGCCGAAGAGCATCGTCATCCGGAATTGCTCGCCGCCTTCCGCCACCGCTTGGTCGAGCCGCGCCGGGCAGCGCTGCGCTGGGCCCTGGCCGAGGGCATGAGGTCCGGGGAACTGCCGGACTCAGCAGACCCTGACGTCCTCGCCAGCATGCTGATCGGCTCCTTCTACGCACGGTATATCGCCACCTCCGACATACCCGATGACTGGGCAGAACGGACCCTGCGGCAAGTGTGGCCAGACGCCCCGAAGCGCACAGCCGTCACGGGACACACCGGGAACGCCGGGCCCGCGGCCACAGCGCTCTAGAGCGCCGATAATGCACATTATGTTAAGTAGCGATTTCTGCGCCCAGGCTCCTCTTCGGTCGGTGTCCCGTTGTCCTGTCTCACTGAAGATGGCCTGATTCGTAGTTTCGTCTCACTGGATCTGGTCCGCGGCTGTTCTCGGTCGTTTCGCCGTCTCACTCAGTGTGGCTCACCGTTACCGTCGTATCACTCAATGCGGCTGCTGGCATCGGCCTACTGGATGTCAGTCGCCGTCTCCGGCAGACCCCGCTGCCAGCAGCTGTTCGCCGAGGAGATAAGACGGACCGTCGCGCCCCGGTACCAGTGGCCGCAGCCGCCAGGCTCGTGGGATCCGCTGTTCCGATACTTGCGCGATCTCCCCCGGCCCGAACTGGCCCCCGAGCATTCCTGGCCCGGCGGCATCTTCGGCGCCACTCCTGCCTACATTGCAGAGATGCAAGAGCAGGAAGAGAAATTCTGGCGCGAACTCGGAAAGCCCCTTCTGCGGGCCCTATACCCAAACTGGCAACAGATCCCCAGCCTGCATCGTGCGGGACCGGGCGGGTCGCCGGTTACTGCCCGCTGAGCCTCTAGTAGTCCGGGACACGTGGCACGACGCGCTCGTTGTAGAGGAAGCGCCCATCCTGGAGGAAGGCGATCAGTGGGTGCACCCCCTCGTCCGGCTCGACGCCGACGAAGCGGTTGTCGCCGGCGTGGACGTAGCGGGCGGTCGTGCCACCCTCCCCGAACTGCGCAGCGAGGCCGTGCGGGATGTCGGTGATCTCCAACCCGTCCGCGTCGGCCTTCACCTCGTAGGTGACCAGCGGTGCTGAGTAGCTCCCAGCGTAGGTCTCCGGCCGGAACGGCGCCGGTGTGTCCGGAGGCAGCACCCGCGACGGCAGGCGGATCCCGGCCGCGGACGAGAGAATCTCCGCCAGCACCTCGTCGATGAAGGCCGAGGCGTGACCGCCGTTCGCGTGGATGGCGAGCACCAGGCCCTGGTCGGGCACGATGCGCCAGGTCGTGGTCTGGCCTGGAGTACTGCCGTCGTGGCCAACCACGGGCTTGCCGTCCCAGCCGAAGAGCATCAGCCCCAGGCCCCAGGCGGCCGTGTATCGCTCTCCCAGCTGCGGTAGCGTGACCTGCGGCCGGCACATCTCGGCGAAGGTTCCCGCGGGCAGCACCCGCGTCCCGTCGGCCGCCACGCCGTCGGCCAGCAGCATCCGCCCGAAACGCACGAGGTCGCACGGTGCGGCGCTCAGCGTGGACCCAGCCGGCGCGCCCGACTGCGGCAGCAACCGCCAGGGCGACACCCGCAGCGGCTCGCCGACGTGCCCGACCGCGGCCCGGAACATGATTGCTTCCTCAGCGTAGAGCGCCATGTGCCGCGCCCCGAGAGGCTCGATCAGCAGCTCCCGCATGGCGGCCTCCCACGTTCGCCCGCGCAACTTGGCGACGAGGGCACCGAGCGCGCAATAGCCGGCATTGCAGTACGAGAACAGCTCCCCCGGCCCGCTGACCTGCCGGGCGTTACTACGCATGAACGCAACAAGCTTTGCCACCGCGTCGTCCCCGCGTCCGGTGTCCTCGAACAGATCCCCGTCGAACCCACCTGTGTGCGACAGCAGCTGTCGCACGGTGATGCTCTCCGAGGCGGCGGGGTCCAGCACCCCGAACTCGGGAAGATACTTTCGGACCGGCTCATCGAGATCGACCAGCCCTTCCCCGACAAGCTGCATCACCAGGGCGGTCGTCCAGACTTTGGTAACCGACCCGACCTGGAACAGGCTGTCGGTGGTAGCCTCCAACCCGGTGTCCAGATTGATCACCCCGGTGGCCGCCTCAGCCAGCTGATCCCTCATCCCGACGGCCACCGCAGCCCCCGGCACCCCATGCCGCCCAGCGGCCTGATCGATCCATCCCTGAAGTTCCGGAAGAAGCGGCATATCGGCGACGGTAGCAGCGTATGTTTCTCCGGACGCCCCTCGGGGAACGCCGCGGAGCACGCCGGCCACCGCGACGAGGCGCTCCGCCCGCGGCGCCCGACGGGCCCCGAGGCTCCTCCGGTCACATCACCGAGGCCCCGAAGCGCCTATGGCCAACCCGTCTACGCCCGGGGGGGTGTCTTCGCCCGCGACATTCATCGCCCGCGGCAAGCGGCTGTGCCGCGGCCCGGCCGTCACGGGGCCGTGCCCACGAGCCCGCGCAGCCCGGGCGCACGGGTGGACCGGCTCCTCCCGTGCGTCGGCATAGCCGGATGAGCTCGTCCAGGTGCTGCTCGCCAAAATCACGGCAACTGTCTTAGCAGGCAACGAGCAAACGCTTCAAACGGACCAGATTCAATGAGACAACAAGCGGAGAATCTCGCTGATGGACCAGATTCAATGAGAACTGGCGTCGTCACGTCTCACTCAATCTGGTCCGCCGCACCTCAGCCCGCCTGCCGTGGACCCAAATTCAGTGTTGTCTCACTTGAGCTGCTCGGTCACCCACAGCGTGTCGTAGCCAAGGTCCTCGAGTCCCCGGCAGAACGCGCTCAGGTCAGCCGCGCTGCCGACAGCGGACCCGACTATGGGAAGTGCGAAACCAAGCTTCATCGCGAGAATCTTTTCCGGGCAGACCATCGTCCGCCAACATCGACATCTGACATTAGCGAGTCCTTTCGGTGATCCATCAACCATTGTCAGGGCGCACGACGCCCCTGTTCGTTGACGGCCTGAACCGGGGGGCAGTGCGGCTCAGCCGGGAAATTCCGTGACGCCGAGGGCGAAGTCCCAGTGCCCCACCCCGTGGCGGGCAAGGCCCATCACGACCAGGCCCGCTCCTTCCAGCCAGTGCGCCATTTTCAGGCCGCCGACGTCCAGCGGGCGCAGCCCGAGGCTCTCGATGAACGCCTCCACGCCCGCCTTGGCCTGCGCATTGTCGCCAGCGATGAAGACGCCGAGCGGCCGGCCCTTCTCCAGGACATGACGGAAGATGGTGTTGAATGCCTTCACCACGCTGGCGCTGGCCGGGGCCGCCTTGGCGACTTCCTGCGCGATCGAGGTGTCCTCGGGGAGGGCCAGCCCGTCGGCCGCGGAATTGAAGGGGTTGCTGATGTCGACAATGACCTTGCCCGCGAGGGCGTCTTCGTACTGGGCGACGACCGGAACGACACTGGCGTACAACAGGGCCATGATGACGATGTCCCCGGCCGGGACGGCGCCCCACTCTCCCGTCGTGGCGCTGCCGCCGAGAGCCTTGGCCAGGTCAGCGGCCTTGGACTGATCGCGGCCCATGACCTCGACGGTGTTGCCGCCCGCTACCGCCAGCGCGCCGATGGCGCGGGCCATGTTCCCGGTGCCGATGATGCTGATGCTGCTCATGAGGTGCCCCGTCTTGACTGACGATCGAAAAGGTTGACTGCTCCACCTTAACATCTTGGTGACGAGTCAACCAATCGGATAGCATGGAGGCTGATGGAACCGAACTGGCTGAGCCCTCGTGAAGACCGCGCCTGGCGGGCCTTCAAGCACGCGCATCATCAGCTCGGCGTGCACCTGAACCGGGGCCTGCAGGAATCGGGCCTGTCCGGCGCCGACTACGAGATCCTGGCGGTGCTCTCGGGTCACGACGGGGACCGCATGCCCGCGCACGACCTGTGCAACACACTGGGCTGGGAGAAGAGCCGTGTCTCCCACCAGGTGCGGCGCATGCAGAAGGACGGGCTGATCTGCCGCGAGCCCAACCCCGACGACGCCCGCAGCACCATGGTCTGCCTGCTGCCGGCTGGCCGCGCCGCCATCGAGAAGGCGGCGCCCGGGCACGTGGAGGACGTCCGCCGGAACTTCATCGACCTGCTCACCCCGGCTGAGCTCGACATGCTCGCCGCCCTCAACGAACGAGTCCTGCGCCACCTGGCCAAAGACGACGACTCCCCCGCCGAAGACGAGGAGTAGGACATGGGTTCCGGCGTGGGGTCGGCTGATGCCGATGTGGCGGAGTTTGCTGGCGACGCGCAGTGTGACACAGCCGGTTTTGTCGATCTTGTCGTGGCGGAGTCGATGGTGGGTGTCGCTTTGGTCCTGGCTGCTCGGGGTGGCTTTGGGTCGGGCGGCGTAGGCGGTCACGGGTGTGGCGTTGTGCGGTAGGGATCGATGGGTTCGGCGGATGCTGTAGTCGGAGACGAACTCCTCGAGGAGGGTTTGCAGCTGATCGAGGGTTGCTGGCCCAGTTCTTCATCGTTTGCTGGAAGCGTTCGACTTTGCCGCAGATAGTGGGCCCTGAGCTTCAGACTTCGGTACCTCCTGGCGGCCTACTCGGGTGTGCCGGGCGGCTTCCGGGGGCGGCCCGGGCCAGCCGGGTTCGCCGAGGGGCAGGGTGATGTCCAGGCCGGTGCCGTGGGTGAAGTTGGCGCCGCCGCGCCCGTTGTCGCGGATGCGCAGGTGCAGGACGCGGTCGCTCACGGCGACCTGAACGTCGACGGCGGTGGCGCGGGCGTGCTTCGCGGCGTTGGTAAGCGCTTCGGAGACGGTGTAGTAGGCGGCGATCTCGACCGGGTCGGGCAGCCGGCTAACCGCGACGCTTTGCCGGCCGCTGAGGTGGCCGGCCATGCGAGATGCGCTGGCGAGGAATCCTGGCGACCGGCACGGCGATCACGAATTCGGTCTTGGCCTAGCAGGTCGGATGAGACAAAGCGACGCGAACGCTGATGAGCGAGCAGATCGGATGAGACAACGGCGCGCGGGCGTCTCATCCGATCTGCTATCTGTGCTGGTCAGCGCGATGGTCGCCGAGCAGATCGTTTGAGACAGGACAGTCGGCGATGACCTGCTACGTGGTGCGGGCCCCCCATCTTTTCCTTCGAATCGGTCATTTTCAGTGCCCATATGTCCGGAATGTGGCCACCAGACGAGGTAAATGTGCGCTGGAGGGAGGTCCGGGCACGCGCCGAAAACAGCCACGCCCGCCCGAAACTGGCCGCCTGCAGGGCTATTTGGCGCTGCGCCGGCGCCAGCCGAAACCGTCCGAGCGGGTCCGGGTCGCGGTGAAGCTGTCGAACTCGGCCGGGGTCGGGTACGGGCCCGAGCCGGACCACGCCGAGGTGTGGTAGTAGGTGAAGGTCATCGTGGTCTTGTCACCGGGGAAGCCCCCGGGATCCACGTCGAACACGCCGATTCCCCACGGGTAGGTGGTGTTGGGGTCGGTGACCGCGGACCACGGCGCGTCCTCGGTCTCGATCTCGGTCTCGGAGACGTTGATGCCCTCCTCCGGTTCGCCCGCGGTGTCCGTCTCGTAGACGTCGTCGTGGCCCTTGGTGCCGCCGGTGCCGATCACCAGGTGAACGAGGCCCAGGTCGGAGTCCACCTTGTTCAGCTCGGTGCTCACCACGTGCGGCCGCAGGATGGTGCCGGGGTCGGTGCCCTTCACCACGTAGCTGCGCTCGTAGTCGTGGTCGTGACCGGCGAGCACGAAGTCGACGCCGTACTTGTAGAACAGCGGCATCCAGTTCTGGCGGATGCCAAGGTCAGAACCCTCCGCGTCAGACGTGGACATGGCCGGCTGGTGCATCACGACGACGATCCAGTCGACCGATCTGTCGGTCGACGCCTCGCGCAGCGTCCTCTCCAGCCACTGTTCCTGCGCGCCGCTGGAGTAGCCGGTCAGGATCTGGTTGTCGCCGGTGCTCAGGTAGGTGCCGGTGTCGACCTGGTAGCAGACGTCGTTGTTGTCCAGCATGACGAACAGCACCGAGCCGATCTGGAACTTGTACCAGTTGCCCTCGAAGTCGGCGGAGCCATTGTCCGGCAGGCTGAAGCGGGTCTGGTAAGACAAGTACCCCTGCGGGCCGTTGCCGGGCTCGTTCTCGTGGTTGCCCAGCGTCGGCATCCACGGCCGGTTCGCAGCCGAGAACTGTATGTTGTCGAAGTACTCCGCCCAGACCTGTGGCTGGTACAGCTGGTTGGAGTTTGCGTAGGACAGGTCGCCGTTGACCAGATGCACGACCGGGTCGAAGTGCTCGACGGACGCGGCGGTTGCCTCGGCATTGAGCGACGCCTTGGAAAAGGCGGTGTCACCGCAGGCGATGTCGCCGACGCTGGTGAAGCGGAACGGCACGCGGCCCTCGGGGGCCGTGCGGAACGCGCCGGAGACCTGGGTCTCGCCGCCGCTGACGATCCGGTACACGTAGGTGCTGTCGGGCCTCAGGCCCTCGATCCGGGCGTGCTGGGCAATCGTCTGGATGCCGTTGTTGGAGTCGGTGTACGTGCGGGTCTCGGCCGGGATTCTGCGGCCGAAGCCTCCGGCCGCGCTGCCGACCAGCACGGTCGGGTTGGACACCGAAGTCGGGGTCACCCAGGACACGGCGACCTCACGTGCTGGGTCCTGGCCGAAGGTCAGGTGAACCTGCTCAGCCGTGACTGTGCTGGCATTGGCGGCCTGCTGCCACAGGACCGGGCTGCTGGCTACAAGAAGACCGCCGGCAGTGACACCGACACCGCCGATGAACGACCGGCGCGAGACGCCGGCGCGCTCCATACTCTGCGTCATTACTGTCCTTCCCGGGGCATCCGACAAAGCAAGGGAAATGCTCCCGGTCCGGGTGGTCGGCAAGCCAAACGGAAGGTTGACAGCCCGTTAAATGTCACAGCGGTTAGAGACCGGCTGCAACAGAGACAAGTCCTCGCGGGCCACGCCGTCAGCCTCGGTGGCCGTGGGAGCAGGTGAATGAGACGGGCCCGACCCGGCACGCGACATTCGGTATGTTTGTGACGGCTTGCGGGAGGCTTCTCAACCGAGGGACGCGGTGATGGCCGAAGACGAGCACGCACTGCCGGGCATCGACATTCGCAGGCCCAACATGGCGCGCATGTACAACTACGCGCTGGGCGGCAAGGACAACTTCGCCTCAGACCGGGAAGCGGTGCAGAACCTGTTCCGGTTAGCCCCGGAGAACGCGTACGTCCCCAAGGCCAACCGGCAGTTCCTCGGCACGGCGGTGCGCTTCGCGGCAGAGCAGGGCATCGCGCAGTTCCTTGACCTCGGCGCCGGGCTGCCCAGCCAGGGCAGCACACACGAGGTGGCCCGGCTGGTCCAGCCCGACGCGCGCGTCGTCTACGTCGATTCCGACCCCGTCGTGCTCGCCCATGCCCGGGCGCTGCTCGTCGGGAATGACTCCGGCCTCGCCGTCATCGACGAGGACATCCGGGACACCGGGCGGATCCTCGAGCATCCCCAGACGCGGCGGCTGATCGACTTCTCGCAGCCCGCGGCCGTCTTGTTCGTGGCCGTCCTGCACGGCATCCCGGACAGCGACGACCCGGCCGGGATCGTCGCGAACTACGTGCAGCGGCTGGCGCCGGGCAGCTTCGTGATCCTGTCTCACCTCACGCGCGAGGGACATCCCGCCGATATCGTCGCGAAGAAGGAAGAGGTCTTCGCGAAATCCCCCACGCCGATGAAGTACCGCAGCCGCGACGAGATCCTGCGGTTCTTCGGCGGGCTCGACTTGGTCGAGCCCGGGCTGACGACCGTGACGCGGTGGCGGGAAGAGCCCTCGGACGCGCAGTTCGACGCCGCCGGCAGCTGGACCCTGGCCGGCGTGGGCCGCAAGAACTAGCGGCGTGGGCCGCAAGAACTAAGAGACGGGCCAGTTACGGGGTTGCCTGCGACCACGCGTCGAGGAACCAGCTGGACGACCACTGCTTGTCGGCGCCGACGCCGGTGACGACCTCGATGCCCAGCTCCTGGCAGATATCCCATTCCGGGATGGTCGGCGCATCAACCCGGTCGCCGCCCTTGGTGAAGACGTCGGGGCGCAGCCTGCGCAGCGCCTCGCGGACGGTTAGGTCCCCGTCGATCTCGAACGGCACGACGTAGTCAACCCAGCGGACCGCCGAGACGATAAGGCAGCGGGTTTCCAGGTCCTGGAATGACCGCCCCTTCTTGGCCCGCAGGAAGGCGTCCCCGTTGACGATGGCGACCACGACGTCCCCGAGCCCGGCCGAGGCCTGCATCGAGCTGATGTGCCCGGGGTGGATCGGGTCGAATCCGCCGCTGGTGGCGACGATCCGCCCAGCAGGCCGGGCGGCGTCGAAGCCTTCGAACGACACGATCGGTGCACCGAGATTCTCCACCGGCTCAGCGTAGACGCCACGGCCACCGGCTAATACCAGGCCGCCGGCGGGTCTCGCCGCGGCCGGCGACGACCTCGGCCTTTAGGCCGGCGGGGCCAGGCGGTAGATCGCGCCCGCGGTGTCGTCGCTCACGTACAGCGCGCCGTCCGGCCCGGGCACCGCGTCCACGGGACGCCCCCAGTAACTGTGATCGGGGTTCTCGAACCCGCTGACAATCGTGACCGCGGGCGCCAGCGTGCCCTTCGCGGCGTTCCAGGCCAGCCACAGCACGGCGGGCGCGCGCGGCGGCTGGCGGTCCCACGAGCCGTGCCCGGCGATCACGGCACCGCCCGACCACGGCGCCGGAATCTTGCTGCCCTCGAGGAAGGCCATGCCCAGCGGCGCGGTGTGCGCGGGCAGCCCGACCTCGATCGGCGCCAGCGCCGAGCAGTCCAGCTTGGTCCCGCCAGGGTTGGTGACCGCGTCGGGGACCAGCGGGACGCTGGCGAGCGACCCGGCCGGGTGATTGCCGTCCTGGTCCGGGTTGCAGTACGGCCAGCCCAGGTCCCGCCCCGCGGTGACCGGAACCACCTCGTCAGGCGGGTGGTTGTTCACGTAGGCCTGGATGACCTTGCCGAACGCGTCGCTGTCCGGCCCGTACGCGCCGTGCGACGGGTACGGGATGTTGTCCCGCTCGTTCACCGCTGTCCACACCGTGCCGTCCGGCGCCACCGCCAGGCCCTCGCCGTTGCGGACCCCCCGCTCCACCACGCGCAGGCCGGTGCCGCTGGGGCTGACGGCCATGATCACCGCGCGCTGCGGCGACATCGTCCGGTCGTCGGGGTTGGCGTTCGATGAGCTGCCCACGTTGAAGTAGACCGTGCCGTCCGCGGCAACCGTGACGTCCTTCGCGCTGTGCACGTCGTCGCCGCTGGGATCGAGATCCGGCAGCCTCGCGGCGATCACCGTACGGGCGCCGCTGATCCCGCCGCTCCCCCACGGATACCGGTCGATCTCGTCGGACTCCGCGACGTACAGCACCCACTCGCCGTCCAGCCGGGCGAACGCCATGCCCTGCGGGGCGGTCAGCCCGGTCAGCAGGGCCTTCACGGTCGCGGTGCCCGCCGCGTCCGGCCGCAGCTCCACGATCTTGCCGTCGCCCGGGGCGCTGACCAGGAGGTCACCCTCGGGCGTCCAAGCCTCCATCCGGGCACCTGGCACCCGCGCCCAAACCCGGGCCGTCCAGCCGGCCGGGACCGTGAGCGTGTGCGTCGTGGACAGCGCCCCGCCTCTTTCTCCCGCCGGAACGGTGAGCGGCGTGCTGGACCGGCCAGCCGGAACGTTGGCCGAGGGCGACCCGGTTGACGAAGACGACGCGGGCGCCGGTGACGACGGCGTAGCCGCGGGGTGCTCGTGGCCCGACGGCGAAGACCCGGAGCACGCCGCAGCCGCGGCGGCGACCGCCGCGGCGAGGATCGCCACAGTGAAACGGCGGCGCGGGCCTGTCATGGGCCCAGACTCTCACGGCCGCCCGGCGCGGACGGGGACGCTCTCGAAGCCGCGAAGAACGAGCAGCTGCCGCCGCGCCGGCGTTCCGGCCAGCTCCAGCGCCGGATACCGGCGGGTGAGCTCCTCGACCGCGATGCGGCCCTCGAGGCGGGCCAGGGCGGCGCCGAGACAGTGGTGGATCCCGAGCGAGAACGCCAGGTGCCGCGAGGCGTTCGGCCGGTCGATCCGGACGCGGTCGGGCTCGTCGAACACGTCGGGATCCCGGTTGGCCCCGCCGATGGCCACGATGATCGACGCGCCCTTTCCGATCACCGTGCCGCCGACATCCACGTCTTCGGTCGCGGTCCGCGAGGTCATCTGGACCGGGCTGTCGTAGCGCAGCAGCTCCTCGACCGCCCCGGGGACCAGCGACGGCTCCTCCCCCAGGCTCTGCCACTGCTTTCTGTCACCGTGTCCCCCGTCGCCGAGCAAGGCGACGGTGCCATTCCCGATCAGGTTGACGGTCGTCTCGAAACCCGCAACCAGCAGCAGCAGCGCCGTGCTGACCAGCTCGCCGGGGCTGAGCCGGTCGCCCTCCTCCTCAACCGCCACGAGGGCGGAAAGCAGGCTGTCGTCGGGATCGGCGCGGCGCTTGTCCACCAGATCCCGCAGGTACGCGGTCAGGGCCAGCTCCGAGGAACGGGACCGGCTCTCGGCGGCCGGAGTGGTCTGCGGTTCCAGGGTCGTGGCGACGTCATGGCCCCAGACCCGGAAGCTGGCCTGGTCCCCGGCCGGGACGCCGAGCAGGTGGCAGATCACCGCGATCGGAAGCGGGAACGCCAGCGCGTCGATGAGGTCGAAGCCCGCCGCGGCATCGGCCTGCTCCAGCAGCCGCCCGGTGAGGTCACGGATCCATGGCTCGAGCCCGGCGATCGCCCTCGGCGTGAACGCGCTGGACACCAGCCGCCGGATGCGGGTGTGGTCGGGCGGGTCCATCGTGAGCAGGTCGGCAGCGGGAAGCTCGGCGCGAGGATCGCCGTCCGGGTAGGCGGGAGGCCGGTATCCGGGCTGGTGCACCGGCGAGGAGCTGAACCGCGGATCCCGCAGGACGCCCGATGCCGTGCCGTGACTCGCCGTCGCCCAGATCCCGAGCGCGCTGCGGCCGACGCCACGCCGGCGCAGGTCGGCGTAGATCGGGTACGGGTCGGCCTTGGCCGCGGGCCGCAGCAGCCGGGCAACGGGGTCCCCACGCCACTGGTAGTAGCGCAGCGCCGCGGGCTCCACGACGCGGTGCATCACCTGCTTCCGAAGGCTCATATCCGCCCTCCCCTGCCGAGCGCCGCACCTGGGCCTCGCCGCCAGCTAATATACTGACGGTATCTAGATTCCAAAGGAATATCAACTGTGGCAGGATGATCACATGGCCAGGGTGACGAGAGAGACGTCGAAGGCGAGAACGCGGGAGCGGGTGCTGGCCGAGGCCGAGCGGCTGTTCCGGGAGCGTGGCTACGCCGCGACCTCGCTCGAGCAGATCGCCGAGGCGGCCGACGTGACCAAGGGCGCGATCTACGGGCATTTTTCCAGCAAGGAAGACCTGCTGCTGAGCGCGATCGAAGCCACGCCGACGCCGGACTACGGGGCCGTGCTGAACGACCTGTCCCGGCCGCTGCGCGAGCGGCTGGCAGAGTTCGGCGCCGCGGTGGCCGCTGACAAGGCCACCATGGACAAGGCCGGGCTGGCGGTGAGCCTCGAGTTCGTCGCGGCCCTGCTGCGCAGCCCCGGTGCGCTGCGGCGCTACAGCGATGATTTTGAGCGGCGGCTCGAGCAGCTGGCCGCGGACGACGGCGAGCAGCCGCGTCCGGGGGTCACCCCCGTCGAGGTGTGGGCCCTCGGCCACGCGCTGTACCTCGGGCTGCAGATCTACCAGTTCATCGCGCCGGAGATCATCACGACCGCGGTGTTCGAACGCGGCTACGAGTTGCTCGCCGGGCTCTATCCCGAGCCCTGAGCTGGCACCAGCCACCGCAGCCAGGCGCCGTGCGGGTCGGCGAGCGCGAGCGGCGAGGTGCCGTCCCGCACCACCACGAACGACCCCTCGGCGTCGTCAGGCAGCGTGACGCCCGGCACCACCCCCGGCCCCTCGCTGGCCAGCCAGACGGCACCGAGCCGGCCGACCGCGGCCGCAAACCGGCGGCGGGTCACGCCGGGCGGCAGCGATCGCGGCGGCGAGGCGTTCGGCACGGCCGTGCTCGCCGGGCCATAGCAGGCACTCGAGCCACCGCGCATCGTCGGCGTCCGCAACATCCAGGGGTTGACGTCCAGCCCGGCCCGCCAGGCGACGCTGGGCACGTGGGTCAGGGAGCGGCACCGGCCCCCGCGCCTGGCAAGCAAGCAGCGGCGCGGCCGGGTCGGTTCCAGCGATCTTGTGCCCGCCGTAGTCGTAGGAGTAGCGGTCCACCAGCAGCGTGAGTCCCGCGCTCGCGCCGACTTCCAGCAGCGCCAGCGGCTGCGGCAGCTGCGCCAGCACGGGCAGAAGCGTGGCACAGCGGGCCGGCTCATTGGTCTGTGTTCGCCTGGCACGCATCACCCTCGCCAGCTCGTCGCGGCGGCCGGCCGCCAGCCTGCGCAGTGCGCCGATGTCGGCCGGCTCGCCGAGCAGGTAGCGGGCCGCCGCGAACAGCAGGTTCGGCTGCCGCTTGCCCGGTGGCAGCGACGCCAGGAACGCCAGGACCGGCCGGTCAGCTGCCACCGCCATGGCCAGGGCCTCATACGCCGGGGAATGCCCGCGCGCCTCCAGCCGCGCGAACCTGCGGTACTCCCCCGCGGCGCCCGCGAGCGGATCCTGGCTGGGCAGTGACATCGCTGGCACGGTGGCAAAACGGGGCGACCGCCGCTACGGACGCCGTTGCGCGCTAATGTCCCATGACGCAACCCGGCCCCTGGGGAGGACACTGGCCATGGCGCGCGACATCGCAGGCGACATCCGGCTCGACCCGAGGGTCAAGGCGTTCCTCGCCGACGACGAAGGCGAGGCTGGAGGCGACGTCGACAGCCGGGAGGCCCTGCTCGCCGAGGCCAACTCCGAGGAAGCCCGCGCGGGCACGGAGGAGTTCAGGCAGTTCATGGAGCGGTTCGACACCGAGGAGGCGGCTCCCTCGGCCGGCCTGCGCGTCCACACCGAGAAGGCCACCTCGCAGCCGGACGGCAACACCATCAACCTCCAGGTGATCCGCCCGGACAATGACGAGACACTGCCGTGTGTCTACTACATTCACGGCGGCGGGATGGGGTACCTGTCCTGCTTCGACGGCATGTACCGGGGCTGGGGGAAGCTCGTCGCCGCCAATGGCGTGGCCGTCGTCATGGTTGACTTCCGCAACGCGGTCGTCCCGTCCTCGGTACCGGAGGTGGCGCCCTTCCCGGCCGGCCTGAACGACTGTGTGTCCGGCCTCAAGTGGGTCATCGCCAACGCGGCCAACCTCGCCATTGACCCCGGCCGGGTGGTCGTGGCGGGCGAGAGCGGCGGCGGGAACCTGACCCTGGCCACCGCGCTGAAGCTCAAGCAGGACGGCGACCTCGGCCTGGTCAGCGGCCTGTATGCGATCGCCCCGTTCATCAAGGGCCAGTGGCCCGCGCCGGACTGCCCGTCCTCGACCGAGAACAACGGCATCTTCATCAACGTGCACACCAACCGGGCCACGGTCGGTTACGGCATCGAGGCCTTCACCGAGCGCAACCCGCTGGCCTGGCCGTCGTTCGCGACAGCGGCCGACGTCGAGGGCTTCCCGCCGGTCGTCATCAGCGTTCATGAATGCGACCCGCTGCGGGACGAGGGCGTCAACTTCTACCGGCTGCTGCTGGCCGCCGGCGTTCCCGCCCGGTGCCGGCAGGTCATGGGGGCCATGCATGCCCTCGAGGTCTACACCACCGTCTGCCCGGAGATCAGCCGGGACACCGCCCGCGACCTCGCCGCGTTCTGCAAGGGCTAGTCCAGGGAATTCACACCGCTTGTTAGCCGCCCGCCGCGGCGGCCAGGAGCGGACCCGGCGATCACGCGGACCCGGCGCTCGCGAGGATCGCCCGGCCGAGCTCCTGCGGCTTGGTGAACTGCGGCCAGTGGCCGGTGGGCAGGTCGACGTAGGCGACGTCGCGGATCTTCGCGAGCTCCTGCACGTACGGATGCCCGCCCTCGATCCACTCCCGGATCATCGCGCTGGGGAACTCACACGCGATCACGGTGATGGGCACGTCGTAGCGCCGGTCGTCGGACAGCCGCTGCGGGTCCTGGGTGACGTGCACCGGCGACGGGATCGCCCGCTCGCGGAACGCCGCGCGCAGCCCATCATCAAGATCGAACAGATCCTCGTCGTCGAACAACTCCCAGTCCGGCAGCGGCACCTCGCCGTTCTCGGCCGGCAGCTCGTCGTTGATGCACCCGCCGTCGCCGACTGGGACGCTGTCTACGTAGACCACCCGCGCGACGCGGTCGGGGCGCGCGTCGGCCACCGCGTGGGCGATCAGGCCGCCGCCGGAGTGCCCGGCGAGCACGACCTTGCCGCCCGCCGGGTCGAGGCAGTCGACGACTGCGACGACCGCGTCCACGTGGTCACGCAGAGTAATCTCGGACCGGTCGGCATCCTTGGACTGCATGCCGGGCAGCGTGAGCGGGTGCGCGCGGTGGCCCGCCTTCTCGAGAACGGGCACGACCTCGTCCCACGACGAGCCGTCGAGCCAGAGACCGGGAATCAGGATGATGTCCATCGCCTCAGGCTAAGCGCGGCCACCGACAGAACGCCGGGACGCCTGCGCCGCGGGGTGTGGGACTCAGCCAGGATCACAGCTCCAGGCTGGTGCCGGGTTCTAGCCTGGTCAAGGGCACATTGGTCGGGGCCGCGGCCAGCGACATCATCCTGGTCATCAGGCCCAGGCCGTTGTCGTTCAAGATCGCGTCGTGGATCGCGTAGCCGCGGCCGGGGGCGACCGCGCGGAAGCAGTCGATCCGCATTGCGAGCCTCCAGCAAGACGAGGAAACGACTCCTTCGACCGGCATCAAGCCTCAGCACGTAAATTCTCTCAAACCGCGCAACACTCGCTCAGCACAGCGGTGCCAGGTTTGCATATTCCGTTAACAAGCCTTGGCCAGTGTGCGGATTGCGCCAAGGCCCGCCCGGTATGACGATGGTGTCGTAGCTACGTTTCACCGAGGTTGCGGCGGCCCGCCCCGCGACGCGGGGCGGCCGAATCAGATGAACGCGCAAGGGGACAGACGTGCCCAAGCGAGTTGTCACTGCTTCGGCGCAGTGACCGAGAAGGTGAAGGATGAAGTGCCATGGCTGCTAACGAAGCACCTGCCACCGTCAAGGACACGGCGAAGCGAGCCCGTCCCGCCACCGACCCAGCCGGCCCGACTGGCCGGCTTGCTACCTGGGTCGCCAAGACAACGCTCGACGACGTTCCCGCCTCCGTCCGCGACCGGGCCAAGCACCTGGTGCTTGACGGCATCGGCTGTGCCCTCATCGGCGCGCAGCTGCCGGTCTCCCGCATTGGCGTCGAGGGGGTAACAGCGCTCGATGACGTCGGGGATTCCGTGCTGGTTGGCTGGGGCGGCCGGGCTACCAGTGCCACGTCGGCGGCCATGGTGAACTCCAGCTTCATCCAAGGGTTCGAGCTGGACGACTACCACCCGCTGGCGCCGCTGCACAGCAACTCGCTGGTCCTGCCGGCGATGCTCGCCGCCGCCCCGCGCGTGGGCCGCGTCTCAGGCGAGAGCTTCCTTCTCGGAGCCATCCTGGGGTATGAGACCGGCCCGCGGGTCGGTCAGGCGCTCGGCGGCCTGGACATGCTGTCCCGGGGGTGGCATTCGGGCGTGGTCTTCGGTCCCCTCGCGGCGGCCGCTGCCGCGGGAACGCTGTACGGGCTGGACGCCGCCGGATTCGAAGACGCCTTCGGGATGGCGGCCACCCAGTCTTGCGGGCTCATGTCCGCGATGTACGAATCGATGGTCAAGCGCATGCAGCACGGCTTCGCCTCGCGCAACGGCCTGACCGCCGCCGCGCTCGCGGCAGCGGGCTACGTCGGCATCAAGCGGGTGTTCGAGCGCCCGTACGGGGGCTGGCTGGCCGTCTTCGGTGAGGGCCACCGCACCTACCCCGAAGACATCTACAAGGGCCTCGGCGTCCTGTGGGAGACCGAACGGATCGCCGTCAAGGCGTACTCGTGCATGGGATTGCTGCACGCTGCGATCGACGCCACCCTCGAGCTGCGGCCCAAGGTCGACGTCAGCCAGATCCAGCGGATCGACATTGATATGTCCGAAGCCGCCTACGCGCATGGCGGGTGGAAGGCCGAGCGCCCGCTCGAGGTGATCGGCGCTCAGATGAACGTCGCCTACGTCGTCGCGGTCGCCCTCCTCGACGGCGACGTGCTCATCGACCAGTTCACCAAGGACCGGATCAACAGCGACGACGTCTGGGCCCTGATCGACAAGACACTGACGCATCACGAACAGGCCTACGATCACCTCCCGATCGACGAGCAGCTCACAACACAGGTGCGCCTGACCTTCAACGACGGGACCACTCGCGCCGCCAAGGTCGTACACCCGCGCGGCACCGGCGACCGTAGCCTTACGAACACGGACATCCGCGACAAGTACACCAAGCTGACCCACCGCATCATCTCTGCCGACCGCCGGGACGCCATCGAAAAGGCCGTCCTCGGCATCGACACTCTCGATGACGTCGCTGAGCTGACGACCCTGCTCACACCCGCCGTGCACTCCCCGCTCGACTGAGCGCGTCCGACCGGATGCGACACGGCCCGAGATAAGGACGCCATACACCTTCACCGTGGAGGGCAACCATGAGCAATCACCCGAAGTAATCGCGCCGTCCGCCACAGGGCATCTCGGCATGGCCGCGCCTGGGCAGGTTCAAGGCTCTGGCACAAAGATCGTGATTGGTGACTTTGCGTGGTGTTACGTGCTGAGCAGGATCCTTTTCCGGAGCAGGTCGAGGTTGGCGCGGCCGAACATC
>Ga0209333_1000108_pt1 | contig 46105 bp, 41 predicted proteins | sample BlaSpr_A8_OM2_O3_FD_187982 | JGI IMG/M metagenome (GOLD analysis project Ga0209333, IMG submission 187982) | Forest soil microbial communities from Thunder Bay, Ontario, Canada - Black Spruce, Ontario site 2_A8_OM2_O3 (SPAdes) (version 2) | ecosystem: Environmental > Terrestrial > Soil > Boreal... | reverse complement strand
CGTGTAGACGCAGGCGGTCGACGTATTGGCGGCGCTGAAGAAGTTCACTTCGCTCAGGCGGTTCGCGCTTGCCCACATAGTCGTAGCGCTTAGCGCCTGGCGGATGAAGTCTAGGGTCTGCCAGTCACAATTGCCGAGGCCCTCGTAGGCATTCCCGTCGGTTGCCGTAAGTGAGGTTGTGCCGCTAAAGGGCTGAGCCCAGGATGGAACCCAGCTTTCCGTGAGTAACACGCGGAGGTTATAGCTGTTCGCAGCCAGGGAAAGGATTGCGGCAAGATTGTACATGTCGCCGCATAGCGTAATGGACGGAGTGGAGGGGCACACCGTGTAGTTACTGTTGATGCCAGTCGTGTACTCGTCCTCTCCCACGTATACGATGGGGCTGAGGCCGGGGGAGGCGAGCATACTGGTAGCGTACGACTGTTCGTAGCGGTCAAAGGCTATGCCGTTATTGACGGATGCATTTCGCAGACTGACCTCGCCTGCCATCGCGTTGTAAGCGGCCTGCCACGCTGATGCTGTCCCAGTGTTGGTGCCGGGGCTGGGTCCCCAACCATAGTTCCCGTTGATTGTGGTCGGCTCGTGGATGTCGGAAAAGTCCTGCACTACAGGGCATGACGAGCCCAAGGTCGTGCATGACGATGGCGGCGCGCTATTTGGGCCATAATATTTCGCCAGGTACCCGTACACCGAGTATTGGACTGAACTGATTTGGAGCCAGGATGCCGAGGCCGGTACGGTTGTAACGCAGGTAGCGACATCCGCGGGCGACACGAAGGATGCTTGCCCGGTGAGCGCTTCGCATATGGTGGCGAGGCTGCCCGAAGCGTAGGAGGGCTCCAGGCGTACATGCACCACAGGCGTGTGGGAGCTGCCCGCGCCATAGGTATTGTAGATGTATTGCAGCACGGCGGTAAAGAGGGTGCGGGCGTTCTGAGAGCCGGTGGTGCTGTTGTCAATCCAGTAATACGGATCAAAGTTGATCTGGATCACCGACACGCCCAAGCCGTTCGGCGGGTTTTGCGCCAGCAGATCCACCTGCGCCTCGATCACGGTTGGCGAGGCGGGCGAGCCCAGGGGGGTGAAGATACAAGGGGTGCTGGCGGTAATCTGCGTGCCTCCGCAGGCGACATCTGTCAGCGCCACCAGTTGCGCGCCGAATATGGGCTTCGGAAAGGATTTGCCCAACAGGCTGGCATAGATCTGGGCGCGATTACTCGTCTCGGCCGCGCTTGTCGTGACCGTAATGCTACCGGCGGTACAACTAGCGGAGCCGGTAGACCCAGTGGAGAGCAGCGTAGCGCTCGTAGGCGGCGTCGCATAGCCAGAGCCATATGAGTTGCTGGCGTTCGTGGCGACCCTGAAGTCGAGGGCCGTTCCAGCGCCAAGTGCGCCAGACACTATTTGAACTGTCGCCTGCGCAATGGCTCCTCCGCTGGTAGTGTTAGGAATGGTAATCTGGCACGTGCCCGCACCGGTAATTGTCCCGGCCCCGGAGACATACGTGCCGGATATGATACCGGTGCCCATGAATTGCTGCAGAGAGGGATTCTGTGCGTTGAGCATCGTACATGCTAGTATCGTCAAGATGGGAAAACGCCACATCGTTTTTGATCCTCGTTAGTTAGGGCTACCGATGCATACGTAATTAAAGACCACGCTACTCGCCGTATAAGTCAGGGTTATTTGTAGCGTCGAGGTGGAGCTATTTAGCCACCAGTAGCCTTGCGGGTTTTGCACGGGCGAAGCCACACAGGAAGGGACATGGGTGTAAGGGACGGCGAAAGTAATAGAGCCGGTGCCGCCGGTAACGGTTATCACACCGGCAATGTCGGTTACTGCCGACTCGGTATTAATGTGCAGCCCGTTGGCCTTGAAGTTGAGGCCGAGCGCCGCGCTAACGACTACCCGGGGGGTCCCAGTGCTGTCGTCAAGTGACAGGAGATTCGCCGTCTGGCCCGCTGCCGCCGCGATCGTTAACGTCGTCGCTGTGGCGCTGGCCAGGGTGAGATCGGCGAAGCTCGGGCTTGCGGACGTTCCGAGCTGTTGGGCCGGTGCAACTCCGGCCGGACCGAGCAGGAACACCTGCTAGGGCGCGGTGCCCGAGGTGGGTGCCTGCAGCACCTGCCCGATTATCTGAACGCCATTAGCCGGGTAGCTCGCGCCCGCGCCGTGGCATTGCCCGGCAGTCGACGTCGACGGCTGCAGGTAGTCGCCCGGGTTTGGCGAGTTGTCGAAGAAGCAGTATGCCGTTCCGTTGACCGCAATCCGGGCGCTCGGCGCCGCCGCCGAGGTGCCACAACTGCCCACGCATATCCCGGCTATGCCAGTGGGAGAACTTACAGACGCTACCTGTACCTGGCCGGCGTTGGTGAGCGCCGCGAGATAGTAGGCTGTGGTCCCTGACGATGAGTTCGGAAATTCGCTGATAACCGGATTTGCTTGCACATCGATCCCCGCTCCGAGGGCGTACGTGAGCCCCGAGGCAATGGCCGCCCGAAGGGTCGCGGCCGTCGGGTAGGCCGCAGGGCTGCCCGCCAACGCCCCCGTGGTAGTGGACTTAAACGTGTACGGCGACGCCGCCGCGTTGGTAACGGTGACATAGTGGTTCTCTGCGCCGCTAGCTGTACCGAAAAACACGTGGAACGACGTGGCGCCGCCTTGCGCCGTCCAAGTCAGCGTGGCCGAGCCGGATGAACCGCTCGCAACCGTACACGATGCTTCCGCAGTTGGCGTTGTGACACCGCCCTCGCCATCCGCCGCCGATATCATGAAAAAATATGTTGCGGCGGAAAGAGAGCCGCCTATAGTGCTGCACATGGCACCTGCGCCGGTCGGAGGAGCCATGGATACGGAAAATCCGCTGGCATCGAACGCGATGGGGCCATTCGGGCTGGTATACGAGGCAAAATTGAGCGGGGCCGTGCCCGAGGGTAGGGCAGTTATCGCGAACGGATCAATCGGCTGCACGTTGTCGTCCACGATGGCGTGCGTGGCATCCGGGGGCGGCAGGGCGCATGAAACGTTTGCGCCCTTCCATATGTGGACCCGGCCGAGCGCCGTGGGGTTCCAGGTTAGGGCCGGCTGTACGGTATTGGTTGGAACGCAGTAGTAGTTGGTCTGTGTGCTGGTGCCCTGGAAAGACCAGTTGTATGTCCCCGTCGCCGGGGCGCCCGACGCTGGTATGAACAGTTGCGTAGGCGGAAAAGTAGTCGTGTTTATGTTAATCAGGTTGATGGTGTAGTAGGGTCCGCTGCCAGCAGCGCCCTGCCACAATTGAATTGCGTCGCCAGGCGAAAGGCCGGCAAAACTGCTGCCGCTCATGGAGGTTACGAGTATACCGGTGCTGTAGGGGGTGTTACCCACCGTGGCGGTTCCGCTAAGGGGAAGAATCGGCGGCTGAATTTCGAGCGACTGGAAGTTGACGCCTAAGGCGTTAAGCGCACTCTGAAGGCACGCAGTGTTGTCGTAGGTGCCGTTCACACCGGCGGTGTAGCAGAAGTCCAGCGCAAAACCGTAGGGGTACAGGTGGTCCGAAACGTGGACACAGGCCGCCGGCGGAGGGGCCCTGAGGGAGTGCGGTATAAGTTACGGTAGTTGCATCCTGAAGACCACGCTGTGTGTAGTAGTTGCTGCCATCCGTGAAGATCCGAGCACCCTGGCGAAATTGAGACGGCGCCGTCGATGGTAGACGACGCCGGGGTGATCGTGAGGGTTCCGGCTCCCCTGTTCTGCACGTCCGTGAACCAGCCGGTCATGATGCCAGAACCGGAGCCGGGCTGTGGGAGCGTAGCGGCGATGGGCCCGGAATTGGAAAACGTGACGAGCGTGCCGCATGCCGATGCCACGAAGGAGTACGAGCTTCCGGTTTGATTGCTGGGCGGTATGGAGGAGATTATGGTCCCTACCGAAGTTATAGGCCCGCCACTCAAGCCGCAGCCGGTTCCCACACTTGTGACCTGGGCGAGAACGGGAAATGCGGCCAGCAGGGCAAGAACGACGGACGGGAGGGGATTTCCATGCAGAACGGTGCGACAGACGGCCGAGATCCTCTCGGCGTAAGTGAGCACGGTGTTTTTCTCCATTGAGGACCCCGCCTTGTTTGGATATTCCGATCTGATTTTCAACAAATTGGATTATATACCCGCTGGACGCGGTTTAGTCAAGAGGAATCTGCGTGAAAATAAAGCTGAGCGAGAATCGCGTCTTGACAACGTTGGGCAGTCCTATAGCATTTGCCGTTGCCCGCGGCAGCAGATCGCGCGAAGTCCGCCTGATATATAGTGGCGGTAACTTGGCTAACGTTTCAAAATTCCAATTATTTTCATGGCGCTGAAACGGGGGGACCAAGTTTACCCAGCAGATCGTTTCCGCACCAGTTCTAGCCCGACGTTGCGGGGAGCCTTGATAAGATCGGTTATGCCGCATAGGCTAACGTCGGCTAAAGCTGGTGCCACCCCGCATCGCGTGGTGCTGGTGGGCGCGGGATTCGGCGGGTTGTACGCCGCCCGTGCACTGAAGCGCGCTCCAGTGGATCTGACCGTGATCGACCGCCGCAACTTTCATCTGTTCCAGCCGCTGCTCTATCAAGTAGCTACCGGCGGCCTGTCGCCCGGCGAGATCGCATCGCCGGTGCGCCACGTGCTCAGCCGGCAGCGCAACGCGCGTGTGTGGCTGGGTGAGGTCCGGGACATCGACGTGGATCGCCGCGCGGTGCTCCTGGCCGACGGAGAAGCGCTCTACGACACGCTGATTCTGGCAACCGGCTCGCATCATCATTATTTCGGTCACGATGAATGGGAGCCGCTGGCGCCGGGGCTCAAGACCATCGAAGACGCTACCGAGATCCGCCGCCGCATTCTGCTGGCGTTCGAACGCGCCGAGCGTGAGCCGGACGCCGCTGAACGCCGCGCATGGCTGACGTTTGTGATTGTAGGGGCGGGCCCCACCGGCGTGGAGTTGGCAGGCGCGCTGGGAGAAATTGCCAACGATACGCTGCGGCACGACTTTCGCCATATCAACCCGGCGGAGGCCGCCATCCTATTGGTGGAGGGAGCGGATCGCGTGCTGCCATCCTTCCCGCCGGATCTGTCGGCCAAGGCGGAGCGCGCCCTCTCGGACTTGGGAGTGCGCACGCGAACCCACGCCACGGTGACCGATTTGGACAGCGCGGGTGTTACCGTTCGTGGGCAGGATTCGGTTGAGCGCATGCCGGCGAAGACCGTTCTATGGGCGGCGGGCGTGCAGGCTTCGGAACTGGGGAAGATCGTGTCGGACCGCACTGGCGCGCCTCTCGACCGGGCCGGCCGCTTGATCGTCGGGCCTGATCTTACGGTGCCGGGGCATCCCGAGATCTTCGTCATCGGCGATCTGGCCAACTTCAGCCATCAGACCGGCCAACCGCTGCCCGGCGTGGCGCCAGTGGCCATGGCGCAGGGCCGCTATGCAGCGCGCGCCATCCGGACCCGCTTGCGGGGAGGGACGCCCCCCCGTTTCCATTATTTCGACAAGGGTACGCTAGCCACGATCGGACGCAACAAAGCCGTGGCGGCGTTTGGCCGGCTGCATCTCTCCGGACCCATCGCGTGGTTCGTGTGGTTGTTCGTGCACCTGATGTATTTGGTGGAATTCGACAATCGCCTGCTGGTGTTGGTCGAGTGGATCTACGACTACATTACGAGAAATCGCGGCGCGCGTTTGATTACCGGTGGGAAATAGAGGAGCCAGCGCTACAACTTCGGTCCCCGCGCCTTGACGCGAGCCGATCGATAACGACCCCCTAACGGCCCGCAAACGTTCCCGCATGGCGAGGACACCTAAGCCCGATCCGGGATCGATCGCGGAGGGATCGAAACCGGCGCCGTCGTCGCGAATGGCCATCCGGATGCCCTTCGCGGTCCGGCTCAGCGTCACCCAGGTGTGATTCGCGCGGGCGTGTTTGGCGACATTCACCAGGGACTCTATCGCCACGCGATACAACGAAGCGGCGATGTGCCCGGGCAGGCGTGCGGAGATTCCGCGGTGGACATAATGGACGGGAGTGCCGTGCTTACGGGTGAATTCCGCGCAGTATTCGCGCAGGGCCACGGCCAAACCAAGATGTTCCAGCGTAGGCGGATGCAACACGCCAGCCAAACGCTGCAGATCCCGGCCCAGGCTGGCTGCGCACTCCTCAAGAGCCTGCGATTGCCCCAGCGCAGCCGCGCCGGCCGCCAGATGCGCCGCTTGCAGCCGCATGGACGCCAGCCGCTGGCTCAGGTTGCCGCTCAATTCCGCGGCCACCCGGCGGCGTTCATCGTCCTGCTCGCGGAACAGGCGGGCCGCCAACGCCTCCAACTCCTCGCGGCTGCGCAGCATGGCATCCTGCTTCGCGCGCAAATTTTTTTCGGCCATTTTCTGATGCGTGACGTCGCGCGAATTCAGAATAATTCCGCCCTCCGGATTGGAGACGAGTTTCCGGCCGACGCTTTCCAGCACGCGCCAGGAGCCGTTTCGATTGCCGAAACGGAATTCGCAGGGATGCTTGCACTGCGCGTATCGCAGGCAGGCGCGCAGGAGCTCGCGGACGGCGTGAGTGTCGTCCGGATGCACGAATTCGAAGATCGCGCGGCCCACCAGTGCATCGGGCCGGATCCCGAAAATACCCTCTGATGCGGGGCTCTGGTATCGAATCGTTCCGTCGCTCGCCAGCACGGTGGCGGCATCCACAGGATTCTCCAATAGAGCGCGATAGTGCGCTTGTGTGCGGCGCAGCCTCTCCGCGAGCAGTACCTGGCTAGTGATTTCGGAATGCGAGACCACTGCGCCGCTGTTGGGCCGCAGCAACGGCCGGACGACGAGCCGGAACCACGCTTTGCGGGAAGGGTAGAGGCAGGGATAATCCAGGGTGAACTGCGGCGCCGCGCCGCGCAACACGGTCTCGATCCCCATGGCTGCCTCCCAAGCGCCTTCCGCGAACGATCCCGTGGCGGTTCGGCAGATTCGCAGGTAGTTGACGCCTGGCCCGCACTGGCTGAGGCTGGCGCCGTTTTCGCGGGCGGACTGGTTCCAGGCGTGGTTGGCCAGTACAATCCAGCCGTCACGATCCAGCGCGCAGGTGCGCTCCGGCAGGGAGTCGAACGCCACTTGAGCGAGTTCGTCGGGCTGGACGGCTTGCCTTAACGCGTACATACGCACCAACCGGGATGCCATTCTCCGTGCGGTACCCTTCAGGCGCGCAATCGCCCCTGGCAGACGGCGCGCCGGGCGCGCAGCCAGTCCTCCTGGGGCGATCCTTCTTGAAAACTTCGTGCCAGCCAGAGCTTGTATGCCAATGCGGCTATTTTCCGCTGTTTTGCCGGCGCGATATCGCGCGGCGCGAATTCTTCGCAGACTCTCGTCGTAATGCGCATTACATTAGCCATGAAATCCATCCGTAATTCGCGGTTGCATATTTCCTTTAACTAAATAACCAAGTTCAAGACAGGCTTGTCTGGTCAGAATTGCTCAAAGTCCGCGTCATAATTTGGTCAGAACTGCTCAGGTTTGCAGGGCTGGGGAATCGTTGGACCACCGGGAACGACAGGCCGCGCTTGGGCCGCCCGTAATTTATTAATCGTGCAGCACGATATTAAGCAGGGAATTGTGCACTTCAATTGCACCATTATACTCAATAAAGCCGAGTTTGCGGAATCTATTCATAAAAAAACTCACCCGCGACCGGGTCGTGCCGACCAGACCCGCCAGCGTTTCCTGGCTGATATCGGGAATCACGCCGGCCGGCGCGCCTTCCTTCCCGAAGTTGGCCAGCAGCAGCAGGACCCGCGCCAGCCGCTTTTCGCTGGAATTGAAAAGCTGGTCAACCAGATCCTCCTCTATCCGAATGTTACGCGTGAGCACATAGGCGAGAAGCAGCCTGGCAAAATTGTTATCGTCGCGCAGCAGGCGCATCATGGCCGGCTTCGCCATGCGAATGATCGCGGACTCGGTCATGGCGGACGCGGTGGCCAGGCGGATGGGCTGCTGACCCACCAGGCAAGCCTCACCGACCAGGTCGCCCGGAGTCAAAATTGCAATCACCGCTTCCTTGTTCTGTTTCGAAATCACGGTGAGCTTTACTTTGCCTTTCTGGATCGCAAACACGGCATCCGATGGATCGCCTTGCGAGAAAAGCACTTGGCCTTTGCGATAGTTAACGGTAGTTCCTTCGCGCACAATTGTCGCTAGAAGGATATCGGAATCCGAGGTTGGTTTCATGGCCACAGCCTCTTTCGGGGTCTTATGGAATGCGCTGGTAGCAGGCATCGCAGGATTCGCCTTATTCCGCAGTTTAGCTCAACCGACAGCGCGCCGCAAGGCCGCTGTAAGGGAGATCTAGACGCTTCACGGCGCACAGCCTGCCGTTTTCCCCGCCCCACTGCCATGGAAACTCGCGGGAACCCCTTGCGGGCGCTCTCAGTTTGCGGCGCCCTTCGCCAGGCGAAGGTGGGAGACCAGCCACTCCGAAGCGCAGGATAAACAGGCCGCTTCGCCGCGATGCAGGCAACAGGATCGCGGCACGGCTAGCCCCATCTCTTCCGCCAGCAAGACCAGATGCACTTTCGATTCGCGCAAGCGATGACGCTCTTGCGCAAGGTCCATGGGCGTCACTTTTGTCCGGCGCGCCCCGCAATCCCTTCCGTTATGTTCCATTTGAAACCCTCCCCCCCGGTACTGTGCTGCTTCTCTCATTTTGCGACGTAGCGCGAGGCCCAGCGCAAGAGATGGAAATTGGATTTATTTGTAGTGGCAATTAACATATAAATGTCGTGATTTGTACTACGCGGATGAAATCGGCATTTCGCCGATTGAGGGTCGCGTATACTGGCCGATTGGCAATCGGCCGGCAGGTTGCCAACCTGCACAATCAGATAGGGGGGAATTCAATCGATGAGGCGATTATGCAAGGCGTAACGCATCAGATCGGCGGTGGTGGCCATATGCATCTTCTCCAGAATTCGGGCGCGGTAGGTGCTGACGGTGGTGACTCCCAAGTGCAGTTCCTCGGCGATCTGGCTGACGGTCTTGCCGGCGGCAATCATTTGCAGGACTTCAAATTCCCGGTTGGATAACGCCTCGTGGACGGGCCTCACCGTATCCTCACTCAGTTCGGAAGCCAGCTTCTCGGCCAGCGCGGCGCTCACATAGCGGCCACCGGCCAGTACTTTCCGTACGGCCTTGATCAGCTCTTCGGGGGCGCTTTCCTTATTCAAGTAGCCGGAAGCCCCGGCTTTCAGGACGCGTTTGGCGTACTGGTCTTCCGGGTGCATGCTTAAAACCAATACGGGAAGTTTGGGCCTTGCGGCCTTCAGGTCGTGGAGCGCGTCCAAGCCGCTCCGGCCGGGCATGGTGATGTCCAGGATGACCAAATCCCATTCGCTCTTTTCAATTCGGGCGAGCGTTTCGACGGCATCCATGGCTTCGCCGCAGACGGCGCCCTCCAACTCGCGGACCAGGATCTCTTTCAGACCGCGGCGCAGGATGGCGTGATCGTCGGCGATGAGGACCCGGGTCACGATCCGCCCTTTGCCGTCGAGGGATGGGCAACTGGAACATCGACACGCACGGTGGTGCCGCTCCCCCGATCGCCGGTAATGATGAATTCTCCTCCAAGCAGGGCAGTGCGTTCGCGCATTCCCAGGATGCCCAGCGAGGCGGAGCCGGAGATCTGGTCCGCCCCAATGCCGCGGCCGTTATCGCGAACCTCCAGGGAGACGGTGCCGCCCTGCTGGGACAAATCGATACTCGCACGAGTGGCGCCCGCGTGCCGCGCGATGTTCGTCAAAGTCTCCTGCAGGATGCGAAAGAGCGCAGTGGCCCGTTCAGAATCAATCGCCGGATTCGTCCCGGGCAAACCGACCCGGCACTGGATTCCGGTGCGCTCCTGAAACTCTTCCGCGGCCCATTCCACGGCGGCCGCCAAGCCGAGATGATCCAGGATTCCCGGCCGGAGTTCGGTCGAGATTCTGCGCACCGATTGAATCGTTTCGTCGACCCGGCTCATGATGCCGTCGATGCTCTGCGGCCGTTGCGCCCGGCCAGGAGCGCTCTTCAACGCGGCCAAGTCGATCTTGATGGCGGTCAGAGCCTGTCCCAGTTCGTCGTGGATCTCCCGCGCCAGTCTGGTTCTCTCTTCCTCCCGCACGCTTTGCAGTTGGGCGTTGAGCGCATGCAATTCCAGGAGCGAACGCTGCAGCTCCCGTTCCGCCCGCTTCCGCTCGGTAATATCCTGCAAGACCACGGCCGCTCGATTGACGCCCTCGGGACCTTCGATGGGAAAGTAAAATTTGAGCAGATCCCGCCGGCCCAGTTTGGAGAACGTAAAATCGCTCTCCATTTTGACCGCTCTGCCTTGGAAGCACTCATCCAACCTGATCTTGGTAAACGTCTCGAAAGTTTCTTGCCCCACTATTTCCCAGACGAAATGGCCCACGACTTGTTCCCGCGCGACGCCGTGATAATCGAGGAAGGTCTGATTCGCAATCAGATAACGGTAATCGCGGTCCACCACCGCGATCATTTCCTGGGAACTTTCGACGACTTTCTGGTATTCCAACAACCTGGCTTCAGCCCGCTTGTGCTCGGTGATATCCACCAGCACCGCGGCTATTCGATCGATGCCTTCGGGACCTTCGATGGGAAAGTACGTGATGAAGAGGTCCCGCCAGCCGAGCCCGGAATACCTCAATGTCGCTTCATATTTGACGACTGCGCCCCGGAAACATTCATCCAATTTGCCTTTGATCGTCTGGTCGAACATCTCCTTCCCCGTTAGCTCCGACACAAAATGGCCGATCACCTGCTCCGGCTTCAGGCCGCGATAGTTAAGGTACGCCTGATTCGCAATCAGGTAACGGTAATCGCGGTCGACCACCGTGATCATGTCCTGGGAGCTTTCGACGACTTTTTCGTATTCCAACAACCTGGCTTCGGCCCGCTTGCGCTCGGTGATGTCCTCGACGATGGCTATGCACGTTTGAGGCGTGGTCGCGGGATCGCTTGTCGAGCTCGTGACCCGAACCCAGATTGGCTGGCCGTCTTTGCGCAGATTGCGCTTCTCCAACTGGAATTGCGGCGCCCGGACGGCCCAGGTACTCGCGGCAAACGCCGCGGAAGCCGGGCGGTCTTCTTCGTGGGTAAGGTCGGCGTAGGTTACGGATCGCAATTCTTCCTCCGAGTACCCCACCATTTCCTGATAAGCGCGATTCGCGGCGATGAACCTGCCCTGCAAATCCGTTACGGAGATGCCCACGGCCGAATTGTCGAACAGGGCGCGCCAGCGCACTTCGCTGGCCGTCCGGGCTTCCTCTGCCCGCTTCCGCTCGGTAACGTCCTCCAAGACAACGGCTATTCTATCGACGCCCTCGGGGCCTTTGATCGGATAGTACGATCCGACCAGATCCCGCCGCCCCACGTTGGGGAAAGTCAGTTCCATCTCGCATCTGACGACTCGGCCCCGGAAACACTCGTCGACGGTGTTTTTGGTAACTTGATCGAATCTCTCTTGCCCCACGAATTCAGGGACGAAATGCCCGACGACCTGTTCCCGCGTCAGGCCGTGATAGTTGAGGAACGCCTGGTTGGCCACCACGTAGCGGTACTCACGGTCCAGAACCACCATCATTTCGTGAAGACCTTCGACCACCTTTTCGTATTCCAGCAACCTGGCTTCGGCCCGCCTGCGCTCGGTAATGTCCTCCACGATGGCGATGCCGATTTCAGGCGTGTCTCCGGAGCCGGAGGATTTCGAAACCGTGACTCTCACCCAAATAATCCGGCCGTCTTTACGCCGATAACGCTTTTCCAACTGGAATTGCGGCAGCCGGCCGGCCCAGTTGTCCGAGGCAACCGCCGCGGAGGCCGGACGGTCTTCCTCGAGGGTAAGGTCGATGTAGGTCATCGATTGCAGTTCTTCCTCCGAGTACCCCACCATTTCTTGATAAGCGCGATTCGTAGCGACGAACTTGCCGCGGAAATCCGTTACGGAGATGCCTACCGCCGAGTTGTCTAAGATGGCGCGCCAGCGTCCTTCGCTGGCCTGGGGGCCCTCATCCGCAGGCCCAAGCGCGCTGTCAAAATCCGCGCTTGAAGTTTTGGTTGAAGCTTTAACGGTATCGGGAGAGAAAGCGGCTGGATTATTCATGGTCGCCATTCGTAAGTATTTCACCCACCGCGATCCAAGGTTGGCGGATAGGGTACGTAAGCCAGACGGCCCGCCGGCTAGCCCAGCTTTTCGCCAGTTCACTCATCGGCATGAACATTTGCGATTTTGAAGCCGCACTGTTGACGCTCGCAGAGGGTCCGGATCGCAGGGGAAAGCCATATGTGCGCCACCAATTTTTCTCTCATTGCTTGCTGCATTCCGTCAATCCTTATCTGACTCCGATCGATAGATGAAAAATCCGGATCGGACGCACACTCCGGGTAGCGGTTGCGCATCCGGACGAGATCGCGCAGGGTAAGAAAGGCCGGGATCGCGAGGAGGGCGAAAAGAAGCGCGAAACCGCGAAAAAAAGAACCGATGGTGGCCCATATCGTTCTCGCAAATGCCCTCCGGCAAAAATAGTATACATCATCCGACGGCGCACGAAGACGTATAATTTGCACTATAATTCGGCTCGCCGTAAAATAGAAGCGAATTCATGCAAATCCGTATTTTGAATTGTCGATTTTTCGACGGTATGGGCCGATTCAGCGGAATCGGCGCAACTGTTTCGGGCGCCGCGGCTCGGCGCCCGCCAACAGAGCCGTTGGGACTCGCTAAATACGGTGACAATCGGAGGGTGGGGCGGGCAGCCCACGTTCGCGCAAGTTGGCCGGGATGGTGGGGGCCGTTACCCACGGCGATCGCCACCCCAGTATTCAAATAACGCCCCCACGATGCCCGATGTATATTAGAATCAACGTGAGGACTTGCATGAAATCCCTGGTAGTCGTCCTGGCCGCGTTGAGCTTGGTTTCCTGCAGCCGGGACCCCAACGTTGCAAAGAAGCGTTATCTGGAAAACGGGAACAGATACTTCGCGAGAGGTAAGTTCAAGGAAGCTTCCATCATGTATCGCAACGCCTTGCAGAAGGACCAGCGATACGGTCCCGCCTATTACCGCCTGGCGCTGACCGATCTGAAGCTAGGCCGTATTCCGAATGCCCTGAACGAGTTGCGGCGGGCCCTCGAGCTGATCCCCAAAGAGCAGCCGGAGCATGCGGACTCGGAAGTCCGGTTGGCCGAGATCTATCTCGCGTTCACCCGCGAAAGCCAGCTCCTGATGGAAGTGGAAGGCATCACCAAGGATCTCCTGCAGCGCGATCCCAATTCATTCGACGGCCACCGGCTGACCGCCGACCTGGATTTCGTGCGCGCGCAAATCAGCGGCCGCGAGGGCCACCCGGAACAAGCGGAAACGCTGCTGGCCGGCGCCATCGCGGAATACCGCAAAGCCATCTCCATCAACAAGACGCCGCCCCCGGCTCTCAAGACGCAATTGGCGCGCGCGCTGGCCGGCGACCGGCAGTTTGCGGAGGCCGAACAGATTTATGGGCAACTGATTAAAGACGACAAGACTTTGATCCAGGCTTATAACGAGTTGTATCGCGTTTATCTGCTGCAGAGTAAAATCGCAGAGGCGGAGCAGGTGCTTAAGACTGGCGCCGCAAACAATCCCAAGCAGGTCGGCTTTCTGGTGTCGCTGGCCGGCTTTTACTCCAGCCTGCACAGGCACGACGACATGGTGGCGGCCCTCAACCAAATCAAGGCCCACGCCAAGGATTTCGACCGCGCAGACCTGGTGGTTGGCGATTTCTATTTTCGCAACGGGGACTTGGGAGAGGCGCTCAATCAATACAAAGAGGGCATAGCTCAGGACCCCAAGCAGAAGAGCGCTTATCGGAAGCGCATGATCGAAGTATTAATGCGCCAGAACAAGCGCACCGAGGCGGCCGACATCAATGCCGCCATTCTGAAGGAGAACCCCAAGGACTCCGACGCGCGGGGATTGCAGGCATCCTTAATGCTCGATCGGGGCGAGGTGCAGAAGGCCATTTCCGAATTGCAGGCGGTGGTGAACGCGGTGCCGGACAATTTCGTGGCGCGCTACAACCTGGGGCGGGCGCACGTCGCGCGCGGGGAATATGAGCAGGCCCGCCAGCAGTTTTCCGAGGCCATCCGCCTTAGGCCCGATTACCTGCCGGCGCGTCTGGCGCTGGCGCAACTGCAAGTGATGCGGTCGGACTACGAACCGGCTCTCAAATCCGTCCAAGCGATTCTGCAGATCGACAAGAAGAACATTCCGGCGCGCATGGTGGAAGCGGCAGCCTTGTCGGGCGAAAAGAAATACGCCGAGGCGCGGCAGGTGCTGGAGGGGGTCCGCCAGGCCAATCCCAGCGCCCCGGATATCGATTTCTCGCTGGGCATTTTAGCCATGCGGGAGGACAAACCGAAAGAAGCGGAGGGCATTTTCCGCAAAGCCTACGCGGCCAATCCGCAGGATGTACGGTCCCTGGTTGGGCTGGCGGAGGCGCTGGCGGAACAGGGCCATATGGATCTGGCGATTCAGGCCTTGCAAACGGAATTGGCGAAGAGCCCCACCCGATACGATCTACGCCTGGCGCTGGGCAATCTCGCGGTGCGCGCCGGGAATCCGGATCTGGCGATCGCCCAGTTTCAGGCTGTGCTCAATGGGCTGGACAAGAATTCCAAGGCGCGCGGCGACATTTACATGCGCTTGGGCTTGACGTTGCGCAAGAAGGGGGACTTGAACGGAGCCATACAAGCTCTGAACCAAGCCAAAGACGGCTTGCCCGGCAATTCGACGGTGGTCGACGAGCTGGCCCTGACGTTGGCGAGCGCCGGCCGGAAGAAAGAAGCCCGGCAGATTTACGAACAGTCCATCAAGTTGAACCCGCAAGACGGAATGGCCCTGAACAACCTGGCATTTATGATGGCCGAGGGCGGCTCGGGGGACCTGGACCAGGCGTTGACATACGCCCAGCGCGCCAAACAGGTGCTGCCAAACCTGACCGAAGTGTCCGATACGCTGGGCTGGATTTATCTGAAGAAGAACATGAGCGACAGCGCCATGGATATGTTCCAGGGGCTTGTGAACCAGAAGCCGGACAACTCCACATACCGATTCCACCTGGGTATGGCGTACGCCCAGAAGGGCGACAAGCCAAAGGCCCTGCGGGAGTTGCAGCGCGCGCTGCATAGCAATCCGGCCAAGGACGAAGAGAACAAGATCGACGATCTGATAAATAAGCTGCAATAAGGTTTTTTCATTCGGAAACCGAATTCCGTTTTGGGGCCGGCAGGCGCATAATTGAAGGAACACGCCAGGAGGCGAGTATGGGCTGCCGTACATGGATATGGGCCGGGCTGCTGCTGGCAGCCGTGGTCGAGGCCAGCGGCCAGAATCCGGGACAATCCGAAATCGACAAGAGCGCCGAGCGCGTCGTTTTTCTTACCGGCAACGTGATGTTGGACGATGGGTCGCCGCCGGCGGACATGGTGGGCATCGAGAAAGTCTGCGACGGCCGCGCTAGTTTCGCGGCCTGGACCGACGAGAAGGGACATTTCGGCTTCAAGGTATCGGCCAGCGGGAGCGATACCGTTACCGGAGACGCCAGCCAGACCGCCACCCAGCGGAGCGACGAACTGAACAAAGCCATTAACGCCACCTCGACTCAGTATTCCATGCCCATTACCCAAGCGCTGCGAAACTGCGAGTTGCGGGCGGTTCTTCCGGGATACCGTTCCGAGAACGTTATTCTGGCCATCAAGAGCACCATGGACGATGCCCGCGTAGGCACCATCATCCTTCATCCGCTTTCGCGCGCCAGTTCCCTGGTGGTCAGCGCCACTACGCTGCAGGCTCCTCCCAATGCCAGGAAGGCTTACGGGAAGGGGCTGGAAGCCATGCGCGCCCAGAAGTGGGACGCCGCGGCATCCGAATTCGGCAAGGCGGTCAAGACATATCCGAATTTCGCCGTCGCATGGTACCAACTCGGATTGGCGCGCCAGAGCCGGAATGACGCGGCCGGAGCCATCGAAGCCTGGAAAGAAGCTCAGAAGAGCGACCCCCGGTACGTGAAACCGTATGAAAACCTGACCGTGGCGGCGGACCACCGGGGCGATTGGGCCGAGTCTGAAAAGTACTCGCACTTATGGATCGAACTGGATCCGGAGGACTTCCCGGGGGCCTACCTCTTCAATGCCATTGCCGACGCACGGCTGAACAAGCCCGAGGAGGCCGAGCGGGCCGCGCGCGAGGGATTGCGCCTGGACAAGGACCAGAAGATCCCGCGCCTGACCTACGTGCTGGGTCTTCTTCTAATGGACAAAAAGGCATATGCCGAGTCTGCCAGGTGCTTCCGCAAATATCTGGAGTTGGCGCCCAACGCCAACGACGCCGCCAACGTGCGGCAGTTGCTGCCGAAGCTCGATGAACTCGCCGGCAATCCGCAAAGGCAGTGAGCATCTTGCCGTGCGCAGATCCTGTGGCCTTTGGGTAGTGGGTAGTTTGGTTTTGTGGGGCGGGCGGCATTCGTCGCGATCGGTACCGCAACCCGTCACAGCGCCGCACAGGTATAATCAGAGCGTGAGAAGATTCCTTCCGGTGCTGGTCTGCGTTGCCCTGGCGGCCTGCCATTCCAACATGCAAAATGAGGATGCCGTCAAGCGCGGCGTCATGGATTATCTCTCGACGCGCCAGGGTCTGAACATCGCTTCGATGGACGTGTCGGTGGCGGGGATGGTGTTTCGGCAGAACGAAGTAGATGCCGCCGTGATCTTCACACCGAAGGGATCGAATGCCGCCCAGCCTATGACCATCCATTACGTGCTGGAAAAGAAGGGGGACCGCTGGGTGGTGAAACCCCGCGCAGGCTCCGGTCAGAACCCGCATGGCGGCATGGGCGCAAATCCGCACGGTGGCGGAATGGGTATGCCGGAAGGCGGTGGCCGTCCCACGGGCGCGCTGCCGCCCGGACATCCTGCGGTGCCTCCGCAGGACAGCGGTCCGAGATGAAACTGGTCGCCATATTGGGCGGAGGTCCGGCGGGGGCCTTCGCGGCAGAGCGGCTAGCTTCAGCGGGCCTGGACACCGTGGTCTTCGACGAGAAGCTGGCGTGGGAGAAGCCCTGCGGCGGCGGACTCACTTACAAGGCCTACCACACGTATCCGTTCCTGATCGAAAACAATACTCCCAAGAAGGTGGTCACGGAAACGATTCTGTCGGCTCCGCGGGCCAAAGCCGCCACGCTGCATTTGAGCGAGCCTCTGCTGATCTATTCGCGCATGGATTTGAACCGCATGATGCTGGAGCGCGCCGAACGCGCCGGGGCGCGCATCGAGAAAGCCCGCGTGCTGGAGATCAACCGCAAGGGCATGGGCTGGCGCTTGCGGACCAATTCAGGCGCGCTGGACGCGGATTTCTGCGTGGTCGCCACCGGCGCGCGCAATCCGCTGCGGGATTTCGGCACGCAACTGACATCCCGCGATTCCATGTCCGCGCTGGGCTACTACGTCCCGGGAGATCAAGCCCAGATCGATATACAATTTCTGCCGCAACTGGAGGGTTACATCTGGATCTTTCCGCGCTGCGGCCATCTCTCGGTGGGCATTTGCGGCAAGGGCGAGCCGGCCGCTTCGTTGCGCAAGCGGCTGGAGAACTATATGGCGCAGCGAGGCATCTGCTGGAAGGGCGCGGCGTTCTACAGTCATCTGCTGCCGTCGCTCGATACTCCCGCGTGGAGGAAGAATCGCGTGGCGGGAGATGGCTGGATGGCGGTGGGCGACGCCGCCGGCCTGGTGGATCCGGTTACCGGCGAAGGCATTTATTATGCGCTGCGCTCCGCCGATCTGGCGGCCAAGGCGCTGCTCTCCGAACTCGGCGGGCTGGCGGAGAAGCTGCAGGCTTACCGGCGCAGCCTGCGCCGGGATTTCGCCGCCGATCTGGAGTTCGGCTCACGGCTCGCCAAGCGCGTCTTCCTGGGGCGGTTTCTGTTCGGCTCGGTGCCCGCGCGCATGGTGCAATTCACGCGGCGCAGCAGCCGGTTCAACGGCGTCATGCAGGACCTGTTCGCGGGCACGCAGCCTTATCTGGGATTGAAGAACCGGCTGATGCGCAATTTGAACGGCAGCTTGTACGAGATCGCCATGAGCCTGGGGCTCGGCCGCCTGCTGCCCGGCAAAGCGCGGCCATGATCTACTGCAAACAGTTTCCCTTGTGGGGCACGCAATCCTGCCTGCGGACGCGCTTTCCGGCGCGTTCCGAGCCGGCTGGAAAGCCGGCTTGCAGCCAAGATTAGCTGCCCCACAAGCCCCGCATGCTATGACGCACGTTAAATCCGAAGCCGCTTTTCAGAGGGCACAGCAAGTAATTCCGGGCGGCGTCAACTCGCCCGTGCGCGCCTTCCGCAGCGTAGGCGGCAATCCGCCCTTCATCGCCCGCGGCGAGGGGTCCCACATCTTCGACATCGATGGCAACGAGTACATCGACTACGTGGGTTCCTGGGGACCGCTGCTGCTGGGCCACCGCCATCCGGCGATAATGGAAGCCGTGCGCGAGGCGCTTGAGACGGGCACCAGTTTCGGCGCGCCCACGGAGCGGGAAATCGATCTGGCCGAGGCCATCCGCGACGCGGTGCCCTCTATGGAGATGGTGCGGCTGGTCAACTCAGGCACCGAAGCCACCATGTCGGCCATCCGCGTGGCGCGCGGGTTTACCGGCCGCGATCTTACCGTGAAGTTCGAAGGCTGCTATCACGGCCACGTGGATTCGCTGCTGGTGAAGGCCGGCTCGGGCCTGGCCACGCTGGGTATCGCCGATACGCAAGGCGTACCGAAGGGCTTCACCGATACCACGCTGCCTTTGCCCTTTAACTCGGTAGATGCGGTGGAAGCCGCATTCCACGCGCACGGCGAACGCATCGCCTCGGTGATTGTGGAGCCGGTGGTGGGCAACATGGGATGCGTGCCGCCGCGCCCCGGCTTTCTGGAAGCGCTGCGCGAGATCACCGCGCGGCACGGGACGCTGCTGATCCTGGATGAAGTGATGACCGGCTTCCGCGTGGCCTATGGCGGCGCGCAGGCGCGCTTCGGCATCCGTCCGGATATGACCACGTTGGGCAAAGTCATCGGCGGCGGCCTCCCGATCGGCGCTTATGGCGGGCGCGCAGATATCATGCGCATTGTGGCTCCGGTGGGGCCGGTCTATCAGGCCGGGACGCTGTCCGGCAATCCGCTGGCGGTGGCCGCGGGCTTGGCGATGCTGCGGTACTTGAAAGCGCATCCGGAAGTATACGGCGAACTGGAGACTAAATCCGCAGCCATCGCCGGTGCCGCGCCCGCGGGTGTCACAACGAACCGCGTGGGGGCCATGTTCACATGGTTCTTCACGGACCAGCCTGTGACGGACTGGGATTCCGCCAAGCGCGCGGACACGGCCAGGTTCGCGGCCTTCCATCGCCGCATGATCGAGGGCGGCATCTACCTTCCGCCTTCGCAATTCGAAGCCGCCTTCGTGTCGACCGCGCACACGGACGCAGATATCCACAAGACCATAGAAGCCGCGAAAAAAGCCTTTGGAACCACAGATGGACACGGATAAACACAGATAATATCGCCGGCCTGGGTCACCGGGGCCGTTTGGGCGAAAAAAAGCCGACAAAAAACGGCCCCAATGGAGGCTGTCGCGTAGATCAGTGTCGAAATGCCGAGGCCTGCGCTGCATGGCTGCGACAAGAAGAACATTTGCAACCATAGCAAGAGTCGACGCGGCATTCAGCTTGAGTTCAGTAAAGGGTCGCGGCGATCTTTCTTTGAATCGCTCTCCGGGAGGCGGACGTGCAGACGCAAATCCAAGGAAGCCGCTAAAACGGCTTTTGCAGCCACAGAACAGGAACGGACAAACGCAGATAGGACGTCAAAGGAAACTTCAGCGAAGGAAGGAAAAGCGAAGAAGTGCGGGAAAAATCGTTCGCGGGAGAAATCGTTCGCAATAAAATAAAGCAACTTCCGCGCCTTTACGTGCCGGAGCCGGCTGAATTAGCATCTGTTTGAGCTGGCGGAGCGGCTCGGGATGAAAAACATACCAAAACAAATGCGCCAATGGAGCCGATTTGGTGTACAATTCTTGGATACCGGGCTCCAAAATGGAAATCCTGGTTCAGAAAGGAGAGACGAAATGTCTGCAACAGCGACGGGAACTACGCCACGATCGGGGCTTAGCCACGGGACGGCAATCGAGTACAAGGCCTTTGCACGTTCTTTCACCCAGGATGAAACCGTAGGAGTACTCTATTTGATTGCAACCTGCTACTACGGAACAAGCGGCTTCACGATCTTCTTCGAGGAGAACTCCGGGAAATTCAACCTGATGGAGCAGCCTCCAACAGGAATCTTCATGAACCTCGTAACCTACTATGTCGCAACTTGGCCGACGGGCGGCTCGCCGGGCGAACGTACGCTACCGACGCATGTCGACATCGTGGATGCGCAAGGCGAGCACAGAGTCCACGTGAAGCCTTGGAAGTAAAGACTCCAAAACGAGACGAGAGAAGAGAAGAGACGCGCTCCGGCCCGCAGGCGTCACGGTTGACCAGCCGCGGGCCGTTTTCACTTGGTTTTTCACCGATCGGCCACAGTCGAACACCAAATAATGCGAGCAGATCGTGCGCTCAGGGTTGATAGCGCCAGCCGATGTGCCCACGAGGCCGGCCGTAATTCTACTGGGCAAGGCGCAGATCGAGCCGGTACCTGCACTTCTGCCGATCGCCTCTCTGGTACATATCCAAATGTGGCGGCAAATCGACGATCTCGACGAATTCCGCACCTGCGTATTCGCAGGTCCGTCGCGAAGACGTGTTTTCCGGATTGCATGTGATCCAAAGTTCCGACAATCCGTGCAGCCGTGCCAGTGGCAGAACCAGCCGCAGCGCGCGCGCCGCGAAATGGCGGCCCCGGTGTTCAGGGTCGACCCCGTAGCCAACATGCCCCCAGTACAAGCGCAGGTTTTCGTTGTCGCCGACCCGCAGGCGAATTTCTCCCGCGCGGCTTCCAGCCGCTACACTCACAATGTGGAACTTATAACACGGAACCCAGCCCTTCACAGGGTCCGCGGGCTGGGTCGCGGCTAACCGCAGAAGTATGTCGCCCTCGCGGAGCTCACCTGGATCGAGAAACCGGAATGGCCCTGAGTCGCTTTGCATATGCCGGCAGCCCCGGCACCTAGCCCCCCGCACCCCGGCCCGGCCCTTCTTGCCGTCCCGAGTGAATTTGCACAAGATCCTGCCTGGGCGCAGCCGCCGCGGGCGGACGCAACAGCTTCCCAGGCAGCTTCGAAAAGTAGATCAGCCGCTCGATCGCCGGCAGCATTCTGCGCACCGTCTTGCCATGGAACAACAGGCTGCCCGCCACCAGCGCGGGATGTGGAATGGTGGTGCAGCAGCGCGCGCATACGTCGATTTCGCCAGCCCGCCCGCTGGTGTGCGCACGGCGCATGCGCTGCATCTCCGCCCCATTCCAGATACTCTCCAGCGCCTCGTCCGCGATGTTGCCCAGCGGCGCGCCATCCAGCATGTAGCTTTGGCAGCATGGGTAAATATCGCCGTTCTGCTTCACGTACATCGGCCCCCGCCACAAGTAATGGCAGGGATGCTTCCAGTCTTCCGAGGCGTGGCCCGCGTCGGGACGCATCATGTTGGTTTCGTCTTCCTTGACGCGCACCTGATCCACGCCCGGCAGACCGCGCCAGAACCGCACGAACTCCTCCACTTCGCCCGCGTTACGCTCCATGCGCACCATCTGCACCACCACCTGCAGCTTCGATCCGCGCGCATCCTTCATCTTCGCGAAGCGCACGAAGTTGTCGCGCACTTTCTCGAACTTCGCGCCCTTGCGATAGAATTCAAAACTCTCTTGGCTGGCTCCGTCGAAGCTCAGCGTGATCTGTTCCAGCGGCGATGCCAGCACCCGCTCCGCCACGCGCTCGTCCAGGAAAGTTCCGTTGGTCGAAAGCAGCGTCGAGATGCTATGCCGATGGCAGAGTTCGATGCGCTCGAATATCGCCGGGTCCATGAACGGCTCCCCCAACCCGATCAGCATCATGTGCTCGGCCGTACTTCCGGATTCCCGCACCACGCGCTCGAACACCTCGGCGGACATGTCTGCCTTGGGCTGTTTGTGCGTCTCGCGCGGACACATCGGGCAGTAGAGATTGCACTTGGCGGTGGTCTCCACGATGTACTCCACCGGCAGGGCCGCCAGCTTCGAACGCCGCGCCAGATAGCCCCACAAGAGTTTTGCCCGGTTCCACGCCCGCATGGGTCCTTTCATTGTAACCGCGCCCGCAATTCGTTCTTCCTCACCTTCCCCGTTACCGTCCGCGGCAACACTCCAAACTCCACCAGCTTCGGACACTTGAAATGCGCCAGCCGCGCGCGGCAAAACGCGATCAATTCCTCGGCCGTAGCCGTTTGCCCGGGTTTCAGTCCGATATGAGCCTTCGGCACTTCGCCCCATTTTTCATCCGGCGCAGCCACCACGGCCGCCTCCAGCACTGCCGGATGCTCGGCCAGAACCTTCTCCACCTCGATTGACGAAATGTTCTCGCCACCCGAAATTACGATGTCCTTCTGGCGGTCGCGCACCTCGATGTATCCATCCGGGTGCATGACCGCTAAGTCGCCCGAATGGAACCATCCGCCGCGAAACGCATCCCCGGTGGCTTCCGGATTCTTATAATACCCCAGCATCACATTGTTACCGCGCATGACGGCTTCACCCATGGTCTGGCCGTCCGCCGGAACATCGCGCATGTCCCCGTCCACCACGCGCAGGTCCGTGCCCGCCACGGTAAACGGCACACCCTGTCGCGCGCGGAGTTGTGCGCGTTCCGCCGCCGGCAGAGCGTCCCACTCCGGATGCCACGCGCAGATGGCGTGCGGCCCGTACGTCTCTGTCAGGCCGTAGGCGTGCGCCAGGCTGGCGCCGATCTCCTCGGCCGCACGTATGACTGCGGGCGCCGGCGGCGCGCCCGCCGTCACGATCTTCAACCCGCCGTGAAACCGAATGCCCTGCGCCGCGCAGTATTGTGTCAGCGTGCTTACCACCACCGGCGCGCCGCACAGATGTGTCACTCCCTCCGCGCGAATCAGTTCCACCACTTTCCGCGGGTCCACTTGCCGCAAGCAGACGTGCCGCGCGCCGGCCGCCGTAACCGCCCACGGAAAGCACCAGCCGTTGCAATGGAACATCGGCAGCGTCCACAGGTACACCGAACGGCTCGTCAGGCCGTGTTCAATAATTTCGCCCAGCGCGTTCAAATATGCGCCGCGATGCGTGTACATCACACCCTTCGGAAACCCCGTGGTCCCGCTGGTGTAGTTGATGGCGATGAAGCCGTCTTCCTCGGGCGGCGGTGTGCCCGCCGCTGGAAACTCGCCCTGCGCGAGCCAGCCTTCGTAGTCCGTAATCGCGCGGATGTGCGGCGGCAGCCCCGCGGCGAGCTCGGGATCCGCAATCGCCACGCGCGCCTCACAGTGGTTCAGTATCCACGCCAACTCGCCCGCCTGCAGCCGCGTATTCAGCATCACCAGGACTGCGCCGGCCAGCAACACGCCGAAGTGCGCCTCCAGCGCGCCCGCCGAATTGGCAGCCAGCACCGCCACGCGATCGCCGGGCAGAACACCAAAAGCCCGCAGCGCGCTGGCCTGCCGGTGTACCCGCTGGTTGAACTCCGCATAGGTGAATCGCCGGTCTCCATCGACCACTGCGATGCGATCCCGATACACCCAGGCGCTCCGCGCCAGAAAGTCCAAGGGGGTCAAAACCGATTTCATATGGACTGAATTGTACAGCATCCAAAGAGCGACTGCCGCGGACGCTCTGCTAGGATAGGGATGAATGTTGCGGTTCTGGGTATTGGGATTATTCGTGTGTGCGCCCATAATGGCGGGGATGGCGCCGACGGAGGCGGGCGAGGGAGCTTGTGGCGCCGACTCCGCGGACATTGCGGAGGCCTTCGATCATCTCTACAATTTCAACTTCCCGGCGGCCCACGCCGATATCAACCGGTATATCGCGGCGCACCCAAAGGAACCGTTGGGGTACGCAATCCGCGCCTCGGCGTACCTTTTCTTTGAACTGGACCGGCTAGGCATCCTGGAGTCCGAGTTTCTGACCAGTGACAAGCACATCGCGGACAAGAGGGGTCTGCGGCCAGATCCCGACGTGCGGGCGAAGTTTCTGAAGGCGTTGGAAGACGCGCAGTCCCGCGCGGAGACCGCCCTGGCGGCCAACCCGAACGATCGCCAGGCGCTATTTTCCATGTCCATCGTGGAGGGCGTCACTACCGACTACATGGCGTTCGTGGAGAAGCACCAGATTGCCAGCCTATCACCCGCCAAGCGGTCCAACAGCTATGCGCAGCAGCTTTTGAAGCTGAATCCCCCTTGCGTGGACGCTTACATCACCGCCGGAATATCGGAGTACATGGTGGGCAGCCTGCCGTTCTTCATTCGCTGGTTCGTGCGGTTCGACAACGTGCAGGGCAGCAAGGAGCAGGGCGTCAAGAACCTGGAACTGGTCGTGCGCGACGGACACTACTTCAAGCCCTTCGCCAAGATCCTGCTGGGCATCATCGATCTGCGCGAGAAGCACCCGCGCGAAACCGGAAAGCTGCTGGAGAGCCTGGCGCACGACTATCCCGCCAATCCGCTATTCCGAAAGGAGCTGGCGCGCATGAGCAACGCGCGGGGCGGCGGCGAAAACTAAGCGGGGCGGGCCTTGGGCGTGCTGCGGCCTGGCTTGCCGCGCGCGTCAGTACCACTGCAAAACTCTCCCCTGTACCCGAATTACCAGCCTCTTCCAACCGTTGTGAAACACTATAAGAGAAGTGCCATGAACGAAAACGACATCTTCGCCGCCTCGTTTGAGAATCTGCGGACCGGGGTGTTGCTGTTGGAGAAGTCCACGGGCTGCGTGACCGAGGCGAACCCCGCATTCCTGCGGATGTGCGCCTGCCCGCGCAGCGGTGTCGTGGGCCGGAATTTCTGGGCGCCGCCGTTGATTGACGATGCCAGCGCGGGGGCCGAGGTCTTCGAACACCTGCGCTCGGGCGGGCGCGTCGAGGGCGTCGAGATGGCGATCAATACCGGCGACGGGAGCCGTCGTTTGCTGCAGGTGAGTGGCGGCGAATTGTCCGCCGGGGTGGTCCAGTTGGAGGTGCGGGACGCCACGGCCGCCGCGGTTGCGCGCATGGCCGAGCGCAGGGATGCGCAACGCTCGCTGGCAGTGCGAGTGGCCGTCGAGTTTAGCGAAATGGACCGGGAATTGCGGGCCGCCGCCGAGATGCCGGCGAACTGCGCCCGGCGCGGCCAATCCACGTTTCCGGAGCCGGACAAGATCCGCAAGGCCGCCGATCGCGCCGGTGAGCTTGCCCGTGAGTTATCAGCCTTCAGCGGACAATTGACCCTGGATACCAGACCAGTACAGCTCAACAAGCTGCTGGAGGCCATGCAGCCGGCGCTCGAACGGATGCTGGGGCTTCCCATCCAGCTTGTTCGGGACTTGGACCCGAATGTAGCGCCGGTGATGGCGGACCCAGCGCAGGTGCGCCAGATCGTCATGGAGCTGGCATCCAATTCGCGCGAGGCGATGGAACATGGCGGGAGGTTCCGCATCGCCACGCGCAACGCGCCGGCGAACGATCCCGCCCTGCGGCGCAATGGTGATGCCTCTTACGCGGTGCTGGAGGTCGGCGACGAGGGACCCGGCCTGGACGACCAGAGTTGGGAACATCTGTACGAGCCGTTCTTCACCACCAAGCCAAATGGGAGGCGAGGCTTGGGGCTGGCCGCGGTGCATGGGATCGTACACCAGATGCGCGGCCGCTTATGGGCGCAGAGCGATCCGGTAACGGGGACGTCGTTTCGTATCTATCTGCCGCTGGCGCAGGCGGAATCCGTTGCCGCACCGGACGGGCGCGCGGACCGCGGCAGCCCCGCGGCCATCCTCCTGATAGAGCGCGACGAAGGCTTACGGACGGTGATGACGAATATCCTGCAGAAGCGCGGCTACCGCGTGCTGGGGGCGTGCGGGGCAGAGGACGCGCTGGAGTTGGCCAAGACCGGCGGTCCGCTGGATTTGATCATCTGTGAACCCGAGCTGCAAACCCAATTTCGGACGTACGCCCGGGTAGCGGCGCTAAGCAAGCCATTTGAGCTGGAAACGCTGCTAGGGAAAGTGCGCGAGTCTCTTCCGGCGTAAGACCGGGACCCCAGGGCAAGATTGCCCACCCTCCAATTAACTCTCAGCTCCGAGACACTACGGGATTATCCGCAACAGCGCCAGAGCGTGCGGTTGCAGTGTCAGGGACAGAGTGGCAAAATCCATTTCGGTGGCTTCCGGCAATGCGGCCGCATCGCGCAGAACCTGGATCTGATGGCGGGTTGGGAATGCCGGGCGTCCCATGGATTCCCAGGCGGCCAGCGGCGAGCCGTGCTGCGCATCGACGACCTGGATACGGGCGCGGTGTGGACCAGCCAAGCCGGTGATTGCCAGGCGCACTTCGCGCGGGGAGCCGGGTTCCTCGGGGGCCGCGTAATTCCATACCGCGATCGTGAGCTGGCCATCGGCGTCGCGGGTGACCAACGCGTCGGCGGACGCCACCGGAATGCGCTCGTTGCCGAGCATATGCAAAAGGCGGAAAGCGTTGAAGGCCGCTTTGGGAATCCCGTCTTCGGCGATCAGTCCATAGCCGCCGTAGAAAGGCTGCTTGATCACGCCTTGTTCCTCGAATACATCCGAGAAGGTCCAGAGAGACATGGCCGTGGTCAACCCGTCGCAAAGCCGGATGTTGTTGGCCAGCCAGGGTCCCATGAAGGGCGAGTCCGTGACGGCGATTTCGTTCGCATAGCTGGCGTTGTACTCGCTCCAGATAATGGGCAGATCGGGACGCGGCGAGCGACGCACCTGGTCGTAAACCTTCTTCACGGCGCGGCCCACCATATCGCGGCGCGGGATGCTTTCGTGCGTTCCGAAGATGTCTTCGGAGCGATCGTTCGCATAGACGTGGGTGGACACGAAATCCACCGGCGAACGCTTATCAACCGAGTGTTGGTTGAAACGATCCACCCAGGCCGCCTGCGCGGTCGCAGGTCCGCCGACACGCAAGTTCGGACTGACGCTTTTGATGGCGCGCGCGGTGTGATCGTATAACTCATAGTAAGTCGATTCTCTTGGCTGACCGCCCCAGAAGTCCAGGTTAGGCTCGTTCCAGACTTCGAAGTACCATTGCTCCACTTCCGGCTCGCCGTAGCGGGCTATCAGGTGGCGCGTGAACTGCGCGATGAGATCGTCCCAATGCCCGTAATTGTTCGGCGGCGACACGAATGGCTTGTACCAGAAAGGATGCGGCGTTGGCGAGGATGCCAGCTTGCGCGGCATGAAGCCCAGTTCCACGAACGGGCGGATATGGCGGTCGAGCAGGCCGTCGTAGATTTGATCGAGGTACGAGAAGTCATAGACAGGGCGGCCGTGCGCATCTTCATCGTAGATGCCGTTTTCGTCGTGCAGGATGGCGTGGAAGCGGACGTATTGAAAGGAAGTGACGGCGCGAGTGGCGTCCAGGTCGCGGCGGTAGGATTCCCGCAACGAGAGGTTGGCGCGCCCCGATCCGAACATGACCTCCCAGAAGTGCGGGAAGGGCCGGGCGGCGGCGCGTGCGTCGATGGCTATGGTTTCAGGTTCTTGCGCGAGAATCGGGACGACCGGCAGCACGGCGGCTGCGCAGGTAAGGAAAAGAACGTGTCTAGGCATGGCGAAGATTGCCGAACCCCCCGTATTCTAACAACAGGCCTTGGTCAGCGGGGTCTTGATACACTCTCAACATGCGTCTGGTTGCCCTGTTTGGTTTGCTGGTGGCGTGGCCTGCCGCCGGCGAATATGCCGAGGTCCATGGGCTGAAGATGTACTACGAAGTGCATGGCGAGGGCCGCTCGGTGGTGCTCCTGCATGGCGGTATGAGCACCATTCAATTCTCGTTTGCCGCGCAGATTCCCGCGCTGGCGCACAATCATCGCGTGATCGCCTTGGAGCAGATGGGCCACGGCCATACGGCCGATATCGCGGGACGCGAATTGTCCTATGCCGGCATGGCCGAAGATACGTTTGCGTTTCTGGTTCAACGGGGAATCCGGAATGCCGACCTGCTCGGATTCAGCGATGGCGGCCAGATCGCGCTGCGGCTGGCTTTCACCCATCCCGAGATGGTACGGCGAGTCGTGGTCTCAGGCGTTGGACTCGGCGCCCTCAGCCCGGAGCGGCAGACAGCTATGCGGAACCTTTCACCCAACCTTCTCCCGAAAGCGTTCCGGGAGGAATACGATCGCGTTTCTCCGGACGGACCTGCGCATTGGCCGGCAATTTTCGAGAAGGTTAGGGCGATGTGGTCGACGCCTGGCTGGGGCGTCTCGGGGCCGGAACTGGCCACCATCAAAGCGCGGGTACTCCTGGTTTTCGGAGACCGCGATTTTACCGGCGTGGAGGAAGCGGCCTCGATTTTTCATGGCATTCCGGGTGCCCAACTCTGCATCCTGCCGGGCACCGGTCATGGCACATTTCGCGACCGCCCGGAGTGGCTGAACCCGGTGGTTCTCGATTTTCTGGATCGGAACTGAGGGACGTGTCCACACCCGCGCGGAACCGGCGCGCTGGGAGCGTGCACCGCGAATTGTTGTGGGAGAATGGGGTGAATGATCGTCGCCGACGGCATCTACTACGCGCTGGGGCTGACCGCGGGCGGACTGCTGGTTTCCTATCTGGCGCAACCCTGGTTCGGACTGCCGCTGTTCATTCTGGCGGTTTTTTGTCTTTACTTTTTCCGCGATCCCGAACGGGCGATTCCGGCCGGGCCGGTTGCGGTATCCCCGGCCGACGGCAAGGTGGTGGCAGTGAAACAGGAGACCGCCACGCATACGCGCATCAGCATATTCCTGAATATTTTCGACGTACACGTGAACCGCGCGCCGATCGGGGGCACCATCTCAGACGTGCGCTATAGCAAGGGGAGGTTTCACGTGGCCAGCCGCGAGGAATGCTCCACCGAGAACGAACAGAACGTGGTCAGCGTGCGGGCCGAGGGCACCTGCGTGGTCTTCAAGCAAATCGCCGGTCTAATTGCGCGGCGCATCGTATTCAACAAGCAAGCAGGCGACGTGGTGGCGAAGGGCGAACGCGTGGGCCTGATCAAATTCGGATCGCGCGTGGATGTGCTGTTCGGTCCTGAATGGGAGATCGCGGTGCAGCCGGGCGCGCGAGTCTCGGCAGGCTCCAGCGTGATTGCGCTGCGCCGCGATTTTGCCGGAGTGGACTTGGCCGAAGCTCGAAAACTAGTGACGGAAACCCGGGAACTGGTGCATGCCGAAGCTTAGGAACCCGCTGATCGACCGGCACTCTCCGGATCGGCGGCCCCGCCGCGCGGCCTATGCGTTGCCGACCTTGTTCACCGCGTTCAACATTTTCCTCGGGTATCTTTCAATTTTGCGTTCCTTTCGCGGCGCCATGTCGGCCGCCGCAGGCGGCCCGGGCGCCGCGGTCGCGGCGGAAGATTTCGAGATAGCGGCGAAGGCTATCGGAATCGCTGTGCTGCTCGACGGGTTGGACGGCATGATCGCGCGCCTGACCCACACCACCAGCGATTTCGGCCGCGAGATGGATTCGCTGGCGGATGTGATCAGCTTCGGTATAGCGCCAGCGGTGCTGGCGTTCGCCTGGGGTGTACAGTTCGTGGGCGGCGGCCTAGCGCAACAATTTCAACATCAGTTGTTTCAGGCCGGCTATTTTGTCGCTTTTTTGTTCTTAGTGTGCGGCGCGGCGCGGCTGGCGCGCTTCAACGTCCAGAAGAATCCGATGCCAAAGAATCCCGGCCGTCCGAATCGGAAATATTTCGTGGGACTGCCGATTCCGGGAGCCGCAGGCACGGTCGCGGCTACCGTTTACGCCTTCTACGGCGAGCCCATCGGCTACTGGCCCATCGCGGTGGTCTGGCTGGGACTGTTGGGGTTGCTGGGATTCCTGATGGTGAGTACCTGGCGTTACTACAGCTTCAAAGGCTTCAGCCTACGCCAGCCGCACACGCCCTTAATCGTGATCGTGGTGGGCGGGCTGGTTTTTGCGATTTGGAATTACGGCCACGTGGTACTGCCGATTATGGCGGCCATCTATGTAGGCGGCGGCATCGCGATTCGATTGGGCGGCATTGTGCGGCGGCATTTGTTGCGGCGTCGTTTGCGGGGCGCCCCGCCGAACGTTCCGGAGCGTCAAGTTGGCTAGAACAAATACCTGGGCCCTGGTAGGCAGCGAATCGCTTTTGGGTCGCGAGTTGCGCGACCTGATCGCGGTGGGCCACATACCCGTGGATTTGAAACTGATCTCGGAAGATCCCGAGAAGGCCGGCGCGATTACCGAACAAGGCGGCGAGCCGGCGCTGGTTTGGGGACTGGAGGAGCAGGCCCTGCGGGATGCGCCCCTGGTGCTGCTGGCCGGATCGGCCGAAACCACGCTGCGCGCGCTAGACTTGCGCGGGGATGCTCCCGGAACCGTCGATTTGACGCACGCCGCCGAAGACCATCCCCGCTCGTTTATTCGGGCACCTTTTGTGGAGCCCGCCGGATTCCGCGCGCCGGAAGACGCCGTACACTTGATCGCGCATCCCGCGGCCATCGCCATCGCCATGGTGCTGCCGAGGCTGCACGCTCGGTTTCCAGTGCGGCGGTCGGTGATACAGATTTTCGAACCGGCCAGCGAGCGCGGCACGTCGGGAGTGGAAGAGTTGCAGCAGCAGACGGTGGGCCTGTTGTCGTTCAAAAGCATGCCGAAGAAGATTTTCGATGCCCAACTCGCTTTCAACATCTTGGCGCAATATGGCGAAGATGCGCCGTTGACGCTCGAGTCGGCGGAACTGCGCATCGAAAGGCATCTGGCCACACTACTATCGCGCGGGGCTGGGTCGCATGCCGCGCCGCCGCCCATGCCGTCGCTGCGGCTGATTCAGGCGCCCGTGTTTCATGGGTACAGCCTGTCGCTATGGGTGCAGTTCGAAGAAAATCCGGGAACGGAGGCGGTCGAAGCGGCTTTGGCGGACGATCGTATCGACGTGCGGCGGTCCGAACTGGAGCCGCCCTCGGCGGTGGGCGTGGCCGGCCTGGACGGAGTGGCGGTGGGCGCGGTGGCGATGGACCGCAACGATCCGCAAGCTTGCTGGGGCTGGCTGGTGGCCGATAATCTGCGGCTGGCGGCGGAGAATGCGGTGGCCGTGGGGACGCAGTTCTTATGAGTCTTATGCGGGAAATGAACGTTGTAATGTGGGCGGCGGCGCTATGGGCGCTGTGCGCCGTGGGCTGCGGGTACCGTGTGGCGGGCAGATCGGACATCATGCCCCAGACGATCCACACCATCGCCATCACTCCTTTTGTGAACCGGACGATCCAATATAAGCTGGCGCAACGGCTGCCGGCCGATATCGCGCGCGAGTTCATCGAGCGCACGCACTATAAAGTTGTGACCGATCCGAAGACCGCCGATGCGGTGCTGGATGGCGCGGTGCTGAACTTCACGTCTTATCCGATCATCGCGGACCAAGCCTCGGGGCGCGCGACGGTGGTCCAGTGCAGCGCTTATTTGAAAGTCACGTTGACCGAGCGGGCCACGGGCAAGGTGCTGTTTACGCGGCCGTCGTTCGAGGCGCGCGAGCGGTACGAAATCAGCGTCGATCCGCAAGCGTACTTCGATGAGAGCGGGGCGGGCATCGAGCGGCTGGGGCACGATGTGGCGCGGGACGTAGTGACTTCGATTTTGGAGAAATTTTGAAGGGAAACAAGCGGGGCGCATGACGCCGGCTCAATTTCTGATTCGCATGGAGCGCGGCCAAGTCGCGCCTGCGTACTTGTTCCTGGGGCCGGAGAGTTACCACCGCGGGCGCGCGCGGGCGGCGCTGCTGAAGGCGTTCAGCGCGGTCACCCAATACGATCTGGCTGGGACGGCGCTGGCGGAGGTAATCGACGATGCGCGCGCGCTCTCGCTGTTCGCGTCCGAGCGGTTGATCTTCGCCGGCAACGCGGAAGCGGCGCTGCCGCGCACACGCGCCGACGAGGATGCCGAGGATGGCGACGGTCCTGCGGGTTCGACCGACATGCTGGCTGCATATATGAAGGATCCCACTCCCGGTGTGGCGCTGGTCTTCGACGCGCCGCGTTTCGATTTTGAAGGCGACGATAAGAGGAAGCAGGAACGCGTCCGCAAGTTCTACGCAGCCGTGGGGGAGCCGGTGGAGTTCAAGCGGGCCTCGGCGGACGAGGCCCGCAGGGAGGCCGCAGCCCTGGCACGGCGCGCCGGTCTGAGCATCGATCCGGCAACGGTAGACTTGCTGGTGGAAGCTCTGGCCGCCGATCTGACGCGCATCGCCGTGGAAGTGGAAAAGCTGGCGCTCTACGCGCAGGGGCGGCCGGTGACCGAAGAAGATGTGGGGCTGTTGGCGCCGGACGCGCGTGCCACCACGATATTCGCGCTGGTGGGCGCGCTGGGGCGGCGGGACCGTTCACGGTCGCTCGAAATCCTGGACACGCTATTTCGCGACGGGGAGTATTTGCCGGTGGCGCTGTCGTTCTTGTCGGCACAGTTTCGCGCGGCGCTGGTGGCCAAAGAGGCGGGCTTGCGCAGTCCACAGCAGATCCAGGGACACTTCGCCAAGATGGGCGTGCAGATGTGGGGTTCACGGGCGGAACAGGTATTTCAGACGGTGGCGAAGTTCTCAAAGACGCAACTGGAGCGGGCGATGGAGTTGACCTTCGAGGCGGACAGGGACTTGCGTAGCGCGCGGCCGGACGACCGCATTGTCATGGAACAGTTTATTTTGCAGTTGACGGGGTGAACCCCGCTATGCTGTGGCGAGCTTCTTCACGCGCAGGTGCAGCTTGGATTTATAGCGCGCCGCGGTGTTCTTCTTGATGATGCCGCTCTTGGCGGAGCGATCGATGAGGGAAAACGTGGCGGGCAGGAGTTCTGTTGCCGCCTTAGCGTCCTTGGAAGTGATGGCGCGCCGCATGGCGCGGATCTGGTGGCGCAGGCGAGTCTTATTCTGCCGGTTGTACTCGGTGCGCTTTTCGTCTTGCCGTACGCGCTTGAGCGCGGAAAAATGATTGGCCATCTGGAAACAGACTGATCCTTACAAGAGATTCGTAAGACAATAGGATAGCGCAAGGTGCGGGACTTGCGCAAGTTGCGTAAGTCCCATTAATTTCAGGTCGCGGCACTCCGCGCCGTCATTGCACCGTGAAATAGGCGGAACCCGCGTCGGGACAAGTAGGCGGACGACCTGTACAGTTCCAGGCAGCTTCCACTCGATTGGCGCCGAGCGCGGCTCCATCCGGAATCGTGAACGTCACCTCCGCGCTTCCGTCGAAGACACCGTTGGCATCCGTGTGGGCCGTCCCTAGCTGCGTCCCCAGCGCGCTCCAGTAAATCAAGAATCCTGTAAGGGCTGGAAATCCGGATCCCTCTACAGTGACGGTGCTGCCACGCGGCCCGTAGTCTGGATTGAGGACGAGGGCGGGTGTGACGGTGAAACTGGCCGCTCCTAACTTGTGGCTGCTTAAGCCCACGGCCACGTAAATCCGCGCGCCATATGGCGAGTTTGGTACATGGGCCGCGACGGTGAACGCCCCGGTGGCATCGCTGGCAGGGTTGGCCAGCCCGGCAGAGCCCACGCCCTGCGAATAGATTCGAACGGTCTCTCCGGGGGTAAATCCGCTTCCCGTGAAGGTGCGGTTCGTTTGGGAGACGCCGCTATCCGGGCTGACGCTTAGGCTCGCCGTGACGAAGAAAGCCTCGGCGATCTCGCCGTCGGTAAACCACAATTCGCCTTCCGGTCCTACGGTGATCCCCAAGCCGACTCCGGTGCCGGAGGGGTAAAGGGTGATTGCGCCCGAGGTGGTAATGCGCCCGAGGTTGCCCTGCATGCCCACAAACCACATCGCAGCATCCGGCCCCGCCGTGATCGCATAGACCTCGCCGACGCCGCAGTCGGGCACCTGGTATGCGTTCATCGCCCCCCCGGTCGTGATGCTCCCGATCTCGCAGGTGCCGGTGCCAAACCACAGCGTGCCATCGGGGGCAACCGCCAAGGCCGAGATGCCCTGGTTGCCGGTGGGTGGCGTGTACCCGGTGGTCGAGCCGGAGGTGGTGATACGCACGATCTTTGGTGGGAGGTAGGGGTCGTTGTTAACTAGTTCCGTAATCCACAAGGCGCCATCCGGTCCCGTTGCGATTCGGTTTCCCACGCAGCAGTTCCCGGGGCACATCGTAATCACCCCGGCGGTGGTGATGCGCCCAATGCTGCCGCCCGCGGTAAACCAGATCGCCCCGTCCCTACCGGCTGTGATCCCGTAGGGCTCACTGCCGACGTTTGGCATGGGGAATTCAGTGATCACCCCGGTGGTAGTGATGCGCCCAATGTTGTTGCGGCTGTATTCGGTGAACCACAGCGCTCCGTCCGGCCCCCTCTGCAATCGAAACGGGTGCGGCGTCGGGAGTGGGCAGGACGTACTGCCCGATAGCGATCTGCTGTGCCGGTGCGATCGACGAGGCGCTCAGCAGCAGTATGGCGAAAGCAAATTTTCCGGATGTCGATAACATATATAACTCTTAGCGAAGTATACCCCCGCCACTCCGCCAGGGCAATGCGAGGCAAGGCTTGCCTGCGTTCAATTGTTCGATATCCATGTTGCCTCCCGACAGGATGACGCCCACCTTACCAATGCCGGCCGGCAACTTATCGAACAGCAGCGCGGCCGCGCCCACGGCGCCGCTAGGTTCCACCAGGATCTTGAGTCTGGTGAGCAGGAACATGACCGCCGTGCGGATTTCATCGTCGGTGACCAGCAGGATCTGCTCGACCAATTGGCGGATGATCGGGAAAGTCAGCGTGCCGGGCTCGGGAGCGCGTAAGCCGTCCGCGATGGTTTGGGGTAGTGGGATGGAACGGCGCTCGCCGGCCTGGAACGAAAGGAAAGTATCATTGCCGTCGGCCGGTTCGACGCCGAAGAGACGGATCGCGGGGCGGATGTCCTTGGCGATGATGGCGGAGCCCGAGAGCAGGCCGCCACCACCGACCGGAGCGATCACGGCATCCAGGTCCGGTGCGTCTTCTAGCAACTCGAGCGCCGCGGTTCCCTGCCCCGCCGCGATCATGGGATGATCGAACGGCGGCACCAGCGTGGCGCCGGACTCTTCGAGAATTTGGGCGGCGATGGCCTCGCGGCTTTCCCGGAGGCGATCATACGTGACGATATGTGCGCCGTATGCGCGCGCGGTTTCGAGCTTCGACCGCGGCGCATCGGCGGGCATCACGATGGTGGCGGCGGCGCCGGCGTGGCGTGCGGCGATGGCCACGGCAATGGCATGATTGCCGGAAGAAAAGGCCACCACGCCGCGCGGCAGATCGGCCGGCGGAATGGACAGGATCAGGTTGGAGGCCCCGCGGATCTTGAATGCGCCCCCCGTCTGCAGATTCTCGCACTTAAAAAAGATGCGCGCACTGGCGGCGTCGTCGAAGTGGGATGAAGTGATTACCGGGGTACGCTTGGCGAGCGGGCGTATGCGGGCAGCGGCGGCGCGGACGCCGTCGGGGGTGATGGAGGGCACGGTTCGATTGTAGCGTCTGCGGGGGTTCAATCGCGGCGCAAGTAGCTTGCCGGGCGCCCCGCCCCGGCAGACTAGGTTCCCGCCTGCCGCCGCGATGCGCCAATTCGCGACGCAACTACCAAGCGAGCCCGGCGGCGCGTCCCCCGGGTGTGCTCCAGCAACGCCAGTATTCTCCGGATCTCGGCACGCAACTGCCTTTCAAGCAGACTGTCCCTTCGTCGCGTCCCCATATTCGCAGTTCCTCCCCTAACCGATAGAACCAACCTAATGAGTAGTGAGTTGAGAGGTGTCCAGCGTTTCAGTTTGGCGATAGAAATCCGAGAAAAGGCTTTGGTGGTTCTGGGAAGGGGGCGGCCCCCCAAAGGGTGGATTACGCCTGTTCGTCGTCCGGCGCGCACTTGAGCGTGCTCAGATATTCGTCGGAAGTGTAGAGCGAGAAACCAAACGACGCAGGATCGAGCGGGGCAAACGCCTGAAGGCCGCGATAGCAAGCGAACAGAATATCGGCGTAGGCGTAGTAGTCTTCGAGGAAACCAGTGGAAATCACGCCGAACTCCGGCGGGTTTGGGAACACCGCGTTGATGCCGATGGCGCGCGCGAGGACGCGGCGGTAGTCCATGACGCCCCAGCTCTCGAAACGGGCTGCCACCAGCGGCGGTGTGCGATTCACCAGAAAATCGGCAAAGCTCTGCGGGCGGATTCCCACATTCGACAGCACCCGGTCGCGGCCGGCGAAATCCACGCATTGCGAAATCCAGCGCATCACATCCTTGCCGACCAGCGAAAGCATCCGAAATTCAGTATATCGGGCGCGGAGTAAGGGTTCCTTCTCCACGCCGGGCTCGCCCATGCCGCCGAGATGCAATGCCAGTTTGATGCTGTCGAAAGACGCCGCGGCTTCCAGTCCGCGGCCGAACGGATGCAGGATCAAGGGTGGCAGGTCCCACCACTGCCCGTGCCATGATGTGTCGGCGGAAGGAGTCATCTACAAAGCATATCGGCGGGAGGCCGCACAAGGTTTACCCGGCGGGAGGCAGCGCGCCTACCGCCTGGTGTTGGTCAAGACCGAAACTTTACTTGAGCCGTAATCGGCCAAGGCCAGGTCTGGCTTGCCATCCGCGTTGAAGTCCCCCACCGCAATCGATTGTGGTGCGCTGCCTGCAATAAAGTAGGTAGGAGCCTGAAATGTCCCGTTGCCGTTTCCAAGCAAGAAGGCAACGCTGCCACCAATGGCCACCGCAACATCCTGTTCCCCATCGCCATTGAAGTCCGCTACCGCGGCGGCTACCGCCCCTCCAATCAGGCCGTAGCTCACCGCCGGCTGGAAAGTTCCATCTCCGTTGCCCAGCAGGACTTGCACGGATTCGGTACTGGCGTTGGCGATCGCCAAACCGGCAACTCCATTGAAATTTCCCACGGCCACGGATTTCGGCTCTCCTCCCGTCACATAACTCACCGCCGGCTGGAATGCGCCGTTGCCCTTCCCCAGCAGGATGGATATCGTGCCGCTTGAACGGTTGGCGACCGCCAGGTCCGGCTTGCCGTCCGCATTGAAATCACCTACGGCAACTGAGCCAGGTTCTTGTCCCACCATGAAGGGCGCCGCGGGCTGGAAGGTTCCGTCGCCATTGCCCAACAAGACCGCGACTGTATTGCGCACGTTGTGGCTAGTGCCCGGACTAGCCGCCGCCAGGTCCAGCCGGCCATCCCCATTGAAGTCCCCCACCGCTACGGAGGTCACGATGCCACCTCCCACGGGATAGGCGGCGGCCCTCTGGAACGTCCCATCCCCGTTGCCCAGCAAAATCAGGACATTGGCGTCGCCGCCCACTGCCAGGTCTAGCCGGCCATCTCCATTGAAGTCTCCCACCGTCACGGAAGAAACAGCCGACCCCAATCGGTAAGCCGCCCCTGGCTGGAAAGCGCCCTTGCCGCTGCCCAAGAGGATCGAGATGCCGGGGTAACCGCTGGCCACCGTTACGGCCAGGTCCGGCTTCCCGTCCTCGTTGAAGTCCCCCACCGCCACGGAAATAGGATCGGCAGGTACGCTGTACATCACCGGATGCTGGAAGGTCCCTTGTGCCCGGCCCAGCAGCATCGCGACGGTCGTGCTGCCGGCCACCGTCGCCAGGTCCAGCTTGCCGTCTCCGTTGAAGTCACCCGCAACCACGACTCCGGATGTGATGATGGTGAGCTCTAATCCCAAGGTATAGTTTGTCTGCGGCTGGAAAGTGCCATTGCCCTTGCCCAGGAGTACGTAGACGCCGAATCCGCCAACCACGGCTAAATCCAGCTTGCCATCCCCATTGAAATCCCCAACAGCCATGCCATCGGCAGTATTCGCGCCGTATTGCACCGGCGGCTGGAAAGTACAGTTGCCGTTGCCCACCAGGATCGAGACAGCCGGAGACATGTTGCCGGTCCAAACGCCCACCGCCAAGTCCGGCTTGCCATCCCCGTTGAAGTCCCCTACAACCATCTGCACAGGTTCGGTTCCCACACTGGTATTCACGGGCGGCTGGAAGGTGCCGTCGCCCTTGCCCGGCAGGATCGAGAGGCTATTGGAGCCCGTGTTCGTAACAGCCAGGTCCGGTTTACCGTCCCCATTGAAATCCCCGACGGCTACTACGGAAGGTTGGCTCCCGACCGCGTAGTTCACGGCCGGCTGAAAAGTGCCATCGCCGTTGCCCATCAGGATCGCAACGTTGTTGGAGGCGGAGTTGGCCACCGCCAGATCCGGCTTTCCATCCCCGCTGAAGTCTCCGACGGCAACGGAAACAGGCTCAGATCCCACCGCGTAGCTCACGGGCGGCTGGAAGGTTCCATCGCCATTGCCCAGTAAGATCGCGATGGTTTGGCCGACGTTGGGGTAGTATGCCGCAATACTCACCGCCAGATCGGATTTTCCGTCTCCGTTGAAGTCCCCGACCGATACGGAACCGAGCAGGGATCCCACATTAACGCTGGCTGCCGGCGCAAATGTGCCATCCCCACGACCGATCAGAATCGAGACCGTGGTGTAAGCTGGGTCGGTCACGGCCAGATCCAATTTCCCATCCCGATTGAAATCCGCCATGGCCATCGAGACGCCTAAGATCCCGAGCGGGAATTCTTCCGGAGCATTGAAGGAAACCGGCGGCACGGCCCCGTGCGCCGCCATACTCAATACTGTCGCCGCGCAGAACAGGCGCAACATTCGACCTGATTCGATTTGCATGCGCGAACCCTCCGGAGATAGTATGCCAGATTTTCGGCACAGCCGCTCGATAATACGTCAACCGTTGGCTGGCTCCGCGCTCGCAATCGCACGCGTGACTTTCATTGGAAGATTGCCCTTCGGCGCGCGGAGCTTACGGCGAAAGAATCGGGCAGGGCCACTATGCGCTGGCCGCACCGATCGCGCCGAGGCGATCGCCAATGAGGCGCGCCAGGACGCGCCCTACTTGCAGGGACGGCTGTGTAGTACATGATATACTACATATATGGCGCACCTGACGATATATCTGAGCGACGACACGGAGCGCCGTGTCCGCAAAGCAGCCAAGGCCGCGAAGGTCAGTGTGAGCAAGTGGGTGGCGGACCGCGTCGCCAAGTCAGTGCAAACATCCTGGCCACCTGAGTTTCTGGCTTTGGCCGGGTCCTTTCCGGACTTCCCCGACGCTGGCGAACTGCGCAGAAGCTATGGCGAGGACATTCCGCGGGAGAGCCTGGATTGACGCTCCTAGACACGAACGTCATGATTCACTATCTGAAGGGCGACCCCGGAATCGTGGCGCGCGTCCAAAGCGCCTCGCGCGGCGAGTTGGCGATACCGGCAATCGTTGTTTACGAGTTGGAGTACGGAACGCTCCGATCGAAATTCCCCGCCCGGCGTCGGCGTGAACTGGAAGCGGGACTTGAGCATATTCAGCGCGTATCATTCGATTCCGCCGCCGCACGGGCCGCCGCCGGCATCCGCGTCGAACTCGAGAAGCAAGGTAAGACGATCGAGCCTCTCGATATGCTGATCGCCGGAACAGCCGTCAGCCGCGCAGCCGCTTTGGTGACAAACAATTCGGTGGAATTCTCGCGCGTTCCGGGATTGCGCGTAGTGGCTTGGAAATCCGCATGAACGTGGCGGGCCGGAAGGTCGCGAGGAAGCCGCGCACGCCAACCGGGACATTCTTGTCAGAAAAGATGCGCAACGCGATGGCTCTTGGCGTAAGCTAGAGTACCCTGAATACGACCCGCAGGCACTTCGAACTGCTCCGAGATTTCGGACACGCCTACACTATAGTCGAAGTTATCGACAATAGCGTTGACCGGCGTTCGCGTGGCGCGTAGTACGGGCGCGCCGCTCAAGACGCGCGGGTTAACCTAAATCAATCATCAGCCACAGCCCTGGAGGTCCGCCCCAAAGATCACCCTTCCAGCTTGAAGCGCGTCTGCGCCACACGGTAGAGCGGCCGCCACACCGACCGGTTCACAACCACCACCAGCGCGGCCATCACGACGGTCGACCTGCAGACCTTCGGCTATCCGTCGGACCTGTTCGGTACTCTGCAATTCGTCCCTCCAGGTCTTCCGGGAGCGGGCGTTCTGAAGATGCCGGACTTCGAAACAGGGGCGTGGTACGACGTAGCGCTGGCTGCAAACGGCTCGGGCACGTACAATGTAACAAGTGTCACTGGACCAAACGCCACAGCGAATATCTACCCATTTGGCATTTTCTAGTGCCGTTGGGTAGTGCCCAGCTCCCCTCTCCTTCGGTGCTGGTAAACCAAGCCTATGCCGGCCCGATCTGGGCGTACACGCTCGACTCGAGCGGCAACCCGACGGGCAGCGGCACTGCCTTCATCGCTGGCACTTCTTACCCTTATGGAGCGGCTTTCGATCCGCTGACTGGCGACATTTTTTTTTTGCTAACGTTTATGCCCAGGATGTATACGCAGTGCAGGGGTTCTCGCCAGACACGCTGACCGCGACTGCCGGTAGTCCGCAATCGGCAATCATTGGCCACCAGTTCGCAAGTCCCCTGACCATCACCCTGAAAAATCCCTATGGCGACCCCATCAGCGGCGTGACCGTCAGCTTTGCGCGCCCGGCTCCGCCGCGACCGCCGCGCTGTCCGGCAGCAGCGCGGTAACAGCGGCGGACGGAACCGCCAGCGTCACAGCCACCGCCAGCACCACTGCGGGATCTTACACCGTCGCAGCCACGTTGTTTAGTCTTTCCGTTGCCTTCTCCCTGACCAACGTGAACGGCATCGCCATCCAAAGCGTGACGCTTTCGCCAACCTCCGCGATCGGCGCCAATTCGACGACGGCCAACACGGTCACGCTGGCCTCCGCCGCCCCGTCCAGCGGAGCCACGATCACGCTGACCAGTTCCGATGCCACAGTAGCCGCAGTTCCCGCCTCGGTGACTGTCGCGGCCGGCTCGACGGTCTCGCCGCCGTTCACCATAACGACCGCTGCAGTTGCCACTTCGACCTCCGTAACAATCAAGGCCAGCGACGGCGCAAACACGAAGGGCGCTACGCTGACCGTGAGGCCTGCCGCGCTGACCGCCGTTAGACTGTCCCCCGGAACTGTGGTCGGCGGCAGATCCACCGCCAACAATAGCGCGACGCTGAACGGACAAGCCCCGGTGGGCGGCGCCGTGGTCACCCTGTCGAGCGGCGATCCGACCGTGGCCGCCGTCCCCGCCTCCGTTATGGTGCCGGAGGGCGCCGCGGTTTCGCCCGTATTCACCATCTCTACCACCGCTGTCGCCGCGCAGACTCCGGCGACGATCTCGGCCACCTATAACGGAGTGACCAAGACCTCTACGCTGACTGTGGATTCGCCGCAATTGGCGGCTCTTAGGCTATCACCAGCCAACGTGACGGGCGGTCATTCCACAACGCACAACACTGTAGCGCTTAACGGTCCGGCACCCGCGGGTGGCGCGGCTGTCATCCTGACCAGCGGCGACCCCACGGTAGCCACGCCCCCTGTCACGGTGACGGTGGCGGCCGGCGCGACATCTGCCGCATTTACGATCACCACCACGGTGGTAACGACGGCTACGGTCGTGCCGATTACTGCGACCTTTGGCGGTGCGTCCATAATGGCGGACGTGACGGTCACGCCATAGTGTCTGCGCTGTCACGCCACAGTTATCGGCACTGTTTCGTCGCACGCTCACCGGCCCCTGCGGGGCCTCGGTGGAAGGGGCATTTCAATGAATGCATAGCTTCCCGGCGTTGCAGCAACGACCTTGGCCGCTATGGCCGTGCCATGCCCGCGCACGAGCGGCCAGATGTTCGATCCAAGCACCACAAGGGCGAGTTTCCGGCCTGCGAGGTTCTGCTGATACCTGATGTTCTGATCCGCGGTAACCATCACGTCGAACGCCGCCATTTCAGCGGCGTCCAGAAGCTCCCCGTTTTCAAGCTGCGGCGGCCAGCGCATTTCGACGACGGTGCGGACTTCGTGCCCGGCGAGGAAGCCGCGCACGCCAACCGGAACATTCTTGTCAAACAAGATGCGCAACGCGATGGCTCTTGGCGTAAGCTAGAATGGCGTGAATACGATCCTCGGGCACTTCGAACTGCTCCGAGATTTCGGCCACGCTTACACCGTAGTCGAAGTTATCGACAATCGCGTTGACCGGCATTCGCGTGCCGCGCAGCACGGGAGCGCCGCTCAGCACGCTCGGGTTAACTTCTACTAAGGGGCAAAGTGCCCAGTCGATTGTCTCTTCCGGTGGCATGACTAACCTCCCAGACAATATAATCCCACTTTGCCGCCGGGAACACCAGTCACGAAAGCGGTCCTGGATGCCCGCCCCAGATGGCAGGCATGGACAGCGGTACACTCACCCTTCCAGCTTGTACCGCGTCTGCGCCACACGGTAGAGCGGCCGCCACACCGACCGGTTCACGCCCACCACCAGCGCGGCCATCACTATGGTCGACAGCAGCAACAGGTCGAAGTTGCCGGAATCCGTCGCCGAGCTGATCTGCGCGCCCAGGCCGATGGTCTGCAGCGTCTGCCCTTTGAAGTGGAAATATTCGGCCACGATGCTGGCATTCCACGCGCCGCCCGACGCCGTCACCATGCCCGTAATTAGGTAGGGGAAGATGCCGGGCAGGATCACGGTGCGCCAGCGCGCCCATCGCCCGAAACGAAACACATCCGCCACTTCGCGCAGATCCGTGGGAATCGCCATCGCACCCGCGATCACGTTGAACAGCACATACCATTGCGTACCCAGCAGCATCAGCAGGATCGATCCCACGCCCAATCCGCCACCCATGCGGATCAGCGCCAGCAGCAGGACCGGGAACAGAGCCGTGGCCGGGACCGACGCGGCCACTTGCGCAAACGGTTGGGCGATGCGCGCCAGCCTGGGGTTGAAGCCGATGGCCACGCCCGCGGGTATGGTCCAGGCAGCCGCGATCAACAGCGAGACCACCACGCGCGCCCAGGTGGCGGCCGCGCCTTGCAGCGTGGAAATCAGTTCCGGCGCGGTGAGCGTCTTCAGCGTCATGGCCGCTTCGAAGAGAGCATAAAGGATCGCGACGCCCAGCAAAGCGCCCGCCACCATGCCCGCGACTATCTTCCACTGGGCTGTGGGCTGAGGTGTTTCCGCAACCTCCGGATGGCGCGCGGCGCGCATACCGATGCGTTCGGACAAGGGGGCCAAGATGGCCATCCGGAAGCGCTCCAGCAGGTTCGACCGGCGCAATAAGCTGAGCACCGCGGAAGACGGCTGTGCGCCGCTCTCCACCTGCTCAAACTTGAATTTATCCGACCAGGCGATGGCCGGCCGCCACACCATCTGGTCAATCAGGAGGATCACGCCGATCATGGTGCCCAGGCCCCAATAGATAGCGCCGGTGTCTCCATTGCCGGCCGCGGTTTGCAAGTATGAGCCCAGCCCCGGCAGCCGGAAATCGCGCTTGCCGAGCACGAACATTTCGCAGGCCATCAGGAAAAACCAGCCGCCCGCCACGGACACCATGGAGTTCCACACCAAGCCGATCGCGCCATAGGGCAGTTCCAGTTCCACAAAGCGCTGCCACTTGCCGAAGCCGTAAATCTGGCTAGCCTCCCGCAGCTCGCGCGGGATGGCTTTCAACGAGGCATAGAAGCTGAACGCCATGTTCCACACCTGGCCAGTGAAGATGAGCAGGATCGCGCCGAATTCCACGCCGAGCTGGCGCGTGGGGAACAGCGCCACCATGGCCAGCATCACTCCCGGCAGAAAACTTAGGACCGGAATGGATTGCAGGATGTCGAGCACAGCCACCATTAGGCCTTCCAGCCGTTTGTTGTAGGCCGCGATATAGCCGTAAACCAGGGCGAATAGCAGGCTTAGCACGTAAGCGATGGCGATACGCACGACGGAATAGAATGCATAGAGCGGCAAGGCGCGGGGCGAGCGCGAAATCTCGGCCGCCGGCGTCATGGCGCCGAACCAGTACCGCGTCATTACCAGCAAGCCCTGTATCCCCGCCAGTACGGCGGCGAAGACCGCCAGATCCAGCAGCACGGACCAGGTGCGCTCCCCGATCACGCTGCGGGAAAGTACGGGCCGGAATGTCAATGCGCAGCCGCCTCGGGTTGAGCCGCGGGCGTTTCTTCCGGAAGAAAGAACTGGCGCGTGTCGTTATCGTGATCGAACAGCTCCGCGTAGCGGCCCCAGTCGATGGCCGTTTCGAGCTGCGCTTTGGCTTCCTCCTCGCTGAAGTGTTCATCGAGCAGATCTTCGAAGACACCATCGGGCAACGTATGGTCGGCGCGCGCTCCGAGCGAACGGGTGATCTCGCCGATAAGCGCGATGTTTTCGAGCGCGGCGGTGCGGAACAGCTCTTTGCGCCGCAGGATGTCGGCCTCGGCGAACGCGCGCCCGGCAGGCGTGATTTCGACGTCGCCTTCTTCCAGCTTGGCGAAGCCCAGCAGCACCGCGGCGTCCACCACCGGCAGTAAATCGTCAATCTCAAACGACAGGGCGGCGGCCAGCCGGTACATATCGTCCCGTCCGTTGTGGTCCGCCAGCATCTCCAGCAGACCGGCAATGGCGCCGCGCGGGGCATGCGGCAGCATCTGGTACTTGGCCTTTGCGCGGGGCGCCACGGCGGTTACCGGCTCCAGCGCCGGCGCCAGATCGGGCCGCGTCAGGACGCGGTAAATGTAGTCGACCAGGTTGGTGAAGCGCGCATCCTTGCGGTCGCGGGGGCGCTCCAGCGCTACCCGGAAATCGGTCCGGATGGTGGCCGGATTCTTGCCCAGCACGATGATGCGGTCGGCCAGCAGCACGGCTTCTTCGATATTGTGCGTGACCACGAAGACCGCGCGCGTCGGCATTTTGTGGCTTTGCCAAAGCTCCAGCAGTTCGCCGCGCAGGTTTTCGGCGGTGAGCACGTCGAGCGCGGAGAAAGGCTCGTCCATGAAGAGCACCTCCGGCTCCACGACCAGTGCGCGCGCGAAGCCCACGCGCTGCTTCATGCCTCCGGAAAGCTCCTTCGGATAGGCGTTTTCGAAACCGTCCAAGCCAACCGTGTCCAGGATCTTCACGCTCCGTTCGGTGCGTTCGGCGGCGGGTACGCCGCGCGCCTTCAGCGGCGCAGCTACATTTTCCAGCACGGTCAGCCACGGGAAAAGCGCGAAACTTTGAAACACGATTGAAACATTTTCGCAGGGACCACCCACTTCATGTCCATGATGGATGACTTCTCCGCCGGAGGGCCGTGCCAAGCCCGTCAAGATGCGCAGCAGCGTGGATTTACCGCTGCCCGACGGTCCTAGAACGGCCAGGATTTCGCCCGGATAAATGGCCAGATCCATGGGCGCGATGACTTGAATCAGGCCGTCGCCTTCGGAGCCGTAGGATTTTTCGACTTTGCGGGCTTCGATGATTGCGTGCATGGGTGGGTCTTCACGAATCTACCACGGAAAACATTCCAATGGACCGCCGTGGACGGCCCGCTAAAATTTCGCGTGGTATACTTCGGCAAACCGGAGGCGAACCATGCAGGTTAAGAACTGGAAACTCTGGGGCGCGGCTGTCTTCATTCTATCGGCGCCGGCGAGCCTGTTTCCACTGACACCCATATCGTTCGATGCGCCAAGAGCGTATCCCATCGGCAGCACGTCACATCCAGGAGCGCCGACCTCCGTGGCGGTTGCCGATCTCAATGGCGACGGCTACCTGGACGCAGTAGTGGCCGGCAGCTCATCGCTGTGTCCAACTATGTCCTGCGGCTTTGTTTCCGTCCTGCTCGGCAAGGCTGGAGGCGGATTCCTGGCGCAAACGCAGCTTGACACCGCCGCGATAGGCGCATACGGCGTTGTCATCGCGGACGTGAACGGCGACGGCAAGCCGGATCTGGTCATTGCCAGTGCAGTTATTCTGGGTGAATCCT
>Ga0209333_1000107_pt1 | contig 46254 bp, 35 predicted proteins | sample BlaSpr_A8_OM2_O3_FD_187982 | JGI IMG/M metagenome (GOLD analysis project Ga0209333, IMG submission 187982) | Forest soil microbial communities from Thunder Bay, Ontario, Canada - Black Spruce, Ontario site 2_A8_OM2_O3 (SPAdes) (version 2) | ecosystem: Environmental > Terrestrial > Soil > Boreal... | reverse complement strand
CCCTCCTATTTGGCCTTGCTCCACGCGGGGTTTTCCGTGCCCCGGATGTTGCCATCCGAGCGGTGGGCTCTTACCCCACCTTTTCACCCTTGCCAAATGAGCTGCGCCGAAACAGGCAGGGCTGCGGTTTCCCGCAGGCCTGCCGCCGAGGTGCAAACATCACCGGCGGTTTAATTTTCTGTGGCACTTTCCGTAGCCGCGATTCTTGGCTTGCTTGCGCAAGTTGTGAACGCAACCCCCTGGCGTTACCAGGCGCGTCGCCCTGTAGTCCGACACTCTTACGAGCTGAGGACTATGGGAGTCCGGACTTTCCTCCCGTGTATTTCGCTTGCGCGGAATACACCGGCGATCATCCGACTCACCCGCTGCGTTCATTATACGGCATGATGGGAGAATTCAGAGGCGCGATGATTGTGGCGTCAGGGGTGAGATCAACGTCCATGCGAGCGCAGCGACGGCCTTCTAACCCCTGCTGAGAAGTTTTTCGAATTGGAGTTCGCTGAGGATTGTTACGCCTAGGGCTTTGGCTTTGTCGAGCTTGGAGCCGGCGTCTTCGCCTACTACGACGTAGGTGGTTTTTTTGCTTACGGAGTTGCCGGGTTTGCCACCGTGGGAGACTACCAGGGCTTCGGCTTCTTCGCGGGAGCGTTTGGCCAAGGTGCCGGTGAAGACGAAGGTCATGCCGGCGAAGCGGGTGGAGAGCGGGACTTGGCGCTCTTCTTTCATGTTCACGCCAACGGCGCGGAGATGGTCGATTAGTTTGCGATTGGCGGATTCGGAGAAAAATTCGCGGACACCTTCGGCTACTTTCGGGCCCACTTCGGGAACTTCCATCAATTCTTCCTGGGTGGCTTCGGCTAGCTTGGCCATCGATCCAAAATGTTCGGCGAGGAGTTGCGCGGTGCGTTCGCCTACGAAAGGCATGCCGATGGCATAGATGAGACGGGCGAGCGTGTTCTTTTTGCTCCCGGCGATTTCCTCCACGAGATTTTGCGCGGATTTTTCTCCCATGCGGTCGAGATTTTCGAGCGTGTTCAGATCGAGTTTGTAAAGGCCGGCGAAATCGTTTATTAAATCTTTTTCGAGGAGCTGGTCCACGATTTTTTCGCCTAGTCCGTCAATGTTCATGGCGTGGCGCCCGGCGAAGTGCAGCAGCGATTCCCTTTTGCGCGCAGGGCAAGAGACGTTGACGCAGCGGTAGGCGACTTCGCCTTCGGCGCGGTGGACCCTCGTGCCGCAGACAGGGCATTTGTCGGGCATCTTGAATTCTTTTTCTTCTTTGCCGTGCTTCACTACTTTGAGGACGTGCGGGATTACTTCGCCCGCGCGCTCGACCAGCACGGTATCTCCCGCGTGGACGCCGAGGCGCTGGACTTCGTCCATATTGTGCAGAGTGGATTTGGTGACGGTGACGCCGCCGATCTGGACTGGCTCGAAAACCGCGAAGGGAGTGAGGACGCCTGTGCGGCCTACGCTGACTTCAATTTGTTTGAGGACGGTGGTTTCCTGATGCGCTTGATACTTGTAGGCGATGGCCCAGCGCGGAGCTTTGGAAGTGAAGCCGAGTTCGTTCTGCAGGCCGACTTCGTTTACTTTTACGACGATGCCATCGATTTCGTATCCGAGCTTTTCGCGCTTGCTGTCCCACTTGGTGATGTAGTCTTCGACTTCCTTGACGCCGTGGCAGAGAGCCCAGTCGGCGCTGACTTTGAAACGCAGGTCGTCGAGCGCTTCGAGGATTTCGGAGTGGCGTTTTTTGGGGATGCGGCCATCCACCAGCAGGTAGTACGCGAAAAAACCTAGATGGCGCGAGGCAGTGATGTTGGGATCGAGAACGCGGACGGAGCCGGCGGCGGCGTTGCGCGGATTGGCGTAGCGCTTTTCGCCTTTGGCGTCTTGCTGTTCGTTCATGGCTTCGAAAGCTTTGCGGGTCATGATCGCCTCGCCGCGCACTTCGAAATTGCCTGCGAGAAGACCGGCTTTCTTTAAATGGGCTGCGTTAATCCATAGGGGGATGGAACGGATGGTGCGCACGTTGGGAGTGACGTCTTCGCCGGTATTGCCGTCGCCGCGCGTGACACCGCGGACCAGGGCGCCTTTTTCGTAGATGAGGGACATGCTGAGGCCGTCGAATTTGTGTTCGGTGACGTATTCAACTTTTTCGCGGCCGGTGAGTTCGCGGACGCGGCGATCGAAATTCGCCAGCTCGTCAAAGGAGAAGGCGTTGTCGAGGCTGATCATCGGGGTTTTGTGGCGGACTTGCTGAAAACCTTCGCGGGCGAGCCCGCCGACGCGTCGGGTGGGGGAATCGGGCGTGGCGAGCTTGGGATTATCGGCTTCGAGCTTTTTCAGCTGGAGCATCAGCTTGTCGAATTGCGCGTCGGTGAGTTCCGGGTCGTCGTTCACGTAGTACAAATATTCGTGATGACGGATTTTTTCGCGCAGACGTTCGATTTCTTTTGCAGCCGCCCTGTTCCTAGCCATAAACACCCCGTGCCAATGCCGTCGGTGAATTGCGCGGGGTATTATACAATGCCCGTTTAGTTTCACAGGATGAACGCAACCTTATGCCTGAAGGAATTCAAGACGCGCTGCTGATCTACAACCCGACGAGCGGGGGGAGGCGGCAGCGCCGTTTCATGGAAATCGAGCAAGCGGTGCGGATTCTGAAGGATTTTGGAATCACTACGGAGATTGCTGCGACTACGGCGGCGGGATCGGCGCAGGGGATTGCGCGGCAGGCCGTGCTGCAGCGGCGCGGGATGGTGATTGCTTGCGGCGGCGACGGCACGGTGAATGAAATTATTAACGGATTGGCGGGGAGCGCGGTGCCGATGGCTTTGCTGCCCGCAGGAACCGCAAATATTCTGGCGAAGGAACTGCGGATTCCTTGGGACATTCCGCACGCGGCGCGTTTGATTCAGGACGGCGTGATTCGGCGCGTGGCTTTGGGGCTGGCGACTTCATTGAACGGCGCGCATTCGGCCGATATGCCCTCGGGCGGGCGTTATTTTCTTAGCGTGGCCGGAGCGGGGCCGGACGGCGCGATTGTGAACGCCGTGAATGGCGAATTGAAAAAGCGAGCGGGGGTGTTGGCTTATTGGGTTGAGGGAATGCGGCAGCTGGTTGGTTACGATTTTCCCGAGATGCGCGTGCGGTCGGATGGGCGGGAACATCTAGCGTCGATTATTGTGGTCGGCAGGACTGTGAATTATGGCGGCCCATTCAAGATTACTACTGGCGCAAGCTTGTTCGAGGATTCGTTTGAGTTTTTGACGAATACGACGCGGAGCCGGCTGCGTTACATGGTTTGTTTGCCCGCTTTGTGGCTGGGGAAACTGCGCAGCATGGATGGGATTGCGGCTTGGAAACATACTGAGGTGATTTGCGAATCGGCGAACGGGGCTGAGGTGTTCGCGCAGGTGGATGGGGAAGCGATTGGACGTTTGCCGCTGGCGTTTCGGATTGTGCCGGATGCGCTCTCCTTGGTGACGCCGGCTCACTTGAAGTAGCTGTGTTGCGGTCCGATGCGTGCGCTGGATTTTTTGTGCGAGCTGCTGCCTGAAGACACGACCGTGGAAATTCTTACTCACGCGCTGGTTTCCTTGGCGCTGGTGCGGGCTGGCCGGAAACTGCTGCCGCGTTATGGAGCGGCGATGGTTGTGGTTGCCGGTGTTGCGGCTGATTTAGATTTTTTGAGTTATCTGCGCGGTCCTTCCGCCTTTTTGCGATTTCATCGTGCAGTGTTGCACTCCGTTTTCGGTTCGGCTGTGTTGCTGTGCGTGCTTGCATTCGCTTTCTGGGCTGCGGGGCGACGAGTCGCCGCAAACGGCCCAACTTCGGTGTTACCTCCTTTGAGTTTCCTTGCGGCCGTGCTGGTCTGTGCTGTCGGCTCCGTGGCACATTTGCTTTTGGATCTGGCGAGCGGAATTGGCGTGCAGTTACTTTGGCCTTTTCGCTTGGGCTGGACGGCGTGGAATCTGCTCAACAATGTTGATCCGTGGGTCTTGCTGCTGCTGGCGTTGGGGTTACTTTTGCCGGAGTTGTTTCGCTTGGTCAGCGAGGAGATCGGGGAGCGGGGAAAAGGGCCGCGCGGGAAGCGAGCCGCTGTCGTCACCTTGTTATTGCTGCTGATTTATGGGGGTGCGCGAGCGGGACTGCACAACCGCGCTGTGGACGAATTGAATTCGCGCGAGTATCACGGGGCTGCGCCGCTGGATGTGGCGGCCTTCCCTTCTGCGCTTTGGCCGCTCGCTTGGCGCGGGGTGCTTTCTACGGAGAACACGATTGATGTCATCGAGATTTCGCTTGCACCGGGGGCGGGATTCGATCCGGATCGAGCTGTGGTGCACTACAAGCCGGAAAATTCCATGGCGCTGGTTGCGGCGGAAAATACCCAGGCCGCGAAAACATTTTTGCGGTACGCGCAGTTTCCGCTGGCTAGCTTGGAGCGCGGAGATGAGCGTTGCAGGTTCACGTTGCGCGATATGCGATTTGCCCCTGGCGACCGCAGCGCGGACAACATCATTGTACGCGTGGAAGTGGGCAGCGATTTGCGGGTGTTGCGGCAGGAATTTCGCTATGCCTACGCGGCGGAACCGTAGTAACGATTTGCTGTTGCATTGGAGGGGCGCGCAGAGATTACGGCTTTTTCGCGGAACTGCGGAATACGAAGTGAGTCAGGACGTAGAGCAACAGGACAAGCACCAGCATGGCTAGCACGAAGGCCCCGCCGTGGGATTTCAGGTAGATGAGCGCGGCGTCGCCGTAGCGCACCGCGAGAATTCCCTCCCCGCCGTAGCGCAGGCCGCGGCCCAGCAAAATCGCGAGGATGAAGGTGCGCGGCGGGACCTGGAAAACTCCTTCGGCCAGGACGAAGGGCTTGAATGGAAACGGCGGCGGGAGCAGGGCGGGCAGAAACGCGCTGAGGAAACCGTTGTTATCGACCCACTGTTTGATTTTTTCCGCTTTGCCGCCAGCGTGTTTGTGAAAGAAAGCTTCGCCGCCTTTTTTCGCCAGGAAATAGAGAACCATAGAGCCCAGGAGCGAACCGCTCGCCGCCATCGCGGCGTAATAAGGCATGCGCGCGTGATTGGCGATGCAGAGTTCGATGAGCACTGCGTCGGGAAAAAAGGGAAAGGAAAGCACCGACGAATCGAAGAAAGTGACAACGAACAGGCCGCCGCCGCCAAAGGCCATGACCAGACCCTGCAGCCACACGAGTATTTTTCGCCGGCCCATGATTGCAAAATGCTCCTGGAAATTCGCACGATTGTATCAGAATTTCTTCGCAGGACCGGTTCGCCGGCGGATTCATTCCTGTCGCGAAAATTGCTCTATCTTGTGCGGTCGGTTAGAATTTCCACTTGCACAATTCCACTTCATCTTCCACTTTGCTTGCGAAATTGAATGAGCGGCAGCGCGAGGCGGTGCTGACGACCGAAGGCCCATTGCTGGTCCTGGCCGGGGCGGGCACGGGCAAGACGCGCGTGATTACTTATCGCGTGGCGCACCTGATTGAGATGGGAGTGCCGGGCGGCGCGATTCTGGCTGTAACTTTCACCAACAAAGCTGCGGCCGTGATGAAGGAGCGCATTGGCGATTTGTTGCGCTCGACGGGGCGCGATGCTTCCGACGTGTGGGTCTCGACGTTTCATTCTTTCTGCGCGCGATTAATTCGTCGGGAGTCGCAGCATTTGGGATTGCCGCGCGATTTTGCTATTTACGATGATGATGACCAGACCGCGGCGGTGAAACGCGCTTTGGCGCAGCTGGAACTTTCCACAGACGACTACCCGCCGCGGAGCATACGCGCCCAGATCAGCTACGCGAAAAATCATGGAGTGACTGCGGATGAGATGGCCGTTTCCGCTGCTGAGGCGCGTGATGACGCGCGGGAACAGGCTGCGGAAGTATTTCGCGTGTACAACGAAATGTTGCGCAAGGCCGCCGCGCTGGATTTTGACGACTTACTGCTGCGGGCGGTGGATCTGCTGCGCGACCATGCAGATGTGCGCGCGGCGTGGAATGCGCGCTTCCATTATTTGATGGTGGATGAATTTCAGGATACGAACCGGTCGCAGGAAGAACTGGTGCGGCTGTTGGCTGGGACGCGTAAGAACGTTTGCGTGGTGGGCGACGAAGACCAGTCCATTTATGCGTGGCGGGGGGCGCGTGCCGGAAATCTGAAGCGGTTCACGGCGGATTTTCCCGATGCGAAGCTGATTCGGCTGGAGGAGAACTACCGCTCGACGCAGACGATTCTGGATGCGGCCGCCGCCGTGGTGAAAAACAATTCCGACCGGCTGGGAAAGACTTTGCAGGCCACTTTGGGAGCGGGGGCACGGCTGAAATTTTTTGAGGCGCCGGATTCGTCGGCGGAGGCTGAGTTTATCTGCGGCCAGCTGTCGGGGTTGGTGCGCAACGAGCCGGATGCGCGGATTGCGGTGCTGTATCGGACCGGCGCGCAATCGCGTTCGTTTGAAGAAGTGCTGCGGCGGCTGGGAGTGCGCTATCGGGTGGTGGGCGGATTTAGCTTTTACGAACGCGCGGAAGTGCGCAACGCGCTGGCCTATGTGCGCCTGATTTTTCATCCCGAGGACGACGTGGCCTTGCTGCGTGTGCTGAACGTGCCGCCGCGCGGGATCGGCGCTGTGACCGTGGCTGCGCTGGAGGCGCGCGCGAAGGAAACATCGCAATCGCTGTGGGCCGTGATTTCCGGCGGTGAATTTCTTACGGGCAAGAAATTCAGCGGGGCGCTGCGGTCTTTCTGCAAACTGATCGAGGACTTGCAGAAAGATTGCCAGGACATGCAGCCGATGCAGTTAATCGAGCGGGTGCTGGGCAGCACCGGATATCTGGATTGGGTGGAGCAGCAGGACAATCTGGAGCACGGGTCGCGCGCGGAAAATCTGCGTGAGCTGGCGAACGCGATGGCCGAAGCTACCGAGCAAGGGCAGACGCTGGAAGATGTGCTGGACCAGGCGGCGCTGGCGAGCGATTCGGATCAGTATGACGACACGATTCCCGTTTCCTTGATGACTTTGCATAGCGCGAAGGGTTTGGAGTTCGACGCCGTATTTCTGGCGGGACTCGAAGAGGGGCTTTTGCCGCACGGGCGTTCGCTCGGCAGCAACGCCGAGGTGGAAGAGGAGCGGCGACTGTTTTATGTGGGGATGACACGCGCGAAGCAATCGCTGGTGCTGTCGCGCGCGGTGTACCGGCGGACTTATGGCGAAGAGCGGTTGCGCGCGGCGCTGCCTTCGCGTTTCTTGGCGGAAATTCCTGGCGATTTGATCGAAGCGGCTCTTGGCTCGCAATCCGAGCCTGGGGAAACGCGGCGCTACGAGCCCGATCCGGAATTCTCCGAGGGCTATGCTTACCGGACCAGGACGCGGACGCCTTACGGTGCGGCGTCGCGCGGAGCGCGGCGTGCGTCGAAGGATCCGTTGATCGGGACGCGCGTACGTCATGCGAAATATGGCGTGGGCACGATCATCGAAGTGGAAGGCGAGGGCGAGGATCGCAAATTGACTGTGAGCTTCCAGGATCACGGGGCCAAGAAACTCATTGAGCGCTATGCCAACCTGCAGCTGGCGTGAGGCGCGGTTTGCAAAACGCCGCTGCGCGACCGAAACAAGCTAGGACGAATGCGCTGTGCTGTAGGATGATGTCGCGGGCGGAGGGCGGCGGCACGCAGTGTTGCGCCCTGGCTTTTCGCGGGGTAAAGTTTCTCGCTCGCTCACAGGGAAGGTGACGATTGGGCGCACAGCTTTTCCGCACGAAGGATATTGACCGGCTGATCTCCGATTCGGAGAATCCTGAAAAACAGCTGAAAAAATCGCTTGGTTGGCTGAGTCTTACTTCGCTGGGAATTGGAGCGGTGATCGGCTCGGGAATTTTCACGATCATCGGCACCGCGATCGCCGGGCAAAAACTGCAATTCAAATCGGTGTTGAACGCGCCGCTGCTGGAATATTTGATATATCACTCGGCGTCGTTCGGGCGGCCGGGCGCGGGACCTGCGATTGCGCTTTCATTCGTGCTGGTGGGAGTGGTGTGCGCGTTCGCGGCGCTTTGCTATGCGGAGCTGGCGGCGATGATTCCGATCGCGGGCAGCGCTTATACCTACACGTACGCGACCATGGGCGAATTGATCGCGTGGATTATCGGCTGGGATTTGATTCTGGAATACGCCGTCTCGAACATGGCCGTGAGCGTCGGATTTTCCGCGCACGTGGTGAATCTGCTGGATTGGTTTGGAGTGCATCCGAGCTTGCGTTGGATTACGCCGGCTTATCTTCCCGCGGGCCTGGCGGATTTGCAGGGCAATACCTTGTACGATCCGGGCTGGCATTTCGGATTTAACTGGCCGGCTTTTATTATTGTGATGTTGCTGACGGTGATCCTGGTACGGGGAATCCGCGAATCGGCGAACGCCAATAATATTATGGTGCTGCTGAAGATTACCGCGATCATGGTGTTCGTGATTTTCGCTTCGCGCTACGTGCACCCGGCGAACTGGCATCCGTTTGCGCCCAATGGATGGCCGGGAATACTGACGGGCGGGTCGATCATTTTTTTCACGTACATCGGCTTTGATTCTGTTTCGACGGCGGCGGAGGAGTGTAAGCAGCCCAAGCGCGATTTGCCAATCGGAATCATCGCCACGCTCGTGATTTGCACGCTTTTATATATCGCCGTGGTGGTGGTATTAACGGGGCTGGTGCGCTGGGAGACGTTGCTGGATGATGCGGCGCCCGTGGTGAACACGCTGAAGAAGTTGGGCTTCAGAAATATTCAGCTGATCGTGCTGCTCGGGGCGCTGACCGGAATGATTTCTTCGCTGCTGGTGTTTCAGCTGGGGCAGGCGCGAGTGTGGTTCGCGATGTCGCGCGATGGATTGTTGCCGGGCGTATTCAGCCGGGTGCATAAACGATTTCGCACGCCCGATTTTTCGACGATCGTGGCGGGATTTCTAGTGGGTATTCCGGCGGGGCTGCTGGACATTGGAACTTTGGCGGACCTTTCGAACATCGGGACGCTTTTTGCATTCGCGTTGGTGGCAGGAGGCGTGCTGATTCTGCGTTACAAGCAGCCGGACCGCCCGCGAGCGTTTCGCGCGCCGGGAGGAATATTGGCGCCGGTGATTACGATTCTGACCTGTCTGCTTTTGATGGCCGGACTGCCGATTACGAACTGGATCCGGTTCTTTGTGTGGCTACTGATCGGATTGTGTTTTTATTATTTTTACGGACGCCGCCACAGTCAGCTTTCGGACGCGAATATCAAGGCGGATGCCGATCAGGATAAGGATAGACTGCGGTAATGCGCCGTTCGCTGCATCGCGCGATGATTTTGTCGGCGGGGATTTTATTCCTGGCGCTGGCGCCGCTTTTTGGCTGGGGCGAAACCGCCGACCGGTTGGTGACGAATCGAGCCGTGGACACCCTGCCGCAAGAAATGCAGCCGTTTTTTTACGCGAACCGGCAATTTCTGGTGGAGCACGTCGGTGCGGCGGATGAAGCGGACCCCAAAACCGGGACGGCGCGTCACACGGATTTCATTCAGCTGGATCATTACGGGCCGTTTCCCTTCTCCGCGTTGCCGCGCGAATACAATGCGGCGATCGCGAAATTCAACCGGCGCGTGCTGGAACAGTACGGAATCCTCCCTTGGGAGATCGGTTTTTACAGCAAGAAACTGACGGACGCATTTCGCGAGCACGATTGGAATCAGGTGCGGATGTCCGCGGCGACTTTGGCGCACTATGTGAACGCGGCGCACGATCCATTTAACACTACGATTAATATGGATGGGAAGCTTTCGGCGCAGCCCGGAGTGAATGAAAGATTTTCCAGCGGTTTGGTGGACCGGTATCAATTATTTTTCTTCGTGCAACCGAACGAAGCGGCGTTCATTCACGATCCTACGGATCATGCTTTCGAACTTTGTTTGACGGCGCATTCCTGGCTGGAAAATGTGCTGCTGGCAGACCGGCGCGCGCATGAAGGGCTCAGCAGTTACTCGCAAGATTATTACGACCGGTTCTATTCGCTGGCTGGAGCGATTCTGGTGCGCCAGCTTTCGGATGCTTCCACTGACGTAGGCTCGTATTGGATGACGGCCTGGATCAACGCGGGCCGGCCACAATTGCCGCAACACTAGAATGAATTTGCATACAAAGACTGGCCGGCCTCCCATGGCCATTGACGCGCTGCCGAAAGCGGAAGTGCATTTGCATCTGGAAGGATCGATCCGGCCGGAGACCGCTTTGAAGCTTGCGGCGCGGCACGGAGTGGTGCTGACGCCGGAGGAAGTGGCGGCGCGTTATCGTTTTTCGAGCTTCAACGGATTTCTGGAAACATTCAAGTGGGCGACTTCTTTTCTGCGTACGCCGGATGATTACGCGCTGATCACGCGGCAGTTGTGCGAAGAGCTGGTGCGGCAGAACGTGGTCTATGCGGAATTCACGATTTCCGCAGGCGTGATTTTACGGCGGATGCAGAATCTGGAAGCGACGGTTGCGGCGATTCGCGATGCTGCGCAGTCGGTTCCGTTTGCGCGCTTGCGTACGGCGTTTATCCTGGATGCCACGCGGCAATTTGGGCCCGATCCGGCGAAGGAAGTTGTGCGTTGGGCGGCGAAGCTGCAGGCGCTGGGCGTGGTGGCGTTTGGCATGGGCGGCGATGAGCTGGCGTGCCCTACGATCAATTTTCGGCCGGCGTTTGATCTGGCGCGGCAGGACGGGCTGCACATCGTCTGCCACGCGGGAGAGATTGGCGGGCCGGATTCGGTGCGCGAAGCAATCGAATTATTGGGAGCGGAGCGAATCGGGCACGGCATCGCAGTGATGCGGGATGCGGCGTTCGCAGACACGCTGGCGATGCGGCGCGTGGTGTTGGAGATTTGTCCGACGAGTAATCTGTGCACGGGGGCGCTGGCCCGGCAGGTGGAAAAAGTGGACGCTTCGCTGCGCGATCATCCGCTGCCGGATTTCATCAAGCGCGGAATTGCGGTGACGCTTTCCACGGACGATCCCGGAATGTTTCATACCGATTTGCTGACGGAATATTCGAATGTGGCGTCGCTGGGAGTGGCCACGCCACAGCTGCTGCGGTTGATGGAGCAGAGTTTTCATGCGGCGTTCCTGCCGCCGGAAGATAAGCGAAAATATCTGCTGGATTTTCGTGCGGCGGCGGATTCGGCGGGGCTGCTATAATCTTGGCGATGAAAGCACACGTCTGGGTAATGTTGAAAACCACGGTTCTCGATCCACAGGGCCAAACCATTCAACGAGCGTTGTCGTCACTGGGATATTCGGCGGTGCAGGATGTGCGCCAGGGGAAATTTTTCGTGCTGGCCCTGGATGGAATGAGCCGCGCGGAAGCGAAGACGCAGGTGGAGCGGATCGCGAAGGACGTGCTGACCAATCCGGTGATCGAGGAATTTCGCTTCGAGATTTTGGAGTGACGCGTCTGCCGCTTCCCGGCCCTTCGATTTGCGTTCCCGATGTAACATCTGCTGCACTCGTCGTGTTCGCCGCCGTTGCCTGATTCGACCGATATGCTAACCTTATTGTAGGCGCGGCTGCTTGTAGCTTCGATCCCAAGGCAGCTTCCGGGAGCAAGTCCTCGTGTGCGGAATTGTCGGTTACATTGGCCCCAAGCCCGTAGTGCCGCTGATTCTGGATGGGCTGAAGCGCCTGGAATATCGCGGCTATGATTCGGCCGGAATTGCCGTGGTGCAAAAAGCCGGCAAGCTGGAAATTCGGCGCGCGCCGGGCAAGCTGCACAACCTGGAAGAATCCATTCGCGCGACGCCGCTGGAAGGCGTTTACGGGATCGGGCACACGCGCTGGGCCACGCACGGCCGCCCTACCGAAGAGAACGCGCATCCGCATCGCGATTGCAGCGGCGAAATTGTGGTGGTGCACAACGGCATTATTGAGAATTACCTCGAGCTAAAGCACCAGCTGATTGCCGAAGGACATAAATTCGTCACCGAGACAGACACGGAAATCATTGCGCACCTGATCGAGAAATATTCGCAGGGTGCGTCGCTGGAAGCGGCTGTGCTGCAGTCGGTAAAGGTGATGACGGGGGCTTTTGCGTTGGTGGCTTTGTCGACGCGCGATCCGCTGAAGATTGTGGCGGCGCGGCTGGGCCCGCCGATTGTGATCGGCTTAGGCGATAAGGAATTCTTCGTAGCCAGCGACATTCCGGCGATTCTGCAGCATACGCGCAGCGTGTTCTTTTTGGGCGATGGCGAGCTGGCGGTGCTGACCCCGCAGGGCGTCTGCGTGATGGATTTCCAGGGGCGCCCGATCAAGCGGGAGCCGCAGCATGTTACGTGGGACCCGATCATGGCGGAAAAGGGCGGGTTCAAGCATTTCATGCAGAAGGAAATCTTCGAGCAGCCGCGCGCGGTGCGCGACACTTTGCTGGGCAGAATTTCGCAGGACACGGGCAAGGTGTTCCTGGACCAGATGGATGTCAGCGAGGAAGAATTCAAGAATTTTGAAGGCGTGAAGATTATTGCGTGTGGAACGAGCTGGCATTCGGCGCTGGCCGGTAAATTCATGATCGAACGGCTGGCGCATCTGCCCGTGGAAGTGGATTATGGCAGCGAATTTCGTTACCGCGATCCGATCGTTAACAAACATCATTTGGTGATCGCCATCAGCCAATCCGGCGAGACGGCAGACACTTTGGCGGCGCAGCGGGAATCACGGCAGAAGGGCGCGAAAATTCTGGGGATCTGCAACGTGGTGGGTTCGATGCTGACGCGCGAGGCCAACGGGACGATTTACACCCACGCGGGGCCGGAAATTGGAGTGGCATCCACGAAGGCGTTCACCGGGCAATTGACCGCGCTGATGCTGACGGCGCTTTATTTGGCGCAGGTGCGCGGGAAGCAGACGCCGGCGGCTGCCCGATCGTTGATGCAGGAGCTGACGCGCATCCCGCATAAGATCGAGACGATTTTGCAGCATGACGGCGAGCTGGAAGAGCTGGGACGGCTTTTTTTCCGACATACGGATTTTCTGTATCTGGGACGCGGCATTCATTACCCGATTGCCTTAGAGGGTGCCCTGAAGCTGAAGGAAATTTCCTACATTCATGCGGAGGGATATCCGGCGGGGGAGATGAAGCACGGGCCGAACGCGTTGATTGATGAGGATCTTCCCGTGGTGGTGATCGCGACGCGCGACGAATCGGACCCGGGCTCGATGACGCGCTACGAGAAAACGATTTCGAACATGCAGGAAGTGAAGGCGCGCGATGGCATTGTGATCGCCGTGATTACCGAAGGTGACCGGCAGGCGCGCGAAATTGCAAATCACGTGGTGGAAGTGCCGGCGGCGCCGGAGTTGCTGGCGCCGATACTGGAAATTGTTCCGTTGCAACTTTTGGCTTATCACATCGCGGTGCGGCGCGGTTGTGATGTGGATCAGCCACGCAACCTGGCGAAATCGGTCACGGTCGAGTAGCGCATTGGCGGGACCCTTCCCCTGGCTTCCCCACAGACTTCGCGACTGGCTTCCCGACTGACGGTTCCTGGCGGTCTGCAATTCGTGGGTTCCCCTTACGGTTTGTGTGTTCTAGAATTGTGGCATGATGCGCCATCACGTCTTCCACAAGCTCTGGTCGCTTCTCTGCGCATGCCTGCTTTTTGGTATTGCATTCACGCCACTGTCTGCATCTCGTCTGCGCGAGGCTCCGCAAAATGCGCGTCCGGGAACGGCGCGGCTGGATTCCGTGCTGGTTGCCGGCTCGATGCGATTTACTTCGGAGCAGATTGTGACCGCCATCGGGCTGCATCCTGGCGAAACCGTTGGCCGCGAGGAACTGCAGGGTGCCGCGGACAAGCTGGCTGCGTTGGGCCTCTTCGCGAACATTCAATACAAGTTCGCGACCGTGGGGAACGGCGTGAAGGTTACCTATCAGGTGTCGGACGTGCCGGCGCTACCGGTGACGTTCGATAATTTTCCCTGGTTCAGCGACGAAGCGCTGGCCTCCGGGCTGAAGAGCTCGGGGATTTTGTTCGATGGCGGCGCGCCGATGAAAGGCACAATTCTGGATGCGATCTCCGACGCGCTGGAAAAACTGCTGGATGCGCACAACGTGCATGCGCGCGTGGCGCACGAAGTTGTGGCGCATCCTTTCAACAATCAGACGGTGCAACAATTTCGCGTGGAAAACACGGAGTTGACGATCCAGAAGATCGACTTCTCCGACCCGCTGGCGCAGAACGACCGCGTGGTGCAGGAGCGCCTGCCGGATTTGATCGGCAAACCGTATTCGCGCAGCCAGGTGGAACTTTTCGAATTCGAACAAGTGCGGCCAGCGTATCTGACGCGCGCGTATCTGAAGGTGCAATTCGGGCAGCCGGTGGCGCATTTTGCCGCGGCTCCGACGAATCCGCTTTCCGGGCAATTGATTGTGGCGGCGCCGATTGATGTGGGCGTGCAATATGTGTGGGGCGGAGTGGAATGGAAGGGCAACGATTCTATGACGGTGCAAGATCTCAATAAATTTTGCGCTCTGCTCGCCGGCGACCCCGCGGATGGCAACAAGATTCAATCCTTTTGGGACACCGCGCGCGCGGCCTACGGGCAACTTGGTTTTCTGGACGCGGCCGTCAATCCCGTGCCGCAGTTCGACGACCAGACCAAACGTGTGACGTATGTGGTCGAGGTCGCCGAAGGGCCGCAGTATCACATGGGCAAACTGGTGCTCACCGGGCTTTCGATTGAGGGTGAGCGACGTTTGAAGAAAGCCTGGAACATCGCGCCGGGCGCTGTTTTTGATAAGAGCGTGTATGACGATTTCGTCAACAGCGGAATCAAGGCTGCGTTCGTGGGGCTGCCGGTGCACTACGACAAGATCGGAAAATTTCTGCAGCTCGATCCGCAGAACGCAAAAGTAGATGTGCTGCTGGATTTTCAGTAGGTGGAATTCGGTTATACTGGATCGTCTATGTCCAACGCTACGCGATTGCCGATTGCTGCCGCTGCTGCTCCAGCGCTGGATGCGTCGCAGGCGTTTGCCAAACAGGAAAGGCTGGTTGGCGATTTGCGGCGGCTCGATTCCGTGTTGGTGGCCTTTTCCGGCGGGGCTGATTCGGCTTATCTTGTTTGGGCTGCGCACCGGGCGCTCGGAGACGGCGCGCTGGCGATCACGGCGCTCTCGGCTAGTTTTTCCCGGCACGATCGCGAGCAGGCCGAGGCTTTTATTGCCGCGACCGGCGTGCGCCACGAATTCATCGCAACGCACGAGCTGGAAAACCCTCTTTACGTGGCCAATAACGCCGATCGCTGCTACCACTGCAAGGACGAGTTATTTGATCAGATGGATGCGCTGGCGCTGGCGCGCCGAGTCGCGGCCATTGCTTACGGAATTAACGCTGACGACACGCGCGATTTTCGGCCGGGGCATCGCGCGGCGCACGAACATCATGTGCTGGCGCCGCTGCTGGATGCCGAACTTCATAAGGCGGAGATCCGGTTTCTTTCGCAGCAAGCTGGATTGGCCACCTGGAATCGTCCCGCTTCGGCTTGTCTTTCGTCGCGCGTGCCTTATGGAACGGAGGTGACTCCTGAGCTGCTGGAGAAAATCGATCGGGCGGAGGCCGTGCTGCGCGCGCTGGAGTTCCGGCAATTTCGTGTGCGGGCGCATGGAGAATTGGCGCGAATTGAGATTGCTGCGGATGAGCTCGCGCGGGGATTTGAGCCTGACGTCTCACGGAAGATTTCCGAGGGCGTGAAGGCCGCTGGCTTCGCGTTTGTCACCGTGGATTTGGAAGGCTATCGTCAGGGTTCGCTGAATTCCCTTCTGAAGATTAGGTCTACGTAACGGCGGTTCCGTGCCTCGCGGTACTGCCGTCGGCGATGGCCGCTCAGCTGATGGCGCACTGAAGTGCGCCGCTACAAAATAAAAACCTGCCGCGCCGGGAACTTGTGGTTGCACTTTCGCGTATATCTCTGATAGGAAGGGTGGCCGGGCGTTGCGAATACAGACGTCCGAGACGCCGGCGGCTAGACTGCGAACACACTCATGACGCGCTCACACAAACTCGGTTGGATTTCGCTGGCGACTTGCGCAGCTTTAGTGCTGGCGGGATGCCGGCCGCAATCCAGCGCCGAAGGGACGTTTGATAAAACTTTCTCGGTAAATGGCCCGGTGCGCATCGAATTGACCAATGGCAGCGGCGATGCGCATGTCAGCGCCGGAGCTTCGGGCGAAGTTCGCGTGCACGGCGACGTTAAAGTGCATTCGTGGTCGGAAAAAGACGGCCAGGAGCGCGCGCAACAGCTCGCAGCGAGCCCTCCGTTATCGCAGGAGAGCAACTTGATTCGCATTGGCGGGTCGGGGACGCATTCTGGCAACGCGTCCATTGATTACACGATCGTTGTGCCCGCCGACGCAGAGATTCATGCAGCTACCGGGTCGGGCGATGTAGAGGTGGATGGGATCAAGGGCCCGGCGAATTTCGTTTCCGGCTCCGGGGGAATCACGGCGTCGAATATTTCCGGCGACGTGCAGGCCATGACGGGCAGCGGCGAGATCAGGTTCTCGCAGGTACAAGGGCAAGTGCAGGCGACGACTGGCTCGGGCGATATCACGCTGAATGATGTGCACAATCAAGTGCGGTTGCACAGCGGCTCCGGCGATATGGAAATCACGAATCCGGCGGACGCGGTGGAAGCCAGCACGGGAAGCGGAGACATTACGATCAAGGGCGCGTCCGCGGATTTGCGGCTGCGCACGGGTTCAGGCGACGTGGATATCGAAGGCAATCCTGCGGGTTCGAATTACTGGGATATTCACACCAGTTCCGGCGACGTGGTGCTGCAAGTTTCTCCTTCGGCTAGCTTCCGGCTGATGGCCCATTCCAGCTCGGGCGATATTGATGCGGCGATTCCGATTGTGATGGAAGGGACTGCACAAAAACATGAACTGCACGCGCGGCTGGGAGATGGAAAGGCGCGGGTGGAGGTGCAGACTTCTTCCGGCAGCGTTTCTTTGAAATGATGGATGTTCGTAATTCCCCGCGTGTTTTCACCCTTTCGCGTTAGAATTGTGTTTGGAGTGCAGCTGCATGGAACACTCGGAGAGGGTTTAGTTGTCATTTCCAGCCTGCGAAAACCACACTGCAATTTACTGCCGTTTTTTCCTACTGCTAGCGTTTGGCGTTTTTCTTGGCGGAGCGTGGTGTGCGCGTGGGCAGAACGCGGCGCCACCGGCGGGTACGGCCAAGCCGCCGTCTGATGCGATTTCGAAAAAAGACGCGGACCCCGAAACGGAATTGCAAAAGACGATTGCGGATGCGGGCAACGATCGCGGAGCGCTGGTGCGCAATCTGGAGCGGTATCTGCAGCGGTTTCCGGACGCGCCGCGCAAAGCGGCTGTGATTCGCGCGCTGGTGGAATCTTGCGAGCAAGTGCAGGACGATGCTTGCGGGCTGAAATATTCCGAAGAGCTGATTGCGCTGCGGCCGGATGATTCTGAAATCATGATGCTGGCGGTGGGGTTGCTGCAGAAGGCCGGCGACGAAGCGAGTCTGACCCGCGCGGCTGGGTACGTGAGCCGCGTGCTGGATCGCATCGACAAAACCACTGCGGCGGAAAAACCTGCGCGGGTTTCACTGGCGGAGTGGCAGGGACATCACGACGAGTTGCGCGCCGCCCTTTACAATCTGCGCGGACAAATTGAAAAATCGCAGCACGATGATGCGGCTGCGGAGAAAGATTTGCGGATGAGCTACTCCGTGCGGCCGAATGCCGTGGCGGCGGAACAGCTGGGCGAGATTGCGGAAATGCGGCGGGACTACGCGACTGCCGCACAGGAATATTTGCTGGCGTTTGTGCTGCCCGAAGATGGGCCGGTGGGAAAAGTGAACCGGCGGGAAGTGCGCAAGCGGCTGGGGAACGTATGGCGGCAATTGCACGGGAGCGAGCAGGGGTTGGGCGAGGCTACTCTGGCGCAGTACGACTTGCTTGGCGCGGCTGCGGCTACGTCTACGGTTGCGTCTGCGGCGAATCCAGCGGCGGGAAATAAGAACGTCAAGGACGCTTATGCGTTTGTGCTGCGCAAGATGGATGGGTCGGGTGTTCCGCTGGCGTCTTGGCGCGGAAAAGTTCTGGTGCTGAGTTTTTGGGCGACGTGGTGTGGGCCTTGCAGGGAACTTGAGCCGCAGTTTGTGCAGGTCGCTAAGAATTACGCGGGAAATGCGGATATAGCTTTTTACGCCGTGAATACGGATGAGGACGAATCGCTAGTGGTGCCTTTTCTGAGCCACGAAAAGTGGGATGTGCCGGTGGTTTATGCCGATGGGTTGGATGATTTTGTGAAAGTGCAGTCGTTGCCTACGGTGTTAGTCCTGGATCGCTCCGGAAAAATCACTTACCGCATCAATGGCTATCCGCCGGAGGGATTTGCAGAAAACCTTACGAATGCGATTCAGGCAGCATTCGGTTCCGCGCCTCAGTCGAACTAATTTCCCGCGGCTTTCTCGCCTGCTGCGTTGCGGGCCGCCAAAATTGTGCCTACGTGAATTGTTACGGTGTCTTGTACGCGGCGGGCGTAGCCGCCCGCTAGCGTAATCGCGACGGGACATTTATTTTTGCGGGCGTACTCGAACACCAGAGCGTCGCGGCGCGCTAGCCCTTCCATGGTCAGTGCCAGGCCGCCTAGCTGGTCTTCGCGATAGGGGTCGGCTCCGGCCACGTAAAGAATAATTTGCGGTGAAAAAGCGAGGAACGCTTTGCGTAAATGCTCTTCCAGAATCGCCAGATAGTCTTCGTCTTCGACGCCGTCGGGTAGGTTGATATCCATTGTGGACGGAGGCTTGATGAACGGGTAGTTGTGTAACTGGTGGATGGATAGCGTGAACACGTCGTCGTCGCCGCTGAAGATTGTGGCGGTGCCGTTGCCGTGGTGCACGTCGGTGTCTATAACCATGGCTCGTTCGATGGCCCCGTCGAATTGCAGGCGGCGAATGGCGATAGCTACGTCATGAAGCACGCAGAAACCTTCGCCGTGGTCGGGGCAGGCATGGTGAAAACCGCCGCCGATGTTCGCCGACCAGCCATCTTGGAGTGCGCGTTGTCCGGCGAGAATTGAGCCGCCGGCTGCCAGCCAGCAGGCTTCGATCAGCTCCTCGGAGTACGGGATTTCCAGTTGCTGGAGTTCGGGACGCGAGAGCGAGGCTGTTTTTAGTTTGCGGACGTAGGCGGGTGTGTGGATTCGCAAAACGTCGCCGTCGGTCGCAGCCGCGGGCGAGAGGAAATCGTTGCGGTCCGCGATGCCGCTTTGCAAGAGCTCTTGGTAAACCAGGCGATATTTTTGCGATGGGAATACGTGGTCGCCGAGGTTCAGGTCGTAGCGATGATTATAGATTAATTTGAAGGGCAGCACAGCTTAGCCAGCGTACCGCGATGTCATTGTGGGCGCAAATCGGGCGTGTGGAAATTTTGCGGCGCGATTTGGCTCGCAGATGCGAGGAGGGACGGGCTGTGGTAGTATTTTTGGCGATGCGCCGGGTGCAGGCTATTCTCGTGATTGTCGCGTTGCTGGCCACGCCGCTGGCTTTGCTGGCGCGCGCTGTGGATCCGGGCATGCCGGATTGCAACGGGATGTGCTGTCTGCCGCATGGCGGTCATCATCATTCTCGTGTGAACAATACTGCGCCCGCATCCCGTGAGGAAGGAATGGCTTGTCAGCATCGCGCGGTTGATCGCACGATGGATTGCAGCATGAGATCTGAACAGCCGCGCATGGATTACGGTTTGCTTGCGCCGTTCCCGCCGGCTCAGACTTCGGTAGTCGCTGCGATTGATCAGCCGAGAGTTTCGCGTCTCGTTGGATCGCAATTCCCTGCTTGCAATTTGTCCGCTGGTTTCCTCGCTGGTCCGTTTCAACCGCCGCGCAGTTAGCTTCGTCCGCAAAAGCTGAAAAATAAAAATTGAGGACGGAGGCTTTGTGCGTAGATTGATTTTCTGCTTGTGTCTCGCTGTGTTTCTGTTTTGTGGCACGCTGCTGCACGCCACCATTTTCGGAAAAATCCAGGGCATCGTGCACGACCCGCAGCACCGGCCGGTGTCTGGCGCATCGGTAAAACTACAGGCGATCACGTCGGATTGGACTCAGACAACTCAGACGGACGATAACGGCGAATTCTCGTTCACGTCGGTGCCGGTCGGCGATTACAAGATCACCGTCACGCAGGCGAAATTCCAGACTGCGGAGCAAACCGTTACGGTGGCTTCGAGTTCTTCTCCCATTCTGCATTTTCAACTGGCGATCGCGGCGCTAAATCAAACTACTACAGTTGTCGGGCAGGCGGACGTGGCCAACGTGGATTCGGTGACGCCCACGACGCTGGTAGATCGCCTGGACATTGCGCAAACACCGGGCGCGGACCGCACCAATGGTTTGGAGATGATTACCGACTACACGCCGGGTGCATACGTAACGCACGACATGTTGCATATGCGCGGCGGCCACCAGGTGGAGTGGCTGATTGACGGCGTGCCCATACCCAACACCAATATCGCGACGAATCTGGGCCCGCAGATTGATCCCAAGGACATAGATTATCTGGAGATACAACGAGGCAGCTATGATGCGCAATACGGCGATCGTACCTATGGCATTTTCAACATCGTGCCGCGCACCGGTTTCGAGCGAGACAATGAAGGAGAACTCGTCACCACTTTCGGCAATTGGTTCCAAACCAACGATCAGCTCAACTTCGGCGGCCACACGCAGCGCTTCGCTTACTACTTCAGCTTGAACGCGAATCGCAGCAACTATGGCCTGCAGGCGCCGATCGGGCAGGTGTTTCACGATGCGGAGAACGGCTATGGGGGATTCGCGTCGTTCATATTCAACCCGAGTGCGCAAAACCAATTTCGGGTGGTTGCTCAATTGCGGCAGGACTTTTACCAGATCCCCTACGATCCCGATTCTAACTCAGCCGGGAATCAGGTTTTCCCCAGCTTTGGCTTGCGCGATAGTGAGCGTGAACCCGATGGTTATGTCACCTTCTCCTGGGTGCACACGTTTAATCCAAACCTGCTGACGACCGTTTCACCCTTCTATCATTACAACAAGGCCAGCTATGACGCGTCGCCCAACGATACCCCGGTAATCTCCGACGTCACCCAGACGTCTAACTATGGGGGCCTGCAGGCTTCTGTTAGCGCACACGTCTGGAAGAATGACATTCAAGTCGGAATGTACGGTTTCGCCCAGCAGCAGAGCGAATACTTCAATAACGTCTTCAACCCTTGCGTCGCCCCTTGCATCAACACTCCCGCTTCGACAGCTGCGGTCACCGGAGGACTAGAGGAATTTTATGCGGACGATAAGTTCAAGGTGACGTCGTGGCTCACGCTGATAGCCGGTTTCCGGCAATCACACTTCAGCGCGGACATCACTGAGGACCACGTCTATCCTCGATTCGGCGTCGCCATCCAGATACCTAAGCTGAACTGGGTTTTTCGCGGTTTTTGGGGCGACTTCTATCAGGCCCCTCCTCTGCTGACTGCGACGGGGCCCCTGCTCGATTTGGCGAATAACCAGGGCGTTACGTTTGGGCCTCTGTTCGGCGAACGCGATCGCGAGTATCAACTGGGCGTCACGATTCCGTATCGCGGGTGGTCTCTGGACGCCGACACCTTTCAAACCTATGCGCGCAATTGGCTGGATCACAACAATATCGGCGAATCCAATATTTTCTGGCCCATTACCTGGGACAAGGCTCTGATCCAGGCATGGGAACTCACCTTGCGTTCACCGCGTATCTGGAACCACGGGCAATTTCACCTTGCCTATTCGAATCAGATCGCGCAGGCCAGCGGACCGATCACGGGCGGACTGATCTGCCCTACCCCGGTGAATCCGGTAACATGCCCGCTCTTTGTGCCTCCGGGGTATTCACCAGTGGACCACGACCAGAGAAATACTTTGAACGTGGGATTCAATGCGACACTTCCCTGGCAATCGTTCGCTTCGACGAATGTTTATTACGGCTCGGGATTTACGAACGGGACGCCGGATGCGCAATTCCCTGGGAACTATTTACCGCAGCACACCACGTTTGACATCTCACTGGGGAAATCGTTCGGGGAGAAATACACGGTGGGATTTACCGCGCTCAACGTTGCGAACCGGCGTGTGCTGCTGGACAACAGCCTGACGTTCGGCGGTTTTCACTTCAACGATCCGCGGGAAATCTACGTCGAGTTCAAGTACCGGTTCCACTACTGAGGAAAAATAGCAACAACTTGGTTATCATCGGAAGCGGACTGCGCCGGTGGACGGCACGGGGTAAATTGTGAAAGCGTTCTGCAGACGAATGCTGTTGCTGGTGGCCGTTCCAGTGATCGTAGTGATCGGGGCACTTTTTTGGCTGTGCGCTACGGGGCTGAACGCTCGCGACACGCCCGGCGCGATGGAAACGCAGTTGGCGATCACTTTGCAACGGCTGGCAATTCCGCGCGGGGCGCGCTCTGTGGTTAATCCGATGCAGGCGACGCCGGAATTGCTGCTGGAGGCGCGGCGACATTTCGCGGATCATTGCGCCAGCTGCCACGGGAACGACGGCAGCGGCGAAACGGAGATGGGACAGAAACTCTATCCGCGGGTGCCCGACATGCGGTCGGCGCAAACGCAAAATCTTTCCGATGGCGAGATCTATTACATTATTGAAAATGGCGTGCGCTTCACTGGGATGCCTGCATGGGGTGCGGGCGGCGGGAATGATCACGACACGTGGCATCTGGTTTTGTTCATACGCCATCTGCCCAAGTTGAGCGAAGAGGATCTGCAGGACATGAAGGAGCACAATCCGCGCAGTCCGGCGGATCTAAAGGAAGAAGAGCTGGAAAATGAGTTCTTGAATGAGCCGTCCGATACGCGGGGGCGGTCGAATCCACGTTAGAGGAGAAATTGCGATGCGCAGAATTGCTTCCGGATTACTGATACTTTTGGCGTTTTCTTTGGTGACGCTCGGGCACGGGACGGATAAGCATGTACTGGGGACGGTTACGAAAATTACGGACAGCGAAATCACAGTGCAGGCGCAGGACGGTTCATCGCAGGTGGTGAAGATTGCGCCGGACACCTCGTTCGTGAAGAGCGGCGCGAGTGCGAGTATTAAGGATTTGAAAGTGGGCGATCGCGTGGTGATTCATGCCAAGCCGGTTGGAAGTGATTTGATCGCGCACGAGGTGCGGTTTGGCAAACCGCCCGCAGCGAGTGCTTCTGCTGCTGCGAAGAGCAATTGAGCTGCGGATTTAGTTTTCGCGTTCGAGGATGAAGTCGGGAACGGCCAGCAGGGCGCGGCGGTATTCGGTGTCCGGCAGGACTTCCAGGCTGGCCTTGGCGCGGCGGACGTATTCTTTCGCCATTTTCGTGGCGCGTTCCAGGGCTCCGGTTTCGCGGACCAGCTTCGCGATTTCTCCGGCGCGGACGCTGCGGAAATCGCGCTCTTCCAGAACTTTTTCCACCAGGCAGCGGCCGTCGCTGGATGCGTGCGCGTGGCCGTTGCCGTCGGCATCCGCGGCGTGCGTTGGGCTCGCTTGCAACGCGAAAATCAGCGGCAGAGTGACTTTGCCTTCTTTCAGATCGCTTAGCACCGGCTTGCCGAGTTTTTCCGGCGACGCGGTGAAATCCAGCAAATCGTCCACCAGTTGAAATGCCAGGCCCGCATTACGTCCGTAATCCGCCAGGCCGTCTTCGATCTGTTTGGACTGCTTGCCGAGCACGGCGCCGAGACGCGCGCATCCGCTGAAGAGGCAGGCGGTCTTGCGATAGGCGAGTTCGGTGGCTTCGGCTTCGTTCAAATCGATTTGACCCAGGCGGGTGAGCTGCAGGAGTTCGCCTTCGACCATGTTCTGCGTGAGGTCAATCAGAATATCGAGGACCGCGAAATTGCGTTCGCGCAGGGCCATCTCGAAGGACTGCATGTAGAGCCAGTCGCCGGCGAGGACGCTCATGTGATTTCCCCAGCGCGCATTGGCGCTGGGGCGGCCGCGGCGGGTGTTCGCGCCGTCAATCACGTCGTCGTGAATTAAAGTGGCGCTGTGAATCATTTCGACGACCGCGCCCAGGCGGATGGCGCTTGCGCCGCGATAACCGCAAGCGCCGGCGGCGAGCAGCAGCAGCGCGGGACGCAGGCGCTTTCCGCCGCCTTCGCGCAGGTAACTGGAAATTTCACAGACCGGTTCGATGGCCGCGCCATTTTGCGCCGCAATTTCCTGTTCGACGAGCGCTAAATCCTCGCGAACGAGATCGAATATACCCTTTGCGATTTGGACAGCGAAAGCCATCCTGGGGTTCACCTTGGCCGGGCTGGAATTTCCAGGCCGCCTAGCCGGAAAAACCGTCTGAAATTCGCCGCGGTCGCGGCGGCAACTTCTTCGCGGCCCAAGTTTCTCACATTCGCAAGCGTCTGCGCTACCTCGACTACGTGAGCGGGCTCATTTCGTTTTCCGCGTCGGCCTTGAGGCGAAAGAAAAGGCGCATCAGTTTCGGTGAGGATTTGGTCGAGCGGGAGCTCGCGGGCTACCTCGCGCATCGATTGCGACTTCGGGTAGGTGATGTTTGCGGCGAAGGAAACCAGGAAGCCCATCTCGAGGCCGCGTTGGGCTTCGCGCATAGTGCCGGTGAAGCAGTGAAAAATTCCGCCCAGGCCTGTCGGCTTCCACTCTTTTTCGAGGATGGCGAGGCAATCGTCCCAGGCGTCGCGGCAGTGGATTACGATCGGCAACTTTGCGTTGCGAGCTAGCTCGAGCTGGCGGCGGAAAACTGGTTGCTGGATTTCGGGAGGTGGTTCTTCGTAGTGATAGTCGAGGCCCATTTCGCCCCAGGCTATTACTTTGGGATTTTTCGCCAGCTCCTCGAGTTCTGCGTAGTTTTGATCTCGGGCTTCGGCTGCGTGTTGCGGATGGATGCCGATGCTGGCGTAGATCCAGTTGTAATCTTTCGCTACTTCGATTGCGGCGTCGAGGCGGTCTGGGCCGGAACCCCCGCTGCCGATGGCGAGGACGGCTCGCACGCCTGCGGCTTTTGCGCGCTCGAGCATTTCGGCGCGATCGGCATCGAATTCTTCGGATTCCAGGTGCGCGTGTGAGTCAATAATTTCCAAATTCGGGGCGCCTCCATTCTTGCCTTTAGCTTTTGACAGCTAACTCTTCACTGGTTCTTCCCTTACTTTACTTTTGCGCCTGCAGGGACGTCTTCTGCAAACGTGCAGAGGACCGGCTTGCCGTCCGGGCCTACAGACGCAGCGAGCAACATGCCGTTTGATTCGAGGCCGCGCATTTTTCTGGGTGCTAGATTTGCGACGATTACTACTTTGCGGCTAACTAAATCTTCTGGCGCGTAGGAAAGCGCGATGCCTGCGAGGACTTGGCGGACTTCGTCGCCGATGTCCACGAGGAGCTTGAGGAGCTTGTCGGCGCCTGGAATGCGTTCGGCGGACTTCACTACGCCTACGCGCAGTTCCACTTTGGCGAAATCTTCGATGACGATTTTGGCGGCTACGGCGGGGGACCCTGCTGCTCCGGCCGCCGTTGCAGCGGCGGGCGCGGCTGGGTCGGCACTCGTCGCTGCAGGCTGCGCACCTGCTGGGTTGCGTATTTCGTTTTCCATGGTTTCGATCCTCTCCAAGATTTCGTTTTTATCTGCGCGGGGAAAAACGCCTTCAGGTTTTCCAATCCGCGTTCCGGGCTTTAGCCCACCCCATTGCAAATCGTTGATGCTTGCGTTTTCGATTTTTCCTGCTTGGCCAAGCTGCTCCCAAATCTTTTGCGTCGCATCGGGAATCACCGGGTGCGCCAGGACGGAGACAATCCTGAGCGATTCGGCGGCGACGTACAGTACTTGTTCCAACCGTGCCTTTTGCGCGGGGTCCTTTGCGAGGGTCCAAGGCTTCTGTTCGGCGAGATATTTGTCGGCGATTGCCACCGAACCCCAGAGGAGCGTTAACGCATCCGAGAATTCAAATTTGTCATAGGAGTTACGGATCTTGGTGTGGAAAGTCGTGGAAGCAATTCCGCGCAGATTCGACGGCGCGGCCGTTTGCGCTGGAACTACACCGCCGCAATAATTCTCGATCATCGTTAGCGTGCGATTGCTGAGATTGCCGAGGCCGTTTGCCAGGTCGGCATTGTAGCGGGTGATCAGGGCGTCTTTGCTGAAATTTCCGTCTTGGCCGAAGACCACCTCGCGGAGCAGGTAATAGCGCAGAGCGTCGTTGCCGAGCGCTTTCACGATCGGCTCGGCATAGGCCACGTTGCCTTTGGACTTGCTCATTTTTTCTTGTTCGAACAGGAGCCAGCCGTGGGCTTGGATTCTGCCGGGCATGTATTCGGACATGGGTTTGTCTGGGAAGGCGGCCATCAAGAACGCGGGCCAGTAGACGGCGTGGAAGCGGATGATTTCTTTGCCGATCATGTGGACGTCGGCGGGCCAGAATTTTTTGAAGCGCTCACTGTCTTTTTTGCTCGCGGTTTCGCCGTCCACGAAGCCGATTCCGCTCATGTAGCTGGTGAGCGCGTCGTACCAGACGTAAAAGACATGTTCGGGATCGCCGGGCCAGGGGATGCCCCACTTGATTGTCTTGCGGCTGATGGAAAGATCTTTCAGGCCACTTTCGACGAAACTCTTTACTTCGTTCAGGCGGAAATCCGGCTGCACGAAATCCGGCTGGTCTTTGTAGAGCTGCAGAAGTTTTTCCTGGTACGCAGAAAGGCGAAAAAAATAATTTTCTTCCGAGATCAGCTCGGCGGGGCGGCCGCAGATCTGGCAGTCGGCTGGCTCCGGCGTGTCGCTCACATAAAGGTTGTCGTAAATGCAGTACCGGCCCTCGTATTTGCGTTTGAAGATAGCGTCGGGCGAGACGCGCTGAGTGCGGCGGACGAGATTTTGCACGGCTACGGCGTGGCGCGGCTCGGTGGTGCGGACAAAATCGGTGTAGCTGATGCCGAGCAGCTTCCAGAGATCCCGGAAAATTTGCTGGTTGCGGTCGACCAGGTCGGCGGGTGAGATGCCGAGTTTTTCCGCGGCGCGTTCGATGTTCACGCCGTGCTCGTCTGTGCCCGTAAGATAGGCGACCTCGAAGCCGCACATGCGTTTGTAGCGCGCGATTACGTCGCAGACGATGGTGGTGTAGGCCGAGCCAACGTGCGGGCGGGAGTTCGCGTAATAGATTGGTGTGGTGAGGTAATACTTTTTCTCGGGATTAGCCATGAACTATGCGGGTTTCCCGTCCGAGGTCGCGGTCTGCGCTTGCGCTTCGACCCATTTCTGAAATTGGAAGGTCGCGGCCGCCAGTACATTCTTCAGCGGGATGTTTTGTTGCGTGGCGATGCGGCGACAGTCTTCGTATTCGGGCGTGGCGTTCAGTACCGAGCCGTGCAGGCGCGAAATTTTCATGCGGACTTCGCCGAAGGGTGTTTCCACGGTGAGTGATTCTCGAGCGAGGGTTTTGCGGCGGACCTCATGGGTGCGCACGCCGATGGTGGTGGTCTCGCGGAATATGAGATCGACGAGGCGGCTGACGTTGTGCGGCTCGCTGAGTAGGGTGACGAGCTGGCCGGGCCTGTTCTTTTTCATTTGCACGGAAGACGAAAATACGTCGAGGGCGCCGGCTTGCAGAGCGCGTTCGACAAAATAGCCGTAGATTTGCGGGCTCATGTCGTCGATGTTGGTCTCGATTACGGTTACGGGCGCGTCCCAATATTCTGCCGGCTCGGTGACTGCGGATTCGCCGATCAGGAGGCGCAGGACGTTGGCCTTTTCTTTCAGGTCGGCGCTGCCGGCGCCGTATCCGATGGCTTTCAAGGTCATTTTCGGGATTTCGGCGTAGCCTGTTGAGAGCGTGGTGGCGATTGCAGCGCCTGTGGGCGTCACTAATTCTTTGGCGATGCCGCTGGTGAACAGGGGCGCGCCTTTGAGCAGCTCGGCGGTCGCGGGCGCCGGGACGGGCAGCAGGCCGTGCGCGGTTTGTACTTGGCCTGCGCCCACGTCGAATGCGGAGCACGCGAATTCGTCAATTCCTAGCAGTTCGAAACCGATGGCGGCGCCTACGATGTCCACGATGGAATCGACTGCGCCTACTTCGTGGAAATGGACTTGCTCGATGGGTTGCTGATGGACTTTTGCTTCGGCTGCGGCGAGGCGGGTGAAAATGTTGCGGGCGCGTTCTGCTGCGCGGGGCGCGAGCTTGGCGTCGTCGATTCTGCGCAGGATGATTGACAGGCCGCGGTGGTGATGGCCTTCGCTGGTTTCTACTTTCACCTGCGTGGCGAAAATTTCGCCGCGTTTTACTTTGCTAGCGGAGATTGACCAACCTTCCAGGCCTAGCTTGCGCAGGTCGGCTTCGATGGCGCGCAGGTCGGCGCCGGCGTCCACCAAGGCGCCCAGGACCATGTCGCCGCTGATGCCGGAAAAACAGTCGAAATATGCGTGCCTTATGCTTTTCATCGGATGGTGTAAAGCGAATCCCGTCGCAATGGGAAAAAACGATACTAGTCTGGCCTTCCAGCGCTGTCAAATCTGCCGGAGCCGGCGGCTTTGACGGTTTCTGCGGGTTTACCTATAATCGCCGGATTCACTTTGCATAGGGAGCCACGTGTATAAAGCCGTCGAAGAGCGGTTTCGCAGGGCGCTGCGGCAGCATATTCATGAGCGCTACAAGACGGATGTGCCGATTGTTACGGAGCGTCCGCCGAAGCTTTCCATGGGGGAGGCTGCTTCGCCGGTTTGTTTCGAGCTGGCCAAGCGGCTGAAGAAACCGCCCCGGGCGCTAGCACAGGAAATTGCGAATTCGCTGAAGCCGATTGCGGGGATCGCGCGGGTGGAAGTGGCGGGGGGCGGATATTTGAACGCGTTTTTCGGCCGGGCGGCATTTTTTCGTGCCGCTGCCGAGGAAGCGGGTCGGCAGGCGTTGACCGCGGAAGCCGGGGCGACGAAGACTGTGGTCGAGCACACCAGCATCAATCCGAACAAGGCCGCGCACATTGGACATTTGCGCAATGCGGTGCTGGGCGACACGTTCGCGCGTTTGTTGCGGCATTCGGGGCGGCGCGTGGAGGTGCAGAACTATATAGACAACACCGGAGTGCAGGTAGCGGATGTGGTGCTGGGATTTCTGCACTTGGAGAAAAAATCCTGGGCCGAAGTTCAGGCGCTGACGGAGGCGCCGAAATTCGATTATTTGTGCTGGGATTTGTACACGCGGGTGACCTTGTTTCTGGCAGAGGACACGGCGCGTTTGGAATTGCGCAATCACATTTTGAAGGAGATCGAAGAGGGTGAGGGCGACGCGGCGAAGATGGGGGAGATCATCGCTACTGCGATCAACTACTGCCATCTGCGGACGTTGGACCGGCTGGGAATTGACTACGATTTGCTGACGCAGGAGAGCGACATACTGCATTTGAAATTCTGGGATGCGGCGTTTGAGATGTTGCAGCGCAGTGGGGCGGTGCAGCTGGCTGCTTCGGGGAAGAATGCGGGGTGCTGGGTGATGCAGCTGCCTTCTGACAAGGAAGCTGCGGCGAAGGGTGCCAGGGAAGGCGCCTCGGAAGCAGCTGCGGTTGGAGAAGAAGCTGAGGAACCGCCCGAAGAGGCTGAAGCGAAGATTATTGTGCGCTCGACCGGGACCGTGACTTACGTCGGGAAGGATATTGCGCTGCATCTTTGGAAGTTTGGGCTGCTGGCGCGGGATTTTCATTATCACCATTTTTATACGCATCCGGATGGGCATCAGGCTTGGATTACGGCTAGCGAACGAGATGATCCTGGCGCGCCGGCGTTTGGCCACGCGCACGAAGTATTTAACGTGATCGATTCGCGGCAGTCTTATCCGCAGCAGGTGGTGGTGGCGGGCTTGCGGGCGCTTGGTTACACGGCGGACGCGGATCATTTGAAGCATTTCGCTTATAACGTGGTGGCTTTGACGCCGCGTTGCGCGCAGGAGATGGGCTACGAAATTCCGCCGGAGGATGCGAAGCGGCCCTACATTGAAGTAAGCGGGCGCAAGGGACAGGGCGTGAAGGCCGACGACTTGCTGGACCGATTGGAGACTAGCGCGCGGGAGGAAGTGGATTCGCGGCATCCGGACAGTCCTGAGGGCGAGCGGGCGGCGATCGCTCATGCTGTGGCGATTGGGGCGCTGCGGTATTTCTTGCTCCGGTTTACGCGGTCCACGGTGATTGCGTTTGATTTTAAGGATGCACTGAGTTTTGAGGGCGAGACGGGGCCTTATGTCCAGTATGCAGTGGTGCGTGTGAATGGGATTTTGCGCAAGGGGGCGGAGCTGGATTCTCGTTTGGCTGTGGAGGATGCGGCGAACATTGCGCGGCTTCGCAGCGGCGAGTTGGACGCTTCACGGTTTTTGCTTTCGCCGGAGTATGAAGATATATGGGATCTGGTTTTATTGGCTGGGTCGCTGGACGCGCGGTTGGAGCTTGCACTTGCGGCGCAGGAGCCTGCTGCAGTGGCGCGGTTTGCGTTTGAATTGGCGCAGAGTTTCAATGGGTTTTATCACAAGCACAATATTAATCGGGAGTCGGATGGGGAAAAGCGCGCCTTTCTGCTTTACGTGACTGCCCTCGTGCGCGAACAGTTGGTGACGACGCTCGGGTTGCTGGGGATTACGGCTCCGGAGAAGATGTGAGCGCGAAATTGACGGTTGAAATTTAACGGTTCAAGGCGGACTCTAACAAGATACTGCAACCGCAGTGCCGCGGAGAACACCAAAGGACAAGTCAAATACGCCCGCGTAAAAGCAGGCGGTCGCTACCGAGTCAACTCCCGCGGCAACGCCAAAGCAGCCGGCGCCTGTGCGACTTAAAGCTTCATCGCGAAGTCCACGATGGAGCGGATGGCTACGCCTGTCGGGCCTTTGGCCAGCCAGGGCTTGCCGTCATCTACCCAGCACGTTGCCGCGATGTCGAGGTGGATCCAGGGGGTATCTTCCGCGAATTCTTTTATGAACCAGGCACCGGTGATGGCGCCGCCGCCTTTACCGGAACCGGTGTTGCGGATGTCGGCGATATTGCTTTTGATCATTTCCTCGTATTCGTCGTCCATGGGCATGGGCCACATTTTTTCGCCGACGGCTTTGGCGCTTTCCAGGAATCGATCGAGGTATTCGCGCGGCGTGCCAAAGGCGCCGACATGGACGTTTGCGAGTGCGACCTGGATGGCGCCGGTGAGCGTGGCTGCGTCGATCAGGTGTGTGCAGCCGAGTTTGCGCGCGTAGAATACGCCATCGGCGAGGACCATGCGGCCTTCCGCGTCTGTGTTAATTACTTCGATCGTTTTGCCGGACATGGCGACCTGCACGTCGCCCGGTTTTTGCGCGCGTCCTCCGGGCATGTTCTCTGTGGCAGGAATTACGGCGATTACCGGGACCTTGGGCTTCAGATAGGCGATAGCGCGCATGGCGCCGAGCATCGTCGCGCCGCCGCCCATGTCGTACTTCATTTTTTCCATGTTGTCGGCGGGCTTGATGGAAATGCCGCCTGTATCGAAGGTGACGGCTTTGCCGACCAGGCCGAGAACGGGAGCATCGGGCTTGGCATTTTCCGGGGTGTAACGGATTACGATCACGCGCGGCGGCTCGACGCTGCCTTGCGCGACGCCGATGAGCGCGCCCATTTTCAGTTCGGAAATTTTGCGCTCGTCGAGAATTTCGACGCCGAGACCGACTTCCTTGGCCATGGCTTCGGCGCGTGTTGCCAACATGCGGGGAGTGAGGCGGTTGGAAGGCTCGTTGATTAGGTCGCGGGCGAAATTTTGCGATTCGGCGATTACGCGACCGTTTTCGACGGCGGCGGGCAGATTACCGTTTTGGGTGGCATCGAAACCGGCCAGCAGCACGGACTGGATCTCGCGATTGGTCTTCTTGTCCGTTTGATATTTATTGGATTCGAAATCGGCGACACCCAGGCCTTCGGTGACGGCTTGTGCGGCCGCTGGTCCGCGTTCCCCTTCGCGCGCGAGGAAAACAAATTTCTTCACGCCGCGCGATTTCAGATAACGGAGCGCGGTGCCGGCGATTTTGCGCAAGTCGGACTGCGCGAATTTTTCAGGCTTCCCTGCACCGACCAACAACAGCCGCTTGGCGTCCAGACCTTCGGGAAAATGTACAAGGACCAGCTCGAGGGCTTTGCCGGTGAGTTCACCGGTTGCCACCAGGCCGGCGAGGCGACCGTCCATGGCATGGTCGATGTCGCTTAGTATTCCATCAATTTTGTTCTCTTTGTCGAAGAGGTAGGTGACGATAGCGTCGGCTTGGATCGACGCGTACGGCTGGTTCTCCAGTTGAATCTGCATGTCTCCCTTTCACTTTTAGCGCCGGCGAGAGCGATACATCGCTTCGCTGGCTTCACGTTTTGCTTCTTTTTGTTTTTCGGATTCGCGGCGGTCGTGGAATTTCTTGCCCTGCGCCACGGCTAGCTCGCATTTGGCGATGCCGTCCCGGAAATAGATTTTGGTGGGGACGATGGTCATGCCCTTCTGCTGGGTTTGCACCAGCAAGCGGTCAATCTCCCGGCGGTTCAGCAACAGCTTTCGTTTTCGAAGCGGGTCGTGGTTGCGGTAACCTCCGGCGAGATACTCGGGAATGTGGCAGTTTACCAGCCAAGCCTCGCCTAGGCGAATTTCGGCGTAGGCTTCGCGCAGCGTACCCTTCCCTTCGCGCAGGGTTTTTACTTCGGTGCCTACCAGGACCATGCCAGCCTCGAGACTGTCCAAAAGATGGTAGTTGTAGGAGGCCTGGCGATTCTGCGCAACAATCTTAACGCCTTCGTGTTGAGATTTATCAGGCTTGGATTTCACGGCAGAACTATCATAGCCGCCGGGGCCGAGCCGCCGCAAGTGACAGATGATGACGGCTTTCCGGGCACCGGTGCCCGAATTCACGAGATTTTCATGCAAACCTGCTGAGGCGCTTCTATTATTCATACGTCTAACACGGCTTTGGGATTCCTTGCTGCGTGCCAGGACGGGTGCTAGACTCTTCAGGTAACAGCCTACCCGTCGGAGGAGTGCTTTTGCGCCGTTCCGGATGCTTTTTACTCTTGGTTGCCGCTGCCTTGTTGCTGGGCGGTTGCCCTAAGGGAAATCAAGACTACGAGGAGGCGCGCAAAGCCAACGCCCTCCAGGATTACGACACCGCTCTGGTGCACTACGAGCGCGCCGCTCGCTCCGACCCAACGAACGCCGAATACAAACTGCGCGCAGCGCAGGCTCGCTACGATGCCGGACAATTCCACGTGCAGCAAGGGAATAAGGCGCTGAAGAACGGCGACCTGCAGCTGGCACTGGGAGAGTTCCAGAAGGCGCAGCTGATTGATCCTTCGAATACCGCGGCCGAGCAGCAGGTGAAACGCACGCTGGACCTAATGAACGGGCAGAATGGGCCCAAGACGCTGAATCCGGCGACGCAGCCGGACGAGCAGATACTGGCGCAGCCGCCGGAATTGAAGCCGCTATCGCGCGACCCGATCAACGGGCTGAAGATGACCAATGACGCGCGGGTGGTTTACGAGACGATCGCGAAGCTCGCGGGGCTGAGCGTGATTTTTGATCCGGACTTCACTTCGCGGCGCATTACCGTGGATTTCCCGAGCGTGACGCTGGAACAGGCGCTCGATGCTGTGTCGCTGGAGAGCAAGGCGTTCTGGAAGCCGGTTACGTCCAACATTATTTTTGTGGCGCAGGACCAGCCGCAGAAGCGGAAGGATTTGGACGATGAGGTTGTGCAGACTTTTTATCTTTCCAACACCCTGACACCACAGGATCTGACGGAAGTCGTGAACGGGCTGCGGGTGTTGCTCGATCTGCACCGGCTGCAGCAGGTGAACGCGCAGAATGCGATTGTGATCCGCGATACGCCTGACAAATTGCTGCTGGCCGCGAAAATTATCCGGGATATTGATAAGGCCAAACCGGAAGTGTTGATTCACGTGCAGGTAATGACCGCGAGCATGGACCGCTTGCGGGATCTGGGGATTTTGCCGGGGCAGACGGTTTCACTGGCTTTCACGCCGCGATCTTCAATTTCACCTTCCACTTCGACCTCTACCTCCACTACCACTACGACGACGACTTCGACCATACCGCAGGTTTTGCTGAGCCAGTTGAAGAATCTGGGAACGTCGGATTTCGCGCTGACTTTGCCGGGGGCTACGGCGAACGCTATCTTGACTGACGACCGCACGAAAATTCTGCAGGATCCGGAATTGCGAGTAACAGACGGGCAAAAGGCCACGCTGAAGATTGGCTCGAAGGTGCCGGTGGCGACGGGCAGCTTTCAGGCTGGAGTGGGCGTGGGTGTCACGGGAAGCTCCGGAGTCGTGAATCCCCTGGTAAACACGCAATTCCAGTACATCGACGTGGGCGTTAACATCGAAATTACACCGCGTGTGCATCCAGATGGCGACATCAGTTTGAAAGGAACCGTGGATGTGTCGCAAATTACCGGGACCAGCAACATCGGCGGAATCAACCAGCCGGTGATCGGGCAGAAGAAAACGGAAATTGACGTGCGGTTAAAGGAAGGGGAGCAAAACATTTTGGCGGGCTTAATCGAGCGCACGGACACAAAAAACATAAACGGCATTCCAGGGCTTGGTGAAGTGCCGCTGATGGGGTATTTGTTTTCGGATAATAGCCACGAAGTGGAAGAGGATGAAACGCTGATCGTGATGACGCCGCATATTCTGCGCTTGCCCTCCCTGACGGCTGCAAATCTGCAATCAATGGCGGCGGGCACCGATTCGAACGTGCGCGTTTATCGAGGAGATGAGGCGCCGACGGCCGCGACACCTGCGGCAGCGCCCGCGGCTCCCGCTGTGCGACAGAATTCTGGCCCCGTTGCGCCGCCGGCTCCGGGTGTGACGCCGACTGCGATGGCGCAGGCAGCTCCCGCGCAGGGCGGGTCCGCGGCGGCGCAGCTGCATTTTGAGCCGGCCACGGTGGTGTTGAAGGCGGGCGATACAACGACGCTGGGCCTGGCGGTTTCGAATGTGCACGATTTGTATTCGATTCCGCTGATGATTCATTTCGATCCGGCGGTGGTGCGCGTGGAGGAAGTGCGCGACGGTGGGTTCCTATCTGGAGGATCGCAGCAGGTGGCCGTGGTGCAACGGATTGATGCGCAGCAGGGGCAAGTGATCGTTTCCGCGACGCGGCAGCCCAACACGCCCGGAGTGAACGGAACCGGGACTGTGTTCGGGTTCGTGGTGCGCGCGGTGGGTCACGGGACGGCGCGGCTGCAAATTCTTCAGGTGAACGCTCATGACTCACAGCAGCAGACGATCCCGATGGTTTCCGGAGAAGCCACGATCCAGGTGCAGTGAGGCGCGATGAACTGGAATCGTTTCAAATCGAGTTCCCTTCTGCTTCCGCGCCGAAAACTCCCCGCCATGTCTTTTGCAATAATTGGCAGGCGACGCTCTGCTTCCGCCGTAGAGTCTGAATCAGGAATGTCGCTGCTGGAATTGGTGGTGGCCTGCGCGATTCTGCTGATTTTGGCGACGGCCTCCATTCCGATTGCGCGGAATACGATTAAGTGGAAGAAGGAAGAGCAACTGCGCTGGGATTTGCGACAAATGCGCGACGCGATTGACCGGTATAAGGACGCGTCGGACAAAGGGCAGATTCAGGTGAAGGCCGGCACGGAAGGATATCCGGAGAGCTTGGACGCGCTGGTGAAACCGACTCCGCTCACCGGGACAGCCACCGACAAACGGATCCGGTTCTTGCGCGAGATTCCGATGGACCCGCTCACCAAGAACAAAGATTGGGGGCTGCGTTCGGTGCAGGACGATACCGATTCGACCTCGTGGGGCGGGCAGGATGTGTTCGACGTGTATTCGAAAAGCTCTGGAACTGCAATGGATGGATCGAAATATTCGGATTGGTAGCGTGCCTTGGTGGGGTAGCTGAGGAAATGATGCGCGACGGATTCCATACGAAGACGATCCTTGGGCGACGCGGCTGCGCCTCCGGCACGGCGCGGCGTGACGCGGCTCCGCTTGGCATGGCACAACGTGGATTTACCTTGCTGGAACTGATGGTGGTGATGGCGATCATCGTGATTCTGATGACCATCGCCACGGCGAAATTCGAGCAGATGGTGGTGAGGGCGAAAGAGGCGACGTTGAAATCCGATTTGAAGGTGATGCGGCAGGCCATCCAGGATTATACGCGCGACAAAGAGTGCGGGCCTTCTTCGCTGGACGATCTGGTGAGCAACAATTATTTGCGGTCGGTGCCGAAAGATCCGCTCACAAACGAAACCGACTGGGTTACGAAATCCGATGACGTCGCATTGAGCCCTGAACAAAGCTGCTACGGCATTAGTGACGTCAATTCCTCTTCCGATAAGCTGTCGCCGTTTGAAAGCACGCCGTACAGTTCCTGGTAGTTGCGCGCAGTTTGCCTTCCGTTTTTTCTGCTGCGATCAATCGCGGTTTGCTTTTTCTCAGCGGGTCGGCGGGCCGTAGCGTTTGACGGCATTGCGCACATCCGCTATCATGATTGCGCGGGGTGGAGCAGCCTGGTAGCTCGTCGGGCTCATAACCCGGAGGTCGTTGGTTCAAATCCAACCCCCGCAACCATGGGCGCTCGGCGTAACTGCTTGAGCGCCCATCACTTTTTTCAGTTCAGAACTTCCTGCGTTCCCTGCCCCGGATTGTTTTCTGCTAACAAATAGCTAACAGAGGAAAATGCTGCCTCGACAGCGGCCGAGAGCTTCCGACCGTCTTGACTGATTGCGTGAGCGTATATGTCGATTGTTGTGGCCGAGGCGTGCCCGAGTCGTTCCTGGGCATCATCCTTCACCGGCGCCCCGCTATTGACGAGAAGGCTGCAGTACAGAGGGCGCAGGCCGTGAAGTCCGAAGTGATCCACCTCGGCCGCGTCCTGCGCGGCGTGCAGAACGGCGTGTAGCTGGTCCGGATCCGCTACCTCGAAGAATTCGTCTCGCAGCGGACCGGCGAGCGCCTCGTCGCGGGTCAGGGGAATTTCGACCTGTTTGAAGTCTAGGTGCCGCGATTTCTCTCGCTCCGCGATATACGTGTTGAATGCTGGTTCGAACGGTCTAACAGTTGGCTCAATCCAATGGCGCTCGGTCAGGGCATCGACTGTGAGCGTAGCGTTGAACTCAATCACGATTCGGAGGCGGCAGCGGGCGGGTCGTTCACCGTGCAGAACGAAGGGTTACGCAAACCTGCTCGTCGTGAACGATCGCACCGCCGCCCGACCCGAATGTCGCACGCACGGTAACGATAGACGTCCGCGACCTCGCGGTGGTCGACGGCGACGCGACACATGAACTCAGTAAACCAATCGCGCAAATCAAAATACACGCGTCCATTACGTAGGCGCGTCGGTTTGAAACCCCGAGAAACAGGAAGCTGAGCGCGAGAAATGTGAAGGAAAAGATAACGAGCGTCGATCCTGACTGCTCGGCGATGCCCGCCGAATCCCGTATCGTAAGCGTGGACGCGCCGTTGCCTTCGACGACGCTGGGGGAAAATTCGCACGTGTAACCCGGTGGAAGCCCGGCCGCACAGCTAAGTTGGGCAGTCCCTGCAAAGCCGCCCAACGAGAGGATCGAAATTCCCAAAGTGCCCTTGCCGGATTGCCCAATATTCAAGGCGTTCGAGTCAAGAGCCAGGTTGAATCCTGGCCCGGCCGCCGGCCAAACGTCGTTGAGAATCGGCGAGACCGCGGGCGCGAGTGTGTTCGCAGCAGTGAAGCCAGCAGTCAAATCGTGATTGCCGCTCGATAGCGGAGCGACTCGCAACGACGCGATTCCGTTGGGACCGACTGGCGCCGTCCCCAGGATCGCTCCGCTGTCGATAAACGTAACTCGCGCTCCCGTGATCACGCCTGGCGCGGCGATAAATGCCGACAGCAGCGTTCCCGACGGCGAAGTATTTTCGGAGACCGTCAGAGCGACGAAAACGGGAAGCAAATTCGATGCCGCACTCGACACCGTGACGGCCTGCGGCGCAGACATGCTGGCAGCAAATGGTCCGTTGGCATTAAAAGCCGCAGTGAAGGAATGTGATCCAGCGCCCAAAGACGCGATACTGTATGTCGCGTTGCCGTTGGCTTGCAGTCCCGACGTGCCGAGATAAGTGGCGCCATCAAAAAACGATGCGCCGCCAAAGGGCACGCCGGAGGTTGAGGAAACCTGGGCTGTAAGCGTGATTACCGTGCCGACCGTCGGAGACGTGGGGGAATATGAGATCGCGGTGGTGGTCGGATTTGCATTCACCTTGACACTGACGGGCGCAGAAGTGCTCGGCGAGAAGATGGCCGCGGTGTACACCTGATCCGTGATCGTGAAGCCGGGCTGGCTGTACCCATCGTACCTCGCTGTCAACGAATGACTCCCAGCTGCTAAAACCGAAACGTCATAATAGGCGACGCCACTGGTGTTCACCGTCGCAGCGCCCATGACATTCGATCCGTCGTTGAAGGTGACGACGCCTGCGGGGACGGCAGGATTACTGGCGACCTGCGCTATGAGCCGCACCGTCTGGCTCGCAAGCAGAGTCGAAGGCGTTGCCGTAAGCGTCGTCACCGTTGGGTAGTTCGGAGCCTCAACCACATGCTGAACGGAAAAGCTGCTGTTTGCGTAGGTTTTGTCCCCGTTATATTCCGCGACTACTGTGTGCGACGTGGGAACCAACTGGTTTGCATACGCGTAACTCGCCGAGCCGTTAGTGAGCGACACGGTGGCTACGAAGATGCCGTCCACGCTGAAGCTGACCGAACCGGTTGGAACCGGAGACCCTGAGCCCGTGCCTGACAGCGCGAGCGAAAGGGTGATCGTCTGATTGAAGGCGGAGGGCTCGGGTGACACCGACAATGTTCCTGAGATAGCCCCGCCACCGCCCGAGATTCCGCTTTTTTGATTGAAGAGAACCGTGACCGTTGTGCCGCCGGGATTGGCGGCGACGATGTCGGGCAAACCGTCGCCATTCACGTCGGCAACGCTGATGGCGGAGACTTGTCCTCCTGCAACGTAATCGACTTCGCCGGCAAACGTGCGATTCCCTTGATTCATTAGAACCGCAACGCTTCCGCCGTCGGTCATTGCCAAGTCCGGCTTTTTGTCGCCGTTCAAATCTGCCACCACGACTTGCGAATAACGGTGAGAGACGGGAACGAAAATCGGCGCTTGGAAGGTCCCATCACCGTTGCCAAAAAAGATCGCCAGCGGCCCGAAATTCGCTCCCGCGTTAGGGTCGGGGGCCAGGATGATGTCTGCGTTGCCATCGCCATCCACGTCGGCAACGGCTGCCACGACGTCGCTGGCAATCTGCGATTCTTCGATGGAATTGCCGTAAGTAAAAGTTCCGTCGCCCTTGCCTAGCCATATTTCAAGATGGTCGTAATAGTTCAAAACGAGGTCGGGAATCCCGTCGTTGTTTACATCCCCTGCGTTGTATAGCCCTGACTCAAGGGGGAGGCGTAGAGGGGTCGAAATCGAAGCAAACGAATCGCCGGTTTGACCCAGCGATACGATGACAGCGTCCCCGTCAATATATGCCATATCCGCGCGACCGTCGTGATTGAAGTCCGCCACGACCGGTGCCCCGTTGGGTACGGGCACGGGCGCGGAAAAATTGCCGTTGCCTTCTCCGAAAGCGACCAAGATTGAAGAGTTAGGTGGAAGAATCGAGGCGGGGCCGGCACTCAGATCCATTTTCTTATCGCCGTTGAAGTCTGCTGCGATGAGGGAAGCATTTGGCGTTTGAGAGCCGTAAGTTGAATTCTGATCCGCCTTGAGTATGAAAGAGCCGGTGCCGTTCCCCAGGAGCAATCGCGGAAATGTGGCCGCGACAGAGACGGCAATATCCGGGGAACCGTCCGAATTGAAATCGGCGACGGCCGCGGCGCCCACCGTATCGCCGACCTCGAAGAGATCCGCGCTCACGAATGTGCCGTCCCCATTGCCGATCAGGATTGCGATTCCCCCCTCAACCGGCATCGCCAAATCCAGCTTACTGTCCGCGTTGAAATCGGCGGCGACCGGCTTCGCGAGGCTGATATAAATAGTGGATGGTCCGCCGGAGACTGACTTTTGGGCTGCGCCGTAGGTGAGGCTTCCCTGCCCCAACTGAATTCCGACGCCAGTCGGGTTGGTGAAGCTCAGATCGGCAACACCATCGCCGTTGAAATCGCCGACAAGAATCAGCGGATTAGTGGTGGTTACGGAGCTGATGGTGGTGAGTGCTCCAAAGGTGCCGTCCGGATTGCCTTTGAACATGCCGAATGAGGACGGATACCATTGCGCGATCATGTCCGGATGTCCATCGCCATCCAGATCCGCAAGTATCAACGTGCCGGTTCCCGGCTGCCCCTCATAGGCAACGTAGTTCTGAAAAGTCCCGTCCCCGCTGCCCAGATACACGAGGAACCGAGCACCCAGGTTGTCGGTGGCGACGATGTCGAGGTGGTGGTCTCCATTGAGGTCCAGAAGGTACACGACTCCCTCGGTGAAGGTGCGAATCGTACTGGAGAAGGTAAAGTTTCCCGTGTTATTGCCCAAAAGCACGTACAAAGCTCCATTCAAGATATCGCACAGTACGAGGTCGGCTTTGCCGTCACCATTGATATCGCCCACACCTGCGGGGCTGCGAAAGGTCGGATCGTCGCTACAGCAGGTAGGCTGAAATGTTGTCGAGATGGGCGATTGAAAAGTGCCATCGCCGTTTCCGACAAGGACCGCAACCGCCGCTTGCGTGTTTACGCTTCCTTGCAGAATGACATCGAGCTTGCCGTCGCCCGTGACGTCTGCAAGGGTTACAGCGCAACAAATGCCCGCGGGGAGACTGATGTCCTGGCCGTGAGTAAAAGTTCCGTCCCCGTTTCCCAACAGGACGTGCAGCGAATAGCTGGTGGTGCCATCGACGTAAACAAGATCGGGTTTTCCGTCGTGATTGACGTCCGCAGTGGCGATACCGGCGACGTCCGTGGCCGTAGGAATAATCGGCGGGTTCTTAAAGCTTCCGCCAGCTGGCGCTGCGGGAGTGGGGGCGCAGACGAACGACAAAACAAGGAGTAGAACACACGATTGCCATCGGAACGTTCGCATATCAGGGCCGGATCCCTATTCGGATGCGTTTAAGAAACGGCGAACTATAACATGGGTAAGATTTCGACGGAAAGTTATTTGATTCGATTACGTAACCATTCAAGACACCGACGAAATTTGTTGACGACGACGGTCGTTATACGGATACTGACGTGCCCATTGCGTCGCAGACAGGGAATTTTGAATGGCCCAGCGTAATAGTACCCTTGGCGTTGCGGATCGGCTCCTCTGCCCAGTCCTGTTTTTGCTTTTTCTTTCCCTCGGAATTTCGAGCTGCGGCGGGAGCGGCGGCGGTGGTGGTGGTGGACAGCCTCCTCCACCTCCGTCCACGCCGGATTTCTCGTTGTCAGCATCGCCCAACTCCGTCTCCATCGTTGCTGGGTCCTCCTCGACTACCTCGTTGGCCGCGACGGCGCTAAACGGCTTCACGTCGCAGGTTTCGGTGCAGATGTCAGGGTTGCCGCCCGGAGTCACGGCGTCTCCGACGATGATTACGCTCACGCCAGGCACTCCTTCGACGATCACTCTGTCGGCCGCCTCCAACGCACAGCCCACGACGACGGCGGCCAACGCGGTGTTCACCGGGACGGCTGGATCGCTCGCGCATACGGCGGATCTCAGTGTTGCCGTGAAGTCCAACGGGGGAGGAGGCGGAGGAGGTGGTGGTGGTAATCTTTCAAGCCGAACCAAATACGTCCGCGATGATGCGGTTACCGAATATTATCTGTCGCTCAACGCGCATTGGGCGGTTTACAACACGTCCACATCCCACTTTTTCGTTACGGATCCATTTTCCAACCAGATTTTCGTATTTGACTCCGCCACTGAGTCGAAGATCGGAGCGATCACCGTCCCCGGCGCTTTTGGAATTGATCAGACACCGGACCAGAGCACGATTTGGGTGGGCACGATGGTTGGTGATGTGTACTCGATCGATCCCGTGAAAATGGCGGTGAAACAGAGATACTTGGCCTCCGCAATCGGACCGTATGGGTTTCCCGCATTGAGCACGCTGGTTCTTTCCGATGGTCGCTTGGCGCTGCTCGGCGCACAAGGTGGCATTCCCAGCGTTGACGGCTCAACGGCCATCGCAATTTGGAATCCATCGAACAACTCCATCGTCATTTACGGCAATACGTTCGATAGCTCGATCCCGTCGCTCCCCTACTGCAGTACGATGGAGAACATTGGCGGATTCGCGTTGAGCGCCGACCGCACGACGGTTCTGATTGGTAGCATTGACAGCGACGGAACTGTTTGCGAGATCAACGCCACGACGGGAAATCTGCAGTCCGCGGAGATCGGGAGTAGCTCACAAATCGTGGTCTCGCCGGACGGCAACTATTTAGTGTTTCGTGATTACCCCTCCAGCATAAGCCTCTACAGCGCTGAGACCCTCGCTCTGGTATCGCAGTTTCCAGTAAGCGGCGACACCAGCTCAGCTGCAAGCATGGTGTTCAGCCCAGACTCCAAAACAATTTACATGTCGAGTGATTCATTCGTTTACTCGTACAGCGTTGCGACAGGCCAGCAAACCGGCTGGACGCCGAATATCGTCGTCGAGTACACGCAGGGCGGCTCCGCGGTGGGTCCGGTTACAGGGCCGAATTTTGCGGCATTCGACGGGAGCGGACTTTTGGTTGGCCCGATGGAAGAGGGTTTCGGATTTATCGATACGGCCGCCATGCAAACCGGTGCTGTTGGCACAGAATTCCTGAATGCGTATCTCGATCCAGCGACCGGGCCGACTTCCGGAGGTACAGCCGTTCAGGTGCCTGTATTCCCGACGGAAACCGATCAGAGCAAAGTCTATTTCGGGAGCAACCTGGCACCGTCCGTTTCGGTTACCGGCGCGATCGGGACCATCACAACGCCCGCCGGCGCGGCCGGCCCGGTGGATGTTCGCCTATTTGCGAACGACGGCGGAATGCAACTGGTCCCTGATGGTTTCAGCTACGGGCCTTCGATCCTGGAGGTCTCTCCCGACGTCGCCAACGCCGACGGCGGCGGAACCGGGATCGTGTACGGGTATGGCTACGGAGACCCGAGTTCTTTCACCGCTCCTTCTAGTCTATCCGTGACAGTGGGAGGCAAAGCCGCTCCGGTAGTCGGCTACAATCCGATCGTGTATGGCGTCGATGCTCCTCCATTTCTCTTGCAAGCGGTTTACTACACGATTCCTCCGGGGACGCCCGGCTCCAGCGTGGACGTCGCAGTGACGTCGAACTCAGGCACGATGAAGGCGACGGCTAGTCTTTCGTATGGACCCTCCGCACAGCAATTCCCGCTGGCAGGAGCATCGCTCGCTCAAGGAGTCTACGATCCCGCTCGCGATCTGTACTACTTCACAGATGCGACGAAAGTTCAGGTGTTCTCGCGAACGCAAGCCAAGTGGCTCGCGCCGCTCGTGGACCTTTCGACGAAAGGAGCCCAACGACTGTGGGGCCTGGCGCTATCGCAGGACGGAACCAAGCTAGTGGTAGCCGACATCCAGGCGGCCTTGATCTATCTGATTGATCCTGCAAATCCTGCGACCGTGCAGTCGTTCGCGTTTACGTCACCGTACTTCCCCTCCGGAATTCTCGCCGATCCGGGTGGCATCGCGGTGACCAATTCGGGCGTCGCTTACATCACCGTTTACGTTCAAGGCGGCGACGGATTTGACGCGTTCTTCAGGTTGGACACAAATACTTCGACCTTAACGGATTTGCATTTAACCGGACCCGGCCTTGCTACGGACCAATATCTACGTACGGTGGTCAGTGCGGACAACAGTCGTGTGTACTTCAATGACGATGGAGCGGTCTTGAGCGTCGATACCTCGACCGGTGCGGTATTCCAGGCGACGAGCCAAGACGGTTGCTGCTACGGCAACTACGATTTGGCGCTGTCGCAAAACCAAACGCAACTGGCAGCGACGGGATACCTGTACGATACGGATTTGAATGCCGAATCGTTTGAAACACTGAACGACCGGGATGCGAATAGCGGCATTTCCTACGTGTATGGTTCGAAGCTGTCGCCGGATGGCAGCCTGTTGTTCCAGCCTACTTTGAACGGCGTTGATATCTACGATGGCCGCCTGGGAATTCTGCTGAATCGGGCGGCGGTGAGTTTTACGCTTTCTTCGAACTATGATGCGCTGGTGGAAGACGGCAAAGACAATGTGCTGGTGGCGATTACAGGACAAGCCGGAGACGGCGTGGCGATACTGGATTTCAGTTCCATCAGCGAGCCCGCGCCGCTGCCTTATAATTCGGACGCGGTGGCGCGAACGGATCGGGGCCCGTCGCCACGGCAATCGTTGGTCACGGGAGCGAACGCCCGCAAATCCCCGGGCACTTCGCAACGGCGGCGCGCGATACCCTTCATCACTCGGCCGCTGCCCCTGCGCTTTGATAATCGCACTACGGGAAATGCGCCTAACTGACCGGCTGTGACGCAATGCTTATCGGGGCTTGGGAGAGCATACTTGCGCATTTCGTCGGTCTCAGCGAACATGAGGATCAGCTTTAACTTCACAAATCCCGGATCCGACGTCTGGGCCGAAGACGTTTTTGGATTTCTGAACCAGTATTGCAGCAAGTAGTAACCCCTATCACCTTTGTCGACGAATCCAGCGAAACTAAGGAGACACCAAATGTCCTATGATGCTGCTCTCAAAATATTCAAAGAAAACCGGGAGAAGGTTAGTCCTGAGAGCGACCCCGCAATGTGGAATTTAAACAACGGGCTGTTCCACTTAACGACCGCATTGCGGGAAGATATTCACAAGGTTCAACAAACCTTGGCTTCCTTGAAGCGATAAACTTGGCCGCCAAATCGAAAGCACTTGTCGGTAAGCGGAAAGTACGAAAATCCACTCGGACGATAGGGCGTTAATCAATCAGGTGGATAACTTCCGAGTTGCTCGTCATCCTGGAGGAACTCAAGAAATCCTTGCTCAACAACTCTTTTTTTGGAGAAGCAAGTGATGCAATCTTTTGCATTCCGATGATATAAGCTGCCATGGCCATCTCGCGCTGACCAGCGTTCTTAGACATTCGGGAAAACTCGGAATCCTGCTGCGCGATGAGTTTTTGACCCCGTCCCGGTAGCGTTGATGCAAAAAGGCTTCCTGAAAACCGGGAAGCCCTTCTTTTTTGCCAAATCGCCGATTGTGCCGGAACTGTGCCGGTTCCCAAAGAAATGCGCCAGGATTGTTAGTCCTGGCCCGGTCCTGCGAACTTTTCGAATCCTACTTGGTGATCGAAAGCACCGTCCCGGTCGTGCCTTGGCGGTATGCCGTTCTGCCTGTTCGGCCGGGAGCAGTTCCGAATCGGCACGGTTTCTTGCTCGGCCTGCTTCTTCGGTACTTACTCGTTGTTTACCCAATAGAAATCTGGCATCTTCCTGTTGGAAACCAAAACGGCTGATTGCCGCCGAGTTGTTCCTGTTCCCCCGGGAACAACCGGGAACAAATCGCCACGACTCGCCCGCAAGCCCTTGTAAACCTACAGGAACAGAGGTTCGTTTTTCTTCGAAAGTGGTATCGAGAGTTCCATAGAAAGTGGGTATACACAAATACCACGAACTGAGTCAACCTTAGAGGGTGAACGCGTATCGGCGAAATGGAGTTCAAGCATTGTTGAGAATTCGGTACCGCCGCAATTCAAAAGGGGGCATCGTGAGTATTCATCACCGCTCAGCCATGATCGCGCTGCTAAATCTGTGTCTCGCAGCGCCTGGACCGTTGGCCGCACAATCGCACCAGGATTCGGGCCCCGGGATGAATCAGACAGACAGTGCCGTCCCCGGTCTTCACGACTTCGACTTCCTGGTTGGTCAATGGCAGGCCCATCATCGAAAACTGAAGCAGCGACTCGCCAATAATCACGAGTGGACTGAATTCGAAGGCACGTTGTTGAATCAACCGCTTATGGGGAGTTACAGCAATGTGGACGATACAGTGCTCAGCGTTCCCGGTGCTCCCTATCGTGGTGTTGCTCTGCGGTCCTTCGACCCGAAGACCCAGCAGTGGTCAATCTGGTGGCTCGACAGCAGGACACCATCCGAACCACTGGATCCGCCGATGATTGGAGGCTTCCACAATGGCGTGGGCACTTT
>Ga0209333_1000105_pt1 | contig 46572 bp, 43 predicted proteins | sample BlaSpr_A8_OM2_O3_FD_187982 | JGI IMG/M metagenome (GOLD analysis project Ga0209333, IMG submission 187982) | Forest soil microbial communities from Thunder Bay, Ontario, Canada - Black Spruce, Ontario site 2_A8_OM2_O3 (SPAdes) (version 2) | ecosystem: Environmental > Terrestrial > Soil > Boreal... | reverse complement strand
ACGCCTCGCACCGAAACACCCGGGTCCGCAACGGCAGCTTGGCTTTCACCACACCGCAGCCCGAGCAGGTCTTGCTGGAGGGATACCAGCGGTCAGCCAAGACCAGCTGCCCGCCATTCCACGCGCTCTTGTAACCGAGCTGGCGCCGGATCTCACCGAACCCGGCACCGGCGATACACCGGGCCAGCCGCCGGTTCCGCAGCATCCCGGCTACATTCAGGTCCTCAGCAACCACCCGGCCATACTCCGCCGCCAGCCCGCTGGTGAGCTTCGCGATGGCATCGGCCCGCAGATGGCGTACCCGAACATGGGCCCGGGCCAGCGACCGCCGGGCATCACGCCACCCGGCCGACGGAACCTGCCTCACCTTCGCACCGGCGGCCGGGTCGCGGCTGACCGGGCCGCGCCGCCGTGCCATCTGGCGACAGCGGCGGCGCAGCGTGGACAGCGCCTGCTCCAAGTGCTGCGGATTCGGCTGGAACCGGACCCCACCCGCCGAATCAGCGACCACAGCCAGGTGCGACACCCCCAGGTCGACCCCGGCCACAACGCCAGGCCGGCTGGGACTTTCTGCCGCCCGGGCGACCTCTGCCTGCAGCGACACATACCACCGGCCGCAGGCCTCCTGGCGCACCGTCGCCGAAAGGATCCGGGCCCGCCCATCGTCCAGCCGCCGGGCCAGCTTACGGGTCGACTCATGAGTACGGATCGCGCCGAGCCGCGGCAACCGCACGTGATGACGATCGCTTTCAACCCCGATCGCCCCCGTCGTGAACCGGCACGACCGCACCGAACGGTGCTTGGTCTTACGCCGCGGGCACCCCACCGGCGGCCCCTTGCGCCGCCCGCTCTTCGACGCCGCATAGTTATCGAAGGCTGCCGCCGCACCAGCCAGCCCCGAAGAGTAAGCCTCCTTGGAGTTCTGTGCCCACCACGGAGCGACGTCGTTCTTGACCTGGTTCCACTCCTTGCGCAGCGTCGGCAACGACCAGCCGCGCCACGGCGTCCGCTCGTCTTCAGGGACGCCATAGGACTCCTCGGCCTTGCACTGCGCCCAGGTCGCCAGCACCCAGCTCACGGCCCAGTTGTAAGCAACCCTGGCCGCGCCCGCATGCGATGCCAGGGCCCGCTCCTGCCGCGGCGAAGGATCCAGCGCATACCGGTACGCCTGAACAACCCAGCCCTCCCGGGCGACGAACCTGGCCATACCCGGACACTACCGGCGGGCACTGACAACCCATGCGGTCCGCGTACCCGGTGTTCACCACCCGGCGCTAGTGCTGCCTACCGATCACTCAATGCCCACTGGCAGATCGCACCGCGCAGCCTCCGGGACCTCGCCGGACGGCCGTGGGTCGCCGGGCCGCCCGGCACCGCGTGCGACCACGCCCTGAAGCGGCTCGCCGCCGAAGCCGCCATCGCCATCACGGCCGGGGATGTCTGCGTGGAGTTCCCCTCCGTCCTGGCCTTGGTCGCCGCCGGGCGCGGGGCGGCCATCGTCCCTCAGCTGGCCCTCGGGCAGACGCTGGTCACCGTCTGCACCGTGCCCCCGCTCGGCGGAAGGCACATCGCCGCCTGGTACCCGGCCGGACCCGCCCAGCCCACCCCGGCCACCGCTACCGTCCTCGACACCCTGGCCCAAGCCGGGGCAAGCACGCCGCGCCTGACGGATTAGTCGGCCCTGGGCCGACCCGGATTATTGGCTTGCGGCGACATGGCGGCGGGTCAAGGCTGGCTGCATGGCATTCTTTGACGACTTGCCGGCCCCCGAGCACGGCGCAGCATCCTGCTGTGGCCGGAAAACGAAGACTGAGCGCAGGGCCTTGATCAGCTAAGTTACTGGCGCCTGCGCGTGGCGTGTCCGCTGCCTCGTCTGAGCTGGCTCGATTCGGCTGGCGAACCGCTGGCCCCGGCCAGCCAGCAGCCTGCCTAGGCTGACCCGATCCGGGTCGCCGGGACACGGGCGGGGGCCGGGCTGAGCCCGACCCCGCGCCCCCAAGGCTCAGACGAAGCCGTCCAGGTTCGTGCCGGATACGACAGGGAAGGACGAGTTCAACCGAAGCATCCCGGGACACTGCTGGATGGAGCGCAGTTGTCCGGGTTGTTTATGCGAGCCCAGGACTGGTCTAGGGTCACGGTGCCGCTGGCGTTGTAGATGCCCCCGCCGCTGCCGGGGCCGCCAGCCGCGGTGTTGTCTTCCACCGCCGAGCGGGTCAACGTCATCGTGCCGCCGTTGACGTTGTAAATGCCACCGCCCTGGTCGGACGCCGTGTTGCGTGTCACCGTCGAGCGGATCACGCTCTCGGTGCCGTCGTTGTCATAGAGACCGGCTCCGAAGCCGGCGGTGTTCCCGTACACCGAGGAACCGGAGAGTGTCAGCGTGCTGCTGTCGCAGATGCCGCCGCCGTCCGCTACCCGGGCGGTGTTGTCGTGCACCGAGGACTGGCTCACCGAAGCTGTGACGCCGATTCCGGTGCTGTCGATGCCGCCGCAGTTGTCTGCAGAGTTGCCGAACAAGTGGGAGTCACGCACTGTGAGCGAGCCGTTGTTGTTGACGCCGCCGCCAGCACCCAGCGAGTAGTTGTCTCTCACCGTTGAGACGGTTACCACCAGGGTTGCGTTTACGGTGTTGTTGATACCCCCGCCCGGACCGTTCGATGCCGTGTTGCCGCTCACGGTGGAGCCGCTCACCGTCAGCGTGCCCTGGTTGTTGATCCCGCCTGTGCCATTAGTGATGATCAGGTCGTCCAGGCCAACCAAGGCGCCGCTGCCGACCGTCACGGTACGGCCTGCCTGATTGCCATCGAGCACTGCCTGACCGATACCGACAAGGGTCAGGTTGTTGCTGATGGTGAAGGGGCCGGTGCAGGTCCCTGTCACCAGCAGCGTCTCGCCCTTGGCAGCGCTGTCGATGGCGAGCTGAAGGGCGTTGTGGTTGACGTTGCAGTCCACCAGGTTCATTGGGCTCGCCGCGGCCGGGACCGCTCCAGCCAGGGCGGCTGTCCCGGCCAGCACCCCCGCGGCCGCCGCCTGTGCCCATCGGCGGCGCGCGACCCTGCCGATTACGATTAACATCTGCGTTCTCCTTTTCCGCTTAGTGCGAGCATGTCCGAATAAACAGTCTGGCTTTCACGTCATTATCCCGCGTGCACGCCGTGAGCGCACGTAACCGCAGCGCGAGCAATAGCAACCCGGTTGCTATATCAGGCCAACCTGGGAATATTTTGATAAGAAGGGAGAGTGAAAGTCATCCCTGCCCGTATGTTCATCTGGGAAATAGGCCTTCTAGAAAAGCCATGGTTTATCAAATTTTCCGACTAAACGGCACTGGGCGCTCATGGCGGAGGGGCTGGCCGGCGACGCCACGCCGGCAACTCACTAAGATCACCTTCATGGTCGCGCTGGATCACCTTGTCACCTCGGGCACCTTCTCCCTGGACGGCGGCACCTGGGAAGTGGACAACAACGTCTGGCTGCTTGGCGACGAGGCCGAGTGTGTGGTCATCGACGCCCCGCACGACGCGGACGCGATCCTGGCCGCGGTCGGGCCGCGGCGGCTGAGGGCCATCTTGTGCACACACGCCCACGACGACCACATCGACGCCGCCCGCTCTCTGGCCGACGCCACCGGCGCGTCAGTCTGGCTGCACCCGGCCGACCAGGAGCTGTGGGACCTGACGTATCCCGACTGGGTACCGGACCGCGAGCTGGCCGACGGGCAGAAGATCACCGTCGCCGGCGCCGAGCTTAGGGTCCTGCATACCCCGGGCCACTCGCGCGGCGCTGTGTGCTTCCACCTGCCCGACCAGGGCTGGCTGTTCAGCGGCGACACCCTGTTCTCCGGCGGCCCAGGCGCGACCGGGCGGTCCTTCTCGGACTTCGGCACGATCATCACCTCGATCCGCGACCGCCTGCTGGTGCTGGACCCTGGCACGGTGGTCCACACCGGCCACGGGGACAGCACCACCATCGGCACGGAGGCACCGCATCTGGACGAGTGGATCGCTCGCGGCCACTGACCAAGCTGGCCTTGGCTATCCCCGCCGCGCCCCGGCGGACGCTAGCGCAGGTAGCCCCGCAGCAGGCCGGCGATTCGCTCGCTGGCCTTTCCGTCTCCGTACGGGCACGGGATGGCCGCCAGCCTTTCGTCGAGGCCCTCGTCGCCGAGCAGCTCGCGCCCAAGGTCGCTGATCGCCGGTCCGGGCTGGACCAGGTGCGCGAACCCGGCCTCGATCGACTCCGGGCGTTCGGTTGAGTTCCTGACCACGATCAGCGGCCGCTTCAGCACGGTGCACTCTTCCTGAACCCCGCCGGAGTCGGAGACCAGGAGGCGTGCGTGCCGGGCCAGGCCGAGGAACGTCCGGTGGTCGGCCGGCGGGACGGGGCGCAGCCGGTCGAGCGCGGCGGTGAGCCCATGCCGCTCGGCCGCGGCCCGGGTGCGCGGATGCAGCGGGAGCAGCACCGGCAGGCCCAGCTTGCTGAGTTCGTCGAGGATCGCGCGCAGGCGCTCGGGGTCGTCGGTGTTCTCCGGGCGGTGGATCGTCGCCAGGACATACTCCCCGGGTTCGGCGCCGAGCCCGGCTACGATCTCGCGGGCCGCGGCGTCGTCGGGCAGCATGCCGAGGGTTGCCTCGACGATCGTGTTGCCGGTCAGCACGATCTTTCCGGCGGGGACGCCCTCGGCAACAAGGTTGGCCACGGCGCGCTCGGTCGGGGCGCAGTGCAGGTCGGCGAGGACGCCGACCACGCACCGGTTGATCTCCTCGGGCATCGCGCGATCATGGGAGCGCAGGCCCGCCTCGACATGCACGACCGGCGCGCCCGCGTAGTTTCCGGCCTGCGCGGCGGCCGAGACCGTGTTCGTGTCGCCCTGGACCAGGACCGCCGCCGGCTGCCGCTCGGCGAACATGCGGCCGAGCACCTCGACCATCCTGCCAACCTGGGCATGGCGCGCCTCGCCGCAGATGCCGGACAGGGTCTCCGGCTGGGGGAGGTGCGCACCCGCCAGGAACACCCCGGAGAGTTCTTCGTCGCGATGCTGGCAGGTGTGCAGGAATCGAGCGCTCGGTCCCAGTATTCGTATAATGGGCGCGAGTTTGACTATTTCGGGCCGGGTCCCAACAACAATTGCGATGTAGCGAGAATCGGCATTCTGTAACATCTCTGCTCTCTTGCGAACCGGGAAGACAGCTAGGTCTCGGTGGATGCGACGGCCGATTTTAACCACGCCGTGGACGACAATTATGAGCTTGCCGAGATGCCGCGCCGGCTAGCTCTTGTTTTGCCCATTTAGAACCGAATATGTCGGGGCCCAGAAATTGAGCGGACCGCGCAGCGTGGTTCGTCGTCCCACACGCAGCGTGACGATATGCTCCATGATCGCTACTGAGAGTAGCAGGCGTCATGTCATGGATGTCCGGACAATGAGAGGCGGCGAAGTGCACGTTGATGCCAGTCGGCCGCGGATACGCGCCACCGTGCGCGTGCGCTTCTCCCGGCGGGGTCGGCGCGTCGCTCGCAAGGCGTCGTATAACCCCGGCGGGCGGCTTCTGGCGATCGCGGTGTTCGCCGGGATCGCGGTGTTACTGCTCGTCTTCCAGTACCAGTTCCGGGACCTCGAGGCAGCGACAGCAGCGCGGATATACGGCACCCTCACACCGACGCTGGCCGCCCCCGGAGCCCCGATCGTCTGGTTCGGGCTCGGCGGTCCGGGCGCGTTCGGGCTGGTCATCACGCCGGATTGCAGTTCGGCACTGCTGATCGCGCCGCTCTGCGTGCTGGGCATAGGCCTGGCGATCCCCCGCAAGCTCGCGCTGCGCCGGGTCTGCGTGGGCCTGGCGGTAGCCGCGGCGTTGCTGGTGACCGGGAACCTGGCCCGGATCGGGCTGATCGCGGTGATGATCCGCCTGTGCGGCATCGGGACCGGATACCAGCTGGGGCACCTGATCCTCGGCTCGCTGCTCAGCGTCGTCTGCATCGCATCGAGCCTGACAGTCCTCACATTGATCATCACCGGCCGCGGGATGCGCTCAGCAGCCCGTCGTCTACTGCACGGGCGGAGGGTCGCAGCATGAACGGGTCCGGACTTCAGGTCGGCGTCGCATTGATCCAGGCGGTCGCGCTGCTGATGAGCGTCGCCTTTGTCACTTACACACTCGTCATCGTCGTCCACTACTTCCGGTACCGGCCGGCCACACCGGGCGACGGCAGCACACTGGCCTGGCACCTCTTCGTTCCGGCCCTTAACGAAGAGAAGGTAATCGGCGAGACCGTCGACTACCTGCGGGCTACGTTCCCGACCGCGAACGTGTGGGTCATTGACGACGACAGCGACGACCGGACCGGGCCAATCGTGTCCGTGCGTGCGTTGGCGGATCCACTGGTCCATCTCGTATCCCGCCGGGCGCCGGAAGCACGCACCGGCAAGGGGGACGCGCTCAATGCCGCCTACCGGGCACTCAACGAGTGGCTGCCGATAACGGCGGACCGCGCGCATGTGATCGTCGGCGTCATCGACGCTGATGGCCGCCCAGCACCCAACTGCTTTGACGTCTGCGCGGGCGGCACGCTGTTTGGCGACCCGGCCGTCGGCTCGGTCCAGGTCATGGTGCGGATGATGAACCGGGATAGCCGCACCCAGTTCCTGCATCGAGGCCGGCTCGTGAACTTCCTCGGCCAGACCCTCGTCCGCCTCCAGGATCTGGAGTTCCGGGCCCCGATCTCCGCGATCCAGATAACCCGCCGGAGGACCAGGACCGTCGGGCTAGGCGGCAACGGCCAGTTCAGCCGGCTTTCGGCGCTGGATGTCGTGACCGATGCGTGGGGCCGGCCCTGGCGCGGGGCCCTGCTCGAGGACTACGAACTCGCCCTGCAACTGATGATGGCGGGCCACCGCAACGAATACACCGAGGATACCTACGTCGACCAGGAAGGCCTGCCCGGCCTGCGCAGGCTGATCAGGCAGCGGACGCGGTGGGGCCAGGGCACCATGCAGTGCGGCATCTACCTGCGCCAGCTCTGGACGTCGCAGCACGTCTCCACCGTCGGCGCGCTGGAGGCCACCTACTACCTGTTCCAGCCGTGGCTGCAGATCCTGGGGACACTCGTCTATCCCGTCCCGATCGCGGTGTTCATCGCCAACTACCTGGCCGGGCCCCCCCAGATGAGGGAGTGGGCCCTGGCGGGCGGCTGGATGATCGTCGCCTATTACCTCACCATCGGGATTGGCCCGTTCATCGCCTGGGGGCCGATGTACCGCAAGCGATGCGAATCGCAAATGGATTTCGTCAGCGCGCTAGGACTCGGCGTCGGTTATTCGCTTTTTGTCTTGATCCTTTACGTGACATCATGGCGCGCGCTCATCAGGATCGTGCGGGGTCAGGCTGATTGGGCCAAGACGCGCCGCAACGGTGAATTCCTCAACGAGATCGAGGTCCAGAGCCAGCCGGCGCCAGTGGGCGGCATCCAGGTAATCAGAGAAATAATGGGAGGCAATTAATGACGAGGAATATGACCGGGATCGTAAAGATCGCGGGATCGCTGGCAATGGCCGGCGGAATCATCGCTATGGCAGCGATGCCCGCGGCGGCAGCCTCGCCGAACGAAGCGTATGGCTCGGCTGCGACCGGCCCGATCAGCGCGTCTCCGATCGGGCTGGCCACCTATCCGGGCACGTCGCCGGTGACGGTGTCGAACGCCAACATCACAGGCCTGCTCACCACGGGCACGGTCATCGACACGGCCGGCCCGACCAGCGCATCGTCGACGGTGTCGAACGTCAGCGCGACGCTGAGCACAACGGGCAGCCTGGGTGCCACGTCCGTGACGTCTTCGTGCACGTTCAACACCACCACTGGAGCGGTGTCTGGCACCGCTGCCATCAACGGAGGCGCTGTCCACGTGTCGGGCCGTCCTACGATCACGCTGGCCGCCAACCCGGCGAAGAACACCACGATCTCGGTCGCCGGCGTCGCGACGCTGATTCTGAACAAGCAAACGAAAGCGGCCGACGGCACCCTGACCGTGACGGCGATCTACGTCCGGCTGCTGGGCAGCACCCAGACGCTGTCGATTGGCGCGTCCGTGTGCAATGCGGCCAACCTGGCGCCGGTGCCGATGGTGCCTGGCAAGGCTCTGCCGTTTGCGCTCGGCGGGCTCGGCGTCCTGCTGATCGGCGGGGTGGCTTACCGGGCGACCCGGCGCGGCAGGTTCACCAGCGCGGCCTGAACCTTCGCTAGCTCCAGGGGCGCCGGCCTGCCCAGGTCGGCGCCCCTTCTCGGATCATCTGTCGCGGCTGGCGTCGCGGACGAGCATCTGCGCGACCACCTGGAACGTGACGCGGCGGGCGCCGGGCAACGCCTCGAGCGCTGCTCCGATGTAACGCCGGACCAGCGCCACCCGTCTGGGCAGCTCGTCGGCCGGGACGTCGAGCACCGCGCTAATCGCGGTCAGCAGCGCAACCTCGCCCGGCCTCGGTAACGAGCCGGGGGAGAGGATGCCGGGACTCGCTGGTGGCGTTCATACAGCGACGCGCTCCCGGCATGGTTCGAGAACCACGTCGGCCTGGAGAATGGCGGTACATCGAGGACCAGCCCAACCCATCTTCGTGTGCGGAGCCTGCCATTAGGGAATAGGCCTCCCATGGGAAGGGCGAGGCGGAGCGGCCAGCCCGCCGGTGGCGGTTGACCGCTCGGAGGGGTTCGGCGAGCGGTTGCTGGGCATGCTGCTCGACCGGGCTCACGAGATGCCGCCGGACCTGATCGCGCCGCTGGTGGCCGAGATCCAGTGGACGCTGCTGCCCCGCCGACCATGCTCACCCCGCAGGTTGCGCTGGCCGGGATCCTCGAGCCCACCTACGACGTCGCCGGTGACAGCTTCGACTACGCGATCAATGACAACATCGTGCACCTAGCGGTCATCGACGCGATGGGCCACGGCCTGAACGCGGCCATTCTCGCCACGCTCGCCATCAGCGTCTACCGGCATGCCCGGCGGGCGGGCGTCGGGCTCGCCGAGCTGTACGGGCTGATGGACGCAGCCGTCGACCAGCAGTTCGGGCCTGACCAGTTCGTCACGGCGCAGATGGTGCGCCTGGACATCTCCACCGGCCGCCTGCAGTGGGTCAACGCCGGTCACCCGGCGCCACTGCTGATCCGCGGCCACCGGGTCGTCCGGGCGCTGGAGAGCCCGGGAACCCTTCCGGTCGGCATCGGCGGTGCCGCACCTCACATCAGCGACGAACAACTCAGCCGCGGCGACCGGGTGCTGTTCTTCACCGACGGTGTCATCGAAGAACACCGACCTGGCGGGGAGCAGTTCGGCCAGGAGCGCTTTGTCAGCTTCGTGGAGCGCGCCGACTGCGCCGGAGGCAGCGTGCAGGAGATCGTCCGGGCCCTGTCGCACGCCCTGACGCGAACCCGAGGCGGCGCGACCACCGACGACGCCACCCTGTTCCTGATGGAGTGGCGAGGCGGCTCCGCCGACCACTTGGCCACCGCAGCTCTGTGACTGCGCGGGATCCGTGATGGGTCAGTCGGCCCACTGAGTCGTCATGACCAGTGCCGCGACTAGGGCCGCAAGGAAGGGACGGAGCCTCGCCCTGGCCGAGGTAGATGACGATGACCGGAAGTTGCTGTGCCGGCTCGCAGGCCTTGTCGCAGACGTTATAGCGACTGCGCGAAGCACACGGCCTTAGCTGCGCTGACGCTCCCTCAACTGACCGCAGCTATCCGGCGCATTCGCATAATTGCCTGCGGGCACCTTATCGTTTGCTAGAGGCCCGTCTGGCATTCAGCTATGCTGAACCAATGGCAATTACAAAGATCGCCCGGGATGCGAGAAATGTGGCGATTGCCCGTGCGGCTTGGGGTGGAAGCCAGAACTTTCTAGGAGCGCGGTGGGTCGAGCACCTTGTCGACAGTTCTCCCGTCAAAGTTCGCGAGCATGTGGCATTGTGGCTTTTATCACTGTCCCCTCACTATTTCTATGACCGGGATATCCGAGCTGAGGCGGAGCGGAACCGCCTGTCGCGTCAGGCCCTGTCCGATGTGCTTATCGCGCCACATCTCAACAAAGAAATGCGGGTTCTCGATTATGGGTGCGGACCCGGATACATGGCACACGCGGTGGCAGAGAGAGTCGATCATGTTTATGCTATCGATATCTCCCGCGGCGTTCTCGCGTGTGCAAAGGCCCTGAACAGGCGGTCAAACATCACCTTCCTCAGACCGGCTGAAGCCCGACAGAGGACAGAAATCGTCGATCTCGCCTACTCGTTTGCGGTGGTCCAGCACCTGAGGACCGAAACCCTTCTTGATGTGCTCGGCTTGATCGCAAAGATGCTCCGTCCAGATGGAGGTCTATTCCTCCATTTCGCTGTGCATGGTCAGGGAGGCTGGCGTACAGAAGCAGAGTGGGCGGCGGATCAATCAATGGTGGGCCGGGCAAAGCTGCGTTATGGTCTCAACTGCTTCGGCAGATCGGCCGATGAAATGAAAAAGCTTGTCACCAGCTGCGGGTTCACCAACGTGATGGTCCAGCCACTGAGTGGGACTATTACCGTCCCAGGCGACGATGACATCACCCACCAGCACTGGCTGACCGCACGGCGTTCTTGAAGGGCATCTCAGACTCTACAAATCTCTGGGAATCTGGTCTGGGCACTCGGCGAACACGGGAGCGCTGGGCCCTTGCAACGGGCAGGCTCGCGACGATGATCTAGCCGAGACCTGTGTACGAGGGCGATGCTATCCATCACAACCAATCTGGTGGTGCTGATGATCTCACCGCTCTTCCGGATTAGCTCGACTGGCTGCCGGATCCCCGTTGCCAAAAGCCTGATTCGTAGAAAGAGGCTACCACTAGTTAGAGTAGCTTGCTGACAACGAGTCGCGGGTACGATTCGGGTGCAAACGATTCACGCGCCCACTGGGCGGCATGCTTTCTCATTAATTCCAGACGGACGGGATCTTGTAGCATCTCGCTGATGGCCTTCGCAAGCGCTTCTGCGGATTCATTAACTGGGCCGGCACCGGTGACTCCGTCCATGTAAGCATCGGATGACCCGCCATGGGCAGGCGCGATCACAGGTGTTCCGGCAACTTGGGCTTCCAGTAAGACAAGGCCGAAACCCTCGCCGTTCGAGTTGCGGCCGATCCTGGTGCGGGTCGCTAGGACGAATAGGTCTGCAGACGCTAGCTGAATGGCAAGTTCGCCGTCGGTGAGCCCTGCTCGCAGAGTGCACCAGTCGTGGCTAGAGACTAGTCGTAGAAGGTCCGGAGGCGGTTCACCACTACCGCAGATCGTAAGCCGGATGTCTTTGCGGCCTTGCGCTGTGACCGCCTCTATCAATTGGAGGAGCCCTTTGTTCCGCCAGTCCTCGAGGCGGAAGGCCGTGGCCAACTGCGTTCCTTGCGTGGGACGCTGTGCCGAGGTGGAAGCAGCGACAAGTGTTTCGAACCACTTCTGCGATAGGGCAGGAGGCAAGATCGTCGACTGGCAATCGCCCGCAAGCGTGCCAGCGGTGAAGGCGCTTATTGCAACCGCACGCACGCCTGTGCGCCTCATAAGAATGCGCTCTACGCTTGTTCGTGGTCGATGTCGTTCATTCCAAACGTCGCTGCCGTAGCACAGAACCGATAGGCCATTGACCATTGGCTCACGTGCAAGCAAGGTGGCTACTGGCATTAGACTTCGGTGGCCGACGACCAACCGGGTGCGTTCCGGACTGGCACGCAGCAGTTTCCGCCCATCTGCCAACATTCTAAGATGGGCGCGCGGACCGGGTCGATTCAGGTTAATTCGCTGCGAAGTCACCTGCCGATCAGCGAAAGCCCATTCAAGCGTTTCTATGTAACGTTCGATGCCGCCGCCGAGCCCTTGCGAAGGCGCAAGCAAGAGTACTCGCTCACTCGTGCGGTAGAGATTTTCGTCCGCATCGGCTTGCCGAAGATCGGAGGCCGTGTCAGAGCGCATCCTGGGATCCTCCCATCTAGTACCGCCTGTCATGCAACGCGATGTGCTGCTTGGCTAGTAACGTAGAGAGTTTATAATGCTACTTTGCGTGACCGGCGCGGATTTCACACATGGGCCTCGGGGTAACTCGGCGGCGTGGTTAAGCACGTGCACCAGCGTGATCCAGCCTCCAGCAGGTCCCAGCGGCCATATGCCCCGCAGATGTCGCCTGTCGGTCTTCGGGCCGCTACTCACCACGCAGCGCCCCAGTGTCCGCACGCTCGGCCGGTTATCGCGTGATCCCGCGAGAAGCTCCTCGCCACATAGCGCCGCCGGGTGCAGCGCTGCAGCGGGTACCACCTGGCCCCTTTCACCTCCCCGGTCACGGTGTCTGAAGAGCCGAAGGTCGTCTAGGATGGCCCGATTAGCTCCGGACAGGACTGTGGCCTTGTCCGGTAGTCGGGGTGCTGTCATGCCCGGACCCTAGAATCAGTATCCGCGGCGCGGCTGAGCGGCACAGACACGCCCTCTGCTGGGTCGATATTCCGCTCTTCGATTTCCAGGTCGGCATCAACCATAATTTCGATCAGCTGTTGAAAGTCAACTTTCGGACGCCAGCCGAGCTTCGAGTGGGCCTTGGTAGCATCGCCGACCAGTGTAGAGATATCGGCGGGCCGGAAGAAACGTGATTCCTGGGAGACGTAAGGGCGCCAGTCCCTTATTCCCACATGATGAAAGGCAATCTCGAGAAGATCACTGACCGAATGAGTCTTACCGGTCGCTATGACATAGTCACCTGGTTCATCCTGCTGGAGCATGAGCCACATTGCCTCAACGTAGTCACCAGCGAAACCCCAGTCCCGGGACGCGTCCATGTTGCCCACGGTAAGGATTTTCTGCCGCCCAAGCGCGATCCGTGCGACAGCGCGAGTTACCTTTCGTGTGACGAATTCGAATCCCCGGCGAGGTGACTCATGATTGAAGAGTATGCCGGAGCACGCCCAAGTATTGTAAGCTTCACGATAATTCTGAGTGACATAATGACCAAACGCCTTTGCCGCACCGTACGGCGAACGTGGGTGAAACTGAGTGGTCTCTGTTTGGGGTGACTCGTAGGCTGTGCCAAACATTTCCGAGCTTGACGCTTGATAGAACCGGACGCCTTCCATTGATCCCTGGGTGTGGATACGAACGGCCTCGAGCATGCGCAAGACGCCCACTCCGGTGATGTCGCCGGTAAGCTCGGGCTGCTTAAAAGAGAGGCCGACGAAGCTGATGGCGCCTAGATTATATATCTCGTCTGGCTGTGCAATCTCGAGCACGCCGATCAGGCTTGATAGGTCTCGTAGGTCCCCCTCCAGCAATTGAATGGAGGGGATCAATTTCTCGACGGTCGGAATTTTCGGATTGGACTGTCCCCGTACCATTCCAAAGACATTGTACCCCTTCGCGGCCAGAAATTCGGCTAGGTAGAGCCCGTCCTGCCCAGTTATTCCAGTGATCAGAGCACGCGGCACTTTTGGCTCGCTCCTTTTCTCAAGTCGACACCATGAAAATTATCTGGTTCTATAACCTGCGGTAAGTATGACGGGCGGTACTGACAAATCGAGGGTACATGCTCCGCAGTAGGTGTGAAGTTCTCGGATCTAAACGCCCTAGCGAATTTAGAGGCTATCATCGCAGCCGCTCTCTTGCTTGGGAGAACAGCGAAAACAGCTCTCTGTGCTAGTTTGACCCGTAAGACGCCAAACGAATACACATCTTCAATGTTCGGCGGCCATGCTTTCGCCTAAGCCGCTCCAGCCTTAGCTCAGATACTTCCCAGCTGCTCACGGGGTATCGGCAGCCATAACATCTGTGGGCTGATCATTTGCCACTTAGCGTGCATACGGGCACAGAAAAATGTACGTTCTTCCTATCCTGAGGGCGCTCGAGAAAGCGCCATCGGGAACATTGGGGACCATACGAGCAGGCACTATACGGAGACTTCCGCCGGCATCGAGCGGTGTACGTGGTTTTCGACCGCCAGCTCTGTGCTGGCTTCGGAGCGCCCTGCAGATTTCGTCGGCCGGGTAACCAGCGGCATGACGCGATCAGACCCGGAAGGAGGCGTGGGATGTCTGCACCAGAGCTGCCCCGGCGTCATGCGGCGCAAGAGCGTAACAGCAACGGAATAGGTGGGAGTACCCGGTCGCTGGCGACAACCTGCGCTGCCCCGGCAGCGCCCCGCGCCCGCTGGTGGGCGAAACCAGCCCGGGTCGGCCGCGGGTCCGCAGCATCCGCGAACATTTCCCAGCCTTCAGCGCCGCGCCAAAACCCGGCCCTCGACGACCGGCCGGCTCCGGGCGCGCCCAAACTCGGAACAGGACTGCGGCGCGGCTAGCAGTCGGTTGAGTGGCGAAGCTCATCGGGTAGCAGATTAATGGAGGCCGCTCAGCCGTCTTATCTATTGACGCGTATCCGGACAATCTACTGGTCCATCGACTGCTGCTTCATCCATTGGGCGAACTGGGCCGCGCGTCCGGATGGAACCAAAAAGACATTTTGACATTTACGCGCCTCGCCTACGATCGCCCCCAGATTCTCGGCCAGGACCCATCCGCCTTTCTCGGAGCGCCACCAACACAACAGGTCGGAAACCTCATCTGTGACCGCTGTCGGCTCGATGCCAGCCTCGGCGAGGAACCGCTCGTCGAACTCCAACATCCAGATGGGCTCGTGGGTCTTGCGAAGCTCGCGGGCGCCGCGGAGCACGTCCAACTCGCCTCCCTCGACATCGCATTTCACGAAGTCGAGGGGTTGATCAGCGGGCCATACGTCGTCCACGGGCCTTCCTTCAACGGTTATCGGCACCCCTACAGTGCGCACCGCTGAACTGAGTCCGCTTCCCCGCGCACAGTAAAAACGCACTCTGCGAACTCGATCTGTGGCGGCCATATTAAGCACCCGGACGCCGGGCAACCCGGACAGGGAATGTCGGAGGCAGCTAGCGACCTCGGGGTTAGCTTCCAGGGCAATCTTCGAGGCCTGAGGATCCATCAGACTCGTGGCGATCTTGATATACCAGCCGTAACTAGCTCCGATGTCTAGAATTCCTCTAGCCGATGGCAAAAGCGCGCGTATGATCTTTGTCTCTTCTATATCAGCCAATGGATGACCAAATATCAAGAACTCCCTGGCGCCCGTGTCGCCGGTTCGCAGGACCAGCGGTCCAGCGTCGGTGTCGGCCCAGATGACCTTACCGCCGAGCAGGCGAGAAGGCACAAAGTCGATCAATAAACGGGCGCCCCGTTGTCTGCCGGTTATCCGAAATGGTGCCAAGGCAGCATTCAGGAAGACTGAGGCCTTTCCTACTGCTAACTCCTTGTCCATGGATCTCAAGGTTACCTCTCCCGATCTCTCGCCCACCGAGAGCCGGTAGCGCGAGCATGGGACCCATTGCAAGCCTCCGCGTCCATTGCAAGGAGCAGATCGTCGAGCTTGCACTCCGTATGGGTGTCGTCTGACGAACGCAGGGAACTCATGGTCGATTACCACAAATGGCCAACGTATCCGGAGGAGCGACAGCCATTGGAGTCCGCTGGTCAGAGGATTGATGGGCGTCGTAGAGCGTATAGCCATAGGCGCTGAGTAGCTCCGCTGCAGTCGCCGCATTGTGTCCCGCGACCTCGCAGATGATCGTCGGCCGGGAACGGAGAACAGATGCGCCTCCGCTGAGCACCTTCAACTCCGCAGCCTCAACATCAATTTTCACGACGTTAGGGGTAGGGAAACGAGTTATCAGCCAGTCCAACGTGACAGTTGGCACAAGCTCGGTGGTCCTAACACCGCCCGCCTGGTCTGTCCCGAAGCCGTCAAGATGACTAGTGGCACGGTTACGCCGCGCGATGTGAAACCGGGCGACTGCAATCTCGTCGGAGACCGCGACGGGCAGGACCTCGACCGGTGCGAGGTTGTGGTTCGCTACTGCCGACCGTCGGAGCATTCCGACGAGCAGAGCATCAGGTTCCAATGCCAGAACATGTCCGTTGGGGCCCGCGGCCACGGCGGCGGCAAAGCTGAACAAGCCGATATTAGCGCCGATGTCCCAGACTACATCGCCTGGCCGGATCATCTCTGCAGCAAGTCTTAGCAAATCGGGGTCGACACCGCTCATGGAAGCCCGTAGATAGCGCAGCCCACCCTCTGACGACACATAAATCCGGGCTGCCCGAAAGGGCCGTGGCAAGCGTCTTCTCAAGACTAAACGATGAGTCGTCTGTTCAAGTACTGCTCGTGGCAGCACGCCGCCTCCCGGAGAAGCCTCGAACAAGGGTGTGGTAGCAGTCGTGAGCGGTCACTTGATGCGATGGCACCGTTGCACATAGTAGCGGAGTGTGCAGTGTGGCGGTTGGGGTCAGCGTAATCTCCCCCCGCCGCCGACCTCTCCGCTGCATCTTTAGCGATGCTTTGCAGCTCGCTGCCTCGCCTCAGGGCGCCGGCCTGCTGTCTCACCGAATATCTACGCTAACGATCCACCATCGGCTGGTTAGCTGCAATACACGGAGAGCCCGTGCGCGGCTGTACAAACCACCCGCGCGGGACCATTCCTCCTTGTGCCGCTGGTAGCGCTCGACTTCGGGCTACACTGAGAATACGCCAATTAGGATACGGCGTAGGGAATAGAAAATCTGCCAATTCGTTTCCAGCTCGAGATGGGGACCGCGGAAGGCTGTCTGATATGGATGCGCCTGACTTAAAAGCTGAGGTTCGTGGGTTCTGGGATGCGGCGTCTTGCGGCGAGGTCTATGCAGAGGGTCTCAGTGCTGAGCAGCGATTCCGCGCGCAAGCCGAGGCCCGCTACCGCCTCGAGCCCTACATCTGCGGTTTTGCGCGGTTTGAAGAGGGCTCCGGGCGGGACGTTCTCGAGATCGGTGTTGGCATGGGCGCGGACCACTTGGAGTGGGCCAAGAGCGGTCCGCGCCGACTAGTCGGCGTGGACCTGACCCCTCGTGCCGTGGCTTGGACCGATCAGCGGCTTGCGACTTACGGGTTCGCGTCTGAGCTGAAAGAAGGGGATGCCGAGCACCTCCCCTTTCCCGATGAGTCGTTCGATATCGTGTACTCGTGGGGGGTGCTGCACCACTCGCCTGACACACCGCAGGCCTTCCGTGAGGCTCACCGCGTGCTGCGGCCAGGTGGTTCACTGCGGGCGATGATTTATCACCGACCGTCTGTCGTAGGGCTGATGCTCTGGGCCCGCCACGGACTCGCAGCAGGACACCTAGGCCTAAGCCTCACTGATGTATACGCTCGCCATCTCGAGTCCCCGGGGACCAAGGGCTACACAGTCGCCGAAGCTCGACGTTTGGTGGCACCGTTCGGTGCCAGCGAGATCCGCACTGCAGTCAGCTTCGGGGACCTGCTCCTAGGCGAGGTGGGTCAGCGGCATGTGGGCCGTGGGCTCACACTGGCCAAACGGTTCTGGCCACGGCCATTGGTCCGCCGAATGTCGGCATTAGGGTTGTACCTGCTGATTGGGGCCAAGAAATAGTGGGGATCAAAAGCTCGCTGGCCGTCCCTGGATGCATCTTTACAAAAGGTTAATCATGTATGCTCGTGTCGTTACGATCCCGAGCCCGAATCCGGCTTCGGCGCCATCCGAATTCGTCGGCGCGCCCGGTCGCTGCGCCTTTCTAAACCAACCCCTTGGGCCCCAATGAGAACTGTATGCCTGGGCAGTAGCAAAGCCTCCTTCCTCCATGTCATGGAAACCGTCATTGCGACCAAGGGGATCGTGAACTTCATCTGGACCCACCCGGCGAATGAACGAAGGCGGACCCGCGCGCTCATGCGCGCCGTAAGTTTCCAGGCGCGCGCCAGGCTGCTGCACCGACGGACGTTGGCTCGGCTTGGTGATCGCTCGCTGGTGTGGGTTGATCTGCATCGCACTGCGGCATCGAAGGTAGTGTACGCAAATCCGCCTGATCATTCGGAGATGCTCGCCTGGCGTCGAATCCTCCGCCCCGGAGATATTTTTATCGACGTAGGGGCCAACATAGGTACCTACACGATATGGGCAGGTGAACTAGGCGCAGAAGTAATCGCATTGGAACCGGCTAAGGATACCTTTGCGCTGCTCCTGGAGAACGTCGCTCTCAATGGCTATTCCGTCAGCTCGATCGAGGCAGCTGCCGGGGCCGTTTCCGACACTGCCCGGTTTACGAGCGGGCGAGATTGCGTAAATCGCCTCGATCTGGACGGCAGTGCCGAGACCGCAATAGTCACAATTGACTCGATCATTATGGATCGCACCGTAGCGGGGATGAAGGTCGACGTCGAAGGTTTCGAGATTGAGGTGCTTCGGGGATGCGAGCGAGCACTTTCAGAGCACCGAATCAAGCTAATCCAGCTTGAATGGAACACAACCTCCAGGACAGCTGTCGGAACCGATCGTCAGCCTCTGGCTGACCTACTCGCTCAGCATGGGTACGCCCTTTGCCGTCCCGATGGAGAAGGCACGCTCGTGCCGATCACCGATAGCAGCTTCGGCCCTGATGTCTTCGCTCGGCCGTATGCCTGATCGTCGTGTAGCCGCTCAATCGTGCGCAGCTGTATACAGTGAAGGCTGACGGTCGACTGACACGGCGCCGTGCTGGTCAAGAATAGATGTGGCCAATGCAAAGTACCTTCCCTGGCGGAAACCCCGGCTGCCCGGCGCTCGGCCTGGCGCCACATGCTGGGCTGGGGCAGCAAAGCCGCGCTTTGGTCGCCGCGCCACCTGCGGCGAGACAACCTGTGCCGCGAGTTCCTTGGGGAGCCACTTTGCGCGCTGTCTGCGAATCAGCACAGAGTCTGGGAGGGTCAATGACCACCGCACCAGCTCGAGGTCAAGCCACGGCACCCGGACTTCTACACCGTGTTCCATTGATGCCCGGTCGTTGTAGGCGAGGCCGAGGCCGGGCAGGTAGACCGCCAAGTCCAGCGCCATAGCCTTCCGCAGGAAAGACGTGGCTGCTGGCAGTGCGTCAAACACTTTGCGGTGCCGCTGCCAGACGACATCGTTGCTCACCTCCACCTCGCTGCAGCCGAGCACCCTCGCGCGGTCAACCGGAGAACTGTAGGTGCAGAGTTGCATGTACGAGGCGAACGGATCGCGCTCCGATGCTGCGCAGGCGATCCTTGCCATGTACTCGGCCCGGAGCACCCTGCTGTAGCGGGACATTGCCTGCTCCGTTGCCTTGCCGAGTGCACCAAGGCGGAGGTGCCGTAGGAACGGGGCGATGCGGTGGCGCGCGTAGCCCGCGAATAGCTCGTCACCACCTTGGCCGGACAAGAGCACCTTAAAACCGTCGTTTGACGCTTGGCTCGAGATGGAGCGAGCGAGATCGTGTGCCGGGTCGGCGAACAGGTCACCGGCGCGGGGAAGGCCGTCGGAGGCTTGCTCTCCCGCCACGTAGGTCACCGGCGTACCGAGCGCACCGCTGAGCGCTCGTACCGTCGCCGCATCTTCTGACAGTCGTTCGTTGCCGGTAGCGCCAGTCCATTCGATCGTGTATGCGCGTTCGACGTTCTTACTTGCAGCCCACCAGATGAGGCTGCTGTCCACGCCTCCGGATGCCATGAGTGCGATCGGGACGTCGCTAAGCATCTGACGCCGTACCGCACTGGCGAACCGGGAACGCAGTTCTTCCACCGCGTGCTCCGGGCGGATCGCTTGCGGCGATTCGATGGGATGCAGCGGCTCGCAGTAGCGCGACGCTGTCGAGCTGTCCGCTGTCCAGCGGACTACGGTACCCGGCTCGATGCTGCGCACGCCCGCATACGGGGTACGCGGATCGGGGATCCAGAGAAACGACAGGAACTGCGCTAAGGCGACCAAGTCGGCCCCGCCGGTCGGCGCCCCCATGGCAAGCAGCGCACGCAGCTCGGACGCGAACCACGCCTCGCCGTTGGCCTCAGCGTACACGAGAGGCTTCACGCCGAGCGGATCGCGGGCAAGGAACAGCTCACCTGTTACCGAGTCAAGCACGGCGACGGCGAAGATGCCGTTTAGGCGCCCGAGAGCAGCAGGTCCTTCCGTCTCCCACATATGGAGAATGACCTCGCCGTCCATCGACGAGCGGAATCGATGACCGGCGCGCTCGCATTCACGACGGAGCGCGGGGGAGTTGTAAATCTCGCCATTAAAAACCATGGTGAATCGCCCGTCTTCGTTGCTCATAGGCTGCTGGCCAGCATCGGACAAGTCGACAATCGCTAGCCGCGCGAACGCGAAATCGGCGATCAGATCGCCCCTTGCGCAGCGCTCAGTGCGCTGAGCGTCGGGGCCGCGATGCCGGAGCGCATCCACCACGCTGTCGCCAAGCGGCGCAACCGGCCGGCCTCCAACGTGCCCCGCGAAACCACACATTTCCCGTGCCCCCTCATCATCGGCAGGGTGACGATACTCCAGGTAGTTATTCGATTACATGCAGTTCTGCTGATGGGCCTGCGCATGATCCTGATGGCTTCCGCGCCACGCCACAGTTGCGCCCGGCCCGAAGACCGTCGTCGCGGCGGTTAGCCTGGAGCGCGGCCAGGCGGACAGACTGCTGCGCCTCTTGGCGGGAGGGGCGGGACGAGACCTGGGGACAGGGCGCAGGCCAATCCAGCGAGGATGACGAACTCGGCGGACAAGGCCATGGCGTCGCCTTGGCGCCCGCGGCTGCCGCGCTCTCCGCTCGTCGCCCGTGGTGCGGGCCAGCGCAGCCATAGGCTGACGTTACTCTGATCACCGGATGTGACCTTCAGGTGACGGATAGTCTTCCCAGCATGAGCGTAACCATGTGGCTCAACCTGCTCCTGCAGTTCGCCTCGGTAGCGCTGCTGCGCATAGGGCTTGGGAAGATGTGGTTGCGAAGGCCGGTGACCCTGCTCGTCCTGGCGTCCGCCGTCTACGACGGGGTGTCCCAGGTGCTGCTGTCATTCCCGTCGGTCGCCACGTGGGATCCCTACCGCGAGGGGATTCAGCAGCGGTACATTGACGCTGCAGCGCTGCTCATGTCGGCAGGGATGCTCGCGTTCACCATCGCCTACCTTCTCACCGGCACCGCCCGACGTGACGCGCCGCTGCGCGGTGACGATGCGGCCATCGCTGCGAGGGTGCTGGACTGGCGCCTGCTGGCGTTCGCCTGCGCGCCGCTCGCGGTCCTCACCTATCGCGGCAGGGGGTTCAACAGTTCGGTGGCCACTGGGGGCGCGACGCCCCTGACAGCCAGCCTCGCCGCTCAGTTTTTCGCTCTCCTGGTCGTCCTCGCCGCGTTCGGCTTCGTGTTGCGTCACGGTGCGCAGTGGTTCCTGCCCACGCTGATGGTGCAGTCCGTGTTGCTAGCCGCCACAGGTGAGCGGGGGCCAGTTATCACTGACGCCATCGTGCTGGTCCTGCTGCTGGCCCGCGTGGCGCGGGGCCCTTCCGGCATGCAGATGACCACGGCGGCGCTGCTGACCGCGACGGCGGTCGTCGCCATCGTCGGCGTCCGGACGCAGGAAGGGCGGGTAGCGTTCAGCGCTGACAGCGGTCTGGGCTCGCGGATGACCGCGCTCGCCGGCGGCCTGCCCGGACTCGGCGGCGCGCCCGCGTCGGCGGCAGAAGCGGGGGGGCCTGGCACGATCGCGCAGGACGCCAGCCGACTGGACGGCGTCGCGTTCACAGGCGCGATATTGCAGGGGGAAAATCTGGGTGACAGCCGCCTGGACGCCGTCGGTATTCCGGAATCGCTGCTGATAGCGGTGCCCAGCGCTGCGTGGCCCTCCAAGCTTGCCCACGCAGCCGCCCTGGACCCGGTGCAGGCAGAGACCGACGGCTTCGGTCTGCAGCAGATCAACTTCCTGCCAGGGTTCGCCGGGCTATACGCGGGGTTCCTGCCCGCGCCATGGCTGGTCGTCTTCCTCACTGCGCTCGGGGCGGCGTGGGGGTGGGGCGAGCGGTTGCTACTGCGAGCCCAGACCCCTGCGAGGCTCGTGCTGCTGGCCGGGGCGATCGCCGCCGCGCTCCGCTTCGAGCAGGGGGTTCCCGGGATGCTCGTGACCCTCCGCACGGCTGCCGTCATCGCAGTCATCGCGGTGCTGACGCCGCGGATGCGCAACATCTTCCGGGCGCGTGCGTCCATAGAGGAAGGTCAGGACTGCGGCAGAGGTGATCCGGGACGCTGGTGGTGGTTGCGGCCTGACGCCTACCGGCCAGCCCACACTGGGAGCGAACACTGACTGGGCACGGCTCGCGCGTCCCCTCGTCCGTGATCAGCGCGCTAGCCCTCGCCCGACCACAATGGTTCGCCAGGCAGTGCCTCAGTACCGTCTGGCCACAATCGCCAGCCATCCAACATGCCCCGCATCGCGGGCCTTGCATGAGGCGGCCGGCGCTTTTTTAAAATGTCTGATGCAGCGAGTCGGCACAGGAGAATTATTATATATACAGTAAGCAAGGCTTGGATTTTTCGGCTCCGATACTTTCGAGCAAACCATAACGGATTGCGCATGCTATAATACGACCCTATAGCCGGTGTCCTTGTTGACTCACCCGAGTGGAACGCTATAGCGGACGGAACAATTACAACACGCCAGCCGCTCTTCTTTGTCCTCATTGAAATATCCACATCCTCAAAACTCAGAAAATAACTTCCATCCCATCCGATACAGTTTACAATCTCGTATCGACAGAATATCGCTCCGCCGGTCGCCCATTCAGTGTCGATGAGCTCAGTCGGGGCCGTCTTATTGCCAACGCGACTATCTCTGAGCGGAACTTGAATCGGCAGACCCAAGATGCGGCTATATGTGCGGGTGCAAAGTGTATTCCTCCAATCTACCCTTGGCTTTCTTGAGCCCGGGTGATACAGATAGGGTGATGCGATTCCGACATTATCCACGTCAAATGCTGCTGTGCAGTGAGCTACAGAATCTCTATCTATTGTTACATGCGCGTTGAAGAATGCATATACGTCTGCGCGGCGGGTCATTGCGCCCAGCTGGCACGCGCCCCCGAACCCAATGTTCCGGCTTGGTATCAACCATGTGCAGGGAATGTCAGCCAGATCCTCTGGCCGCTGACACAGATCATTAGCAATGACGACGATGTCCGAAAAAACGCCAAGCTTCCAGTGATTCAGGACGGCTCGGATTGTGCGTCGCGGATTTCCATAGTGCACGATCACCGCAGTGACTCGCCTCGCTGCCATCGCGTCTTTGTCGTCCTCATACAAGCTGCCACACCTCCAGGTTCATCGGCGTCTGATAGAAAGCCTGCTCCCTCAGGGCATTTCATCCAGAACCGACATTTGTCCTTCAATGCCGCCCACGAGGCTCTTGCTTCCCTCACTTGCAACTTCGAGTAATGATATTGCACGCTCTGGCTTTGGGCTGCGCTCGGGAATAGAAGAACGGGCTCGGTTCTCGTCAGAGACAGACAGGCATCCTCATATCGGACGAGCGGACCGATAACTGCGTACTTGCTGTCGGAAGAGTGTGCTCGGGCGTCACTTAAGTGCGTCGGGGCACGATTCATTTCCAACGTCGTGCAGGTCTGATGCGAGCCACATGCGATCTGTGATTGGGCGGCGTCCAGAAATTCGGTGTAAATCGGCAGGCATTGTTCCGGCTTCATGGTGAGATTACGCGGTCGCTCTGACCGTTTCTGGGATGTCATGGCTGGAGTTGGCGGGGCAGTTCGAGCAGCGACAGACGCAGATCCTGCAGGAACCGGAGGCCGACTGCGGTCATGTCATGTCATGCCGCCCTGTTGCGGACCGGTCAGTATCGCCAAACCAATCAGTAACTGAAAGCAATCGCATATGCTCTCTGCGTGACTGCATCCAAGGTTCACGTGCTTGGGGCAGTCCATTTTGGCGTATCGCATACCGCCTGCCCGGGCGATGAACGTGACGAGCCGATCGGCGTGACGAGGAGATAAATGAGAGCAACGCGGTGGACAGGGCGGCTCGTCCCGTGACACAGCCGCGAAGGACGCAAGACCGGGCGCTAAGTAGCACTTTTATCACGAACATGGCTATAGCGGGCCTCGGGGCGATAACAGGAGTCCTCTGCGCTCGCCTCCTGCGCCCTGCGGGCGAGGGCGAGTTGGCTGCGATCGAGACCTGGCCACTTCTCCTGGGAACGCTGGCCATGCTTGGACTCGATTCGGCGCTAGTTTACTTCACCTCACGCCAGCCTGAAAGAGCCAAACAGCTTACCTCAACAGCTGTCGTCATCGGTCTACTGTCTTCCTTGGCCCTGGGTGCCGTGGCATGGTTTGTATTGCCTTTCGTTCTTCGCGCCCAGCCGCCACAAGTAGTCTCGGCGGCACGTGTATTCCTCCTGATTGGTGGCATTTACGCAATAGTCGGTATTCCTCACGGCTCATTGAGAGGTGCTAACTCATTCACCGCGTGGAACCTCTACCGCATCGCTCCTATTTTTGCATGGCTATGCATTTTGCTGGCCTCCTGGCTCTTAGGCCACACCAACGCCATCCCTCTCTCCCGGTGGTACTTGGCGGGAAGTCTCGCTTGCGGCCTTCCCATCCTCGCTATCGTCAATCGGAAGCTGCAGGGTCCGTTGAAACCCGATACCCGGTACGCGCCTAAAATGTTGCGCTTCGGGGTTCCCCTTGCGCTCACATCTCTTCCACAGACCATCAATCTCCGACTCGATCAAGTACTGATTATCGCGTTTCTCCCAGCTCGATTGCTAGGCCTCTACGTTGTCGCGGTGTCCTGGAGTGGTGCAGTCGCTCCATTGCTGTCAGCCGTGGGATATGTTCTCTACCCCAATGTGTCGGCTGAGCGGGACACCGACCGCCGGGGGCAACTGCTAGGCTCGGCGCTGCAGGGCGGGCTTCTCGCCGCGGTTGTGACTTCGGTGCCGTTCATGCTCCTCGCGCCATTCGGTTTGCCGCTGGTCTTCGGCTCAAGCTTCGCTCCATCTATCCCATCCGCACTCGTACTGGTCCCAGCGGGTGCCGTCCTCGCATGGTCAGGAATCGCGGAAGCGGGATTGCAAGGCCTTGGGCGTCCGACCATGGTCCTGATCGCCGAACTGGCGGCAGCCGCGGTTACTCTCGCCACATTGCCAGTGCTTCTCCATATCTGCGGCATCTTTGGTGCCGCTGTGGCGTCCCTGCTCGGCTATTCAACGGTTGCGGTATTTACCGTCCTCGCTATTAGCCACTTGACTCACCAAAAAGTTCGCTCGCTGGTGATCCCGACGTGGCCTGTTACGAGATCTCTCGTAGTCCGGAGTGTCTCCCTCCTTCCGGGCCGGCACCGTTCTCCGGGCCGACACCGTTCTCCGAGCCGGCACAGTCTGCGAGGTGTGGGTTGAGTGAAGATCTGAGAGTCACGGTTCTCAGCCCTTACCCGTTCCATATGGTGGACCAGGCTCGGGAGCTGCACAAGGCAGGGGTTCTTGAGCGCATGGTGGCAGCTGTTCCGCGAAGTCGGGTCGGTCTGCCCAGTGAGCTGGTCAGCACCCGGCTGCGGTGGAGTGCCGCCAGACGGGTGGCCGGTCGCGCGGTGCCGTGGGCCGACCCGCTGCTGAGCCGGGAGGTAGTCCGCGACTTCGATCGGTGGGCCGCGTGTCACCTCGGTCAACCGTCCGTTGTCAACGGTCTGTCTGGTTTCGCAACGGAAACGCTATTTCGCGCATCGACTCAAGGCGTCACCGTCTTCTGCGACCGGGGATCGTGGCACATACTTGAACAACGGCGTGTCCTGGACGAGGAAGCCAGCCGAATCGGTGCTCCGCGAGAGCACTTCGATTCGTTCATGATCGACCGAGAGTTGCGCGAGTACCAGCTGGCTGACCGGATTCTAGTTCCGTCTGAGCCAGCTAGACAGTCGTTCATTCGGCGAGGCATCGACGGGGGACGTGTGGTGAAGGTACCATACGGCGTCGATATATCAGTGTTTTCTTTGCCTACCGAAGATCGCTGCTTTGGTGCTGTCGTTTCGGTCGCTAAGGTCGGCCTCCAGAAAGGTCACCACCATTTGATTCAAGCATTTCGCATGTTGCGAACACGAAATGCGAGCCTGACTCTGGTTGGGGCCGTCACACCGGGATGGGGCAAGCGACTTCACTTGGACCAGGCTGGGGTGCGGGTGACAGGCCCGGTTAGCCGTAGCCGGGTGATCGAAGAGCTTCAGCGGGCTTCAGTCTTCGTGCTTGCATCAATCCATGACGGCTTCGGGCTGGTTATTGCGCAGGCGATGGCGTGTGGCCTGCCGGTCATCGCCACGGAGGCCACGGGGATCCGTGAGCTCATAACCGACGGAGTGGAGGGAATCGTGGTGCCGGCTCCTCCCGACGCACAGACTCTCGCCGAAGCGATGGACTCGCTGTTGTCCGACAGCGACCGAGCCTCGGCGATGGGCGCGGCCGCCCGGCGCAAAGTCGAATCTTTTGGCGGCTGGGACCGCTACGGCCGCCAGTTAGTGGCAGCGTTCCGGGATGGGCGGTCCGGAGCGAGATGAGCCGAGCACGGCTGGGAATCATCGTCACCCACCCCATTCAGTACCAGGTTCCGCTCTTTCGTGACCTGGCAGCCCGGTCATCGGTCGACCCCCTCGTGTTCTTCCTGTCCGAGCATGGTCTCGCCGAATCGTTCGATCCTGGATTCGGACGTTCAGTCAAGTATGACGTGCCACTCCTTGGTGGGTACGAGCACCGAATCATCCGCAACCGCAGCCCGAAGCCGACCGTCAGCACGCCCTGGGGGGTGTTCAATCCCTCATTGCCGACATTCATTCGACGCGCACACGTCGATGCCCTATTGGTGCACGGGTACAGCCACATCTCCCATTGGCTGGCCTATACCGCGGCGGCCCGCTCTGGGATCCCCTATCTGCTGAGAGGCGAGTCCCGACCGGACCAAAGATTAACGCACGGCGTGAAGATGATGACCAAGCGTGCAATGATCCGGCCTCTGGTTCGGAATGCTGGAGCCTGCCTTGCGATTGGCGAGGAGAACCGCAAGTTCTACCGTTCCTATGGCGCGTCACCAGACAAGATTTTCTTCGCCCCTTACTCGGTCGACACGGCTCGCTTCACTGAGGCCGGCGCCGTCGGGCGTGCTCGGCGAGCCAGTATGCTGGAATCCCTAGGCATGAGGTCCGAGATCCCACTCGTGTTGTTCGCGGCCAAACTCCAGCCGTGGAAGCGTCCGATCGATGTGGTGCTGGCGATGGATGAACTGGATACCTCAGCGAACCTAATCGTGATCGGAGACGGACCCCTTCGGTCCGAAATGGAGGAATTGAGTTGCAGCCGTTCTTGGATGCGGATGCTTGGGTTTGTGAATCAGGGCGAGATCGCTGAGTGGTATGGCGCCGCTGACCTGTTCGTACTTCCGTCCGACCGCGAGCCATGGGGCTTAGCCATAAACGAGGCCATGGCGGCTGGCGCTGTACCAATTGTCTCCGACACCGTCGGTTGCGCACCCGATCTAGTCACGCGCGACGTGGGATGGGTGCACACCACAGGTGACATTGGCGCGCTTGCCCGTGCCATTGCGGAGGGATGCCAGCCAGGCGCCCTGTTCGAACGCCGTGCAGCAGCACAGCGACGATCGGCGGAGTATGGAATTGCCGCAACTGCCTCTGGCATCGAAACGGCGGTAGCGGCTGTGCTGAGCCGGTGAGCCGCATGGTTCGGGTAGTTGTCGTGGGAGTATCCGCAGAAGCTGGCCTGCGTGATTCCCTAGTCAATGGATTTCGGAGATCCGGATGTGCCGTCGACGTACTTGACTTTGGCCCGTGGACTCCGGTCTGGTTCGTTTCTGCCGCATTTCGGCAGCCTATGCTCGGATCCGGCTTTCGTCGCGAGTTTCGCCGACAGGTCGACGTATTGGCGGAGCGTGGGCGCGCTGACCTGGTTCTGGTCGTCAAGGGCGTACTGCTCGACCCACGTTCGATCGATCATCTCCGCTTGCGATTCGGTAGTCCGGTAGTGTGCTGGAATCCCGACAGCCCGTTCGATGACGCGATCTCGAATTGTGGAGCGGGAATTCCCAGAACTATCGGGGCCTACGACGCGTACGTCACGTGGGCTGACGATGTGGCGCAGCGTCTGCGTGGAGTCGCCGCCCGCGTGCTTGTAGTTCCATTCGCGTGGGATCCCGAGATTATGCAGCCAGTTGCAGGCCATGGGGTGGCCGCTGGCCGGATCGTCTTCGTCGGCACGGGGACCAGGGAACGTAGCGCCTCGTTGCAAAGTCTCGCGCACCTGCGTCCCCTTGTCTTTGGGAATAGATGGCCAAAGATTGATGGGGTTGACATACGACCTCCAGTGCACGGAATCGATTTTTGCAGGATTGTGGGTGAAGCCAAATGGAATCTCAATTTCCTACGACATCAGAATGCGCGCTCGCACAATATGCGCACATTCGAATTGGCGGGTGCCGGAGGCAACCAGGTAGCTCCGCTGACCGATGACCACCTGAGAGTTCTGGGCGATGACAACCGAACGATCCTCTTCCGGAGCAAGGAAGAACTTGAGTCCATCCTCCGGTCGGATCCATCTGGACGGCCTCCGCGGCTGCCGGCTTTGCTCGAGGGCCACACCTATAGTGATCGGACCAATCAACTCCTTGCCGATCTTAGAATTAGATGACTCCACTGACGACCGATGCTAAGGTAGATGCCTCACCGAGATGCTTCATCCAGGAACCCAGTATCACTGCCTGGACGGACAGGAATTCTAAATGGACGATGATCGTAGGCTCATCTATAAGAACGAGGGAAACATAGGTCTGCTCGATCTGCTTTCCTCGCAACCTGGTAGGATATTAGACTGCGGTTGTGGCGCGGGAGACAACGCAAGGATTCTTAGGGATCGCGGATGGCGTGTTACAGGTGTGACCATTAATCCTCGGGAGCAGGAGGCCGCCCAGCAATTCTGCGAGGCAGTTTATCTTGGTGATCTGGAGAAGGGACTTCCATCCGACGTGTGCGGGGCGTTCGATGCCGTTCTAGCATCGCATGTTCTGGAACATCTAGCGAGTCCTGAGCGATTGCTCCGCGAGGTACGGCGACGACTAACGCCCGAAGGCGTACTGGCGGTGGCGTTGCCTAACATTGCTCACTATCGTCAACGCTTTTCAAGGCTGTGCGGCCGTTTTGAATATGCTGACACAGGCCAGCTGGATCGGACACATCTGCGCTTCTATACGTACAGGACAGCCATCCAGCTAATTGAACAGAACGGGTACGAGCTGGTAAATGTGGTTGCGCAGGGAACTATTCCCTTGTGGAAGATCCGGCGGTTGTTCTCGGACAGGGTCATGGATCGTGTCGATAAGTGGTTCATTTGCAGACGGCCAAACCTGCTCGGCTACCAATGCTTTCTGCTTGCTCGGCCCAGTAGGCCTGCAGGCTATCTGTAAGTAATTCTGAACGCGATGCGGCTGGGACATTCATCAACGAGCCCACACGACCTAAGCAGCAATGCCGCCTAGCCAACCTCCAACGCTCCGGGCCCAACCCCGTTGAGGCCAGCCATCGCAAACCGAGAGCGCTGCGCCATGAGGCTCCTGCGCCTGCCCCGCAGCACACCCGACATCCAGAGCAGATGGCCGACAACCTGCGGCGGTTAGCCGCCGACCAGCCCAAGCCCTACCCGAACTCGCTGAGGAGCCCACGCCCAAGCCTCATGAAGTTAGCGTCCAGCCCAGCCGGAGCCGGATGGCTCACGGAATGCAACGAGTAAGCCGTGAGCCGTGGCGATTTGCATGAGACGGCGTCTCTTCTGCGGCATGGTCGGCACAACGAATACCCTGTCAGCCCAGGCCTGCAGTTGGGGTATCGAGTCGAAGATGCTGTACGAGTAGAAGATGCCGTCCCCGGCGGACTCCATGTATCCGCGGCCCCTGGTCCGAAAACGTTCGAATGTTGGCCATAGCCCGGCGCGATGAATTGCCAACTTCAGCGTGCCGAGGGCGACGGAGCCTTGTCCGAAACGGTTGGTGTCGCTGATCATGACACCAAATCGTGCCACGCGGGTCATCTCGGCGACGACTGGCGCTGGATCAGGAACGTGGTGCAAAAGGCCGAACGACATGACCACATCGAAACAACGGTCAGGGAATGGCAGATCCTCGCCGCTGGCGTCGTGTAGGACGGTCCCGAGCGCTTGGGCTTGCTCGCGGAGTCCGCCCACAGGCTCGACGCCCTCAACCTGCAGGTCAGGACGCCGCTGACGCAGGAATCGGATTGCGCGGCCGGTCCCAGATCCGACGTCCAGGACACTCTTAGCCCGGACAACATGGAGTAGCGCCGCCGCGTACTCTAGCGCGATGAAGTGCTCGTCGCCTGGTTGGACGTGCATCGATTCGTAGACTGAGGCCGTTTCAGCGTAATAGTCTCGCTGTTGCTGTGTCATGAGCCTAACTCTAGCGCTGCCTTTCACCGGGAGTTTGGTGGTTGAGCGGTGGAGTTTATCAAGGTCCTTGCTGGGCCAGATTAGATCCGGCCCCGCCAGCGTGAATCGAAGTATCTGTATGCGAATAAATCTCCGATTGCGACAAGTAATTCTGAATGCTCCATAGGCGACACCGCCGACGGGCGGCTCGCCGCAGCGCGATTAGCCCTCCAAGGCGTATACAACCATTATGTCTACCGTTGCTACGCCGCCCCGCAGAACTAAAGGTCGAAGTGGCCCCCACGTTGGACGGTTAAACTGTGTCGATCCCGTTCGCCGCCAGTGGTCCGGCGCGGGTGGTGGCTCGGTCGGATCTTCATTGGCGGATGCAGTAGGCGTATTCGAGACGCGCTGATGTGACGGCCACTCGGTCGCCATCATTGTCCTGAAGCTCGACGGTGAAGCCTAGGCGCCTAATGTCTTCAATCAGTGATTTAGCGTCGCCATAAGCGAGATGAATCTCCAGGGCGAGCTGGTCGACCTGTTCGAGCCAGCTCAGGTCGCTGTCGCCGAATACTGCGAACTCTCCGCCCTCGATATCGACCTTAAGCAGGCCGACACGATCAATCTGGTACCTCGACATAAGTTCGGGAACGGACACGTCGGCAGGCCTGCTCGGCGCGCCGTGCGACGTCGCTGACCAGTTTTGATCATCTGCAACGACGCCCACTGCGGCCCCTGACGCAGTTACTCCGCTAGCCATAGCTACTTCGACGTGAACTCGCTCATTAACCTCGTTGTGAGCGGCAAGGCGTTCAATCTCTGCGGCGAAGCCCTGCTGCGCCTCGACCGCCACAACCTGTGCGCCAGTAAGCGCTGCCCAGACCGCGAAGAGGCCGCAGTTGGCGCCGAGGTCTATGACCCAACCGCCGGAAGGCATCGTCAACCCGCTGCGGAGGTAGACGTCCCGGCAATACATCTCACGTGCGCCAGGTGTGTAGGCAGGTGGGAGCGATACGACCGCTCCGGTAGACGTCCGGAAGGATGCTCCGGCGCGAGCCCAGCTGCGATCCGCCGGACGCAGCGACTGGGTTTTGGCACATTCCGGCAGACTCACCATAAGCGACGCCAGCCAGCGCGTCGCTGAGGATGGACACGTGTTTCGCCAGACTGAGACGACGTCACCGACTGCTCTGCGTGCCATGTGTGCTCCCATAGGTATGCCTCTATGCCTCTCACTTGGCCGCGGCGGCGTTGATTTGTAGAGCGGTCACGGTTGCTTCGTACCAGGCGTGGTAAAAGCAGAAGCGTAGCCCGACTCGCCCATCAAGGAGACCTAGACGTATGACGTACATAAAGATGAAGAGAACGACAGGTTTTGCCGGAACGGATGGGAAAACGACATCTTTTAGCACCGTGCGGATTAAGGGCCGGGTTTCACCAACATGGCTTGATCGTAGAGTGCGGAGTCGGTGCGACAGTGCGAGAGTATTTCGGCGCTGTGCTTCGAGTTGCGCATAGCGTACGTGTTTGTGCAGCCACGTCTCGAGGCCTTTTTGATCTTCATCGACGATGTCGTTGCATAGTCTGCGGATCGGCCCGTCCACGCAGGCACGCTCGCCGACTAGCTTGCTGTCGTACCTCGTAAATCTTCGGTCGACAAGCCTTACCACCCAAGAGCCGCGATACCAGCCGCAATGCCGGATCCAGGTGCCTTGGAAGACGAGTCGGAGACGGTGAGCGAACCCCACGCATGAGGGTGCCCGCATATGTGCGGCGATCTCGCTGGCCAGTTGTGGGGAGACCCACTCATCGGCGTCTACGAAGTAGACCCAGTCGTAGCGGAGGCTAGGGAGGCGAAGCGCGAATTCGCGCTGGGCGGAGAAGCCGAGCCATGGCTGTTCTATCACCTCAGCCCCGAGGGAACGGGCGATCGGCACGGTGCCGTCGGTCGAACCGGAGTCGACCACCACGGCCTGGCTTGCCCAGGCAACCGAGGCTAGGCATCGTCGAATGTTTGGCTCCTCATCGCGGGTGAGCACGACGACGCTGACGGGGACGCTCCCCGGGTCGGGATCGTCGCCCGCGCGGTAAGGCTGCAATCCGAGCCTGGTCATTGTCCTGGTCCCAGCAGCCAACTGAAGTAGGCATCTGGCTCGAACGGGGCGGGGTCGGGCTCTATCTCTGTAGTCAAGGCAAGCTCGGTCGCGCTGCTGAGTGAGTCTGCATCGCCGACTGTGTAGCCACACAGGGCTGGCCCGGCGATCTCTCGGTTCTGGGTAGTGTCGCGCGCGATGACTGGCTGGCCGTTCACCCGCGCCTCTGCCAGCGGGAAGCCGAACGACTCAATGCCGCTCGGGAAGAAGATCGCGCGGCTACGGGCCCAGAGCCCGCGTAGCTTGCTGTGAGGAATCCGCCCCACTAGCTCGATTCGGGGATGGCGGACTAGCGCGGCGGGTACCTCTGCCTGGTCGGCGGTCACGAGGAGTCGGACTGACCGGTCTCCGTAGTTGTCGATGGCGGCAAGCAGTTCTGTGAGCCGCGCGATCATGTGCTTGTAAGGTGCGAACAGCACTGGGCAAAGAATGATTGGTTCACGCGGCATGCGCGGTATCGAGTCAGCGGAGACTGGGTTGAGCCGCGGTTTGATCCGGCTGCGGAGGCTCGGCAGAACCCGGCTGACACGCTCTGCCATCGCTGCGGAAGGTGTCACAAGCACATGCGAACGCCGGGCAGCCAGTCGCACAATCGGCGCCCTGACCCGCGTGCCCGCCTTGAGGGAGGGGTCTAGCGTGGACCACTCTTCGTCAGTCAAGAAGTCCAGGGGATTGCCCAGCCGCGTCCACCGCTCGCCGCCCGGAGTGACGAAGCTCACGTTGTTTAGTGCCACGATTCGGCCCCGTGCGGGCCTGGACATCTCACGGCGAAACAGCCAGGCCGGATTAATCTGCCGGTTCATACCGATGAGCCTGATGTCCTTGCGGCCAGAGCGCTTGAGATACTGGTATAGCTCTACTCGGAAACGCGCACCGCCTCCAACGGTCCCACCAGCAGCGTCGATGAAAACAGTAGTAGTCACGTATCGTGCCTTATCTGGTCGGATTGTTGGACAGTGAGGTGCAGGTAGGTCAGGTGGCCGGGACCCGGCCTGCTCATCGAGGCGATCCGAGCATCCAGTCGAAATATGCGTCAGGATCGAACGGCGCGGGGTCGGGTGCCACATTCGTGGTCAGTGCTAGTTCGGTCGCATACCGCAATGAATCCGCGTCGCCGACTGCGAAGCCGCACAGGGCCTGTCCCGCGATCTCCCGGTTCTGGGCGGTATCGCGGGCAATGACGGGCTGGCCGTGAACTCGTGCCTCGGCGAGCGGGAAACCGAACGATTCTATGCCAGTTGGAAAATAGATGGCACGGCTTCGCGCCCACAGCTGCAGCAGTTCAGTGAGCGGAAGCTGGCCAACTAATTTTATCCGTGAATGGGACGCGAGAGGGAAGGGCACCTCTGAGTGGTTTGCCGTCACGAGCAGCCGGATCGAGGGATCGATGTGCTCGTCGACGGCGGTCACCCATTCTTTGATCCTCGCAACCATGTGCTTATACGGAGAGAACAGCACCGGGCACAGAATGGCTTGACCACGCGGCATGCTCGGGATCGAGTCGGGTGCGACCGGGTGAAGGCGGACGACCACCCGGTTCTGGAGGCTCGGCAGGACACGAGTAATGCGGTCGGCCATGGCTGTACACGGCGCGATTATCACGTCTGATCGGCGCGCGGCCAAGTGAACAACGGCAGCCCTTGGCCGTGTGGCGGCACGCTGGGAAGGGTGCAGGTTGGACCACTCGTCTTCGGTCAGGAAGTCCAGGGGGTTGGCTAGTAGCGTCCACCGCTCACTGCCAGGTGTGATGAAGCTGACATTGTTGACAGCTATCCGTCGTCCCCTGGTTAGCTTGGCAATCTCGCGCCGCACCAGCCAGCCTGGGTCGATGCGTCGTTCGTTGCCGATCACCCGAACGTCCTGCCGATTGCTCCGTGCCAAGTAGCGGTACAACTCAGCCCGGTAGCGCGCGGCACCGCCCATCGGCCCGCCAGCCACATCAACGGTAACGGTCGCGGTCATTGGACCTCTCTAGTGTCATTAGGCCGTTGGAAGTAAGAAGCAAGATTGATGGCGAAAAGCTGGCTCACCTGCAGTGCGGCGCCGGTGATCCGGTGGGTCATGGCGGTCAGGCCCCGGCCGCGGCCTGGATGGTTGCGTGGGTGGTGGCGAGCATCGCCCTGGTGGGCAGCGGCTTGCCACCGGTGACTGCCGTCCGGAACGCCGCGGCGCAGGCGCGGTGGCCCTTGTCCTGTCGGCCTTTCCAGAGCGTCTTGCCATCTAGCTTCGCGGAGCGGAAGTCGTCGATGACGAGCCGGTGGGCGCCGGAGGTGACCTCGATCCATTCCTTGCCGGCCTTGGGCAGGGCGCTGCCGTAGCAGATCGTGGCCAGGGAGCCGTCGGCGAAGCGCAGTGACACGATCGCGTCGTTGCCGGGTACGGTCCGGCCGTCGCCGCCACCCCGGCCATGACCGTCGCCGGCCAGCACCGACACGGTCTCCTCGATGTCGGCCCCGATCAGTGCCTGGGCGGTGTCCACGAAGTGGCACACCTCGCCGAGGATCCGGCCGCCCTGCCGCCGGTCGGTGTACCAGTGGCCCTCGGGCACCGGCCCGGCAGCGACCCGGTACACCAGAAATTTGGGCGACGCCATCCCGGCGAGGGCGGCCCGCGCCGGGAGGACGGCGGGGGACCAGCGGCGGTTGAATCCGATCATGAGCTGCCGCTCCGACACCTCCCACGCGGCCTGGACCTGGGCGAGCTCGTCGGCGCTCAGCGCAACCGGCTTCTCGCACCAGACGTGCCGCCCGTCCTTGAGCGCGAGCGACGCCAGTTCGGCGTGCGTGTCGTGCGGGGTGGCGATGACGACGATGCCGACGTCAGGGTCGTCGATGGCCGGGAACGTGCCGGAGACCGCCTTGTCGAAGTGGTACCGGTCGGCGGCGCGCCGGGCGGTGATCCCGCTGGCGGAGGTCACGGCCACGAAGCGGCTGAAGCCCGCGCGGCGGAACGCGGGCAGCAGCGTGCCGGTCGAGAAGGCCCCGGCGCCGATCCAGCCGATTCCGGCGGCAGGCACGCTCCTGGCCGAGGGCTCGCTGGAAGGCGGGCCAACAGGCGCCAGGCTGCCCGTCGGCGGCTCCGCGGCGGGCACGCTGGTCAGCGGCCGGCGGGGCGCCGGGACAGCGGGGGCGATCATGGGCGCCGCTGAGCTGGCCGAGGATGGAATGGCGGGGGCCGGGCTGGGCGAAGCTGGGACGCCGGGGGCCGGGCTGGGCGAGGACGGGGTGCCGGGAGCCGCGACGGCCGACGAGGGGATGCGTTTGGGCAGCACCGGCACGCCGGCGTCGGGTTGCGGGTACGTCAGCTGGACCGCCAGATACGGGTCGGCCCGCTTCTCGATCAGCTCGTAGGCGGCTGTTGCCTCGTCGATCTCGTAGCAGTGGGTCACCAGGTCGGCCACCTTGAGCCGGCCGGCGGCCATCAGATCGAGGACGGCTTCGAAGTTCCTGCCCTCGGTCCAGCGCACCTGGCCGACCGGGTAGTCCACCCCCCAGGCCTCGTAGGACGGGTCGTATCGGCCCGGGCCGTAGGAGCGGGCGAACCGCACCGAGAGCTCCCGCTCATAGAACGGGGTCCGGTCCAGGTTGAGGCCGACATCCCCGACGATCACGATCGCGGCGCGATCCCGGCACAGCGCCGGGGCACGCGTCACCGGCGCGGACGAGTGACTGGCCGCGCACACCAGCACCGCGTCGGCGCCCCGGCCGCGCGACCAGGCGATCACCTGCTCGGTCGTGGCCTCGCCGAGCTCGTCCAGAGCCTCGACGCCCGACCCGGCCGCGGTGATCCGGGCATGCGCGGCCAGGTCGATGCCGACCACGTCGCAGCCCGCGGCCATCGCGAGCCGGGCGGCGAGCTGGCCCACCAGGCCGAGGCCGATCACGACCACCTTGGAGCCCGGGCCGGCCTCGGCCAGGCGCAGGCCGTGCAGCGCGATCGAGGCGACGGTCGTGAACGCGGCGTCCTTCGCCGGCACGCCGTCCGGAACCGGTACGCACAGCAGCCCGGGCACGGCCTGGAACTCGGCATGGTTGGCCTTCCCGGCTCCGCCGGTCGCCACCAGCTGGCCGGCCCGCAGGCCGCTGACCATCGAGCCGACCTCGACCACCTCGCCCGCGGCGGAGTAACCGAGCGGCAGGTCCTCGGCCAGCCGGCCGCGCACGCTCTGCGCGGTGGCGGCCAGGCCCTCGGCTTTGGCCTTGCGCACCACCTGGCGGACGAGGTCCGGGCGCGCCCTCGCCTTGGCCAGCAGGCTCGACTGCGCCAGCGAGGTCACGGCCCGTTCAGTCCCCGGCGATATCACCGAAGCAATCGTGCGTACCAGTACCTCGGTCGGCTCGGGGGTCGGCTGGGGTACGTCAAGTACCTCCACCGGGCCGCCCCTGACCGGCTGAACGACGCTCTTCAAACTGTCCTCCATATTCCGGCGGTTCCGCCAAGGGTCCGGCGCCAGCACGTGCTGACCCGCACCGGCAGTCCGGCATCGATCCGGCAGGTCAGCACCGGCGCAACGGACGTGGCGTGGAAGCCGGTGGCGACCATGCCTGGTTCGACGCCGAGCCGCAGCGGGCCCGACGCGCTGATGCTGACCGGGAAGTCACCCGCTGCCGTGCTGACCACGGCCCCATCTGCCTGCAGCTGCACGGCCGCTCCGGGTGCGAGGTGCCAGCGGACCACGACATCGTGCCGCCTGCCGCCCGTCACCTCGTCGCTCACTTCGAGTCCGGCGCTGGTCAGCGTCCAGCGGCGGCGGTGTACCGGCCGGCCGGGCAGCCGCCGGTATCCGTCGTGCGCGGCTTCGGCCACCACGCGCTCGGCGCCGCTGCGGGCGGACGGATCGTGCACCCGGGCGCGGCGCCCGGCCCGGAACGCCCCCCACACCTCGGTGGAGTCGGTGCCGTCGACCTCCGCGGTGTTGTGCGCCGCGGTGGACCGCTCGTAGCTGCGCACTTGGCCAGGGGCGTACGTCGACGTCCCGGTGTCGATGAGCAGCGGCGCGCCGTCGACGTGCAGCAGGCAGCCGAGGGTGTCGGCGTGCGCGTGGGCCGGCAGCTCATCCGGGCAGGGCGCGCCGACGTCGGCGATCAGGTGCCAGCCGCCGACCGCCGCCCGGATCAGCCCGGTGTCGGGAAGGGCCACCAGGGACGTTCCCGGTGCCGTCTCCGGCTGCAGCGCCGCGACCACCGCCCGGGGGACCGGGTATCCGTCGTTGAGCAGCGGCACCTCGCCATCGGGGTCCAGTACCGTGCCGAGCCAGCGGCGCATCTGCGCGATCGCCAGCGTCAGCCGCGGAGCGGGCGCCCGCCCGGCGGCGCTGAGCAGGCTGGAGACGTCGATGAGGTCGGCGAGCACCTGGCAGTGGTAGGCCGGGGCGCGCTCGTAATGGCCGCCGTCGGGCAGCACCTGCACGGCCAGCTGGGCGGTGAGCCGCTCCAGCGCCCTGGCGAGCAGCCGCTCGTCACGCAGGAAGAGGCCGAGCCCGGCCAGCGCCTTGAGGCCCTTGATCAGATGATTGCCGCCCACGTCGGCCTCGACATGACGGCGGAGGAAACCGGCGTGCGCGGTGACCTCGCGCAGAAAGTCCGGCTCGAGATCGCTGCCCGCGACCAGGTCGCGGTACAGCCCGCACCACGACCAGGCCCGCAGCGCCGTGGGGTAGGGCAGCCAGGCGTCGCCGAGGCCGAAGCAGCAGGACGCCCGCCAGGACTGCCACAGCCGGGCGAACATGACTCTTGCGGCGCCGCGGTCGGCTTCGGCCGTCAGGCCCCAGGCCCAGTCCCAGTAGTGCAGGTGGTAGCGCCACAGCTGCGGTGCGTCGGCGTGCTGCCAGTGCGCCGGCTCGCCCAGGTCCCTGATCACCCCGAGCAGCGTGATCCGGCCCGACGCCAGCTGGGCGAGGCTCGGCCAGCGCTGCGGTGCGATCGCGTCCACGGGCGTGAAGCTGGTCGGCCAGCCGCCCACGCTGACCGGCCGCGCGCTGGCGAGCAGCCGCTGGCCAAGCTCCGGCCAGCGCCGCAGTGCGGCGCGCTGCGCGCGCAGCCGCGCCCGGTGCGCAACCTGAGACGGCTGAAGGTGCACGGCAGTGCGGCCGAGCAGCGCGAGTTCTTCGGCGGTCATGCGCCTCGCCCCGCCTTGATCGCCCTGCCACGTCGCCCCCACCGGCAGAACGGTACCCCAGGCAATGACTCTGTGTTGCAGCTTCTTAACGGTAAGTCATCGCAGCTGGTCAAGCTCTTATCTGCCCGCACTGATGATGCTCACGCTGCCAGCCCCATCGCGGCGGCCTCGGCTCGGATTCCGTCGGCGAACGAGCGAGGCGCGTAGTCCAGGTCATGTACTGCGTCGTCGATCACGAAGGCCTTGTCCTCGGCGAGCCGGCGCACTTGCTCGGCCCGGATCCTGGGGCTGCCGCTGAGCAGCTCGTAGCCACGGGCGGCCGCGATCACGGGAAACAGCGGCACCGGGACGAAGCGCGTCCGGCTGGCCACGGCGCGGGCCGAGATCCTGAGCAGCTCGCTGAACGTGAGCGGCTCGGGTCCGGCGACGTCGTAGGTGTGCCCGGCCGCAGCCGGGCATTGCGCGGCGGCCAGCACCGCGTCGGCGACATCGGCCACGTGCACCGGCTGCTGCAGGTGGCCGCCTCCCGGCACCGGCAGCACCGGTGTGCGGCGCAGCAGCAGCAGGAGCCGGGACAGGTTCCGGTCGCTCGCGTCTCCGTAGATCATCGTCGGCCGCAGGATCGTCCAGTCCAGCGCCGACTCGCGAACCTGCTGCTCCGCGGCGAGCCGGACCTGCCTGGACCGGGCGGCGAGCGTGGTGGTGACCGCCGTGGTGGACACGAAGACCGCGCGCGATATGCCCGCCAGTTCGGCTGCTGCCACGATCCCCAGCCCGTGCCCGAAGCCCAGCGACGCGAGGTTCACGAGCACATCGCAGCCCGCCCTGGCGAACGCGTCGGCAACCGAGCGCGGGTCGTCGAGGTCCCCGGTCACCGGCCGCGCGCCCAGCGCCGTCACCGCCGCCGCCGCGGTCTCGCTGCGGGCCAGGGCGACGGTCTGGTGCCCGCGCCGCGCGGCCTCGCGCAGCACGTACCCGCCCAGGAACCCGCTGCCCCCGGTGACCATGAGTTTCAGTGCAGGGTCGGTCACCTCGGGCCAGCCTCGAGGATCTTCCGGTATTCCCGGGCGAGTTCGGCGCGGTCGAAGAACTTCTCCACGTACGCACGGCCGCTGCGGCCCATGGCCGCTCGGCGGGCCGGGTCGCCGGCGAGCGACCCAATAGCGGCCGCGAGCGCCTCGGCGTCCTCCGGTGGCACCACCATCGCGTCGGCCTCGCGCAGGATCTGTGCGGGCTCGCCGGTCACCGAGCCGATCACCGGCCTGGCTGCAGCCAGGTATTCGAACATCTTCGATGGGATGAACGTCGCGAACAGCGGCACGTCGCGCAGCGGTACCAGGCAGATGTCGGCAGCCGCCAGCAGCGCCGGCACCTCGTCGGGTGGCACCGCTGGGGCCAGGGTGACGTTCTCAAGACCGCGTTCTGCGACCCGGTGCTGCAGCCGTGGCTTGTCCGAGCCGTCCCCGACGAACGCGAACCGGACCGGCTGGTCGGCCAGCAGCGCAGCGGCGTCGGCGACGCGGGGGAGCGCGTGCGAGATCCCGTGCGTGCCCGCGTACAGGACCAGGCAGTCGTCCGGCCGGGCGCCGAGCCGGGCACGTGCCTCCGGCCGGCCAGGAGAGTCCGGGCGGAACGACTCGAGCGTGACGCCGTTGCGGATTGTGTGCACCTTCCCGGCGGGCACGCCGCGCTCGACGAGGTTCTGCCGGAACCCGTCGCTGACGACCACCACCTGGTCGGCCGCGGCATAGGCGGCCAGTTCGAGCCGCTCCAGCAGGCGGATCACCCGGCGGTTGGTCAGCACGCCGAGTTCCACGAAGATCGCCGGCCATAGGTCGCGGACCTCGACGACCAACCGGGCACGCTTCAGCCGGGCCAGCAGCCAGGCGGAGCCAATAGAGAAGAACGTCGGCGAGGAGACGACCACGGTGTCGGTCCGGCCGCAGGCCCAGCCCCCGAGCACCACGCTGCTGACCATGAAGCTCAGGTGGCAGAGTGTCTTGCGCAGCACCCCCTCGTTGGGCGTGGCGTAGAGCCAGGTGCGCACTACGCGGTATCCGTCGCGTCGCTCGCGGCGGCGGACAGCGCGGCGGTACTCCGGCGGCAGCACGCCGGTCGGGTGGTTCGGCATCCCGGTCAGCACCGTCACCTCGTCCCCGTTCGCGGCCCAGGCGGCGGCGAGCGCAGACAGCCGGGCCTGGGGCGCCCCGGCTTCCGGTGGGAAGTAGTGGCTGACGATCAGGATTCGCTGCGGGGAGTCGGCACTCATCAGGCGACCTCCGGCGCGGGCAGCGCACCTGCCCGGCCCAGCCACGCGGGCGAGCGCAGGTAGGCGGCCAGTAGGGCGACTGCCAGTAGGTCGGCGCCGGCCCGCAGTACCGGGTGGCCGGTGAGGCTGGCGGCGCCGAGCATGCAGACCGCTGCGGTCATCCCGGCCGTGGCCACGGTCACCCGCTGATGCGACCAGCCCACGTCGCACAGCCGCTGATAGGCATGCGTCCGGTGGGCCTCGAAGATCCGCTCGCCGGCCCGGATGCGGCGCTGCAACGTCCAGCCGGTGTCGGCCAGGTACAGGGCGAGCGGGGCCAGCGCCGCCTCGAGCGGGACGTGGCGGACGACCGCCTGCGCCGCGAGCAGAGCGAGCGCAAGACCGAGCCCATAGCTGCCCGCGTCGCCGAGGAACACCCGCGCCCGAACCGCGTTCCAGGGCAGGAACGCGAGCGCACCCGCTGCGACGGCCGCGCCGGCCGTGGCCAGGAACGCGTCCGGCCGCCACCAGCCGAGGCAGGCGTAGTAGGCACCGCCGATCAGGGCGTGGGCTGCGGAGATGCCGTTCACGCCGTCCATGAAGTTGAACGCGTTGACGAAGCCAATCAGCCAGACAGCGAGGACGATGACGCCGGCCGCCATCACCGCCGGCGGCAGACCGATCCGGCCGATCAGCACCCCGGCGATCGCGAGGCTGGCCAGCCCCTGCATGGCCAGCCTCCGCCCGGCGGGCAGGCCGCCCAGGTCGTCGGCGAAGCCGATGGCGGCAAAGGCAGCGACCCCGATCGCGAACATCACGGCGACCGTGCCGTGGATCAGCAGCACCGCCACAACCATCCCGGCCGCGATCGGCGCCCCGCCGCCGCGAGGCGTGGGGACACTGTGCGATGACCGTCCGTTCGGGACGTCGACCGCCGCCCGGCGCAGCAGCGGGATCAGCAGTGGCTCGGCCACGGTGACGCATGCAGCGCATATCACCGCAGCTAGAACGGTTGTCAGCTCCCCCGGCACGTCGCAAGATACTAGCCACGCAAACCACGGTCCGTAGCGTTTTGCTTACGGTGAGTCGTATCACGGTCCGTGAGGTAGCGGCAGGCAGGCTTTCCGCTGCCCAGCGCGTTCGCCGTGAGCACGATCGCTGCAGTGCGCGTTATTGGCAGCGGAAATGTCCTATACGTGAAAGTAAAAAAGAGTAATATAAAGAGTGTTGCTCCGGACCCCAGGCATCTGCCGCTCTCGATATTCGCGGTGGCAGAAGAAGGTCCGGATTTTTTTCGTGCACGGAACGGTGCCGGCAAAGACGCCACAGACCAGGGATGGTGAGAATTCTCGGGAGATTTTCTCTCCCGTCGCGATCTGCCCAGCATGACTGACTGCCGCGTGCGTCACTATCACTGGCTAAAGGAGTCGGTTATGGGCATCATCGCATGGATTGTTCTCGGCCTGGCTGCAGGCCTGCTCGCCAATATGCTGATCCCCGGCAGAAGATCGCAGGGTCTCATCCTGACCTGTTTGATTGGCGTCGCCGGGGCCCTGCTGGGCGGCTGGGTCGCCACCAAGCTGTTCCACATCCACAGCCTGCAAGGGTTCTTCAACCTGTCCACCTGGGTCACCGCCATCGTCGGGGCGGCTGTCCTGCTGCTCGCCTACCACCTGCTCAGCGGTCAGTCCGGTCGGTCCCGGCGGTACCGCTGGTTCGCGCACCGCTGAGAATGTCAGGCACTCCGGACGCCTAAGACGTGCAGAGCAACAGCCCGCGCGCTCGCGCGCGGGCTGTTGCGAGGCTGGGGTGCGCTCGGGGCCGTATCCGCGGCCATGGCCGTGGGGCATGATGATCAGCCGTGTCCTTCTGCCTGCTCTATCTGATCTTCGTTCGGCTCCGCGTTACCCGGTTTGTCATACTCGGGGGAGTGCCTAGGGGCGCCCCTTCCTGGTCAGAGCGAGCCAGCCAAGCAATCCGAGGGAGTAGATAAAGTATCCGAAACGATCGGCAGGCCCGAGCGTGAGCAGGGCATAGGGCCAGGGCATCGCTTGCAGACTGGCCCACACGCTGTGGTAGGACGCAAACCGGGGGAGTGCAAACCCGAATGCGGCAACGATGAGAGCGGCCGACACGGGGCGCGACCGTGGCCGTCGAGTGAATGGCCACGGCGTGAGCAATCTCGCGAGGGCATCGGAGCCGGGTAATGCCAGTGGACAAGCAGCCGAAACCACGATGCGTAATCGACCATGTACGTTAGGTTGCTCATATGACGTATCCATGCGAGCACCGAACGTGACGCCGTTATCGAGCGCCGCCGTTGTCGGGCTCGGCTACATCGGGCTGCCAACCGCGGCGTCGCTGGCCACCGGCGGGCTCGATGTCACCGGCGTGGACGTGAACGGCGACATCGTGGAGCGGGTCAACCGCGGCGAGACGCCGTTCACCGAGCCGGACCTGTCCGTCGCGGTCAGCGGCGCGGTGGCCATGGGCCGGCTGCGCGCGCAGCAGGAGATGCCGCAGGCTGACGCCTACGTGATCGCCGTTCCCACCCCGTTCACCGGCGATCATCAGGCCGACCTCAGCTACGTCACCGCTGCGGCCGAGGCGATCGCGGACGTGCTGCGCGGTGGCGAGGTCATCGTCCTGGAGTCGACGGCCCCGCCCGGCACCACCCAGCGTGTCAGCGAGCTGATCGCGAACCGCCGCCCGGACCTGCACCTGCCGCACGTTGCTGACGTCGCTCCGGATGTGCACGTGGCGCACTGCCCCGAACGGGTCCTGCCGGGGCGGATCATGATCGAGATTGCGACCAACGACCGGGTGATCGGCGGGCTGACGCCCGCCTGCGCCGCGCGGGCGGCCGAGCTGTACCGGACGTTCTGCCGCGGCGAGCTGATCGTCACGGATGCCGCCAGCGCCGAGATGGCCAAGCTCGCCGAGAACGCCTACCGGGACGTGAACATCGCGTTCGCCAACGAGCTGTCGCTGATCTGCCAGCGCCTCGGCCTGGACGTCTGGGAGATCAGGCAGATGGCGAACCATCACCCGAGGGTGGACATCCTGCGGCCCGGTCCCGGCGTCGGCGGCCACTGCATCGCCGTGGACCCGTGGTTCATCGTCGCGGCAGCGCCGGACCTGTCGGGGCTGATCCGCACAGCCCGGGCGGTCAACGACCATATGCCCGCGCACACCGCCGACCAGATCGTGGCCACCTCGCGCCGGTTCCGGGACCCGCGGATCGCCTGCCTCGGCCTGTCGTTCAAGGCGGACGTCGGTGACCTGCGGGAAAGCCCGGCGGTGGACATCACGGCCCGGGTCGCGGCCGCGCTGCCCGACGTCAAGATCCTCGTGGCCGAGCCGCACGCGCCGTCGCTGCCCGGCCAGCTCGACGAGCTCGGCAATGTGGCTATGACCGACGCCGAACACGCGATAGCCGAGTCCGACGTGATTGCGCTGCTGGTAGACCATAGCTGCTTCCGCACGATCAAGAAGACCCAGCTCGCGGGCAAGGTGGTCTACGACACCCGCGGCATGTGGGAGTAAATCGGCGGCGGCGGCCACCGTCCGGTACACGGCGGCGGCGCGGCTGGTGACGCCGAGCTTGCGGTAGATGTGCTCGAGATGCTTGGCGATCGTGCGCGGGCTCACGTCGAACGTGCGGGCGATCGCCTTGTTAGTGCGGCCGCGCGCGGCGAGCTGCAGGACCTGTACCTCGCGGTCGGTCAGGGCGGCCAGACCGTCAGCCCCCGCCGTCGCCAGCGCGGCACCCGCGCTCTGCCGATCACGCGCCCGCCGCAGCGCGTTGCCCAGCGGCGCGCTGAGCGCTTTCAGCACGGCGCGATCATCCTCGGAAAAATCTCTGCCTGCCCGGTTCAGCGCGATCGCCGTGAGGTGGCCGTCCTGGTTGTCAGGCAGGCTGAACGCAATCTGGTACTCGACCGGAATGTCGCGAAAGAATTCTGAATACAACCCAAGCCGATGAAATCGCTGCTGACTGAGGAAATCGCTAATCTTGGCTGGCTCGCCCACCCCGCCTGCCCGGTAGTGTATGAGGAGGGGATGCTCCTGCAGGTGGGCTTCGAACGCCGTTAGGCCCGCCGGAGTGATGCATCCGTGCGGGTAATCCAGGTAATATCCGGCTTGACCCGGTGCGCTCGGGATCTCGTTGTATGTCACGATATCGCATCCGACCAGGTCAGCGACGCCTGGGAGCACGATCTCGGGCAACTTGCCCGGTTGGTCGAGATCTGCGAGAGCATCGATGAGTTGCGCGGCTCGTTGCAATTTCTCCAGCGATACATACATGCGCGCCATCCCCCGGGGAGTAGAAGAAGTCGCTCGGTGCGCAATATGCGTATAGACACTTCCGCAACAAGCCGGTTTAGTCAAGACAGGGGCAGGTCTGCTAATTGCAGGCCTTCAAAGGGGGGATCAGCGACGGCCGTGGACGGACCGCGTGCTGGCTGGCCGGACGGCCTACCTTGCCACCAGCAGCGATCTCGTCCACGGCCTCGCTGGCATCACGCCCCGTCCGGGAGCCGCCCCGCGCCAGAGGGCGCCGGTTGTCTACCTCGTCCGCCGGGAGCCTCCGCGGTGAGAGACCGGCTCCGAGCCGTTCAGCTGTGCCGGGACTGGAAGCAGTGACTTGTCGGTCGCGTAGGTGCCGCCGTAACCGTAGCCGTACCCATACCCGTAACCGCTGCCCTGCCTCGTGGTCTCGTTCAGGACCATGCCGACCACGCGGGCATTCACCTGGGCCAGCTTCTCCGCGGCGCGTTGCAGGTCGCCCCGGCTGGTCTGACCGGCTGCCACGATCAGCAGCGTCGCGTCGGCGTCCTTGGCCAGCAGTACGGAGTCGGTGACCGGCAGCACCGGAGGGCTGTCGATCAGCACCAGGTCGAAGAGCTCGCGCAGCGCAGCGAACACCTCCTGGATCCGCCTGCCGTTCAGCAGCTCGGCCGGGTTGGGCGGCAACTCACCGCTGCCCAGTAGCCACAGGTTGTCGTCCCCGGGTACCGCCTGAACCAGTTCCTCGACCGGCTGCTCACCGAGGATCGCCGTGGTCAGGCCCGCCTTCTCGTTTATGCCAAAGAACTGGCCGAGCCTGGGCTTGCGCAGGTCGCACGAGACCAGCACCACCCGCTGGCCAGCCTGGGCGAACATTGCGCCAAGGTTCGACAGCGTTGAGGTCTTGCCTTCGGCTGCGGCCGGGCTGGTGACCAGGATCGTGTGCAGGTCCCGCTCCTGCCGGGCGAACTGCAGCGAGGTGCGCAGCGACCGGTACGCTTCGGCAGCCGGCGACATCGGCCGTGCCAGCGACACCACGAGCGGCTTGTCTCGCTTCTTCCATGAGCTGACCATCGGCACCGCGGCCAGCACGGTTGCCCCGCCGAACTCCTCTGCGGTCTCCTTGGTCGCCACAGCGTCGTCGACGCTCTCCCGGATGAACGCCGCCGCCAGGCCAAGGATCAGCCCGGCCAGTAGGCCCAGCGCCCCGTCCTCGGTCGGCTTGGGCGAGCTCGGCCCCGCCGGCGGCTGGGCGGGCGTGACCAGTACCAGGCCGCTCGTCTCTCCGGAGCTGTTGACCTGCATCTGAGTCAGCTGCTCGTTGAGCACAGCTTCCTGATTGACCAGCGCGGACTGCTCCGACGCGGTGCCGTGCGTCGCGCGCAGCTGCTTGATCTGCTTTGTGATCGACTTGATCTGGCTCCGCAGCTGTGCCTCGGC
>Ga0209333_1000104_pt1 | contig 47475 bp, 39 predicted proteins | sample BlaSpr_A8_OM2_O3_FD_187982 | JGI IMG/M metagenome (GOLD analysis project Ga0209333, IMG submission 187982) | Forest soil microbial communities from Thunder Bay, Ontario, Canada - Black Spruce, Ontario site 2_A8_OM2_O3 (SPAdes) (version 2) | ecosystem: Environmental > Terrestrial > Soil > Boreal... | reverse complement strand
CCATGGTCTTGTCCGGGCAGTCCGGGCTGTCGAGGTGCGGGAAGATGGAGAAATCGACAACTCCCAGCATGCTGTCACCACCGGTGGGCGGCTTCCAGTCGACGAAGTCCTCCCCGATGCGGGGGGTCAGCACCATGCTCCCGGCACTGAGCCCGACGTAGACCGTGTCGCGCAGCGACGGGAGGAGGCCGGCCAGCCCAGACTCCCGCATCCAGTGGCACAAATACAGCGCGTCGCCGCCGTTCACCAGCAGGGCGTCTACCTCTCGGACCCAGGAGACCCAGCGGTCCTTGTCGATGCTGGGAAGGGCGGTCAGCTCCAGAGCGCCTACCGACTTCCACCCCAACTCGGTCATGGGACTGGGGGACCGCCCGCTGATGAAACGCCATGGCAGGACCGGATCCCCGTAAGGGCCCCCGTATCCTGCGGTGGGGATGCATAGGGCGCTGGCCTCGGCGATCGGTTTGCCCAGGAGATCGACCAGCGCCTCGAGGATGCTTGCGTTTCTGACACCGGAATCGGTAAGGAGAAGCTTCATCACGCCACCCTAGGCCGACGACCACCCGCTGATCGTCGCTCGACCGGGGTTGGAGGTACTGATGGCTGAGGTGGCGCTGCGGGAGTGCGCGCCCACGAGAGCGGCATGTGACCGCGCTCCGTGACCGGCCAGAGCCAGGTCGCGGATGGCCGCTGCAATTCCGGCGAGATCATCTCCGGAGGTGGGCCTCGGCGCCCGGTCGGCGGTATGCGAGTAGGTCCGGATGGGGCGCCGTGGGCGTTACGTGGACCTGGGCCGGCACAGGTTCGGTGACGCATGTCCGGCGCCGGTGGTCTTCGCAGATCCATTAACGCGGAGTGCCCGGCTGCCCGGCCGATACGATCGGGGCCATGAGGTTCGCGATCGCTATCCCGCAGTTCTACGCGGACGGCGAGTTCGACCCAGAGGCTTTCCGCGCTTATCTTGTCCGCGCCGAGGGGCTCGGTTTCCACAGCGCCTGGGCACAGGAGCAGACGCTGGGTTCGTGGCCGCAGCTCAGTCCGCTCGAGGCGATGACCTTCGCCGCGGCGTGCACTGATCGCCTGCGGGTCGGCTGTGTGGTGTTCGTGTCCACGCTGCACAACCCGGTGCACCTCGCGAAGGCCATTGCGTCACTGGACCAGCTCAGCCGCGGCCGGATCGAGGTGGGGGTTGGCAGCGGCGGCAAGATGCGGCCGTTCGCCGCGTTCGGCCTGGAGCCGGACCGGTACGTGGCGCGGTTCACCGAGGGCGTCGCGCTGATGAAGGCGCTGTGGACCCGGGAGCGGGTGACGTTCCCGGGTGAGTTCTGGCAGCTTGAAGACGCGAGCATGGAACCCAAGCCGTTCCAGAAGCCGTATCCGCCGCTGTGGTTCGGCGGATCCGGGCCGGCCGCGCTGCGGCGTGCCGTGCGGGAGGGTGATGGTTTCTTCGGTGCTGGCTCGTCTCCCACCATGCAGTTCGCGGAACAGGTCCAGGCGGTGTTCCGCGCTCTGCAGGAGTCCGGCCGTTCTGTGGCGGACTTCCAGATTGCCAAACGCGTCTACGTGGCGATCGACGAGAACGCGGCGCGCGCCCGCAGCCGGACTAACGAGGCGCTGGAGCGGCTCTACGGGCGACGCGTGGAGAGCATCGAGGCGGCCGCGGTCGCCGGAACGCCCGCCGACTGCCTACGGCAACTGCGCGAGGTCGCCGCTGCGGGCGCGGAACTGATCCTGTTCACGCCGTTGTTCGACCAGGCCGAGCACGCTGAGCGCCTGGCCGCAGAAGTAATCCCCCAGCTGGCCCAGGACTGAGTCTTCCGCTCCCTCTTGCCCGGTCACGACAGCTTCGTGAACCTGCCCCCCGTCAGGACACCTGGTGACACTCCTCAGCAGGACCCGGCCGCTTCTTGGTCAAGAAGCTCCAGCCCTCCAGGCTTCAAATACTACCATTGATTCTAGAAATGAATTGCTAGTTTTTCGGTTCCCATGTAGATTGAAGCAGCCACTGGGAATCGGCCGCCGCCGGCGGCTAGCTACCCCGGGGTCACCGGAAGGGAGCGGGCCATGGTCCTCATCGGCCTGATCATCATCGCCGTTGTGCTCATGGCGCTCCTGGTGCTCGGGGTGCCGGGGGTCCAGTGGAAGCTGCTGGTGCCCACTGCCAGCCGAGCCAGCCGGACGACCATATGCCGTCGACCGGCGCACGATTGACTCGGCTGCGGGGGCCGGCGTCATGCAGTGTTGCTCCCCGGAAATATCTACAGGACAGCGTGCGCTGTAGATGACGAGGGATCACATGCGAAGGCGGTCGCATTGCACGGGTTCGTGCTCAGGCCCGCCGGTTATCGCGGCGTGTGCGGTCGCTCCGAATGTGCGCCGGCCTGGTGGTCGTTCGGAAAATGTCTTCCTTTCCGTGTACGCGCACGGCGATTTGCCCGGCTGCTCTGGACCTCGGCGCCTAGTTTCCGAATTTCCTAGAGCCGAGACTGGTATGGATGCAATGTTCCGCTCCACCGACTTCATCAGGGCATGAGTACCGCCCATCGGTCGACCCCGGCCCGGCCGGGTCCACCGAACAGGATAAATAAGCTGGACAAGCGGCCGCCCACGCCCACGCCGCCGGCGACCCCGCGCTGGCCGCTGTGGCTCCTGCTGGTCGGGGCCGTGCTCGTAGGCCTCCTCCTCTTCCACCCAGGTATCAAGGGTTCGGCGACCCGGGACTTCAGCTACAGCGCCTTCGTCAGTGAAGTGACGGCCAATAAGGTCTCGACAGCGACGATCAGCTCGACAGGGCTGGTGACTGGGAAGCTTGATAACGGCGTCGCCTACACCTCCCAGATCCCCACCGCGCTGAACGACAACGCCCTTTCCCCTCTCCTCCTGACGCATGGCGTCCAGGTAACGGGCACCAGTTCGAGCTCGTACTCAGTGACGAGCCTGCTTTTCTCGTTGTGGCCGCTGTTGCTCCTGGTAGGCGTCTTCGTCTGGTTCGCCCGACGCGGCCGCAAGCAGCTCGGCGGAATTATGAGCATAGGCCAGTCAAAGGCCAAGCTCTACGATGAGGAGCGGCCTTCCACGCGTTTCGCGGACATCGCCGGCTATGAAGGTTCCAAGGCCGAGGTCATGGAAGTCGTCGACTACCTGAAACACCCTCAGCGCTACGCGCAGGCGGGCGCGGTCGGTCCTAAAGGGGTGCTCATGGTGGGTCCGCCCGGGACCGGGAAGACGCTTCTGGCCAAAGCGGTCGCCGGCGAGGCGGGCGTCCCCTTCTTCGCCCTCAGCGGGTCGAGCTTCGTCGAGATGTTCGTCGGTGTCGGCGCATCAAGGGTGCGAAGTCTTTTCACCGACGCCCGCAAGCATGCTCCATCGATCATCTTCATCGATGAGATCGACGCCATCGGGGGCCGCCGCGGTCCCGGTGGGTTCGGCTCGAACGACGAGCGCGAGCAGACCCTCAACCAGCTGCTGTCCGACATGGATGGATTCGAGCCGGGCGCCAGCGTGGTGGTGATGGGGGCGACCAACAGGGCCGAGATCCTCGACACGGCCCTGCTGCGGCCCGGCCGCTTCGACCGGACGGTGGAGATCCCGCTGCCCAACCAGAAGGAGCGGATGGCGATCCTGGCTATCCACGGGCGGGGCAAGAAACTCGGCCCCGATGTGGATCTCGACACGGTGTCCCGCGGGACACCGGGATTCTCGGGCGCTGATCTCGCCAACCTCGTGAACGAAGCGGCGATCAACGCCGTGCGAAATGGGCGCGATGTCCTTTCCGCCGCTGACTTCGCCGCGGCGCGGGACCGGCTGCTGATAGGTCGGCGCGATGGCTCCAACGCATTGCTGCCCGAGGAAAAGCGCTCTGTCGCCGTGCACGAATCCGGCCACGCGCTCGTCGCCGTCCTGTCCGAGCACGCCGACCCAGTGGCGAAGGTCACCATCCTGCCTCGCGGCGCGGCGCTCGGCGTGACCGAGCAACTGCCGGAATCCGAACGCCACCTGTATCCCCGGAGCTACCTCACCGATTCGCTCGCGGTGCGGCTGGGCGGCCGGGCTGCGGAGATCATCGTTCTCGGGGAGCCATCGACCGGTGCGGCGGATGACCTCGCCGGTGCTACCGATCTGGCCACCCGCATGGTGCGGGAATGGGGCTTCTCCGCTGAAGTCGGGCCCATCGGCTACGGCCCGGAAGGACCGAGCCGTGATAACCCGTTCGCTGGCCGTCCCTATGCCGAGGAGACGCAGCGATCCATAGACCAGGAAGTAGCCAAGCTGCTCCGGGAGGCCGAGAGCAGGGCGACAATACTGCTGCGCCAGAATCTGGACACCCTCACCCGGGTTATCGATCTGCTTCTCGAACGGGAGACTATTGACGGCTCGGACCTGGCGACCATCGTCGGGGTGCCGGAACGGCCCGCGGAACCAGAAATGGTCTGGGCACCGCGGGCCGTGGCGATGATCCCGGTAAAGGCGGAGCAGGATGGAACCAGCGCGGCCAACGGCAAGGCCGCACCGGTCAGCTGACCAGCTGGGGCGTCGCCCGCCGTGCCAGCCAGCTTCAGGAGCACCGGAGCAGGAATCAGGCAACGGACGGCCCTGACCCTGGAGTGCAACCGGTGAATGGCCGCCTGGGTCGGCGGACTAGGCGCGTGTGCCAGGTGTCGATGCAACCCCCTGACGGTTGGCTGACTTATCTGCGAGGTCCGCCCGGTGCCCGTTGTCGTCCACTCGTGGGAGCCAAGTGGAGAGCCACCGTCGACCGACATCAGGCCGCAGTAGCCTGCGGCAGTTACGGTCGCTCGGCGTCAGTGCCCGGCCTGTGGGGCTGCACGTCGATCTCTGCCCTGGCGAGGAGCCGCAGCACGCGGCTTTCGCGGCGGTAGGCCAGCGGGTAGAACAGGAACTGGTCAATCGGGAACCACAGCCCGATCCAGGCCAGCACCCATCCGATGTGGTCGGTGATGATATTGGCAGCGCTGGTTGAGGGCCGGATCCTGGTCGCCGCGACGGTCAGCGCCAATCCCACCGCGGTGATGGGCACGCCGATCCGCAGGGCGCTGACGCCGCCGACTCGCTGGGCCTGGCCCTCCCGCCGGTTGTAGCGGATCCGGTGATCGCAGTACCGGTGCAAGGTCCGGGCCAGCCGCGCGGTCACCCCGTCGTCGATCTCCTCGGGCGGCAGCCGAATCTCCAGCCTGACTGGTCGCCGGGACGGGCGGCCACGCAGCTCGCTGATACAGAAATCGACCCCGGTGAGAAAGTTGCGGTATTCCGAGAACAGGTCCGTATGGGGCATCTCGAACATGTCGCTCGCCTGCATCAGCCGCAGCTCAATGACCTGGCACTTGCGCTTGTCCGCAGATCGCCCGAGGACCTTCGTCATGCTGAGCCACCCTACGACCCGGCAACCAGTCATCACTGTGCGAACCTCCTTGATTACTTGATGTAATCAGGGCCAGTGTGGCGTGAACGAGGTTCCCTCACCTGGCGGGAGCGTGCCTTTTGCCGTGATTCCTGCACTGGCCTGAAACGGGGCAGCAGAGATGCAAGCAACGGAATCGATGTGGTTTTCGCGAGATTCGAAGTAAAGCACCATTAGTCCCGGCCGTGTCCGCTGGGCAGCCGGAGGCTCCGGGTCGGTTACGCGGGCAGCGTGGCGGACAGCCTCACTGGCGGCCGGTCTAACGCGGGGCGGTGCGAGGGTGAGGTCTCGCGAGTCTCCCGGCCACTGTTACGAGATCGCGGGCGACGCCGGCGATCGTCAGCTCCTGAACGCGTTAAGGCCCATGACGAGCCCTGCCGTGCCGCCCCACAGGTATGCGACCTCGACCGCCTCGGTGATCTCAGCTTCGGACGCGCCGGCGGCGCGGGCAGCGTCGGCCAGACCGGCGACACCGTCCGGGTGTGCATTGATGGCGTCCGTGATCATGCCCATGAGCAGCTTGTACTTGGCCGGGATGGCGCCGTCTTTCAGGATGCTCTGGCGCATCGCCAGGTACGAGTCGGCGAACTGCGCGTCGCGACCCTCCATCGTGCCGAGCCACGGCGGTGGCGCAGGGGTGTCTTCCACGGCCGCGAAGCTACCACACGCCCGGGTTCTCCTTCCTGGGCCTGCCAAGGGGCAGCGCGATGTCTACGGCTGTGCCCGCTTCTGGCGCGCTGTCGAGGGAGAGCTGGCCGCCGAGCGCCTCCACCCAGTCCTTTGGCGCGGCCAGGGCCGGCGAAGCGATCAATGAGCGCCGCCGTAGCCGTCGTCGCGGACGCGCATCATGCCCTCGCCGCCGTCCACGTCGACCCCGATGACCCAGGCATCCCATGTCTGGCGGTGCTGGCCACCGCCTCGGCCACGACGTGGCAGGCCGCGATCGCGGCCGACTCGAGGAGCCGCCTGCACCCGCAGATCAGCCACATCGGCGCCATCCCACCGAAGATCAGATCTGCCGAATCGGCGCGGCGCGCAATCGCGGCGCATGGACCGCCCGTGGTGATCGCGGACGCCGACGTCACAGCGCTGGCCGATGAAGTAACCCTGCTGCTTCGCCAGGCCGCCGATGGTCCGGAACGGAGCGGTCTGCTCAGATTCCGTGTCAGTCGCCCACCGCCGCCTGTGACTTCCGTCGTGGCTGTCCCCAGGCCCGGGAGCTAGGTGTTCTGGCTCACTTAGCAATAGCCGACTTTGCGCCGCGCACCTCGCCGCAGCACGGGTAGCTGAAGGGCTGCTATCCCGACTATCCCGGCCAGCAGGACACCTCCCCCCAGTTCCGCGGCTATCGCAGTGCTCAGTCCAGCTAGTGCCGTTGCAACGCCGGCAGCAACCCCAACGATCACAGCCAAACCCACAGCGATTGTCGGTCCAGCAACTGTGCGGCCAAGCCAGGGCCGAGCCCAGAACGTCATGCCGCTGGCTTGATCACGTCGGGTGCTCAGATGCCGTTCGGGCGCAGGCATGACGGGCGACTGAGCTTCCGGCTTTCCGCCCGCATCCCCAGGTCGGCCGCCTTGCAGGTCATGATTGGGGTCGGTGAGCAGGTGTACCAGGTGAGCGCCGAGTTCACCCGTGCGTGGGTCTGGCCACCACTGGGAGTGCCGGTGGGTCGGCGGCGGGGTCGGGTTGGCGTCCTGGACGAGTATGACGGGATCCCAGCACGGCTGGTCGATGTTGTCCCGGAGGTCAACTGGGCTGAGCCGGGGCCTGGGTTCGGTGAAGATCCATGACCCGATGTAGTCGCTCTTGCGGCGCAGGTTCTTCCACCGCCCGGGCGGCTGGCCTTCCTCGAGCGGCCGGTCCGGCGTCGTGTCCGCGTCGAGCAGACCCGCGAGCGCGGCGAGCTGGCGTCGGCCGAAGTAGGCGGGGAAGGCACGGCCGTACAGGCGCTGCGCCGGGCAGGCCAGCGTGAGCAGGGCGACGCTGGGCAATACGTGGTCGGGCAGCTGGGCGACGACCGCGGGCGCGATCACCGAGCCCTGGCTGTAGCCGGTCAGCAGCAGGGGCCCAGGCCGCACGGTGAGCCCACGGGTGCGCGGCAGGTCCGGCCGCCCAGCCTGGGCGTGAAGGTTGGCCGCGTCGTCCGGCTCGCTTCCGACGTGGCCGGTCAGCAGCAGGATGCGGTCGACGACCTCGGGCACGGCTCGCTCGGCGTAGCAGGGCGGCGCGAACGGCTGCACCGCCCGCGGCCAGAACGTGCCCACGTCCCACAGTGCGCCGATGGTTTTGCGCCGGGCGGCGTCCGTGTAGTCCTGGCGCAGCAGCGTGACGAGCAAGCCGACCACCAGGAAGCCGACGAGCGCGGTGAACGTGGCCGCACCGTGCCAGACGCTGGGCAGGAGCGTGGGGCTTCCAGGCGGGCCGGCGGTGGCGGCAGCGTACAGCTCGAGGATCAGCACCAGAATGATGCTGCAGCCGACCGCCAGGACTGTCGCCAGCGGGGCGTCGTCGGTGACCAGGGCCAGCGCCCACGTCTTGGCGATCGCTGCCTTGTGCTTGGCGTAGGCCGGGTCGTCGCCGGTAGCACCGGGCGGGCCCGCTGTGGACGCGGCGTAGGCGTCGGCCACCTCCGACCGATGGCCCTTTGCGTTCTGGAACGCGGCGGTGTGGCGCCGGTACCTGATGACAACCACGATTGCCGCCAGCGCCCCGCCGGCCAGCATGCCGTACAGCGCGGCGGCGAAGCTGTAGATCGGCCACGGCACCGCGAGCGCATCCGACGGCGCGATGGCGAACCGGAACCCACTCGGCACCGGCGTGCCGAGCAGGCGGGTTACGCCGATGCTGATAACCGCGGACAGCAGGCCGCCGAGCGAGACGCCCACCGCCGCGATCAGCACGGCGAGCCCGCCGCCCAGGTACGGCCTGACTGTCTTGTCACCGCCGGGCGCAGGGGCGCGCCGGGCGAGCACCACGACGATGAGCGCAAGCATCACCAGCAGGGCCGCCTCAGCGGCCAGCAGCACCGCAAAGAAGCCGGTCAGCCCGGGCAGCGCTCCGGTCTGCCAGCCATGCCGCTGGTCGGTCCACCCGCTCACCACGGCCGTAGTGATGAGCGCGGCGATCGCGACGCCCAGGACGCCCCAGCACCACACGTCCGCCCGCCCGCTTTCCGGCCTGCCGTCACGCAGCCTCCCGCCCTGGGCGAGCGTGACATCCTGGCGGCTGGCGACGGGCGAGATGATCGAGCAGGCCGCGGCGGCCAGTGCCACGGCGGCCAAGATCACCGCCACCCATCTGGCGGCGGCGGGATGGCCGGGCGGGAGAGCCGCGATCAGCGCCGCCGTCGCGCAGGCGGCGGCCGCGTGCAGGGTCCGCTGCCGGTTGACGAGCGCCTGACCCTTCCAGAAACCCGGCTGGGTCAGCGGCCACACCGCGTTGAGCTCGGTCCGTGCGGTGCTGGTCCTGGCCTCGTACCTGCTGCCGCTTGTGACGCTCACCCACCACAGCACGGCGATGATGACGGCGACCGCGGCGAGGGCCAGGGCCACGCGCCACCCGGTGGTCCAGTTTCCGTACCATCCCATCCAGCTCGGCAGCATGCCCGCCCGGCCCGCGGCCTGCCAGGCGACGGTGCTTACCACCAGCAGCGCGGTCACACTCACGAACTGAATCGTGGCCGTCAGCGCCAGCAGGCGCAGCAATACGCCCGCGATCAAATGACCGCGATCACGGCTCAGGTGCCGGACCGGCTCCTCGACAACGGTGCCGGGCTCACCGGCCGCCGCGTCGGGCGGAAGCATGAAGTAAGCGACGTTGTACATCATGAACGGCGCGAGCAGCAGCCACGCCGCCGACGCCAGCGGCTTTTCGGTCAGCCCGCCCCACGAATACGCTTCCAGCTTCCACGGGACGCTCGGGCGTCCGGCACCGTCCGGGCTCCACCGCCGGTAAAACCCGGTCACGTTGTCCCCGGCGACCTGTAATGCCCCCGGATGCTCAAGCATCGTCGGCCCGTCCGATCCGGACACGCCGTGAATGCGCAGCTCGGTCACCGGCTGATCCCCCATCGTGGCATCAACCAAGGCCCCGGCGGCAGACGCCAGCGCCGGGCTGGTCTGATCTGCCGGTGCGAACCCCCACGCAGCGTCGAACCCGAGCACCACATCCGGACCCAACGAATCGCCGTCCTGGTTCATGAGATCCCCCGTGCGCGGAGCGTGCGAGCCGCCGGAAAGGGAGCAGCTCTCTTGGCTGCTGCGGTCGCTACTTAGGGAGAAGTGTCAAGGAACCGGCCCCATCCGTCAATGCGCCCATCCCTGCGCAGCGGGCTACGCAGCGGGCAATGACCAAGAGGTTCGACTCGTGTCCTGAGGCGCGATGCCCAGGCGCTTAGCCGCGCGAGACGCGGACGACCACAACCGAGTAAGCGGTCGCACCGATCGGCGGCGATGCGCGTCGTGATCAGGTTCAAACTTGATCACTTGCCGGCTTGATTTGGCCCGGCTGGCGTGTCAGGTGATGAATGCTGCCATCCGGATCGAGACGAGCAGTCCGGGCAGTTCGACGCCGAGCTTGGCGACGGTGCGGGCCGGTGGCTCGGACGCGAACCACTGCGCGTATTCCTCATTCAGGCCGGCGAAGTCGGCGGGGTTGGTGAGCAGTATCCCCACCTCGATGACGTCGTCCAGGCTGGCCCCGCCGGCCTGCAGAATGGCCTGGCAATTCGTCAGCGCCTGCCGCGTCTGATGGATCGTCTCTCCGGCAAGACTGCCGCTGCTGGGGTTGATACCAACGATGCCCGAGACCAGTATGTGCGGCCCGGCCTTGACGCCCTGGCTGTAGAGCGGCGAACTCGGCGCGTTCGCGGTCGCGATGATCTGCCGTGGCATGACGGTCCTTTCTGTGCCCGCATCAATGCGCTATGGCAGGATCGCAGGTTCGCTTCCCAGCGCTCGTTTGCCGAACTCAACGCGAGCACGGCTACCGGTCACTTCCAGTCAGCCGGCCGCTGGGCCTGCTCCGCCGGGCGCCGGCCCCGGGGCGGTGTCCCGGGGCGCAAGGACCCGCTGCGGCTTCGCCGCACCGTTACGCTGAGCGGAATCTGCGGTGCAGGTCGCGCACCTGCTCCGCCAGATCGGGGACCGGGCCTGCCACCACGAGATCGGGAACGACCTCTGTGATCGCCAAGGGCAGGACAGGGGCCGGGCTGACACCCAGTTCGGCGAGCCAGATGCCCGTTTGCTGCGATGAGGTGACGTACACGATGCGTCCCAGCCCGACCCAGCCGTGGGCGGCGGCGCACATCGGGCAGTGCTCACCTGAGGTATAGACGGTTGCCGCGGCCCGCTCCCGCGGGGTCATGTTCGCCGCCGCCCACCGCGCCAGCGCGAACTCCGGGTGGCGCGTCGGGTCCCCCGCGGTCACTTCGCGGTTCCGCTCCTCGGTGAGCACGGTCCCATCCGCGGTGACGAGCACGGAGCCGAACGGGAAGTCGCCCGCCTCGACGGCCTCCGTTGCCAGTTCCACGCAGCGGCGCAGGTGCGGCAGGTCGGCCTCGGTGACCTCTGCTGTCATGGTTACTCCCCAAGGTGGCGTGTTGCCGCTGAGACCGTCGCGAGCGCCTGCCAGGCCACCTCCGGGTGGTGCGTCTCGCCTGGATGGCCGTTGAACGGATCGAGCACGACGGTGTCGGCGCCGAGCAGGCTCAGCTGTGCGAGGTCGTCGAGGACCTGCTCGATCGTTCCGTCACCGGCCAGACGCCCGGGGCCGGTGACCGGTGATTCGGCCAGCCGCAAGGCGATGCGCGGGACCAGGCCTGGGACCGGTCGCCGCTGCTCGTCCGCGAGCGCCGTCAACCGGTCCATCGCCTTGCGCAGCCAGGGAATGGTGAACCGCAGCGGATGCCATGCCTCGCCCAGAAGCACCGCCCGGCGCAGGCCGGCGTCGCTGTTGCCGCCGACCCAGATCGGTATCCGCCCGCTGCGGTAGTCCTGCTCGTCCGCCCAGGCCGCGCGGACGGCCCGGAGGTAGTCGTCGGTCAGCTTCCCGCGCTGCCGGAACGGCACGCCGAGTGCGTCGAACTCCTGCACCGCCCAGCCGACGCCCACCCCGAGAACCAGGCGTCCCCCGCTGAGGTCGTTGAGGTTGGCGGCCATCCGGGCGATCAGCAGCGGGTGCCGGTACGGGACGATCAAGACGGTCGTCCCGAGCCGGATCCCGCCGGTGATGCCGGCTAGCCACGCGAGCGTGGTGAACGGTTCGTAGAACGGCGCCGGATACTGCTCGGCGACATCAGGGGTCACCACGATGTGGTCGGAGAGCATCAGCAGGTCGAAGCCGAGGCCCTCGGCCGTTTGTGCCCAGCGGCGCAGCACGCTGGGTTCAGTTCCAGGGCCGAAATTCGGCACGTTCACGCCCAGACGCACCCGGGCAAGGCTACCGGGCGATCATGCGGGAAGGAATGGATACGCTGCGGCGATGGCCGGCATTTGCTGCAGTCCCGCCGCGGGAACGCCCAGATCGACTAACTCTGCACAGTAGTTCCACTCGGCATGCATCCGGCTTAACGTAATACTGGGTACCGGGAGGCTCTTGGCCGCTGGAAAATCATGTCGGCAGCCGTCGTGTCACGCAGGCTCGTGCTGGCTGAAGCTCTCGCCTCGCGGGAGTTCACCGCTCGACCCTGGCCGCCGGATTCGCAACCGAAGGAGCCGCCCTATGAGGGAGATAACGGTCGGCGTCGTCGCTCCGGCCTTTGTCAACGTGCCGCTGTGGGTGGCCCAGAAGCGAGGTCTCCTCGAGTGCCGCGGGCTTCGCGCCACTGAGCAGATCCTCGGCAGCACCCACGGAGTGACGAACGCGCTTCGAGACGGAGCGGTGGACATCGCGCTGACCGCGCCGGAGGGCAGCATCGCGGACGCCGTCGCCGCCGGCCCGCTCCGCGTGGTGGCGGGCCTCATCGACCGCCCGCCGCTGTCGATGATCGCGATACCGCGGCACGCCGCGTTCAGCGACCTGCGCGGCGGCCGGATCGGGACATCATCCCTGACGGAGGGCACCAGGCACGTCGCCGAGCGGATGCTCGCCAAGCACGGCCTGAGCTACCCGGCCGACTATGACTTCGCGCTCGAAGGCTCGCATATCGAGCGGTGGAAAGCACTGCAGGCCGGGACGATCGACGCGGCGCTGCAGATGGTCCCGTACGACGACATAGCCACCGACGCTGGCTTCACGAACCTCGGACCGGTCACGGAGGAGTTCGCCCTGAACGCCGCCTGCATTCGCCTTCCGGCCGAACAGTCTGTCGTCACACCCTTCCTGGAAGCTCTTGCCGAAGCGACGGAATGGTTCCGCCATCACATCGAGGAGTCCGCGGCCATTGCGGCGGCGCGCACATCGACTGAGCTGCCGTACGCGCTGCGGGCTTGCCAGAGGCTGACCTCCGACGGCGTTATCCCGCGGGACCTGCGGCCCGCACCCGGGGCCCTGGCCGCGGTGATCGCGGCACTGCGGTCAAGCGGCCTGATCCCGCCGGAAGTGCCAGACCCGATCGCCACCGCCGTCGACCATTCTTACCTCGCATGACTGCCTACGACGTAGCCGTCGTTGGCGGCGGCCCGGTTGGCATGTGGCTCGCGGCCGAACTGCACCGCGGGGGAGTGCGCCCGGTCGTCCTGGAACGGCGTATGCAGCGGCCGCCACATTCGAAGGCGCTCACGATCTACCCGCGCACCGTCGAGCAGTTCGCGATGCGAGGGCTCGTCGGACGCTGGCTGGGCGAAGGCACTCCGGTGCCGTCCTCGCATTTCGCTCTGCTAAAGAACCGGCTGGACTTCTCGTTCCTTGACACCCGCTATCCCTACACGCTTTTCCTTCCGCAGCGGCGTACGGAGGAACTACTGGAGGATCACCTGGCCGAGCTGGGCGTGCCGTACCTGCGGCAGCACACTGTCACTGGCCTGCGGCAGGACGACACCGGCGTCGACCTCGACGTGGAGTCACCCGAGCGAAGAGTGATCGTTCGGGCCGCTTACGTGGCGGGCTGCGACGGCGCCGGGAGCGTGGTTCGGGCGGCAGCCGGGATCGATTTCGTGGGGACTTCCGACACCTGGCAGACCATCCTCGGCGATATCGAGCTGACCGACCCCCCGCTGGCCCCGTCACTTACCCTGAACCAGCCGGGCGGGTCGATCTATATGGTGGCGATCGGCGCCCGCCGGTACCGGCTGGCCGTCATCGACCACGCGACGCAATACGACCTGACCGATAAGCCAGTGACGTTTGCCGATCTACGGGCGGGCGCCTTGCGCGTCGCCGGCACTGACTTCGGCATGCGGGAGTCTCCCGGCGCATGGCTGAGCCGGGTGGGGAGCGCGACCAGGCAGGCGGCCTGTTATCGGGCGGGGCGCGTGCTGCTGGCGGGGGACGCGGCGCACATCCATTACCCAGCTGGAGGACAGGGTCTCAACCTCGGGCTGCAGGACGCCACAAACCTGGCGTGGAAACTGGCCGCCGAGATCCGCGGCTGGGCACCTCCGGGCCTCCTGGACAGCTACCACGGCGAACGGCATCCGGTCGGCCTTGACGTGATCGAGGACTCGCTCGCGCAGTGCGGTCTATTCGCAAATCCGAGCCGGGAAGGCCTGGCGCTGCGGGACAGGTTCAACTCGATACTCGGGACGCACCCGTCCGTATGCCGAGAGCTAGCCGTGCGCCTCTCCGGCCTGGGTGTCCAGTACCCCGCACCCATCCCGCCTGCCGGTCAGCGGGCTCCCGACCTCGATCTGCGCGACGCCCCGGCCGCTACCATCTTCGGCCTGCTGCACGGCGCGAAATTTGTGCTGCTGAACCTTAAGCCCGCCCCGGCCGCCCCGTATGGCTTCCCAGATCGCCTGACCGCCGTGACGGCCCAACTGGCCGGAGATCACCCCGAGTGGGACGGTGTCCGAACCATGCTGATCCGTCCTGACGGCTACATTGCCTGGTCATCCCATGACGATTGTCCGCCGCCGCTGGACACGTGGCTCGGCGATCCGCCGGTCACATATTCTCGGCTCCCTTAGCGATCTCGGCGGGAGGTTCGTCGTGCGAGCAGAAGATCCCCAGGGCGCCGGGCCGGGCAGCGCCGCGATCGAGTGGGGCAGTGACGCGCTGGCCGAGCTGCTCAGCCGTCTCGACCTGCCCTACATCGCGCTCGTCCCGGGCTCGAGCTACCGCGGGCTGCACGACAGCCTGGTGAACTACGGCGGCAACCGTGACCCGCAGATGCTGGTCTGCCTGCACGAAGAGCACGCCGTCGCCGTCGCGCACGGTTACGCAAAAGTCACCGGACGTCCGATGGCGGTCGCGGTTCACAGCAACGTGGGCCTGATGCACGCGAGCATGGCCATCTACAACGCCTACTGCGACCGCGTCCCGATGCTGATCGTCGGGGCGACCGGCCCGGTCGACGCGGCCAGGCGCCGGCCCTGGATCGACTGGATCCACACTTCCGCCGATCAGGGGGCGCTGATCCGCCAGTACTCCAAGTGGGATGACCAGCCGGCCTCCGTTGCCGCGGCCCTGGACTCGCTCGCCCGCGCCTACACGATCACCCGCGAGGCCCCGTCCGCACCGGTCTACATCTGCCTCGACGTGAGCCTGCAGGAGCAGCCGCTGCCCGAACCGCCAGCACTCCCGGACGTCCGCCGGGACCGGTCGCCCCGGTCGCACGGGCCTGACGCGGCCGAGGTCGAGGCCACCCTGGAGCTGCTGGGCGCCGCACGCAGGCCGCTGTTCCTGCTCGGGCGGCTCGGGCGCGACGAGCGCGACTGGGACCGCCGGGTCGCGCTGGCGGAACGGTACGGGGCACCAGTGCTGTCCGACCTGAAGAACGGCGCGGTGTTCCCCACCGGGCACCGGCTGCACCCGAACCCGCCGGGCATGTTCCTGCCCGCAGCGTCGGCGAAGCTGATCGGCGCCGCGGACCTGATCCTGAGCCTGGACTGGGTTGACCTGGCGGGCACGCTCGCCGCGGCGGCGAGTCATGGCGAGCCGGCCTCCGCGCAGATCGTCTCCTGCACGCTCGACGCCGCGCTGCACAATGGCTGGTCCAAGGACTCCTATGGGCGCGAGCCCGTGGACCTGTCCGTGCGCGCCGACCCTGACCTGCTGGTGCGGGCGCTGCTCGAATCGGACGGGCCGGTGAAGCAGAGCGAGTGGCCCGCGCTGGAGGCTGTTCCCCGGTCGGCCACGGACGGCTCCGGGTCGGACATCTTCATGAGCGACCTGGCGGCGGCGCTGCGTGACGCGCTCGCGGGCGGCCCTGCCTGCCTGGTCAGGCTCCCGCTCGGCTGGAGCGGGAGCGACCTTGAGGTTGGGCATCCCCTGGATTACCTGGGGCAGGACGGTGGCGCTGGCATCGGCTCAGGCCCGGGAATGGCCGTGGGCGCGGCACTCGCCCTGGCCGGCAGCGGCCGGCTCCCGGTGGCCGTCCTGGGCGACGGCGACTTCCTGATGGGCGGAACCGCCGTGTGGACCGCCGCTCACTACCGGCTGCCGCTGCTGATCGTGGTGGCGAACAATGCGTTCTTCTACAACGACGTGGTGCACCAGGAACGCATAGCCCGGCAGCGGCAGCGCCCGGCGGAGAACTCGTGGATCGGCCAGGCCATCTCGGACCCCGATCCGGACCTCGCGGCGTTCGCCCGGTCGCTCGGCGTCCAGGCCGCTGACCAGGTACGCGACCGGTCGGCCCTGCCGGCAGTGCTCGCCGAAGCGGTGGCCGGCGTCCGTTCCGGCCAATGCGTGCTGGTGGACGTGCGCGTCCGACCGGATGGGTACCAGGCCCTGAGCGGATAACAGCACCAGGGCAGTTCTGCAATACAGAACCTGCCGTCGTCCAGATCCTGGGCGGCGGCTGCCGCGAGGTAACCTCGGCCGGTGGAACGCATCCCGAGCCTTGTCCTGGTGGACGGCGAACGTGTCGGCGCGGTCTCAGGGGCCACCCTGGACGTAATCAACCCCGCGACCAACGAGGTCATCGGGCAGATCCCGCGCTGCGATGCCGATGACGTCGAGGGCGCCGTCGCCGCGGCCGCGCGGGCGGCGCCCGCCTGGCGGCAGGCCGAGCCCCAGATGCGCGCGGCAGCGCTGCTGGCCTTCGCCGATGCGGTTGCCGAGCGTGGCGAGGAACTGGCCCGGCTGGACTCGCTGGACAACGGCAGCCCGCTGCATGAGATGCGCAATGACATCGGCCTGGCCGCCAGCCAGATCAGGTACCTGGCGGGCCTGGCGCTCGAGGTGCGCGGCCGGACTATGCCCGAAACCCCGGGACGGCTGAACTACACCGTGCACGAGCCGTTCGGCGTCGTGGCCCGGATCATCGCGTTCAACCACCCGCTGATGTTCGCCGCGACCAAGCTGGCCGCGCCGCTGGTGGCCGGCAACACGGTGATCCTCAAGCCGTCCGAGTTCACGTCGCTGTCGGCGCTGGCGATGGCCGATGACCTGCAGCGGCTGTTCCCGCCCGGCGTCGTCCAGATCCTGACCGGGCTGGGCGCCGAGGTGGGAGACGCGCTGGTGCGGCATCCTGGCATCCCGCGGGTGGCCTTCATCGGCAGCGCGGCGACCGGGCGGCGCATCCAGGCCAGCGCCGCGGCGTCAAGCGTCAAGACCGTGACCCTCGAGCTGGGCGGGAAGAACCCGATCGTGATTTTTCCCGACGCCGACCTGGACCTGGCCGTCGAGGGCGCGATCCGGGGCATGAACTTCACCTGGCAGGGCCAGTCCTGCGGTTCGACCTCCCGGCTGCTCGTGCACCAGGACTGCTACGACGACTTCGTCGGCCGGGTGGGTGAGCGCATCGCGGGCATGCGGGCGGGACCGCCGCTCGACGCCAGCAGCGACCTCGGCGCGATCGTCACCAAGCAGCAGCTGGACAAGGTGCTCTCCTACGTGGAGATCGGCAAGAGCGAGCAGGCCCGGCTGGTGACGGGGGGCCAGCGGCTGACCGAAGGAGGCCTGGGGGAGGGCAACTTCGTGAGCCCCGCGCTGTTCGCCGACGTCGATCCGGCGGGCCGCCTGGCCACCGAGGAGATCTTCGGGCCGGTGCTGGCCGCGATCCCGTTCACCGGCTACGACGAGGCGCTCGCCATCGCCAACAGCGTCGAGTACGGGCTCACCGCCAGCGCGTTCACCCGTGACCTGGGGACCGCGATCGCGTTCTCCCGGGACGTGCAGGCGGGCTACGTGTGGATCAACGAGACGTCACGGCACTTCATCGGGGCACCGTTCGGCGGGGTGAAGAACAGCGGCGTGGGGCGGGAGGAGGATCTCACCGAGATCGAGTCCTACACCCAGCTCAAGAGCGTGAACATGAGATTCGGGTGACCGGCCCCGCGGCGCGGGCGAGCCGGATGGAGCTGGCCGCTCCGGCAGCTCGTCCTCGAGCGGAATCCGGCCGCCTCCGCGGGCTGCGCTCCTCGGTGAGTTGGCGCTTCAGGGCGCAATCGCGGGTGACGATCCGCGGCCGCGGCACAGGCGTGGCCACATGGCCAGGCCGCAAAGCGCGCGGCCCGTACCGGTTACCGGATCTGCACTACGACCCATTTGTGCAGGCAGTGACCGGCCAGGCAGAGGATGGTTGGCGTGCGGTCGAGCCAGATCGTGTGGCGCGCGTCCGTCTCGGCAAGCAGCACCCGCCCCGGGCTGCCCGCCGCAGGCTTTGCGCGCACGAGCCAGGTCTCGATGGTGGTGATCGTGGCGGTGGCCAGGTTCGCAGATACCCTGACCGGGCCGACGATCTCGATGCTGGGCACCGATACGTCGACCTGGCGTGGCCAGCCTCTGGTCTGGGCGATGATCAAGCGCCTCGCCTGGCCGTAGTAACGGCTCTCGAGGCGGGCCAGAGCGAGCGGCCCGAGCACGGGCTGCCGGCCCAGCTCGTAGTACGGCACCCGCGTCAGGAGGGAATCGTCTACCACGTAGGCGTAGCAGACTTCAAACTGGTCCCGGGCCAGATGTCCGCAGCCGTGCGATACCACCGGTGTAGCGTCCGATCCCGGCTTCGGCGCCACAGGGACACTCGTGCACGCCGCTGTGATCACGCACGCGGCAGCGACCACCACCGGGCCTAACAGCCTGGTCATCAAGCCCCTTGCGGTTACCGGCGCAATCGCCGTGGTAAATACCCCGCCGCTGCGGATGACGACCTCACCTTGCCTCATCCCCGGCCCGGCTTCCCGGCCACGGGCGCAGCGTCAGACTGAAAGAACACTGCCCAGATGCGCTGGAAGGGTCGCGTCCAGGATCCGGTGTAAATAAGACGACGGGCGTAGGTTCTCCTTCAAGAGCTACCAACTCCTCGAAGGAAAGGACCTACACCCGTGCCTGTTCGAGTATCGCCTACCGACCGTATCCACCGCCACATCGATGACCTGTTCGCCGAGGACCGGCCGCTGCCGGAGATCTTGGAAAAGGTGGCCCGGCTTGGCGCGCAGCTGCTGATGCAGGCCGCGCTGGAGGCCGAGGTCACCGAGTTCCTCGGCCGGGATCGCTACGCCCGCGCCGCGGTCGCCGAAGACGCCCGTCCGGGTTCTCGTAACGGATACCGGGACGTGACAGTCAAGACGACCGCCGGGCCGGTCACTCTGGCCCGGCCCAAGCTGCGCGGCACCACCGAGGCGTTCGCCTCCCGCCTGTTCGGCAGTCATGTCACCAAGACCAATGCCCTGGAGTCCCTGGTGATCGCCTCGTTCATCCGTGGCCTGTCGGTCCGCGACGTCGAGGCCACGCTGGCTGATGCGCTCGGCGACCAGGCGGCTGTCTCTAAGTCGACCGTCTCGGCGGTCTGCGGCCAGATCAAGGACGAGTACCAGGCATGGATGGTGCGGCGCCTGGATCAGGTCACGCTGGACTACCTGTACCTGGACGCCAGTTTCTTCCGGATGCATCCCGGCTCGCCGGCCGAGCCGGTGCTGGCCGCGTGGGGAATCACCACCGAGGGCAAGCCTGCGTTCATCGGCCTGGCACCCGGCACCGGGGAGTCCGCCGACGCCTGGCACGGCTTCCTCGCCGACCTGAAGGACCGGGGCCTGGCCAGCCCGCTGCTGGTCATCAGCGACGGCGCGCCCGGGCTGATCGCCGCGATCGAGCAGGCCTTCCCGGCCGCACTACGTCAAAGATGTCTTATTCACCGAGCCCGGAACATCCTGGCCAAGATCCCGGCCGGAATGCAGGCCGAGGTCAAGGACGCCTACTGGAAGATCTTCGACACCCAGGAGCTGAAGACCCCGCCCGGCCCGAAGCTCGTGGAGATCATCGACGCCCGCATCAGCGAGATGGCGGCCAAGTACGGGCCCGCTTACCCCGCGGCGATGAAAAGCCTGACCACCGACGCCGAAGGCCTGACCGCCTACCTTCGGTTCCCCGCCGGGCACCACCACCGGATCCGGCATTCCAACTTCATCGAGCGCACCTTCGGGGAGACGCGCCGCCGGGTCAAGGTCATCGGCCGGCTCCCCGGCGAGACCAGCTGCCTCACCCTCGTGTGGGCCGTCCTGGACCGCGCATCGGGTGGCTGGCGCGGCCTGGCCATGACCGCCGACGGCCTGCGCCTGCTGCAGGACCTGCGCCGTTCGCTACTCGAACCTCCCCGCCAGCTCCGGTCACGCACCGTAACCACCAGCGGCGACGGTCACCAGCCGCAGAATGTCAGTGCTATCGCCTAACCTCACCATGAAGCCGGAACTGGCTCCTTTTACACCGGGACTCCGGAACCTTTGACATGTCCCGTTCATGGTGCTGGCCGTTCCAGATGCCTGCTAGCACCGACACGCTGCAAGATCAGGCACCACGACCGGAATGCCCGGAGCTTAAAATAGTGGCAGCCCGACAGCCCGCCAGGTCATCGCATGCGAGCGAACGAGGAACTCCATGAATATCCACCTGCTCGCCCTCTACGTTGCCGCGGTCTTCCTGGCCATGATCGCGCCGGGCCCGGACATGATGTTCATACTTGCCACCGGCGCGCGCGGTGGGCGCCGCGCGGGACTGCTCGCCACGCTCGGCGTGGCCTCCAGCGAGATCGTGCAGATCGCCGCAGTCGCGGCGGGCCTGGCAGCGTTGTTCGCGGAAGCACCGACGGCCTTTACCGTGCTGCGGCTATGCGGGGCCGCGTACCTGCTGTACCTGGGAGTGCAGGCACTGCGCCACGCACGGCGCGGCAGCCCGCTCGATACACCGCGGGCAGGCGCTCACGTAACCGGGCGCTACGCATACCTGCGCGGCGCAGCGACGAATCTGGTCAACCCCAAGTCGGTTACCTTCGTGGTGGCGCTGCTGCCGCAGTTCGTAGACCGCGGTCTTGGGCACGTCCCCCTGCAATTCGCCGTCCTGGGAGCGATCTTCATCGCATTCGAGATACTGATCGACGGCACCGTCGGCCTCACAGCCGGGCGGCTCGGAAGCTGGCTGTCACGACGGCAGCGTGCACGGCAGGCTCTCGACGCAGGCTCAGGAACGATCTTGGTGGCCCTAGCTGGGCGGCTGGCCCTTGAGCGGTGATCAGGTCACTACCTGCGTCAGGCGGCCTGGCACCGAACATTACTATCTACGGCTGGATCACTAGAAGCGGGAGCTCGCCCAGGACCTTTGTTCGAGGGGGTCGTTCGTGAGGATCGGGTCGGTCAAGCGGTCCAGACGTGTTGCTGTCATCGGAGTGGGCATTCTCGGGGCCAGCGTGGGCTGGAACCTGTCGCGCCACGGCGCCGAGGTGGTCTTCATCGACGCGGGCCAACCGGGCGAAGGGGTCACCAACTGGTCTTTCTCGTGGGTGAACGCCAGCAACAAGACCGAGCGCAGGTCCTACTTCGACCTGAACGTTGCGGGCATGGCGGCCCACCGTGAGCTTGCCGGGACCATCGGGCCAGACTCGTGGTGGTATCCGGGGGGCCACCTGCGCTGGGCCGACGATCCCGCAGCTGAGGCGAAGCTCCTCGAGACAGCCGAGCTGCTGGCTACCCGGGACTACCGAGTCGAGGTGTGCAAGGGGGCCGAGGTGCGCCGTCGCCTCGAACCTGCTCTCGTGGTGCCCGGCGAGGTTTCGGTTGTGTTCTACCCCGACGAAGCCTGGGTGCACGGACGTCACCTCGTCGGCCGCCTGGTCGACCGAGCCGCTGAGTTCGGCGCCGAACGCCGCTACGGCATCTCGGTCTGTGACATCGGCGTGGGTGCCGATGGGAGCATCCGGACAGTGGCTCTGTCCGATGGGAGCTCTCTCGACGTCAACGTCGTCGTGAACGCAGCAGGACCCAGCGCCTCCTGGGTCGCCGGGCTCATCGCAAGGCACTTGCCGATGCGCCGGGAACCCGGCGCCGTCACGCGAGTCGGCTGCGCTCAGGTCCCTATTCACCGGGCCATGCACGCGCCTCACATCGAGATTCGCCCGGACGGAGATGCTTCGGTGGTCCTCCATAGCCGCGAGATCGACGCACTCATCGACACAGGTGAAGCTCCGGCGGAACTCGCACGCCTGCTCCACGAATCGGCGCGGCACGTCGTTCCAGAGCTCAGCGACGCCCGCATCGCAGAGACACAGGTAGCCGACCGGCCCATCCCAGGCGACGGGTTCCCCTCGGTGGGAGCGGTGCCTTCTGTGCCCGGCTACTACGAGGCTGTCTCCCACAGTGGCATCACGCTTGGGCCGGTGATCGGCCGGCTGCTCGCTTCGGAGATCCTCAGCGGAAGGCCGGACGACATGCTTGCGGACTTTCGCCCGGAGCGGTTCCCCCAGTGAGAGCGTCGGGAGGCGCCGCCAGATCGAACTGCCAGGCGCGTCTCCATGCGCCCCAATCAGGCCCGTGATCAGCGCCTTCGCGTCATGGCAACGCAGAAAAGACCAGGCGGCTCCTCAATCTTCGCCGTTCAACCCTGCGCACGAGTTCAGCTGCGTCTCGCGATTGAGCGTCGGCAGCAGTGTAGGGATTCAGCGGAGATGTCATCTCCGCGCAGCTTTGTTGTCATCTGGCGGGCGTGGAAGGCGGCTCTTTAGTGCGGGGAAGTTGTCATTTCCCTGATATGCGGCCTGGCTATGCAGTGGCCAGGCTGGTGCGGGCAAACCTTCATCTCGGTCGCGTTGGGTTATGTCTCCTCGGTGGTGGCGTTCGCCCGGAACTGCCGCAGGACGCGGAGAACGGCTTGGCGGTCGTGCTCGTCGATTCCTGCCAGTAGCTGCTGCTGGAACCGCCGGTGCGACCGCTCGACCTCGCCGGCGGTCGCTTGGCCGGCTTTGGTCAGGGCGGCCAGGGTGTAGCGGTTGTCGGCGGGATCCGGGCGTCGAGACAGCAGGCCCTCGGACTCGAACTGCTTGACCAGCCGGGTGACGGTGGCCCCGTCTGCTCCCAGGCGCTGCCGCAGCTCGCTGTGGCGGGTCTCGCCCTCCCATCTGAGCCAGAGCAGGATCCGGACCCGGGACCAGCTGAAGCCCGCCTGGCGGGCGAACGCCTGTTGCAGCTCCTGGGCTGCCGCCCCGAACTCGTAGAAGAAGGCGTCGTCGGCGTCAGCCTCTGGGTCCATAACTCTTGATGCTATCAACTCTTGAGTATGTCAAGTATGCTTGAGGCGTTTGCGGAAACGGAATCCGAGGCGAGCCGTCCCGGGAGTGACCGGACCGGCTTCTCTGTGCTCCTCGCGGGAAAGGCGTGACATGGGCGACCTGGAAGAGATGAACAAAGAGAGGGTGCGGGCGATGCTGGCGGCCGTCGACGCGTCGCTGGCGGCTGGCGCCTACCAGGCGACCGACGAGTTCTATGCTGCCGACTGCGTGACCCATAGCCACCCGCGCTCCCACTACCAGGGAGACCGGCCCCGTCCCGAGGGCGGTCATGAGGCGCGTCACCGGCAGCTCGACGAGGCGCGCGCCTCGTTCGGGGAACGCCGCCACCAGCCTGTGTCCCAGGTTGCCGAGGGCGACATGGTGGTCACCACCGTGGAGGTGAGGCTGAAGCACACGGGCCCCTTCGCCGGGATCGCGCCCACCGGGAAGGAAGTCCACTCCCACCAGGTGTTCATCCACCGGCTGGAAGACGGGAAGATCACCGATGTCTGGAGCTACGGGGACCTGCTGGGAGTGCTCCGCCAGCTAGGGGCGACGCTATCGCTCCCGTAAACATCCCGGCATATCACCAGGCCGGGCAGAGCCTTGGGGCATCCGTATGCCGTTGCCGGTTACTGCCGGGTGCCGAGGTGTTCGCGAGCTTGTTGGCAGAGCTGGCGGCCGAGCGGGGTCAGGATGGTGGTGCCTGCGGGGCGCCGGCGGTTGACGAGCGGTCCGCCGCAGGCGCGCTCAAGCAGGGCGACCTGGTGATGGAGGGCGGAGTGCCAGAGGCCGAGTGCCTGGGCGGCAGCGAGGATGCTGCGGTGCCCGGCGATGAACATCAGCCGGTCCAGGCGGCCCCGGGCGCGGGGTCCGATGAGGGCGCTGCGGAGCGGTTCGGGCAGGTCGCGCGGGTGGAGGCCGGGGGCGCAGGAGGCGGGCATGTAGGCGCTGCTGCCGCGGGTGCGGAGGGGGATGGCGTGGTCGCGGGCGAACCTGTTGAGGGTCTGGATGGGGCAGCCGAGCTGGGCGGCGATGTCGTCCAGGGAGCGGTGCCAGGTGAGGTATTCCCGGCGGAGCCAGGCCGGGTCGAGGTAGATCACGCCGGGCTGCTGGCCGGGAGGCCAGGCGGCTGGCTCGGGCACGGGGATGAGGGTATAGCGGACCGGGCGGCGGGGCCGGGGCAGCGGGTGCAGGCGCAGCACCTGGCGCAGGTGGCCGAGGGAGATGCCCAGGTCCGCCGCGATCTGGAGGGGCGGGGTTTCGTCGTCCAGCAGGGCGCGGTGGATGGGGGCCGGGTCGGTGCGAGCGGGGTCGGCGCCGGGCCAGGCGGTCGCGGTGACCCACTCGTCGGGCGGCTGCCATTGCAGCGGCTCGCCGCCAGTTCCCCAGCCGTGGAGCAGGCGGCGGGCGTGGCCGGCCAGCGCGGCGGCCAGGCTGGCGGGGATGCCGAGGACGAAGTCGTTGTAGCTGCCTGACGATCCGGGGCTGAGCCGGTAAGGCGGCGGGGCGGTGGCCAGGCCGCAGCCGGTGAGCAGCTCGTAGAGGTAGCGGCGGGCGCTGGCCGTGGGGGCTAGCCGCATCCCGGCCTCGCGGGTCATCCTGGCCCAGGTTGCGTCGTCGATGAGCGTGGTGCTGGCGGCCAGGTCGCGGCGGCGGCGGTAGTCGATGGGGATGGCGTGGTCGTCGATCGCGAAGGCGAGCTCGGTGAGGATGCGCAGCGCTTCGGTGGTGAGCTTGCTCATGTGGTAGCCGGTGATGTGCCGGCGGAGCTGGCCGCTGACCATGGCGGTGACCTGGTTCAGCGGCATGCCGCTGTGCGGGAGCAGCAGCGCGATCAGCGCGGCGGGCAGGAGCTTTTCGTGGCTGGAGGAGGCCGGGTCGTCGGTCAGGCGGACCGCCCAGTCCGGCCAGAGCTGGTCGGGCAGCCGGGCCGCGCGGGCGGCGGCCAGGTCAGCGGTGCCGGGCGGGCGCGGGGCGGGCGTGCAGGGGAGGGGCAGCGTCGTGGCGTGCCGGAGGCGGTCGGCGGGGCGCAGCCACGGGTCGCGGGCGCGGGTGATCCGGGCGGCCAGCGCCGGGCTGGCCGGGCGCCACGACGACGGGATGGCCGGGGGAACGGCACCGGGCGGGACGCCGGTGACCAGGCTCGCCACCGGATCCTGGCCGCTGGGGCCGGGGCGGGCGGTGAGCAGCGTGAACGCTGCGGTGAGGGCACCCGCGTCCAGCATGCCGGGGGCGAACGCGTGCCCGGCATGGTGCTGCGGGCCGTTTTCAGCGGCGAGGTGGTAGGCGGTGAGGGTGATGTCGGTGAGCTGGCCGAGGGCGTGGCGGCGGCTGTCTGCCGTCCCGGCGGGGTCGCGGAGGTCGGCGAGGAAGCAGCTAATGGCCTCCTGCGCGCGCTGCGCCCGAGAGGCTGCGGGAGTGCTGTCGTAGCGGGGCGGGCTGGAGGCGTCAAGCCGTCCGCCGCAGCCTTGGGTTCCGCCGCAATGACCGGCCTGGGATGGCAGGGGGCGGCTGGCGGGCGAGCGGTCGCAGTGCGGGCAGCGGCTGGCCAGGAGCCGGCCATGGCGCAGGCAGAAGAACGTCACCGGCAGCGACCAGGCGGCCGGCATCTGGCCGGGCTCTCCGGCCAGGCAGGCGGGGCAGAACCGGGTCGCACGCTGCGGCGTCCAGGCCAGGATCAGCGGTATCGGCGGAGACGGCCCGGCGGCGAGCATGGCGGTGACCGCCGGGGGTGCCAGGCCGGTGGCCGCGCAGATGGCGTCCAGTTGTGCGGCGGACGGGTTGGCGGGTGCGGCCTGGTGGTCCTGGCGGCCTGGGATGCCGAGGGCTTCGGCAAGGTGACCCGGGCTCAGGGCCAGGCGGGCCGCGTAGGCGTGCAGCCACAGGTCGAACGGCTCGCCGTCCAGCGGGATGAGCGTGAACGGGAGCCGGGTCGTCATGCCGCGCCCTCGCGGCCGGCGAGTGCCCCGGCGGGCGGCAGGCGGCGGGGCGGCCCCGCCCGGATGGCGGCCTGGACCTGGCTGCGGGCGTCCTCGGCGGCCTGGTCGATCCGCACCTCGTCCAGCAGGCCGGCGGTCAGCGACTCGGCCCCGGTCCGGATCGCCCGGTAGCAGCCGCGGCTGACCAGCGACATCAGCGAGGCGAAGTGCCCGCTGGAGCGGGTGAACAGGTACTCGGCCAGGTCCCGCGCGATCATGCCGCGCCAGGACCCGGCGAGCACCAGGCCGCGCTCGATGCCCAGCAGCAGCTGCCGCCAGGTCCGCTGCCCAGCCGTCGTGCGGATCTCGAACGGCTCGACGGACAGCACGTTCCACCGCCGCGCGGTCTGGGAAAACGCCGCGTCGGCGCCCGCCAGGCCCTCGTCGAGCAGGCCGCGGGCGCGCAGCCCGACGCCGACGAACAAGAACGTGACCGGGAAGACGTTGGCCAGCCACTTGAAGTGGTTGGCGACCTCGCGGCCGTCGCGGCGGGATATGTCCAGGAAGTGCACGTCGTCGACTTTACCGACCGTTTCGGCCTGGACTTGCCATCTGACCTGCGCTAATACGTAGCCTACATGTTCTCGATGGAAGACGGGAAGGCTTCGGAAAGATCGCCCGGCTGGGGTTGTGAATAATTGTGGACGCCTATCGAGATCTGATCTGTCCGCTGGCGGGTCCGGAGCCGGGATCGCCCCGTGTCACTGACCGTGGCTGGTCGCCAGGCGCTACGGCTCGCGGCGTCGCTGCTTGCCGAATCCGGCGCGGGCAGGCCGCGCCTGGCGGTTCGCTGATCGTTATGTGCTGGAGTGTCCTGCGCTGGAGGGGATGCCTTCAGCGCAGCGCTCTGCCGGAGCTTCGGTTCTCCAGGATTGCGGCGGCGAGGCGGGCGGGCTGGTCTCGGGGAGCGAAGTGCCCAAGCCCTTCTAGAAGTGCGACGGTTGACCCGGGGATGGCGCGTGCGAGTTCGGGCAGCAGGTCGCTGCTGAGCGCAGGTGGGCTCTTGGCTCCGCCGAGGAGCACGGTGCGGGCGGAGATCCGGGAGAACCGGGACGGGTCGGGGGCATCGAGGGTTGCCTGGAGGCGGTGCTCGACAAGGTTGGCTTCCAGGAGCCGGTCCATGCGGCTCCAGGCGTCCCCCCTGATGACGCATCGCAGGACCAGGCGCAGGTGCCAGAGCGGGAGGCGGCGGGCCGGGCCGGGGGCGAAACCGGAGTGCTTTGTCATCCAGGCGAAGGACCCTCGCCGGTCTCCCCGGTCGAGCAGTCGCCGGTATCCGTCGAACCACCCGGTCCCGAACCGTCCTCGCAGGGGGATCCCGGGGTCGTAGGCGAATACCTCGGAGAAGATGTCGTGGCGTCGGGCCGTCTCGAGAGCCACCAGGGCGCCGAAGCTGTGGCCGAACACCGTGGCCGCCCCGGTCGCGGCAGCGACGGCGGCGAGGTCGGCGCACTCGTCGTCGATGCCGTGGTGTTCGCGTTGGGGGCCGCTTCCCGGCCTGGCGCGCCGCTCCATGACGTGGACCTGGTAGTCGTCGGCCAGGGCACGGGCGAGCGGGAGGTAGTCGGAGCCGTCCCACAGCACGCCGCCTACGATGACCAGCCCTGGGCCCTGGCCGAGCGTGTGGTAGGCGATGGTCGTGCCGTCTGCGGAAACGGTCGTGGTGGTGCGCGCACCGTCGGACAGGGCAGTGCTCATTTCATCTCCGGGCGTGGAAGGCTGGCTGTCGGCGCCGCTTCGAGGTTGTCGAGCAGTCGGCGTGTCTGGTTCTGGTAGGTCTGGTAGTCGACGCCGCAGAGCTTCAGGAGTTCCTCGAAGCGCGCTTCGAGCAGCTCGCCGCAGCGGTCGATCAGTTCGTCGCCTTTGGCGGTCAGCTGCACCTGGCGGCGGTTGCCCCGGCCGGCGAGGGTCTTGACCTCGAGCAGGCCATCATCGGCGAGGACACGGACCATGCGGCTGGTGGACGGCTCGCTGAGGCCGAGCCAGCGCGCCATGTCTCGCTGCGTGCCGCCGCACTCCCGCACGGCGAACAATGCCAGGAACCTGGCGTAGGACACGCCTGCCGCCTCCCGCAGTAGCCCGTCGGCGAAGCGATCGAGGCGAGCGGTCAGCTTGTGCAGCTCGTAGCCCAGTCGTCTTGGCACAGCACTAACTTAGCATATTAAGTTAGTGCTGCAAGTATTCCCTGTCTCTCGCTCCGAATCTCATCGGACCGCACCGCACCTCGCGCCGACAGACGGCTCTAGCGACGGAGCCGATCGCACGATCTGCGCTGGCGGTGGCTGCTGCGGACGCGCACCCCGGCCACGCCGAATAGCGGCTATGAGGACGGGAACCAGCCACGTCCGGTGATGGAGCCGCCCGCACCCGGGGCGGCCGTTGACGATGACGCCGACGACGGGCAGATTCCGGTGACGGCCGGCAAATGTCAAAGGACCCGGTCGCCACCCTGGCGACCGGGTCCGGGCTGGAGGTCTGGCTTGGCTATTTCTCCGGTGGGTCGAGCAGCTGGGCTTCGAGGTCGGCGACGCGCCGGTCCTGGAACCGCATGTTCGACCGGGCGGCTTTGAGCCGCTCGTCCAGGATGCGGTTGTCGGCGGTGAGCTGGCGTACTCGCTGTTTGAGGGTGGTGTTCTCGGTGGCGATGCGCTGGATGGCTTCCTGGGTCCACTCGGCTTCCAGGTCGCGAACCTGGCCGAGGAGCTCGCCGATGCGTTCCCGCTGCTGGATGATCTCGGCCTGCGCGGCCTTGAGCGCGTCCTCGGCGTTGAGTGCCCGTTCCCGCCAGGTCGCCTCCTGCCCGGCGTCGTGGCCGGTCAGGTCCTGCGCCTTGCGGGCGCGGGTGTCCGCCGTGGCATCGGCCAGGAGCGCCCGGGCCTCGGGGTTGGAGTAGAGGAAGGTGCGGGAGACAGCGGCTCGCCGGCTGACGGCGGCGACGGTCACCGGGGTCTTCTCCCGCCGCATCCGGGCCAGGACGTCACGGACCCGCGCGAGCGCGGCCTGGGTGTTATGTCGGCGGGCGGCAACTGCGGCGGCGGTGCGTCCGCCGTCGCCGCCGGTCATGCGCGCTCCTTTTCATCCTGGCCGTGCTTGTCCTCGCTGGTGTCGTGCTGGCCGTAGTCGTCCTCGGCGCCGTCGACTGATTCCGCGGCGGCGAGGTCGGAGGCCCGGAAGGCGGTGGTCCAGACGCGGCGGAAATAGTCCTGGGGCTTGCGCAGGTCCACGGCGAGGGCGTCGTCGAGGAGGCCGAGTCCTGCCAGCGCTTTCTCCAGGCCGTTGATGGCGCGGGCAGTGGGCTCGAAGTAGTCGTGCAGGTAGGCGGCGGTGGCGTCGTCGGGGGCGCCTTCGGCCAGCAGCCGCCACTGCTCGCGCTTGCGCCGCCAGTAGAGCAGGTCGGCCCCGGACAGGACGAACTTGTCGCAGTTGTGGCAGTCCAGGTTCCAGGGGCAGGCGCCGCCGTCGACGACGGGCTGGAAGGTGCAGAACCCGCCTTCGGCGGGCGTGCTGCGGCGGGACAGGTCGATGGCCAGGGCCTGGGCCTGCTCGCGCGTGAGCGGGGCGGCCTCCCCGGCGAGGAGCTGACCGGGGATGGCGGTTCCGGGCCCGGCGACCCAGACGTGCTGGAGGATGTCCTCCAGGTCGGAGTGGGACAGGTGCACATAGTGTTCCGCCATCCGGTCGCTGACCTGGCCCAGGTAGCGGCGGATGTGGGTCAGGGTGGCGCCATGGCGCAGCAGGCTGGTGGCCAGCGTGTGCCTGGCCTGGTGGGGAACGCAGTGGCCGAGGTCCATGGCGTCGACCCAGGGCCGGAACCGGCTGTAGAACCACTGATGGGTCAGTGACACGGTTCCGTCCTGGCTGCGGTAGATCGTGGGGAACAGCGCCAGTTCTGCCCGCTGCTTGCCTGCGGGACGGTAGCCGTAGCGGGCGGTGAACCGGTCCAGGGTCTTGCGCTGCCGTTCGGCGAGCAAGTCATAAAGGCGTTCGGGGATGCGGATCGCGGCGTCGTAGTTGCCGACCTTGGTCTGGTCGTGCCACAACATCGCCAGCCCGCCGTAGCGGCCGAGGCAGTCCCACCGGAGCTTGATGACCTCGCCGATGCGGCGGCCGGTGATGACGGTGGTCTCCCAGATGTCGCGGAGGCCGCAGTCGTTGACGTCGCAGCTGGCGGCGAGGTCAGCCAGATTCACCTCATCAGCCAGGGCGCGGGCCACTTCGTCGGGGAACGGCCGTCTCGCGGTCCTGCCCACGGTGGCGCCGGCGTGCGGGATCGCGATGATGAACTCCCGGTCCAGCCCCAGCCGCTCGGCGGCACCGGTCTCCAGCGCATCGCGCAGCAGCTTGCGGGCAGCGTTGAACACCATGGACCGGGTGGTCACGGTGACGGTGCCCGCAGCCCCGCCGGGCCGCCTGATCGCCAGCGACGGCAGGGCCTCGCGTTCGCGGTGCCGCTGGTCGGCGACGAACCGGTCCATGTGCTCGCCGCGCAGCACGGCGGGATCGTGACCGCCGCCCGGTGCCTCCAGTTCCAGGAAGACACCCAGCTCGATCGCCGCCCGCCGGAACCCGTCGATCGGGCTGGCCGTGCGCGGGCATCCCGGCGACCGGAGCAGGCCGGCGATGAAGTCCCAGGTCAGGTCCCGTAGCCAGCGCTGCGGGATGCCGGTCAGGTCGAAGTGGCTCATCCGGTGCGGGAACAGCACCCCGAAATGCTCGGTCTCCAGGAACCCGGCCTCCTTGGCCTGGGCCGGGGTGAAGTAAACCAGCCGCAGCTCGTGCAGGATCTCCTTGGCGATCGCCCCGGTGAACTCCGCGGAGCCGCCCGCACCGAACTCGAAATCAACTAGGGAGCTCACCTCCAGCGTGCGGCAGGTCATCACCAGGGACCGGATCCAGCCCAGGTCCCACCGGGTCGGCCGGGCCCGCTGAGTGTGCACGAACAGGCCCCACTGAATCTCGGCCCGCACCAGCGGCCGCAGCCCGCGCAAGTTGACCTGCCCAGGCCAGGGCTGCGCGGTCACGGCCGAGCACCAGCGGCGGAATGCCTGCTGGTCGTCATAGCCGACCGGGACTGGTTCGCCGTGCCGCTCGTAGTGATGCCACCAGCTCCCGGGCAGGGCGGCCCCGCCCGGGCTGCCGTCGCGGCGGTAGCGGCTGCCGTGCCAGGAGCACAGGCCCAGTGGGGACTCCGCCAGGTTCGGGCAGACCACCGCGGCGCACGTCCCGTAGCTGAAACAGGGCTGCTCCTCGCTCACCCACTGCGCGAAGTCGGCGGCCCCGCCCGGCGTCCGCTGGCGCAGGTCCCAGCGGGCCAGGTGCCGCTGGCACAGCCGCAGCTCATTGTGCGCGGCGGGCCGTTTCACGCAGATCCGGCAGGCGATCTCCTCCGCCCCGGTCCGCCGTTCCAGCCCTACGGCGGCAGCCACGAACGCGGCCTTGCCCACCCCGTGCCCGCTCTGGCTGGCCCAGTCTCGCTGATGAATGCTGCACAGGTCCGACCCGCCGGTGCGGGGCCGCTCGCACGAGCCGACCACGCATTCCCACCGGTAGATCGGGTGGCCACCGGGGATCTTGATGATGTCGTCCCGGTAGAGCGGGTCGAACGACGGGCTGCTGATCAGCGCGGCCAGGATCTCCAGCCGGTCCCGCCCGGCCCCGCGGCCAGCAGCGGGCGTAGGTATTCCTCCCGCCTCACCGGCTCTCACCCCACACCTTGCGCAGCGCAGCGTCGAACGCGGCGTCATGCACATCGACGTGGGCGTAGATCTCATCGACCACCGCGGTCGACGCCCATCCGCCCGCGTCCCGGGCGATCAGCAGGTCACCGCCGGAGGCATCAAGAACCGCAGTCGTGAAGGAGTGGCGGAATGCGTGCGGCCGGATCCTGCCCAGGCCCGCGCGTTCCCCGGCGCGTGCCAGCATGCGCCGGGCCCCGGCCGGCGCCCACGGTTCCCCCGCCCGCGCGCCGTGCTGCTGGACCAGCAGCATCCCGTGCCGCCCCTGATCGCGGGGATACTCGGTGGTCATGTAAGTGAAGTAGGCGTGGATCATCGCCGGGCTGACCCGCTTGATCAGCCCGCCGGTCACAATGCCGTCCTCGGCCCGCCACGGGTGCTTGGTCTTCGCCTCGGCCCCGTTAGGGTTGCCGGGGCGATGGCAGACGTGCAGGTGCGGAGAGCGGCACTGCCCGCAGGCCGCGCCTTCCCGAAGGTGCAGGTCCACCAGGTGCAGCCCGCACAGTTCGCCGATCCGCAGGCCCCCGTCCGCCAGCCATGTCACCGTCAGGGCATCGCGGGCACTGCTCACCGCGGCCTGCAGTTTGTCCCTGGCCCCGTCGGGGAGCATCTTCGGATGACGGCAGTGCGGGCCGCGGGGTGCCAGCGGGTTGGCGGGCACCGCGGTCTTCACGTGCCCGAGGAACGACCGCCGCCGGTCAGCCCGCGACGGCAGCCTGCTCCCGCTCAGCCGCGGGCCGAGCTCGCTGTTGACGCCGAGGGAAGACTGATGCAGGTAGAAGCCCTTCAAACAGGCCGCAGCGGCCGAGAGGGCGTCCCGGCCGTACGGGCGCTTGCCGGCCCGCCACGGTTCGCCCAGCGGCATGCGCACCTCGGCCCCGACCAGGCCCATGTACCTTTCGAGATCCCGCAGCGTGACCGTGTCGAGGCCGGGGCACTCGCGGTCCAGCCACCGCAGATGATCCACCAGCAGATACGCATAGGTCCGCTGGGTTCCAGACCCGTCGTGGCGGCGCAGGAACCGGTCCGCCTCAGCATGCACCGTTCCTTCCGGCCACACGATCGTCCACGACCGCCGTCCGTCCTTCCTCGTCAGCTTCTGCACCCTGAGCTGACCGATTACAACCTGCCGAGCCACATGCCCTCCGTCTCGATACCTGCGAACATGGCGGACGTTCCGAACCAAGTCGGTAAATGATCACGGAACGTCTCGGAACGCAAGCCGGACGGACATCAAGAACAGGTGTAGTAGCGGTCGGTAAAGTCGACGATGACCAGCCGGGTCTTGCAGTTCACCACGCACTCGGCGGCGCGGTGGGCGAGAAGGTCGGCGTTGCCGCGCTCGGGCATCCCGTAGAAGCGGCAGAGCATCGCGTTCAGGCTCCGCATCGTGGTGTGCGAGGTCAGCCCGAGGTAGGCGACCGGGATCCGCTGCCACGTCCCGCCGCAGGCGTTCACCTGGGGGCCGTGCATCTCGATCTGCTCGCGGTGGAACCAGCGGCCGAACGCCAGCGCGGCGGTGGTCTTGCCCAGGCCGGGCAGCGAGTCCAGCACGGCTGCGGGCCGCACTTTGTCGCCGTCTTGCCGGTTGCTGCCGCAGATCTCCTCCAGCGCCTCGAAGACGGCACCGAGCTGGGGGGTGCGGATCGGCCCGAGGTTGGCGTGCCAGACCGCGCGTGCCTGGTCGTAGCGGCGCCGTTCCGGTGCCGGCAGCGCAGCTATCTCCCCGGCGGCCAGCAGCGCCGGCCGGGCCCGGGGCGGAGCCTCTGCCATCGCGAACCAGCCGGACCTGACAGAGGGGTTCCAGTCGCGTTCCTCGACGGTGAACTGCCTGGCGCTGGTCACGGCAGCACCTTGAGCGCGTCGGCGTAGTAGTCGTCGTCGTCAGTATCCAGCTCGCCGGGGCTGTCGTCATCGCCGCCGGCTACCGGGCCGCCCGGGCCTGGCGTCTCGTGCACGGCGGTCACGGCGGCGACCGACGGCAGGGCCGCGACCTCCGCGATCGCGTCCTGGCAGCCGGCCAGCCGGGCGGCCCGCTGCTGCGACGCGCGGACGGCCATCCGCCGCTCGGCAGGATGGCGGACCAGCCCGGCGTCCCACCGCTCCAGCAGCCCGGCCAGCGCCCGCCGCTCATCGACGTGCCGGCCCTCGGCCAGCACCAGGCGGCGCGAGTAGGCCAGCGCCTCGGCCGAGAACGGCACGGCGACCTGCTGCGCGTGCTCCCAGGCCAGCTCGTGCCAGGCGTTATCGGCCGGGTCCTGGAAGTAGATCCGCGAGACGTCGTCGGTGTCGTAACGGACCGGCCACTTCCCGGCATGCGCCCCGGTGAACGGGCTGGTCCTGTTCCGGTAGCGCGTCAGCGCCGGGCCGTTGTAGCGCAGCCCGCCGACCTCGACGCCATAATGCTGGATGGTGCGCCACGCGACCGGCAGGAAATCGAACACCATGCCCGGGTGCGCCGGGATCTTCAGGCACCCCGCCCGCGCGGTGCCGTGGGCGAGCATGTGCGTCGGCGACAGCTTCAGCCCCGGCACCTGCGGCTCAGCCAGCCCGGCATGGCGTCGCTGGTGGTAGATGCCGCCGGTCCACTCCCGGACCACCTGCTCCAGCTCATTGGTGAAGAAGTAGGCGCAGCCCTCGGGATCGGCGCCGCGGCTGTAGACGTCCGGGCCCTTGTAGCCGGGCAGCGCCGCCAGCAGCCCTTCGGAAAGGGTCCTGAAAAACCTTTCGACCGCGGCCTTGTCGGTCGGCGTGAGCGGCCTGGCCGGCTGGACCGAGATGCCCAGCCGCTGGCACACGCTCAGCAGGTGATCGGACAGGTAGACCTTCCCGTGGTCCACAACCACGGTCTCCGCGGCGACCCCGGCCAGCCCGGCGGTCCCGTCCCCGGCGACCACCAGGTCCGGCAGGCCCGCGTAGGGCAGCAGGCCGCCGCTGGTGTGCTGCCTCGACCCCGGCCGCAGCGCCTCGAACAACACCAGCGCCGCGTCCACCGACTTGGTCGACACCGGCGACAGCCGCAGCCCGGTGATCGCCCGCGAGTACAGGTCCATCGCGATCGTCAGCTCGCAGCGCACCCACCGCAGCGTGACCGGCTCCATGGCGAACACGTCCAGCGGCGTGGTGTCCAGCAGCAGGTACTCACCCGGCCGCGTCGGCCGAAGCCGCCCGTAGACGCCCTGCGGCCGGGCGGCGATCGACCGCTTGCCCTTGGTGCTGCCGGTGAACGCGTTCGTGCCGCGGGACAGTTCCGCCAGCACCGCGTGAGCGCGCCGCCGCCCCGGCTCGGGCACCGTGCCCTCGCCGTGATCGGCGGCCAGCCGTGCCGAGACGCGGTGCAGGACCAGCTCCTGCGTCGGCCGGGATGCTCCGGTGTGCTCGGCCAGCACCAGCCGGCACATCTCCAGCCACCGCTCGTCCACCCCGCCCAGCGGGTCAGCGCCCCGCTGGCTGCGGCCGTCGGCGAGCCCGGCCGGGCCGGAGTCCTGCAGCGCCGCCGCCCACCGCTGGACTGTCCGCCTGCTCACGCCCAGCTCAGCGGCCTTCGCCTGGTAGCGGTCCAGCAGCGGCAGCGACGGGTCGTACTCCGGCCGCGGCTCGCCCGGCCCGACCGCCGCGGGCGTCCCCGACGCGTACCCGGTCAGCGCCTCCCGCAGGTGCCGCACCCGCACGGCCAGCTCGCCGCGCTCCGCCGCCGGCAGGCTGTCCAGCAGCGGCCCGCACGCGACCGGCTCACCGCCGCCTCCTGTTCCGGGCAGGCGGGTCGACGGATCCGCCAGCAGCGCCGCAGTGTCCGCCAGCAGCGACCTTCCCCCAGCGCCCGCCAGCAGCAGCCGGCCCGCCTCGATGCCGGAGACGGTCCACGCCTCGCCGTCATAGACGATCACGGTCCCGGTCGTGACCGTCGTGACCCCTGGCCGGGCGGTCACGCTGCACGCTCCAGCATCGTGCCGGCCGACAGCGGCGCCGACAGGTCCGCGCGGAACACGCCCCGCCAGACCAGGTGCAGCACCGCCGCGCGCACCTCGCCGGCACGGCCGGGCCAGGAACCTTCCAGCTCGCCGATGCCCACTGTGGCGTCTCCCCGGTCCATGACCGCCGCCACCAGGTCCGCATCCACCCGGCCGGGATACCGGTACCCGGCCAGGAACCGCACGTTCGCCAGCAGCACCGGATCAGTCCCCGACCAGACCTCGTGCCGCCAGCCGCGGGCGGCGAACACCTCCCCGGCCCAGGCCAGCGCCTCCGCGACCCTGGGAACCGCCAGCTGATCGGCGGGCTTGACGTTGACCACGCATACCCCGCCGTCACGGCCGGCCAGCACGAAGTCGGGCACATGCCGCCGCACCCGCCCGCCAGACGGGGCCGTCACCAGGAACGGCTGCGCCGCGATCGCCGTCACCTGCGGGTCGAAGTCCGCCAGCAGCAGCCGCGCCAGCTCCAGACGGCTCTCATACACCACGTGCCCGCTGGTCGTCGCCGACCAGTACCACCCCGAATAATGCGCCTGCCCCTGCCGCCAGCGGAACACCCGCCACGGCCGCCCCGATGCCAGCTGCTCCGCCCGCACCAGCGCCAGGTCAGCGGTCGACTCCTTCCCGGCGGCATCTCGGAAACTCGCCCGGGCAACAGACCCCAACTGTGCCGCCCCGCCCGGCTCAGTCCAGCTGACCTCTGTATCGCCGACGGCAGGATCAAAACCGCCGGCATCCCCGATGTCACGCACCGCAGTCTGCCAGAAACAGTAAGTCAGCGACGTTCAGTTGAGAAAATGATCAATCATGCTATGTCACCAACGCCAAGGCGGCACGCTGTGATCACTGAGACTCACCAGGTCACCTGCACATGCAGTGAGAACGAGTGGGACCGGACACCGCGTGTCCGGTCTCAGCTTTCGTGTCTGATGATCTTGGCGTGAGCTGGCCGGATGCCAGCTCGATTGAGACGCTGCTTCCCCCCCGTCTCAGTTAGCTTGGCATTATCGGTTCGGGTCGCTGCTCTCGCCGTCACAGAGCGCGTCTTTCGCTGGCATGTCAGGAGACCTGGACCGAATCCGTCAGCTCGGCCTCCCCGCGCTCCGCGGCGACCACGAGGAAGTTCGGCAGGTGAACGCAAGCCTCGGCACCAGGACCTGCGGCAGCGGCGGTCTCGGGATCGAGTGCGGGCTCGGCCACCTCGCGCAGGTGGCATCCCAGGCGGACGAGCTGGTTGAGGTAGGCCGACAGCGGCCGGTGGAAGTTAGACGCGTAGCGCTCGACGATCTCGTACTCGGCGAAATACTCACGGCTGCGGTACTCGCCGTGTTCGCGCCACGAAGAGCTCAGCTGCTCGAAGCACGGGTGGGTGATCGAGAACACCAGCAGCCCGCCCGCGGCAAGGGCGTCGACGCACGCCCTCATCGCTCCCGCCCAGTCGGGAATGTCCAGGAAGACCATGTTGGCGACGACAGCGTCGAACGGGCCGCCAAGTTCGGGAAGCCGGCACAGGTCGGCCTGGACGTAGCGGATGCCCAGCGGCTGTCTCGCCTCCCGCTCGGTCGCGTAGTCGTACAGCGGCTGGGCAGGCTCGACGCCGGTGAGATGCGCGCCGCGACCCGCGAGGATGCGGGACAGGTACCCGTGGCCGCAGCCCGCGTCCAGAATCCGGCGCCCGCCCACGTCGCCCAGCATCCGCAGCAGCACAGGATTCAGCAGATGGCGCCGGGCGAAGTCCCCGTCAGGTTCCATGGCGTCCAGGGCCTCGCGGGGAAATCCCGCCCATCGCCGGATCGCCTCTTCATTCGTGCAGCTTCGCACACCCGCCTCCTCGCAGTGACCCTAGCAACGGCACCGCTCAGGCCGGGCAACCACCGCCGGCCGACTCGCCAGGACTACTGAGACTCGCCAGATCAGCTCAGAAGTACTGAGAGCCTGCCACCTCGGCTGAGACCGGACACCGCAGATGACAAGTAGCCGCACAGATGACATCCGAGATGACAACTAGGCGGCACAGATGACACCTTCACCGGATCCCTACAAGCAGGAAGACGCGTTGCGAGCGGGACCAGCCGACAGAATGTCAGTGCTATCGCCTAACATCACCATGAAGCCGGAACCGCGCCCGTCCCTTTTACACCGGATTCCGGACGCCACCCGCTGGAAGCATGCACCTTTTGAAGGCAGCGCACCACGAGTGTCTGCGGACGGGCCGGCCACAGGAGGCTGTGACTGTTCTGGGGCTAAATGGATGCAACTCGGCCGCCGGCAGGTGCGTCCAAGGCGCATGACGCCGGTGCGCCGTGCTTGCTCGGTCCTTCTTGCGTGCACCTGCGCTGTGGCCGGGCTGGCCGGCTGCAGCAGCGGGCCCGGCCCGGTCTGTGCTTGCCCGGCGGCGGCTAAGCCTGCGTACGCCCTCGATGTGACGACGGCGGGCCGGGTGCGCTGGCAGGTGCCGCTGCCCAGGCCCGCGCTCGGATTTGGCAGCCTGTCTCCGCTGGCGGTCGGCGCGGTCGCCGTCTTCGCTCAAGGTGATGCCCTTTCTCAAGGTGATGTCCTTTACGGGCTGCGTCTGGCCGACGGGCACCGGCTGTGGTCCAGGGCTTTCAGCCAGGGCATTGCGGGCATGTGGCGGTGGGATCACCTGGTCGTCGTGCTCAGCCAGAGCAGCGGGCAACAGCGGCAGGTGCTCACCGGGCTTGACGCGTCCACCGGGCAGGCCCGGTGGGCACTGCCCATGGGCGGGGGCGGGTTCTCTCCCACCGCCGACGGCGGCCTGGCCATGGCCGTAGACCAGGACGGCGTACTTGAGCTTGAGGTGGTGGACCTGTCCAGCGGGCGGGTCCGCTGGACACGCCGAGTCGACTCAGACGCGGTTCCGCCCATGGCTGTGGGCGGCGGCGCGGTGCTGTTCGCCGGCGGCGCCGATGGCGACGCGAACAGCTCGCTGACCAGCTATGACGACCGGACCGGCCAGGTACGGTGGACCGAGGCGCTGAGCCCCTGGATCCAGCCGCCCCTGCAGGAGTCCGCCGGGCTGGTGTACCTGACAGCGGAGCTACCGCAGCGCGGCATTGGGCTACCGCCGCTTGTGGTGCTCGGCATCAGCGCGGCGGACGGCCGCGTGAAGTGGCGGTTCACGCCCGGCCAGCAGGCATCGCTGGATGTCTACGCCCCCGGGCTGATGTCCGTCACAACCACCTACCACGGCACATCGCAGGACGAACTCGACCCGGCCACCGGCCGGGTCCGCTGGCACGTCGCCTCGCCTGACCAGGCCATAGCGACCCCAGCCGGCGTCATCGTCACCGCACCCGGCCCTGACAGCGCCCCGGCCGCCACCACAGACGAGATCAGCGTGCGCGACACGCTGACCGGACAGACCCGGTGGACCGCCGAGCTGAACGAGCCGCTCGCCGCCGAGCCCGGGCAGACCCCCCCGGCCCCGCCAGTCTTCCCGGCCGGTCCCCTCCTGGTCGTGCCAGCAGCCAGCCCGGACTACTCGGAGATGCTAGCCGCCTTCCGCATGTCAGATGGTCACCGCGCATGGCAGGTCGCGATCCGGGGACCGGTAGAAGCCCCGCTGTCGGCCGCGCCCGGCGGCATGCTCGTGTACGCAGGTGGCTGACGCCCTGGAAAATCGGCCAGCCGCCAGGCCTTGGTCTGGTCGGATTTGGCTGGTGCCACCCGGGGCCCTGGCTGGCCAAGGCGCTGGGCCAAGGCAACGATCGCTGTTGTCTCGTAGGTCAGCCGACGGCGATCAGGATGTGCGGGCTGTCGGCGGGGTTCAGCCACCCGAGCACGGCATCAAGCTCGGCATTGGGCAGGGCCACGCAGCCTTCGGTGTACCCGACCACCATGTCGTCGTGCAGGAAGATGCCGGCTCCGTTGTCCGGAGGGTGGGGCATCTTGATGTCGATGAAGTGCTGGTAGGGCTGGATCTCGGTCCACAGGGCCTCGGAATCCTCGCCGTAGGGCGGGGTGGTCCCGCAGGGCACATGCTGGAAGGTGTCGTAGGCCGGGCTGCCGGGCTGCTCGTCCCACCAGTCACCACACACCAGGTGGCGGTAGGGGTAGCGGGTGGTCGGGCTCACGGCCGAGTTGCCGTAGACGGTCGTGCCGAACGGGAACAGGCCGGTGGGGGTCGCCCAGTCGCCGGGTACTCGCTGTGCGATGGGCAGCAGGCCACCGTGGCCCGTCTGGGCCCGGAAGGGCTGCGCGGGCTGCCCGGCAAACGACACCGGGCTCCAGCAGCCGCTGGTTCCCTTGGCCCAGGCCGTAAAGGTCCCGGCCAAGCTCGCCGTCGAGGGAGCGACGACGGTGACCAGTTGCGCACCGCCTCCGGTGTCGGCCACCTGGTTCGGGTCGATGCCGTAGGTCGCCGCCGAGTACTGCGGGCAGCGCGATGTGGGGTCCGCGGCTGCGATTGGACGGGCTGTCGCCGACCGTTGAACAGTGGCGGTCCCAGCAGGCGCCGCAGCCGCAGCCGCCGGCGGCGTGGCAACGGCCGGTGGAGTCGAAGTCGCAGCTGACGTGACCGGCCCACATGCTGTGCACAGGCAAGTCAACAGCAGACAGCTCACGCCGATGAGAGCCTTCGCTGCCATCCTCACAGGATGCCGGACTGATCCCCGATGAAAGAGCCGCTCCGGACAAAGAACTCGTCCGTCGACCGATGATTACCTCCCGCAGCCGGTCCCGCACAGTCCCGGCAGAGCCCGGTCCTCAAATGGATCTCGGACTACGTCGGCCTCAGCATCACGCTGAGTGACGCAGGCAGTCGGGCGGCCGTGTCCGGAGTTCTTGGTCTGAGCTTGTGCCGGGTCGGGCGGGTTGTGCCGCCGGCCGGCATGGTGCCGGCCGGCGGAGGGGGCTGCTGGGCCGCTGGCGTCAGGCGCCGTTCTTGGCCGCCTTGCCCGTTGCTGCGGCTGTGGCCTTTATGGTGGCCTTGCCCGTTGCTGCGGCTGTGGCCTTTATGGTGCCCGTGCCGGCGCGGACCTGGATGCGCTTAGCGCGCACTTCGGGCGCCTTGGGTACCAGGACCTGCAGGACGCCGTCGTGGGCTGAGGCCTCGATCTTGTCCGCCTGAACGTGGCTGGGCAGGGTGATCGACCGGCGGAACGCGCCGTAGCGGCGCTCGGCCCGGTGAACCTTCTCTGCGGCAGCGTCGTAGGGGACATGCCGCTCGCCCTGGATCGTCAGCAGGCCGTCCTGGAAGGTGATCTCCAGGTCTCCGGTCCCGACGCCGGGCAGCTCCACGGCCACCAGGTAGGCGTCCTTGCGCTCGGTAATGTCAAGCGGCGGAGCCCACGCCTGCGCGCCCGGGCCGCCAGCAGGCTGCTGGCCGAACTGGCCGAGCCACTGGCCCGGCATCCTGCTCATCCTCAGCATCTCATCCTGCGCGCTGCGCAGGTCATCGAACAGATCCCAGCTTGTCATGACTGTCATGTCGTTCTCCCTCACACATCTCGCCGGGCCAGCGGCCCGGCGACCCGGGAAAAAATGCAATTCGAGTGAACGACATTCGCTACCGAGTAACAATGTTCACTGTATCGTGAACGGTGTTCACCGTCAAGCTGAACGTGGAGGCGATCATGGCGAACCGGCCGCAGGCAGCCGCGGGCGCGGGCCCGCGCCCGCTATGGTTCAGCCCACCCGATGGCGAGGAGAGCCGCCGCCGTGCGCTGACCCGTGAACGGGTCGTCGCCGAGGCCCTCGCCGTCATTGCCGCCGACGGCGTGGATGCCCTGAGCATGCGCGGCCTCGCCGCCCGCCTCGGCGTCGTCCCCGGCGCTCTGTACCGGCACGTGCGCAGCAAGGAGCAGCTCTGCGACCTCGTCGCGGACGGGGTGCTGGCCGAGGTAGACACCCGGGCCGGCCGCGCCCTCAGCTGGGCAGCGCAGGTCAAGGAGCTCGCGCAGCGGCTGCGTGCCGTCCTGGAAGACCATCCCGGCACCGCCGGGTTGCTCAAGACCCGCGACCCGCTCGGGCCGCATTCCCTCGCCCTGGCCGAGGCATTCCTTGCCCCGCTGCAGGAAGGCGGCTTGACCGGTCGGCAGACCGCCCTGGCCTTCTCCCTGATCTACGACTACACCCTCGGCTTCGCGCTCAGCGACCGCACCACCGTCAACGAGCAGCGCGTCCAGGACGCCGCGACCCGGCACCAGCTGCACGCCTTCTTCCGGGCGCTGCCAGCCGACCGCTTCCCCGTGCTCGCCGCCCTCGGCGAGCACGTCTGGGCCGACAACCGCGACCAGCGATTCACCGCCAGCCTCGACATCATGCTCGACGGACTCCAGGCAGCACAACGACAGGGCCGGCACCCCCGACCCTGATCGGCCAGCTACACCGCCCGAGCACGTCACCGCCGGGCTGGCACCGGCCTTCGGAGCACGCTCCAGAGCCACGGCAATGAGCAATGCCGCCGTGTGCCCGCACCTCTGACTACCACCGCATCGGATTAGCGCCCCGCCGCCAGCGGCTGGACCGCGCTTCGCGCCCCAGTCGGCGTGCGCTCTCCCTCGCCTTCTGCCTGGCTGGTGAGACTCACTCATGGCATGCGTTCCCGTCGGCCACCGTGGCGCGGAGAGGCTCAAGAGGGGTTTGCCCAGCTCGAAGTAGCGTTGCCCTCCTCGCCGGTTACCACCTTGTTTCCAGGCGAGGAGGAAAATTCATGGGGCATGTGGTCATCGGGATGGACCCGCACAAGCGCTCGGCCAGGATCGGGATCATCGACGACCGGCAGAAGGTGCTGGTTCTCTGTAACCGAGCAGACACCCCCCGCGCGTTTCAGCCCCTGGCTGGTGATTAACGGGCTGCCCCGCTAACGGCACATCCTGGCCGATCACCCGCGCGGGCGGGCACGTCGCCTGCCGGACGGGTTGCCCCCGCTGCTCAACCAGGCGCTGTGGCACCTCGCGGTTGCGCTCCTCCGGCGCTGGGAACTGGAGGACACCTGGACAGTCTTGCGAAGGCCCAGTCGAGGTTCTTGCCGCCGCGGCAGGCTCAGCCGGGCATGAGCCGTTCGAGTAGCAGGCTGAGGTCGACAGTGGCAGTCCGCACGGACGAGTCGCTGCAGCCGTACGGCAGCACGATTGTTTCGCCGTGAATCATGGGGCCACAGGAGTACACGACGTTCGGGACATAACCATCGCGCTCCGACTCGTCGGCCACCAGGAGTGGCTCTGGCAGCGCTGCAATCAGGCGCTCGGGCTCGTCCAGGTCGAGCAGGACAACGCCTATGGCGTACTCCCGCATGGGCCCGACGCCGTGCGTGAAGACCAGCCATCCCACCGGGGTCTCGATCGGCGAGCCGCAATTGCCGAGCTGGATCAGCTCCCACGGGCGCGTCGGCGCCTGGACCGTGATGGCCTCGGACCAGCGATGACCGTCGTCTGAATATCCAATGGCATTGCTTTCTCTGTCCCAGCGGGAGAGCGCGGTATAGCGGCCACCGATCCGCCGGGGAAACAGCGCCATGCCCTTGTTCTTGGCCGAGGGACCCGAGAGCTGGGAGATGGTGAAGGTTCGAAAGTCGCTGGTCTCCAGAAGCTGCGGGGCGACCAGCGAGCCATCGTACGCGGTGTATGTCGCGTAGTAGACCTGGTTGTCGCCGTCGGTGAAGCGCACGAATCTCGCATCTTCCATGCCGTGGCTCTCCGCCGGACCGGTGGGCCAGAGCACCCGCTCGGAGAGATCGTGGCGCTCATCGAACTCGACCGTGTAGTTGGACGCCGCCATCCAGCGCGCCTTGTCGGCAAGCACCGCGGAGTCTCCGCGCGTCACGTACTGCTTGGAGAGCTTGGCGAGCGCGATATCTAGCTCGGCCGACGTGAAGCGGGACGGCAGGATGCTCCAGAGAAAGCGCGCGTTCTCGTCCTCATGGCCAAATTCGGCGAGTTTCTCGTGGAAAAGGTCGCGGTCGTAAAGAACGGACCGGGGACAGCCGGTATCAAGGAAGCGGCGGGGCGGGTCGAACCGGATCTCGAAATCGCTGCCGATCGTGCCGCTCCTGAACTCGATGCTCGACATGTGGCCTTCGCCGACTGCCCGCAGGCTCATGACGAACCTGACTTCTCCGGATCGACAGCCCGCCTGGTCAGGGTGCGCCACCATCGACGGATTGAACAGGGCCGCGGCCTCGAGTGCGTACTCCTGGGTGAAATACGCTCCGATCAGCTGCCGTCGTGCGGGCCCCACCTTGATTTCGGCGCCGAGCCGGTGGGCGATGAGCCCGAAGTTATGTTCCAGGGTCTCGGCTAGGTCGCGATGCCTATCGGAGAATCGGGCCAACGTCTGGGCTAGCGTTCGTTCCACCTCCTGCTCGCTCAATTCAAGGACGCGGTCGATGACAGCCATCGCGCGCGACCCGCCTCGAATCAAGGTCTCCTGGCCGGGCACGAACAGTCGGCAGAGCGTGCGAGAGGCATCCGGCAGCAGCCGATGCTGCGTCCGTGCCAGCAGCCGGCCCGCCGAGCTCGGGTCCTTCATTGCGGCACAGCCGCCAGTCGGCGGCCTTGCTGCATCACGGAGATCATAGCCAGGGTCGACTCGGCGCCCTGGTTGCGATTGCGGCTGGTACGGCCAAGGCCGTCGCAGCCCCCGCCAGTCTGCTCGTCAAGGAGCGGAACCTTGGCATCGTTGTCACCGAGAAACCACGCCACGCTCATCTCCACGCCCGCAAGCCAACTGCTGTCGCCAGTGACCGTCGCTGCGCGCATGCATGCATCCGACAGCGCGGCCACCTCGATCGGCTGCTGGTCGAAAGCGGGACGCACCTCGCCAGGACCCCAGCCTCCGGCCGGTACCACCGACAGGTGGCCGTCTCGGGTCTCGACGGTCAGCAGCCACTCGAGCATGCGCAGGCCACTGCGCAGAACCTGGTCACGCCCGAGTTTCCAGCCCGCCACGATGACGGCCTCGGCGATCACCGCGTTCGCATAGCTGAGCCTAGGTGTCGGCCACGGCCAGGCCGTGTCAGCGGGCGGCTCGCCGATGACGGCGCTGGTTCTGTCAAGAAGCGTAAGCGCGGCGGCATGGTCGCGCCATTTCTCGAGTATCTCGACGGCACCGAGCGCCGCGAACGCCATGGCGTGTGGCCACGGGGAGGACACTCGTGCGCTACGGCCGAATCGAGCGAAGGACTCCTCTCGGATCTCCATGGTGGGACCCCGTGCGGCAGCGGTGCCGAGGGCCCAAAGGGAGCGGCCCCAGCAGTCCTCTGTTCCGGGCTGGTCGTGCCACCGGCGATCGTAACCGAGGCGGTTACGGAACCTTCCATCTGGCGCCTGCGCTTGTGCAAGGAAATAGAGGTAACGGCTTCCCAGGGTGATGAGTTCTTCGGCTGGCGACGGCTCTCGGCATACCACCACGAGGCCGCGGGCAACATCGTCGACGCAGTATCCGTGCTCGTACCGGGGCACGATCCCCGCAGCGTGCTCAAGGAGCCCGATGTGATCGGTCAGTCGCTGCAGGTGCCGGAACGGCGTCATCGGGTAGCTCATATCCCTGCTCCCGCCGGGGCCATGGTGAGCACTGATGCGAGCTCTCGATAGGACCTAGCCACCGCTGGCCACAACAACTGCGGCGCGAGGGCCGCCGAATGGCCGCTCATCCGTGCTGACAGGCCGGGCTCGGTGAACACGCGCCGTAGCGCTTGCGCGATGTCTGCCGGGTCCTGGCGCTCGACCAGGAGCCCCGCACCGCCGCCGAGCAGCTCGACAGCATGCGGGAAACAGGTCGAGATTACCGGTTTACCTGCAGTGACCGCCTCAATCAAGACCCCGGAGGTGACCTGCTCCAGTGAGTCGTACGGCAGCAGCACGACGTCTGCGGCGCCAATGAGATGACTCAAGGCTCCCGCGGGCAGGAAGCGGGCATCGAAGTGCACGCGATCTTCGACATCCCGGGCCCGTACCCGCGCCTCGAGCGACAGCCGGTAGACCTCGCCATCACGTCCCAGCACGCGCGGATGAGTCTGGCCGGCCACCTGATAATCGACCCGCAGCCCGTGATCGCGAAGGAGGGCCATCGCATCGATCGCATGCTCGATCCCCTTGCCTGGCCCCAGCAACCCCCAGGTCAGGACCTTGTGCCCGCCAGCATTCCCCGTCAGCGATGCCGCGACTCGACGGTCGGCAGCGCCGTGCGGTATCACGAAGACCTCGTCAGGGCTCGTGCCATAGATGTCCAGCAGTCGCGATCGGGCCGTGTGCGTCATCGTGACGACCGCGCTGGCCGCGGCTATAACCTCATCGAGGATCATGCGCTGCCGTGGCGTGGGCTGTGCCAGCACCGTATGAAGGACCACGATGCTCGGTACGTACAGCGCTTCGAGCAACGAGACGACGTCCTGGCCGTCGGGGCCGCCGTAGATGCCGTACTCGTGCTGCACGATCACCACATCGAAGCCGTTAAGCACCTCGGCTGCCGCTGCCGCGCTCGCAGCGGAGCCATTCACGAGGTCATGCACGACCTCGTCGGCATCCCGCGGCATCGGCTCGTCCAGCACGCGCACGACGGCTACGTGATCGCCCGGCTCAGGCAGATGAGCGAGCAGGGCTGCACTGAAAGTCGCCAGCCCGCACTGTGTGGGCGGATAGGTGCTGAGCAATGCGTACGTCATCGGCATGCAATGGCTCCTTGTGTCAGTTGCAGCGACGCAAACTGCGGCGCCAGTGGATCTTCGAGTCGCGCGGACGGCGATTGCGCCGTCACGGAACGACGCGCTTCACAGGGCCCAGACGACGGCAAACGGCCGATGGCGAGCACGGACCCCAATGGCGGAACGGGGGCGCTTCGCCCGGGCCGCCATGACAGATCTGTACGCCTGCATGAAGCTGGTTGGCGTCGAGAATTGCAGTTCTGGAGCGGAATCCTCCGCCGAGATTTTCATGGCACGCCCGAGGCTGGCTCCAGTGGCCTCGCGTGCCCGCCGACGTCCCGGGCAGTGGGAGCGTCCTCCGCGGCCTCGCGTAGTGAACGCATCGTAAGGGTAGCCGAGAACAGTCCTAGACATGGTCGAACCGAGGCCTGACCGCACAGTTGGCGACTCGAACCCGGCCGAGGATCGGCTGCCTCGTGATCTTCGGGGTCTACTCGTGCTGCGAGGCGCGCTGGCGCAACGCACGGCCCGGATAGCGCACTTGCCCGGGCGCCCGGCAGATGAAACGGGTGCTGCTGGACATCCCTCGGCATCGCGACAGCGGCTGGGTTGAACCCGGTGACTTCGTGACCGCGGACGACCTCGTCAGCGCGGCTGAGGCCGAGGGCGTCGCGGTCGGCCCTGGCGACCCGCTGTCGTGCGGGTCGGGCATCGCAGCCGACGCGACAAGCTCGGGGCGTGGGACGTCTCGGACACGCGCGCCGGGTTGCACCCTAAGGCCGCGGAGCGCACCGGTCCAGCCAGCGGGCAGACCTTCTGGACGCGCAGATCGTCCTTCGGAACCGCGCTGACCGCCGCCTTCGTGAGCGGGACCTGCGGAACGCCGTCAAGCTCGGCCGCAGCGCCAGGTACCGGCAGTCCGAAATCCAGAAGCTCGTCGGTGACGGGGCAGCCCGCGGCACCGGGAGCGCGGCGTGAAGCGGCCCGCCGCGAGCGCCTCGCCGCCATCAGGATCGACCTGGCCATTGACCGCGGCCGCCGCCTGCCGCCGTGGTGCCCGGCGACGGCTCGGGCCGACGCTGTGCCCCGGCAGGCGCGGAGCAGCTGGCGCTATCGCCGTCTGACCTGGGGGAGTAGGGTGTGGACGTTGCTCCGGACCCCGGCGGCTGACATATCCGTTGGTTA